>Ga0209526_10003762_pt1 | contig 10339 bp, 5 predicted proteins | sample JacPinW_OM2H0_M1_FD_188566 | JGI IMG/M metagenome (GOLD analysis project Ga0209526, IMG submission 188566) | Forest soil microbial communities from Algoma, Ontario, Canada - Jack Pine, Ontario site 1_JW_OM2H0_M1 (SPAdes) (version 2) | ecosystem: Environmental > Terrestrial > Soil > Boreal... | reverse complement strand
CCGCTTACCACGCCCTCGATGAACGTTCGAGTACTGACCAGATGGTGGCGGTGGATGGCGTCGATCATTGCCCCGATGCGGGGGACGAAATCCGCGGCCTCGCGGTAGGCCTGCGCGGTGGTGAGCTCATCGCCGGTGTGCCCGAGCCACATGTTGGGTCTAGCGGCCCGGATCATCGACGATATAGCCTCGGCCACGCGGGCGACGTTCGAGCCGAGAACCCGCAAGAAACCATCCGCGGCGTCGATGCCCATCTGCGTCCTCATCGCCACCCAGGTGGCCAGGCTGTCGACATCGGCCTGACTCAACGCCGGCGTGTCCGGATCTGCCACAGTCAGACCGAGCATCGCCCAACCGTGTTCGACGTCCTCCAATGCCACGCCGATCGCATCTGCGGCGGTCCGCAGGGTATAGATCGGGGGACCGGACCACAGCAGGGCGTCACCGGCAAGCCCGAACAGGCGGCCGTGACGCTCGGCCTCGACCATCTCGTCCGCGGTGAAACCGAGGTCCGCCAAGTACTCGATCAGACCAGCCCGCTCGCGCGTATTGGCGATCCCGGCGGCCTGAAGGGCTTCGAAATCGAAGGAATCGGCCACCTGGCCAAGTGTGCCAGTGACGAGCCGGATTAGGGTCGAATGCCGTGAGCCGCGCTGGCGACGATGCAGAGCGCAGCGATGAGGAGGAGCGGCGCCGATGAGCAATGACCTTTTGCACGGACCACTTGAGGACCGCCATCGCGAGCTCGGCGCGAGCTTCGCCGAGTTCGGCGGCTGGCTGATGCCGGTGTCATATGCCGGCACCGTCAGCGAGCACACCGCAACCCGCACCACCGTCGGCCTGTTCGACGTCAGCCACCTGGGCAAGGCGTTGGTCCGCGGGCCCGGCGCCGCGGAATTCGTCAACTCAGCGCTCACCAACGACCTAAACCGTATCGAGCCGGGAAAAGCACAATATACGTTGTGCTGCAACGAATCTGGCGGGGTCATCGACGACCTGATCGCCTATTATGTTGGGCCCGACGAGATCTTCCTGGTGCCCAATGCTGCCAACACCGCGGCGGTGGTCGTAGCTCTTCAGAAAGCTGCGCCCGGCGGGCTCACCATCACCGACGAGCATCGCTCTTATGCGGTGTTAGCCGTGCAGGGACCGCGGTCGGCGGATGTGCTCGCTGAGTTGGGGCTACCGACTTCCATGGACTACATGGGCTATGCCGACGCGACATTCGCGCAAGTGCCAGTGCGGGTTTGCCGCAGCGGCTATACCGGGGAGCACGGCTACGAGCTACTGCCCCCGTGGGACTCCGCCGCGGCGGTGTTCGACGCGCTGCTGGCCGCGGTCAAGCGAGCGGACGGGCAATTGGCCGGTCTCGGGGCGCGCGACACGCTGCGCACCGAGATGGGCTACCCGTTGCACGGTCACGAACTTTCGGCCGATATCTCGCCGCTGCAGGCCCGATGCGGTTGGGCGATCGGCTGGAAGAAGGGTGCGTTCTTCGGCCGCGACGCGTTGTTAGCCGAAAAGGAGGCGGGTCCGCGTCGGCTGCTGCGCGGCCTGCGCGCGGTGGGCCGCGGTGTGCTGCGACCGGCGCTAACTGTGCTCGACGGCGACAACAAGGTCGGAGTTACCACGTCGGGCACATTTTCGCCGACGTTGAAAACCGGTATCGCGCTGGCACTGATCGACAGCGACGCGGGTGTTAAGGACGGTCAGCAGGTGACCGTCGATGTCCGGGGCCGCACGGTTGAATGCGAAGTCGTGCGTCCACCATTTGTCGAACCAAAAACCCGGTAGCGCCCGGTTATACAATCGCATGATGACCGGCGGCGTCCTCGAGTTCACGGTTTCACGCACCGCAAACCCGACCAGCGACGAGGCACGCGACGCGATACTGGCCGACCCGGGTTTCGGCAGGTATCACACCGACCACATGGTGTCGATCGATTACACCGATGGACAGGGTTGGCACGATGCGCGGGTCATCGGCTACGGCCCGATTGAGCTGGATCCGTCGGCGATCGTGCTGCATTACGCGCAGGAGATATTTGAAGGACTTAAGGCCTACCGATGGCCGGACGGGTCGATCGTGTCGTTCCGCGCCGAGGCCAACGCCGCGCGGATGCGGTCCTCGGCTCGGCGGATCGCAATCCCCGAATTGCCCGACGAACTGTTCATCGAGTCATTGCGGCAACTGGTCGCCGTCGACAAGGCGTGGGTTCCGCCGGCCGGCGGCGAGGAGTCGTTGTACCTGCGGCCGTTCGTCTTCGCAACCGAGCCGGGGCTGGGGGTGCGCCCGGCGAAGCGGTATCGCTACCTGGTGATCGCATCGCCGTCCGGCGCCTACTTCAAACACGGCATCAAACCGGTGACCGTGTGGGTGTCAACGGAATACGTGCGCGCCAGCCCGGGCGGCACCGGCGCAGCGAAGTTCGGTGGAAATTACGCCGCGTCGTTGGTGGCGCAAGCCGAGGCCGCCGACAACGGTTGCGAACAGGTGGTGTGGCTGGATGCCGTCGAACGCCGCTACATCGAAGAGATGGGCGGGATGAACATCTTCTTCGTGTTCGGCAGCGGCGGATCGGCCCGGCTGGTCACCCCTGAGCTGTCCGGCTCGCTATTGCCGGGCATAACTCGGGATTCCTTGTTGCAGTTGGCAACTGATGCCGGCTTTGCCGTCGAGGAGCGCAAGATCGATATCGACGAGTGGCAGAAAAAGACCGCCGCCGGCGAGATCACCGAGGTGTTCGCGTGCGGCACTGCCGCGGTCATCACTCCGATTTCACACGTCAAGTACGGCGAGAGCGAATTCACAATCGGCGACGGCCAATCCGGTGAGGTGACGATGGCGCTGCGTGACACGCTAACCGGCATCCAGCGCGGAACTTTCGCCGACACCCACGGCTGGATGTCGAGGCTGGGCTGACAGACGCCGGCTCGCGCGTTGCTTAGTGTGGCGGCGCGAATCTTGCTTCCGATGTTGTGGTGGTGACCAAGTCGCCGGCGACGAGGCGGCGTTCGCGGTGGAAGAAGTCCGGGAGCTTGGCGCGCGCGACAAGCATAAAGATGATGCCGGAAAGGGCAAGGATGATAACGATCCAGTTTGGAATGCCCAGACCCCAGATAAGCTGGGATTCAACGTTTTCGGGATCAGCGTAGTAAACCATTCCACGCACGAAAACTATCAGGAGGATCAGTGCTCCCAGCACGGGGAGGATGCCCATGGTGAGCAGGTTGGCGATGGACTTGCGCAGTTCCCGCCGGAAGAAAATGGCGCATGCGAGGCCGGTGAATCCGTAATAAAGGGCAACAAGGAATCCGGCGCCGGCGACCACGTCGACGAGCACAGCGGTGGAGATGTTGACAATTGCGACATACCAGATGACCGACAGCACCCCGGCCACTACGGTGGCGTAGCCCGGAATCTGGGTCTTCTCGTTGATGTTGGCGAAACGGGCCGGGAGGGCACCTCGGCGGGCCATGGATAAGGCGGTGCGCGCTGCCGGGAAGATGGTGGTCTGGGTAGCCGCGGTGGCCGAGGTCAACACAGCGATGGTGAGCAGGAACTGCATGGGACCCAACACGTCCGAGGCCAAGCCGCCAGCGAATATATCACCGGAATTCTTAGCCAGTGCGGTCGGTCCGGCGTAGGCCTGCGCGGCTACGGACACGAGCAAGAAGACGGCGATCAACACAACGTTGGCCAAGACGGCGGCGCGTCCGGGCGCCGAGCGTGGATTCTTGGTCTCTTCGTTCACGGAAATCCCGGAATCCCAGCCCCAGTAAAGGAAGACACCGAGCAGCATGCCAACCAACAGCGGTTCGACTCCGAGCGCGAAGGGGTTGAACCAGTCGGCCGTGACGGTGATCGATCCCTCGGGATGTCTTGTATAGGCATCAATAAGCGCGACGACCGCGAACAGTGTGAGGGTAGCCAGCTCGAGGCCCACCAGCAGCTGCTGGATCCGTGCAGAGATCTGAATGCCTTTCCAGCAGATGAACGTCAGCAGCACGATGAAGACGACGCCGAGCAGGGTGACGGCGAGGATGCTGTTGGCGGCGGTGTCGATGCCGAAGAGTTTGTAGCTGTAGACACCGGCGATTTGGGCTTGGCTGGCGTTGACGATGATTCCCGAGAAAATAGCGATCCATCCGCCGAGCCAGCCCCAGCTTGGGCCCATGGCTCGGGCCATCCACGAGAAGGTGGTACCACAGTCAGGATCGACGGAATTAAGTTGGCGAAAGGCCACCGCGATGAACAGCATCGGCACGAACGACACGATGATCACCGCCGGCATGCGCGTGCCCACGCCACCGACGGCGGCGATGAGCCCGATGGTGGCGGCAAGTCCGTAGGCCGGGGCCGAGGCGGCGACCGCGATGGCAAGACTGCTGAGGAAGCCGATGGCTCCGTGTCGCAGCTGCGCCGAGCTGCCGCTGCTGGTGTCGTCGCCGGCGGGCACGGCCGTGGTATTGCTCATTGCGGTTGCCACTCCGGTGTGTCGCCATGGGAAGCCGGCTGATTCGCCGAATGCGCGTCGACGTCGATTCGCCGATGCGGTCGTTGGAATCCGGTGGTTACCCCGGGTTCACCAATGACCATGCTTGGCTGCCCAACCGCTAACAGGTCGACAGCAGCGGTTTGGTCTTGACGTCGGGGGCGCTTCCCAAGGATTCCGCGAGCTTGATGAACGCCTGATGTTCATCAGGATTCGGGATGCCGTATATGGACTGGTAGATCTCCCGTACGGCCTGAAGGAAGGCCGACTTCGGGATCGCCGTTGTTTCGTCGGCGCTCGCATACACGCGGCCGAACGGTTTGTACAACAGGTGGAGGGAGCGGCTGGGCGGGTCAATATTTCGGCCTGGTAGCGAGGGCTGCATATAGTCCACATCGAGTTCCCGAAAGCCCAGCTTCAAAAAGATGTCGCGCTCGGCCCGGCCACCACATTCGATATACCAGCCGCGGGCCCTCGTCCCGTCGCGCACCATTCGCTCCTCCATGCGAGCCCCAAGGTGTCGGAGCTTGCCGGAACCACGGAGCGGCTCGAGAAAACCAACGTAGCCGCCGAAGCCGGCGCTCGGCATCGTCAAGAACGACGCCATTCCTTCGCATTTCGCGCCCGCTTCGCGGCGGATGGTCCACAGGTGATAGCGGTAGCCCACCCGGTAATACAATCCGTCGGGCTGGAACGCCTTGCGAAACTCGGAGCCGGCGATCGCCGTATCGCGGTCTTTGAATTCCTCGTCGTATACGGCGATGGCCTGGGTTAGTTCTGGGTCCGTCTCGTTGAGTGCCTCGTTGACATGCAGGTGCGCCTCCTTTTCCCAACCGACGTAATCGCTGAAGCGAACCAACCGCGTCGAGCCCCCCGGCGGCAGGAATTTGCACATTTCTTCGAACCATTTGTTGGCCTCGGCCGCCGCAATCCGCATGCCGCAGCGCAGATACTCGCGGAGGAAGGTGCGTACGTCGGTGGACGGCACCGAGTCGGTGAACCGTGGAGAGCAGGTCTTGGCCATCAACAGCAGGGTGTGGACCGCAGACTTGTCGCTCGACAGAGCGGGTTGCACGTAGGGAAAGTCCAGCATCCGATACCCCCAGTTGTGCCAGACCCGTGCGCGTGTGAAGGGGTCGAAGCGGTTCGTCGGCGCGGGTGTGATGTACGGGTCATCCATCTCACCGACGATCCAGTCAAGCGGACGCCCACGGCTCCTGTCAGCGTCTTGGTGAAGCAAGCGCTCGGTGTATTCCAGCAGGCGACCGCCCAGCGCCATCCCCCGATAATCGGGTTGGATGACGAGATACTCGATCGCACCCGCGTTCGGTTCGACGAGGTAATCGGAGATAGCGCCGCCGATCGGTTTGTCGCCATCGAGCGCTACGACAACATGGTAGTTGTTCTTTCCAAACCAGCCGTCCTCCTTGCGATGTAAGGACCCTCTGATGTCTTCGAAGGACTCCCGTTCATTGGGATTGGGAAACTCCGGTACGATGCAGTCGTCGTAAAACCGTTTGAGCAGGTCGATATCGGTCTTGCGGGTGAAGCGCAACTCATGAAATGTCGGCATGCCGTCCCCGCTCTCGTTGTAATAGTCACGCACGATGCCGGGCAGCGCACACGCTGAGTAGTCGCCGTCCCGGAAAGGCCCTGTCGCTTCAAGGTCGAGTATCAGCCGCCTCAACACCAGCCGGTCTTCATGGTGAGCTTCCTCAACGAACTTGACCATCTTGTTCCGGATGGTCATCTCCGCGGGCATCGAATACACCATGTCGTAACCGCAAGCGGTTTCGTCGATGGCAGACGCGAAACGCAGAACTAAGTCCGGCTCGGCCCGAAGCAGCTGCAAGGCCCCTTCGAGGGCGGCGCGAGCGAGCTGCGTCCCTTGAAAGTCGTAACTATCTCCGTCTGCGACATTGCCGTGCATGAAGAAAGGAATCAGGTCGCGCCATTGATGGTCGGGGTTGAGTGGCTCACCGGTGTCCGGTGCGCACATCACGAACGTGATCCACAGATAGGCCGAGTAATACAGCGCAAACACCTGTTCCTCGGTCCCGCCGGCGCGGCGGATTCCATTGGGCTGGTCGGTGATGTCGAGGACGAGTCGTTTGTCGTGCCAGATGGCGCGCTGCGCGGGGCAGAAGCCGGAGGCACCAAGTGCCGCACCCCATTTCAGTATGCCGGAAACACGAGTCTGCCACGCCAACCCGTCGAGCTGGACGCTGTTTTGCCCTCCAAAGAGGCGCAGGATTTCCGGTGAGGAACACCGCAGACTGAGCGAATTGTCCTCATCGCCAAAGCCGTACTGTAGTGCTACCTCTCCGTGCCACTCCGGGCAGGTGCAGACTGGAATGCTCGGTCCCCAAAGAAGCCAGCAATCGAATATGAAAGCCTGCATCTTGCGAGCCTGGCTATACCGGAAGGGGTCGCCCGGGCGAATGACAGATCGGCCGTATCCCTCGACGATCGGCTGCCAGTCCTCTTCGTAGCGGGCGAGGACGCCGGTCAGAAGATGCACCGGCGCCACAAAACCTGATCTGATTGTCACCTTTGATAAGAACATCGGTTGCTGGTTTGTGTGATGACGCTGGGAAGCCAACGCGTTGAAGTAGCGATCGATACCGTCGTTATCGATCAGCGGCGAGCAGGTGTCAACTTCAATCGACCGATCTTTTTCCTCTTCTTCCACCAGCGCATGCAGGAGGCTCTTCGTATGCTTTGACCATGCGCCCTGATCTTTCGACCATTCCTTTACGGCAGCGCGATATTCCGCTCTGTTGTTATGCTCGAGCAGCCGCGGACGTGCGGGAGGCGGATTCAGGAGTTCGATCTCGATACGCAGGCGCGCCGCCTTGTAAACTGAGCGCGTCTGGGCACCGCGCACGAGTATTTCGAACACCATCAGCAATGCTTGCCAATAACGATCCACGCTTCCCTGATGAACACCCTCGTACTGAAGACTCCTGGCCAAAAGGACCCAAGCCGGTAAAACCTGAACGCCAATAAACACGATGATGGCGACACCACTCAAGAAAGAACCAACCGTGACTATATTGTTGAGGGTGTTCTCATCCTGGCTGATGCCCGCTAGGTAGTGCATGAGATCAGCTCCGTTCGCGTGTTGACCAACATCCCGCGGCATGTGGAACTTCGGTGGCGGCCCAGTGAGCGTCAGGACTACGCTCGCCTGACCATTGTGCATAACCGGCCCGATGATTTCGCCCATTTTGCATTCGTATGCGACGTGAAGGCCACTGGCCGCCAAGACGCTCCAGTCCATTGCGAGCCACTGTCAGTGCAGCTCATACGATTTCGCGGGATAGCCGGAAGAAGTGTGCCGGCTACCCACCTACCGTCGGGGTCTGTTTGGTGGCCATAGCGGCGGTGGTGTCCATGCGAATCACCTGCAGGCCGACCAAAGCGAGCCGCTCGGGGATTTCCCGTACGGCATCCCGGTCTAAGTCGGCAATTGACCCCCATCGGTTCCCGAAGCGTCGATCCATCTCGGCGTCCAGCTCAACCAGGTCCGCCCACGAAATCAGATACGGGCTTTCCTTGCGGCGCTTCGCTTCCTCAAGCACGCGATTTACTTCGTCGAGATCCTCGGCGTCCGGCATGCGGATCAACTTCCAGCCGGCGTCGAGCCGCTCATGCCACCAGCGGTCGTGTTCGACGAGGGAGAGCTTTTCAATTTCCTCCGGGGTGAACGCGAAATCCTTTGAGGCGTCCCAGTTCTGCAGCGGTGCCACAGCGCTATGGATGCTGTGCAACTTGCCGGCGATGGCACGCGCCTGGGCGCGGCTAGATTCCTTACGCGGTTCGTCCAGCTCCTCCCACGACGGCGCGGGCCTGTGCTCCTTCAGTTGCTGTGCGCGCCAGCGGTCGTGGATGGCTTCGGCCAATGGCTCGAACGACCCGCCCCACACCAGTGCGACGCTGCACGCGCGTTCCATCGTGGGGAACACATCGACGTTGGCCAGCGCGCCGGCCCTTTTGACGTCGCCCAAAAGGCCCGCCACCCCGTGCGGGCGTGAGAGCGCCACGACCACGGGCACCGTAGGATCCAATTTGTGCAGTCGGTGATGTAACTTAAGCGCCGTCTGGAACGCTTGGTGGTCCTCGTATGCGGTCACGTAGGCGCGGCTGATGTGTGGGCTTACCGGGTCGAGGTGATGGTCGGGCAGCCTTTCGCCGATATCCTCGGCGGTCGCCCAGAACGGATGGAAGTCGCAGAGGTTTTTCAGTTCCGGGTGGTGGCTCTTCAGTTTTCGAACGCTCTCCTCGGGATTGTGGTCGAGGACCGTCACGATTAGCCGGGCGTCGTTGTCGTCCTTTCGATTGTCGTGCCAGGCGCGCGCGGCGTGATACACCAGCCAGATCCCGAGCGGGTCGAGGTGAGCCACCAGGATGTGCGGCTGCGTGCAGTCGGTGTCGAGCGGGAACTGCTTCAACATAAGTCGCGCACTGATCTCATCGATGTTGAAAAAGTCCACCGTCGACTCATCCCCGCGTTGTGCCTCCTGGATCCGCAGCAACGAACAGTAGTCGGAGTCGATGATTCGGGCCAGACAACCCAACTGGCCGGAACGCTGCCCGGGCAACTCCTGCCAGGTCGCGACAATCTGGGTATTGACGGCGTCGGATTCGGCCACGGCAAGCACCCGCCGGGCGCGGTGAGCCCCCGCCGCCTGCAGCGTTTTCAGCCGCTGCGCGTCACCGACAATCACGGGGACTCCGAGGCTGCGGCACAGCTCGATACCCGGATTGTCCGGGTTCAACTCGACTACCACCGTGCGAATCCGCGCCTCCCGAAGGTGGCGAAGAAACATGATGCCGACATGTTCGCCGAGGCCGCAGATCACGACATGTCCGCGCATCCACGGGATCTTCAGTTGCTGCACCCGATCGCGAAACAGCAATCCGAGGGCGCTGATCGTGGCCCAGCCGGCCACCGCCGGGGCGAGATAGCGGGCGACCTCCAGCTGCCACGGAAGCCCCGCAGGTTCGTCGTTCTCCAGCACGAAGTCCTTGAGGCTTATGTAGGCGGGGTCGAGGAAGTTTTTATGGACAGGTGGAATCTTCTCGTTCAGCAGCTCCGATGCCCCGATGTAGCCAAGGACGAATGCCGCGACGGTGACGACCCCCAGGATCCACCACTGGTATTGGGCCAGCAGGCTCACAACCCACCGCCCAGTGCTCCGGAACGACCACCGGTGACCGGTCAGTGCGCCCGGATTACGCAGCTGCTGCGCGTCGCTGGTCGGAAAAAGCCGGCGGAGAAAGTGATCGAGGCCGGGTGGCGCGCGGCGCCGCATCCCGATCTCGCCGAGGCTTGGGGCACGCTCTTTGCCGGCGAGACGCCGCTGGCGCGGGTCAAGCATTTCGACCGGCTCGCCGCGGTCAAGCCCGACCATCCCGAAAGCCATGTGGCGCAAGCCAAGGCGGCGCTCGAGGCGCGGCTCTGGGGCGAGGCGCGCCGGCATCTGGAAGCGGCGGGCGCCCGCATCGACGGTGCCGCGCTGCCGCCGGCGCCGCGCCTCTGCCGCTTGATGGCCGAGCTCGAGGACGCGCAGCACGAGGATGCTGGCGCTGCCCGCGCCTGGCTCGCCCGCGCCGCCGGGACCCACACTCTCGACGCGACCTATGTCTGCGGCACTTGCGCGACCGAGAGCGCGGCATGGGTCTCGGTGTGCCCGGTCTGTCGTAGCTTCGACAGCTTCATTTGGCGCCCTCCCGGCGCGCTGCCCGCCCGCCGCCTGGCCATCGGACCCGGCATGATGCCGGCCCTGCCGGTGCCGGCGCCATGGTCCGGCGGGCCGCCGGCGATCACCGATCGCACG
>Ga0209526_10003761_pt1 | contig 10339 bp, 10 predicted proteins | sample JacPinW_OM2H0_M1_FD_188566 | JGI IMG/M metagenome (GOLD analysis project Ga0209526, IMG submission 188566) | Forest soil microbial communities from Algoma, Ontario, Canada - Jack Pine, Ontario site 1_JW_OM2H0_M1 (SPAdes) (version 2) | ecosystem: Environmental > Terrestrial > Soil > Boreal... | reverse complement strand
TAAAGTTGCCGCAGTTGTTGCGGGGCTAGCGCAGGCGAAATAAGAAGTTGAAGTTTTGATGATCGTCATGCGCGAGATACAGCTAAGGCTGGCGGCGGAAGCTTAGTTAGAACGGGCTTCTCGTCGCTTGGCCGAATAGTTGCATTTCCGGCTAAGTGACCCTTGGCTCATCTGTTGCCTTCAGGCCAATGCGCTCAGCGACCAATGTTTACCGAACTCAACATTAGTCCTGTGAAACGCGCATCTCGGAAGTATCCACCTGCCTGGTAAACGCGCCCGCAACTCATTAGGCCAGCTAGGCTGCCACCGCCTCCACGATCGAGTACGGACTTGGGGTTGGGATCACGCGGGCGAGCTGCCATCCGCACTCCGCGAATAGTCTCGCAAACTCATTTGGGGTGCGCTCGCGTCCGCCGGTAAGCACCAACATGTTGATATCGAGATGGTTGCCGAAATGCTCGCCCTTGCCCGCTGCCCATGCGCTTTCATCAGGCAAAACGGTCTCGACCACTAACAGCTTGGCCGTGCGCGGCGCGGTTTTCCGAATCTGCTGGAGAATCTGCCGCGAATGCTCATCGGTCCAATCGTGCAGCACCTCCATAAGGACGTAGGCATCGCAGCGTGGAAGCGGTCCGCGAAAGAAGTCGCCGCCTTGCAAGACCAATCGATTGGCGATGGTCTCGTCGACGCCCACACGCTCGACGACATGCGGCTGGTCAAACAGAACACCGCGCAACTTAGGCGCCGACTTGAGTACGGCCTGGAGCAAATGTCCCAGGCCGCCGCCAATGTCACCAATCGTGCCGAAGATGGAGAAATCGTAGGCTGCGAGAACTGGCGAAATAACGCTCTGCGCCTTCGACTTCATGCCCGCGTCGAAGATCTCCGTCTCCCCCGGATGCCCTTTGAAATACGCAAAGATGTCGGTCACAGCGGGCTTGCCGCTGCGCACTACTTGCTCAAGCGCTCCCCAGCTCTTCCAGAACACGGGCAGCCCGACAAGCCGTACATAGGCGCGCATTGATTGCGGATGGTCGCTGCGCAGTGCACGAGAGAGCGCGTTGTGCACGTATTTGCCTTTGCGCCGATCGAAGACGCCATGCGAAGCGAGCAAACGCAATACTCGATCCAAGGCATCAGCGTCAACTCCGACCGATTTGGCAAGATCGGCTGCCGACCGTGGCTCTTGATCCAGTGCGTCTGCGATTGCGAGATCAGCTACCACCTGCAAAGCTCGCGGCAACCAATACCCTGCAGAGATCTCCACTAGCCTCATCACTGATTCGGTCTGTGCTTGGGTCTCGCTGACGCGAACCGAAGAAGGAGATATGTCCATAGGAACCTCCGGTCAGGGCCGAGCTTACCATCAACACTTGACAGCGACATCCCATAATTGGTGCAGAGGGAGCGCTGCGTCGCAAGGTTCGCGGGCAACTTCTGTTGTTTTCACAATGACCGAGTAGCCGGGCGGCTGCAAGGCCGCCCGGCTACTCGGTAGTTATCAACCCGCCGTTCGGGTTAGTACCGACAAACGCGCTCGTATTGAGAGGTCTGGCCAACTTCGGCATGGTCGGCAAGGGAAACTGCAGTGCCGGCGATCCCCGTCGCGGCGCTCTTCCAGCGGGTTGTGCTACGATTGCAGCTTACAAACCAAGTAGGAGAGTCGGCAGTGTCTGACCATATTTCGCGCAAGGAACTGAAGCAGGACAAAATTCACGACGCCATCGAGCACGGCGCCGAAGCGTTTTACCTGCACAAGCAATTCACCCTCATCATCTTGCTTGTGATCTTGGCCGGCGCAGTTGCGTACGGCTCTTGGACCGTCTATCACGACCGGCAAACAGCCGCAGCGACGGTAGCGCTTGACACCGCCATGAAGGCCTACAGCGGCCGCATCGGCGGCGCGCCCGATCCGCAAGATCCAAGCGACGTCTCCTATGCCGATGAGGCGGCGCGTTGCAATGACGCGTTGGGCAAGTTCAACTTGGTTGCGAACAAGTATCCCAGCACGATTCCTGGAAGACAGGCGCGCTATTATGCGGCACTTTGCCTGGAAGATCTGGAGCGCCACAACCAGGCCCTGGAAGATTTGAAGAAACTCGCTTCCGGCAGCGACAAAGAGCTTGCGAGCATGGCGCAATATCAAATGGGTGTGATTTACGCACGTACGGGGAAGCCGGATGATGCAGCGAAGACCTTCCGCGAGCTTGCAGATAAGCGCTCTGTGTTCGTTCCCAGGCCGGTTGCCCTGCTGGAACTGGCCAACGTTCTTCGGCAGACTAATGCGAAGGAAGCCGCCAACGTGTATCAGCAGATCAAGAAGGAATTTCCGGATACCACCATCTCAGAGCAGGCTGACCGCGGTTTGGATCTCCTTGCGCCGAAATCCTAGCTCCAGCGACACTGAGAGACGGAGCGCCACATCGAAAAAGTTCTCGCATTGGCGCCTTGGGCTATGCGCGCGGAGCATTCGCGCGGGCGGCGTTATCCGCAGCCGGTGCATCCTTACCGCAGTGAATACGCGCGGGATCGCGACCGCATCATTCATTCACGCGCATTTCGCCGCCTGGAAGCAAAGACACAAGTATTCACGACGCGCTTCTCCGACCATTTTAGGAATCGGCTGACGCATACACTGGAGGTCTCGCAAATTGCGCGCACCGTGGCCGCCGCGCTGGGCCTCAACGCCGAGCTTGCCGAGGCGCTCGCGCTCGTGCACGACATTGGGCATCCACCGTTTGGACATGCCGGAGAACGAACGCTGGACGCGCTAATGCGCCCATACGGCGGCTCGTTCAATCACAATCTGCACGCGCTGCGCATCGTAGAGAAGTTTGAGCAACGCTATTTGGATTTTCCCGGCTTGAATCTCACATTTGAAGTGCGCGAAGGCATCATCAAACATTCACGCCAGTATTCCGCGGCGGAGTTTCCGCAACTTGCCGAGTACCTGCTAGATTTGCAACCTCCTCTTGAGGCGCAACTCATCGACTGTGTGGATGAAATCGCGTACAACACCGCCGACCTGGATGACGCTCTGGAGGCGGAGCTTCTGGATCTCGCCGCGCTGTGCGAGAAGGTTCCCGTTTTTGGCGAGGCTTATGCGCAGGTGCATGCTGCACATTCCTCCGGCCGCGAGAAGTTGAAATTCAACGAGGCCTTGAAGAAGGTTCTGGATCTTCTAGCGACAGACTTGATTGAAACCACAATGCAGCGGGCGCAGCAGTTGGGCGCCGCGAACGTGGACGATATTCGCCAAGCGCCCAGACGAGTGGCAGGATTCAGTGAGAAATCTACGGAGCGCAACGCCCAGCTAAAGCGGTTTCTTTTTACGCACGTCTATGAGCAGGCGGTCATAACGGAGGACCGCAATCGCTCTGTACGCGCCCTGGAAGAACTGTTTCATTACTATCTGCGCGCGCCCGGCTCTATGCCTGCATCACACGAGGAGTTGGTGCGCACGGAACCACGGCACGTGGCGGTCTGCGACTACATCGCGGGGATGACCGACCAATTCTTGCTTCGGCAGCACCAAGAACACTTCCGCAATTCCGCGGCCGCAAGCTAACGTTTCCAAGAACGAACCGGCATTTGATGTAGATTTCCGCGCGCGGCTCAGCCTAGATACAATGCGAGCTTGGGCCATTTTTCAATGCAGGTAGGAATGGAAATGCAAAGGTTCGTCGCCAAATCATTTTCCGCATTGCCAAGAGTATGCGCTTTGCTATTGGCGTGCGGCCTCGGCGGCGCGGTTTTTGCGAAAGCTCAAACCATACCCCGCTCACCTGCGACTGCTACCGCACCGACCGCGGCTCCTGCGGACCCGCTTGAGTTGGGCCGCGAGACTCCGCGTGGAACTGTGATTGGCTTTATCCGCGCAGCACAGGATGAAAACTACGACGTCGCTGTTCAGTATTTCGAGGTAGCGCGGCGCCCAGGCGTCGAGCGCGAGCAGGTGCTCGCCCAGGAACTCGTCGCTATTCTCAATGCGAGGTTCCGCGGCCCGCTCGATTCCATCACCAACGATCCTACCGGGCGGCAGGAGGGTGAGCCGCCGCGCGAGCAGATCATCGTCGGTGGTACGCACGGCTTGAGCGAATCGTTCCCGCTGTATCTAGTTCATACCGAAGTAGCTCGCGGAGCAAAGGTCTGGCTCATTTCGCGGCAAACGCTGGATCAGGTTCCCGAGGTCTATGACTCGTTGCGTTTCCCTCAGTTGGAAAAGCGCCTACCCAAATTTCTGGTGAAAACGCGCCTGCTGGGCATGCCGCTGTGGCAGTGGATCGCAATCGTCTTGTTCGCGCCCGTGGCTTTGCTGTTTGGTTGGCTGGCGGAGTTCCTGGTCCAGTTTTGTTCGCAAAAGATGCGGCGCAGGCTTGGGCTGGCAATACAGCCGACACAATCGTGGCGACGCTTTGGCCCTATCGCAGTGCTTGGCGCGGTAATCATTCACTATTATTTTGTCTATCTTGTTGGCGCGTCGATTCTCTACCGTCAGTACTACCGCAATCTGCTTCTGATTTTGCTGGCGTTCACCTTTTACTGGGCCATTACGCGGCTTACCTATTGGATTTCTCTGCACATTTGGAATCGGCTGACCGACCGCGGCATGTATGCGGAGCGGTCGCTGGTCTCGCTGACGCGTAGAGTTCTGGACGTCGCGATTTTTTTCCTGATCGCGTTGCTGGTTTTCAAGAATGTCTTGGACTGGAACCTGACGGCGGCACTGGCTGGCCTCGGTATCGGCGGCTTGGCGATTGGCCTGGGTGCGCAGAAAACTTTTGAAAATATGATGGGGGGAATCTCCATTCTTACCGACCGCGCGCTACTGGTTGGTGATGCATGCAAGATCGGGGATCAGCGTGGCATGGTCGAGGATATCGGACTGCGGTCGACCAAACTGCGCACCGAGGAGCGCACACTGGTTTCTATTCCGAACGGCACGGTGGCTACCGCCGTTCTGGAGAATTTCCGGCTGCGCGACAAAATCTTGTTCCGGCAAATCGTGCGTTTGCGATACGACCTGGCGCCGGACCATGTGCGCTATGTGCGAGAGCAACTGCTGCAGGTCTTGACGCGGCACACGAAAGTGGAAGTGGCAAGCGCACGGGTGCGATTGCTAAAGCTGGGGGAGAACGCCATCGAAGTGGAGATTTACGCCTACATCCTGACGCGCGAATACCGCGAATTCCTTGCCGTGCAGGAAGATCTGATTCTACAAGCGATGGACGTGCTGGAAAACAGCGGCGCAGCCGTCGCCGTACCTGGACAGACCACGATGGTCACGCGCGACGCCTGGATCGATCCGCAAAAAGCGGCCGCCGCCCAAAAAGCCATGGAAAAGAGTCGCGACCCCGGCGTCCCCGGCATGCAACGGCCCGAACTCGCTGCCGATATTATCCCGCCAAAGCACTAAGGTCTGCGCTTAGGCGCGCTTGACCGCGCGTTCGATCCGGAATGTGAAGCAGCCTGCGGTGGTGCTGTTGATTTGCAGGTAGTCAACGTCGCGGTCTGCGAGCAGTTTCACGATTACCGGCTCGAATCTGCCGTCGGTTACGTACTCTTGCGCTTTGAGCTTGCGGCCGTTCGCGTACGCTTCTACTGTGCGCGGGCTGTTGCGGAGCTCCTCGGGAAATCCGCCATTCTCTGGATAGCGCCGGCAGCCATCGGCGTGAATGTAAACCGGACCCGGCTGCGGCAGCGACTCTTTGCCGGTGAAGCGATCGTACGTGAAAAGAATTCTGCGCCCTTTGGGCGGGATGGTACGGAGGCAGTGACGGCACGGAGCTTCGTCCTCGGCCACTTCCAGGTGAGCAGGGAAGCCGTAGACCGGAGCCTCCAGGGTTGCGCGAACTTGCTCCGCGACTTCAGTGGCGATAGCGACGATGCGAAAGTCCTGCATTGATTCCTCACAATGGTTTTGTTGGGGCCGAACCGGCCCGCGACGAACTCATTGTGGAACTTATGCGAATCGCGTTCTATCCGGCGGCGTTGCCCAAACTAACTCAACCCTATTCTGTTGAGAGAAGGCGAATCGGGGTACCCGGCACTTCGTCCAGTACCATTTTGGGAAGGCCTGTCCCTTGTGCCCTTTGACGAGACACGTTTCGCTGCCCGATAACAGTCTTAGGGGCTCGGCGTGTCCCCGGGCCGAGGAGGGGCGATGCTTCGCAGTCGGATAACTATTCTGCTTGGCGGATGTCTTCTAGCAGCTTCGGCTGCTTGGGCTGACGATGTGGGATACATCGATTGCCATAACCGTCCAGACGAGACACAAGTCTTCGGTAAGGCCAGGCAGACACACGAGTCAGTGGCTTCTCTACCTTGCGGGGAGCGCTTCACGATTTTACTCTACGGGTTCATCTTCTCGCGGATTCAAACTAAAGACGGCAAGGTTGGTTACGTTTACTCGAATCTGATCTCGGTGGATCGTTCGGGAGCGTCGGTGCAACGGGTCCCGAGTACGACTACGGCGGTGGCCCAGCCAACTCCTGCAGCACCTACGCGCCCTCAGCCCGTGCCCTCTCAGGCCGCACCGCCTCAGCCTGCACCAACTCAGCCTGCACCGTCTCAACCGGCACGCTCTCAATCGGCCGCATCACAAAGTTCCGCGGCAGCCTCGAATCTTTCAAGTGCGCTTGCGACGGTAGTGCAGGCGAATGCGCCCACGGTCACGCAGCCTGAACCTACGCAGTCTCAATCGGCGCCGACACCAATTCCGGCAGCAACCTCGAGTGCGCCGGAAACGTCTGTGACGGCCGGGCAGCCTAATCCGGCTCCCGCCACACAGCGCTATCAACTGCTTGCCTCAGCGGCCCCTGCAACGGCACCGAGCACCCCGGAAACGACGGCGACCTCTGCACCGGCAGAACCGGCTCCGGCTACGCAGCCTGAGGCCGCGCCGGCTGAGCCGGCAGCACCGGCTATTCGGCCCGCAAACACGAGGGAAAGCTGGGAGCGGCCTAACGCCGGCGGTAGGCGTCGGATGCCTTTGATCGAACTGTTTGGCGGCTACGCATTTGCGCGGGTGAACAACGGCGGAGGAGCCGCCGCGAGTAACCTAAACGGCGTACTGGGCTCATTTGGGTGGAATGCTACACCGTGGCTGCAATTGGTCGCGGACAGTAGTTACAGCGTTGTAACTGTCTCCGGCACCAAGAATGTGCTGTACGGAAATCATTGGGGGCCTCGCGTCTTCCTCCGTGGCCGAAATCGATGGGGAATAACCCCGTTTGCGGAAGGCCTGGTTGGCAGCTCGCGATCGGACGTTACCGTCAGCGGGACCGGTGGTTACTCGTCTTCAGAGAATGCCTTGTCGTTTAGAGTGGGCGGCGGCTTGGACATAAAGCCATCCCGGCGCCTCGAGATACGTCTGATCGATGTCGACTATTACAGGACTTCGTTCGCCGGCCTTCATCAGAACGTCTATTGGGCTTCCGCGGGGATTGTGTTGCGGCTCTTCGGAGGCTCCGAGTAACCTGGCTTCGCCGCGGACTGGGACGCGCTACAGCGCGTCCCTACTACGGTGGCGCGGATTCAGGCGGCCGTTTTCAGTGACGAATGCCGTAATCTAAAGCAGGGCACAACCCCCCCTCCCCCACCTTTACTGGATCTGTTCATTCCAAAGGATTTAGTTACGATTTGCCCTGGATCTGCAGATTCCAATGGGGTTATACGTCATTGCTTGCGGAATTTGTTGAAAAACGGGATGTTGTGGCGAAGCATTGCATCGAAGGCGCCGGGATGTTGCACGGCGGCATTGAGTTCGCTTTTGACGCCGGGAATGGACTGGAGGAGGAGCTGGCCTAGGTAGCCGAAGGTGTCGGCGGTCTGGTGCGAGATGCGCTTTTCGGCTAGAGCGGTGAAGACTTTGCCGAGGACGTGGTTTATGTCCGTGACGGTGTTGAGTTTGCCGGAAAGGGAAGCGAACTCAGCGGCTAGCTTTTCGGATTCGAGGCGCTGCTGCTCTTCGCGGGCGTGGTGGATACAGAAAGAGGAATGGCCCTTTTTGCGAAGCATGCGGCAGGTGCGGCCGTCGGAGGTTTGGCGGAGACACTTGTTGCTGTTTGGATCGACTGGGTTTGATTGCATTGGAAACCTCAGGAAAGAATGGATTTGCCCCGCCCAACAGAGGCAGGCAGGCACCGAGACACGGAGAGCACAGAGATACCGAAATGAAGGAGCTTGTCGAAGGAATGCTGCTAGGTGTGCTCTCTGACTGGGCGCAGATTCTTACAGGTTTGATGTTACCGCAGAAGGTAGATTGTTGTCAAGTTAATTTTATAAGTTACTAGAAACAAGGAGTTTGGCGGAGTACAAAATAGAATTCGCCGCGGCCGGGAGAAGAAAACCGCGCGCTAAAACACATCTGAGCACCCAACGTGACCTTATGGGAAAGAAATGAGTTCGTAGATTTTGGCGTTGTCGATGGCGAGCGTGCCCGGCGCCTTTGAACGAACGAGGGGGAGAATAACTCGCCGAGAGCGTTTCTCGGACCTACCGCGCAGGGCCAACTCGACCGCGCGAAGAATCAATTTCTTGACGGAGCACTTTTCGCGCGAAGCTTGCGATTTGAGTCGTCGGTACAGGGCGTCCGGAATGTCGATCGTAGTACGCACCAATAGATTCTGCCATATGGATTAAACAATGTCTGGGGGAATTGGCACCCGGCGTCACTGCTGGAGGCGAACGCTCACAATCGATCTCTCAGTACTCGCTCTACATCACGGCGACCGTGAAGAACGGAAACGATTTGCAAAGGTTTCGTTTTGGGCCGATAGACGATCAAGTAGGAGTACACGGGGAAGAACTTAACGTCTTCGTCTGTTATGTTCTTGCGGCGGTGTCCGGCTTCAGGCGATTTGGCGAGCAGGGCAAGCTTCTCAAGAATGACAGATTCCACGCGATTTGCCATGGGAATGCTGCTGTGCTCCTTGATGTAGCGCCAAATTTCTACAAGGTCAGCCGCGGCCTGAGGCGCAACGAAGTACAGCGACTTCATTCAGCCTTGGCTTTCAGTTTGGCCAAATGAGCATCGAGTTCGTTGCCAGGAATTCCTTCACCGCGGTCGAGTTGTTCTATCCCGCGCCGAATTTTCGCATTGATGGCTTCGCGGTTGTCTGAAAGCCAGCGATCCTGCTCCTCTTGCGTTTCCAGCAAATGAAGCAGGAGTTCCTCGACACTGCGGGAACCGGTCGATTTGAGCTGCTTTTGGAGCCTGGCTTCCAGTGCCGCGTCCCGGATTTCGATGGTCATTGGCTGCTCCTCGTGTCCGATTATACGCTGGCAGGGAGAAGACGGGCACAGTTTGCAAGCGACTCAGAGGAAAGCGTGTATGAAAATCACAACCTATAATCAACATTGCTCGGCTCCTTCTTCCGAGCCTTGGTCGTCGAACAGCTACCAAGTCTACTCGGGAGTCGGAGCCGACAACGTCATCCAATCAGGCAGTGGGCGTCAAATTAGGCGCTCGATATACTTCCTGATGTTTTCGCAAGCATTCCTGCGTCCGGTTTCGCTCTGCAGGCTCTTAACATCGGCCTTGGGACAATTGGTCAAACCACTGTGTTTAGGGAAGGAATTCAGTAAGTTGACTCCCTCCTCGGAGTAATGCCTGATGAGCTGCGATTCGTCCGCGAAAGGGCTGTTTGAAAGGCGGTAGCACACAACAACGTCTCTCCCAATGTCTTGCAACATTGTTATCGCGGTTCCGACAACAAAATCAGCGGCAGTATCTTTGCTCGCCGTCAAGTAATGCCCCATCCGTCCTTTCAGACTAGTCTCAGTCTTCCCAACGTATATGGGTTTCAGCGCTGCGGAACCTCCGAGCGCGACAACATATACAGCCACGCGATCTCGCGGCAACCTAGGAAATTGAAATTGAGCAAATTGGGCCAAGTTCACTGGCATTCTTTAGATCCTCCTTAGAAGAGCAATCACTTATAGGGAAAACAAAAAGGGCCGCTGATTTCTCAGCGGCCCTTTTGCAATTATGAGCGTTTTTCCTTTGCGCTTTGACGGGCACGGGTGTCCCGTGCCCCTACAAGGGCACGATCCCAAAATAGCACGAGCCAAAAATAGCACGAGCCAAAAACAAAAAGGCGGGCCAAAAGGCGCGCCTTTGAAGATTTGCTCTGAGACAATCGATAGCGATCTGCCAGAATCCGCCCGGCCCTTTGAGCGGAAGCTCGCAGGGTAAAGATAAATCGAAGCGTGTAAGTCGGGAGCTCGTGAGGGCTCTGACTTACATTGCGTGGCATGACCCGCACACCATAGCGGGTTGAGCCACGACTACTTTAGAAAGGAGGTGATCCAGCCGCAGGTTCTCCTACGGCTACCT
>Ga0209526_10003760_pt1 | contig 10344 bp, 8 predicted proteins | sample JacPinW_OM2H0_M1_FD_188566 | JGI IMG/M metagenome (GOLD analysis project Ga0209526, IMG submission 188566) | Forest soil microbial communities from Algoma, Ontario, Canada - Jack Pine, Ontario site 1_JW_OM2H0_M1 (SPAdes) (version 2) | ecosystem: Environmental > Terrestrial > Soil > Boreal... | reverse complement strand
CTGCGGCCTCTCACCGCTGCCGTAGCGGCGCAGCGCGCCGTTCTCGCCGACCGCGTTGGGGCGCTGGAAGATCCAGTTCTGCCACGCCGTCAGGCGCGAAAAGATTTTCGATTCCATGGTCTCGGGGCCGACGAAGCGTAAATTCGCTTCCATGCCGGTGAGGCTGTCGGGCGAGAACGAGGCACGCTCCTCGAAAAACACCCTGATCTCGTCGTCCCAGTCGATATCATCGAGCGCAAAGGTGACAAGGCCGAGCGCTTCGGCTTCCTCGGCATCGAGCGCCTTGCCGATCGATGCCTGCGCGCGCTCGACATCGGCGGGATCGGCCTGGAAGCGTGATTGCAGGCGCGTCAGGCCGTGGCTCATCGGATAGGGCCCGAAATTCATCGCGGAGAGTTCGATCGCAGGCGGCGGCCGGTTGTCGCCCTGCCGCGAGCCGATCAGCATGTAGGAACGGTCGGCGGCGAACACGAGTTCGGCAAGCGTGCCGGCAAAGCACGAGCCCGGCTCGACCAGCGTCACCAGCGTGCGCGAGGTGACGTCGATGCGCTTTAGCACCCGCTTCCAGTATTGCCTGATCTCGTTGACCAGCCAGTGCGCCTTGTTGGCTTCGAGGAATGCATCGTGCGCCAGCACGTGGGCGCGCTCGCCATGCGACTTGAACACGACCATCGCGATCTCTAGCTCGTTGATGCGCAGATGCAGGATCGCGTCGTCGAGCTCGCGCGCGACCTGCAGCGGCCAGAACGAGGCGCCTTGCGCGATCAGACCATCGATATCGGCGGGCGGAGCTGCTTCCGGCGCCTGAATCGAAATCGTCGCCATCCGCGCCGCGCGATCGATATCGACGCTGACAAAGCCGTAGCGGACGCTGTTCTGGTCGATGGTCCGGGAAAGCGGCGTCAGCGTGATGCCCTTGCCGCCGCCGTTGCGCGTTGAGCGGCCCGCGAATTCCTTGACACGTTCGGCCAATTTGGCCTCGAGCTTGCTGTTCGGCGCGAGCTCGTCGACCAGGCGCCATGCGACAGCGCGCTTGCCCTTGATGCCTTCCTCGATGGTGCAGAAATAATCGGCGTGATCGCGACGCACCTTGCGCTTGTCGACCACCCGCGTCAGCCCGCCGGTGCCCGGCAGCACCGCCAGCAGCGGCACTTCCGGCAACGCCACCGAAGCCGCGCCGTCGTCGGCCAGGATGATGTGGTCAGTCGCGAGCGCAAGCTCATAGCCGCCGCCGGCCGCGGTGCCGTTGACGACGGTGATGAAGCGCTGCCCGGAATTTTCCGATGAATCTTCCAGCCCGTTGCGGGTCTCGTTGGTGAATTTGCAGAAATTGACTTTGTGGGCATGCGTCGCGCCGGCCAGCATGCGGATATTGGCGCCGGCGCAGAACACCCGGTTCTTGGCCGAACGCACCACCACCACTTTGACTTCGGGATGCTCGAAGCGCAGGCGCTGCACCGCGTCGGCAAGCTCGATGTCGACGCCGAGATCGTAGGAATTGAGCTTGAGCTGATAGCCCTCGAACAGCCCGCCATCCTCATCGACGTCCATGGTCAGCGTCGTGACCTCGCCCGCAACATCAAGCTTCCAATGCCTGTAGCGCGACGGATCGGTCTGGAAGTCGATGTATTTCGCGCCGCCTGCGAGGATCCGATCTTCACCGGCCATGAGCCATCCCTGGGATTGTCGGGTTATCGTTATGATGCACTATAGTGCATATTCTGGAAGCAGTCAATATGCATTTTGTTTCATGTTCGGGTATGGCGCCGATCTCGACCCAATCGGCCTTGGACAACAATGGCTTGTCGAGCTTGCCCCTGAGCAGCTCGACCAGCGTTGTGGTCGGAAAGCCGTCGGCAAATCCGTCACCCGCCGCGGTCGCCTGGCGTGCGCTGAGCGCGTGAAGCTCCTGCCGCGCGTCGCCCAATAGCCGCGCCGCCGCGTGCGGCTTTTGCATGCGAAGCCGCAAATTGGCGGTGGCGATCAGGATGCAGGCGCGCAGCAAAATGCGCTCGCGCCCGCCTTGCGGAGCCGCCGCCCACACCGCCTCCAGGACCTCCTGCGATTCCCAGAAATAGCCGCGGTCGTTGAGCGTGAGCCCATAGCGCAGCGCCGGATGGCGCGCCGGCACGTAGCCGCGAAAGCGCGGCGGCACCAACAGCTTGGCCTGGGCGAGGGTCTCGTAATCGGCGTTGGCCTCATCCGTCTCGCCGGGGACGTAGGCCCATCGCGGCATCGGCAGATTGCCTGAGGCATATGGCGGCGTCATCATGGGGACGCGACCCCCATCAGGCTAAGCGGCCCGAAAACCCTCGTCGCGCAAAACGGCGTTTGCGAATTCCGAGATCGCATCAAGCGTCGCCCCCGGCGCCTCACGATGCGGCGAATGTCCCGCCCCCGGGATTTCAGTCACATCGACCGGACAATAGCACTCTTCCCGTGCAATCTCGACCTGGCGGAGCGTTCCATATTCATCATTCACACCCTGCAGGATCGCGATGGGAACGCGGATATAGGCGAGGTATTCGGAAATATCCCAGTCGCGGAATTTCGGGTCGAGCCAGGCGGCGCTCCAGCCATAGAAAGCGTTGTCGACGTCCTTGTGCCAGCGCGCCAACTTCGGCCGGAGGCCGCCACTCTCATAGGCCGTCCTTGTCGCCTCGATCGAAGCTAATCCCATGTCTTCGACGACAAAATGCGGCGCGATCATCGCGACGCCTTGCACGCGGTGATCCTCGACGCCGCCGGCATAGATCGCCGCAATCGAGGCACCGTCGGAATGTCCGACCAGACAGCCGCGGCGAAAACCGATCCGCTCCAGAACTTGCGGCAGCACCTCGAGCGCTTCGATATGCATGTAGTCGAGCGGGCGCGGCAACTTTGCCGGCGTCGAGGCGCCGTAGCCGGCGCGCGAATAGACGAATACGCCGGTGCCGGTTGCGGCCTGGAGCTTGTCGGGGAAATCGCCCCACAGCTCCGCGCTGCCCAAGCCTTCATGCAGCATGACGATGGTCGGCGCCTGCGCGGGCTTTGGCCCGATCATGCGGTATTCGAGATCTGTGCTGCCGATGCGCAAAAAGCCTGATGGAGGAAGGGTCATTCCGTTACTCTCGCCTTTCGTCATGCCCGGGCTTGTCCGCCTTCGCTAAGGTGCTTCGGCGGACTGGCATTGAGCCCGGCGAAGCCTTGGCGTAGTCGGATCCCGGGCATCCACGTCCTTCGTTCCGAGCAACAAGGCGTGGATGGCCGGGTCAAGCCCGGCCATGACGGTTAGTTTGATGCGCCATCACGCAACTTGAAGCGCTGGATTTTGCCCGTGGCGGTTTTCGGCAAGGAATCCACCACGTCGATCCAGCGCGGATATTTCCACGGGCCGATCTTCTGCTTGACGTGCTCCTTCAACGCCTCGTGCAGCCCGTCGGTTTTGCAATCGGCGCGCAGCACCACGAACGCCTTCGGCTTCAACAGCCCTTCCGGATCGGCTTCGGGCACCACGGCGGCTTCCAGCACCGCGGGATGGGTGATCAGCGCGCTCTCGACCTCGAACGGCGACACCCAGATGCCGGACACCTTGAACATGTCATCGCTGCGACCGCAGAAGGTAAAGCGGCCATCGGCGTCGCGGATATATTTGTCGCCGGTGCGGGTCCAGTGCCCCTCAAAAGTCCTGCGGCTCTTGCTGCGCTGGTTCCAGTAGCCCTCGCCGGCCGAGGGCGCATCGACCAGCAATTCGCCGACCTCGCCATCCGGCACGTCGCTGCCTGCCTCGTTGACGAGGCGCACGCGATAACCCGGCACTGGCCGCCCCGAGGTGCCGTATTTGATATCGCCGGGCGCGTTGGAGAGGAAGATGTGCAACAGCTCGGTCGAGCCGACACCGTCCAAGATGTCGATGCCGAAACGCGACTTCCAGGCGTTGCCGACCGATTCCGGCAGCGCTTCGCCCGCGGAGGTACAGATGCGCAGGCGGTTGCCGCAGCGCTCCTTCTTCAGCGTCTCTTCGTTCAGCATCGCGGAGAACAGCGTCGGCACGCCGAAAAAGATGGTCGGGTGATACTTGTTCATCAGCGCGAACATCACGGCCGGCGTCGGCCGCTCGGAATTGAGCACGGTGGAGGCGCCGACCGACATCGGAAAAGTCAGCGCGTTGCCGAGGCCGTAGGCGAAGAACAGTTTTGCGGCGGATAAGCCCACATCGTTCTCGCGGATGCCGAGCACTTGCTTGGCATAGGTATCCGCGGTCGATTCGAGATTGGAATGCAGGTGCCGCACGCCCTTGGGCATGCCGGTCGAACCCGACGAATACAGCCAGAACGCCGGCTCGTCCGCGTGGGTCGCGGCGGTCGCGAATGCATCGCTCTCGCGCGCGAGTTCGTCGGAGAATTTCTTGTGGCCGTGCGCGTCCTTGCCGCAAACCACGACATGCTCGAGATCGGGCATCCGCCCGACCATGTCCTTGACCACCGGCAGCAGCGCCTCGGAGATGAACAGCACGCGCGCGCGGCAATCGGCGAGCACATAGGCATATTGATCCGAAGTGAGCAGCGTATTCAGCGGCACCGGCACCACGCCGGCGCGGATCGCGCCCAAAAACACGATCGGGAAATCGATCGTGTCGAGCATGATCATGGCGACGCGCTCTTCGCGGCGGACGCCGAGGCGGCGCAACAGATTGGCGAGACGGCGCGTCTTTATTTGCAGCTCGCCATAGCTCAGATCGGAAACGGTGTCGGTGAAAGCGAGCTTGCCGCCGCGCCCTTCCTCGACATTGCGGTCGAGCAGCCAGGTCACCGCGTTGTAGGAACCGGACATGCCGCTCACGGCGTTTTCTCCCCAGCTTTTAAGAATTATAATGCATAGAAAGGCACTGTACGCGCTTGCTGTCAATCCTCTCCGGCATTATCTTTCCTGAGCATGACCGAACAGCGCGATCCCGAAACCGGCTTTCTCGAACAGCTCGGCCAGCGTGTCCGCACCATGCGCGCGTTGCGCGGCATGTCGCGAAAGGTGCTCGCGAAAGTCTCCGGCATTTCCGAGCGCTATATCGCCCAGCTCGAGAGCGGCAAGGGCAACGTCTCGATCGTGCTGCTCCGGCGCGTGTCGAACGCGATGGGCGCGCACATCGAGGACCTCATCCCAACCGCCGATCCCGTCCCAGATTGGCAAGTGATCCGCGATCTCCTGCGCAAAGCCTCGCCGAACCAGATCGCGCAGGTCAAGGACGTTCTCTCGGGCGGAAGCACGGCGGCGCATCGCAAAATGTCGTTCTCCGGCATCGCGCTGATCGGCTTGCGCGGCGCCGGCAAATCCACGCTCGGCAAAATGCTGGCAAAGAAAATCGGCTGGAGCTTTGTCGAGCTCAACAAGGAAATCGAGCGCGAGAACGGATTATCCGTCGCCGAGATCATCGCGCTCTACGGCCAGGAAGGTTTTCGCCGCATGGAGCAGGCCGCGCTCGGGCAGCTCTTGGCGCGAAAGGAGCCGATGGTGCTAGCGACCGGCGGCGGCATCGTGTCGGAGCCGTTGACCTTCGATTTGATCCTGTCCTCGTTCTATACAATCTGGCTCAAGGCCGAGCCGGAAGAGCACATGGCGCGGGTGCGCCGGCAAGGCGATCTGCGCCCGATGGCCGATGACCGCTCGGCGATGGCCGAACTGCGCAACATTCTCGTAAGCCGCGAACCGCTCTATGCCCGCGCTTCGACCACCGTCGACACCGCGGGGCTTTCGGTGGACGCGGCCGCCGCGCGTCTGATCGATGCGGTGCGGCCAGTATTGCAAAACGAGGCGCGCGCCTTCGGCCTGCGCAGCGTCGCGGTGTAACGCGCGCCCTGCTTTTTGGACGTTGCGGATGCAAGCGCGGCCCCGCTATACAATTCCATGGCCAAGTCCGATGCCTCCAACCCACAAAAGCTCGTTAAAATGCGCCGTCTCGACGCACGTGATGTCGCGAGTTATCGCGAGATACGCCTTGAAGGCCTGAAGAATCATCCGGAGGCGTTCAGCTCTTCATGGGAAGCCGAGAATGCAAAGCCTGACGCCTGGTGGGCTGATCGCCTCGAAGCGAATACGGTGTTTGGCGGCTGGATTGGCAGCTCGCCTCTCCTCGGCGTGGCGGGCTTGCGCGTGCACAGTGCCGTCAAGCTCCAGCACAAGGGTATGTTGTGGGGCATGTATGTTCGCCCCGAGGCACGCGGCACCGGACTGTCGGCGTCTCTGGTGCAGCGGGTGATCGAAGAGGCCCAATCCTTCGTCGAAGAGATTTGTCTGACGGTCGTGACGTCAAATGCGGCGGCCCATCGCCTTTACCGTGCAGCCGGGTTTGAACAATACGGACTTGAGCGGCGCGCACTCAGGGTAGGCGACGCGTATTACGACGAGGTACTGATGGCGCTTCCGCTCCACGACGCGGGTTTGCGATCACCATGAACAGCGCGTGCCGCGCCACATCGCCTAGAGAAGCTGGCTTCTTGCATCTTCGGCGCCGCGACGCAGCAGCGGCAGAAACCGGTCGATCAACTCGCCGGCGGAGACGCGATCGACATGAGCGCCCATGTTGATGGCCGCGACGATCGTGTCGTCATAACGGCGCACCGGGACTGAGATCGATCGGAAATGCGCTTCGGCCTCCCGATCAACCAGAGAATAGCCCTTCTCACGATCCGTGATGATGGCGGCGAGCAAGAGCTCCGGATCCGTCACCGTGTGTGGCGTGATGGGCTGACGCCGCATCTTCGCCAATTTCGCCGTCAGCTCGGAATCGTCGAACTGCCCGAGCATGGCGCGGCCCACCGAGGTGCAGAAGGCGGGCAACCGATAACCGATATCGAGGCCCGCGGAGAACACCCGCGCGGGACTACCGCGCGCGATGAACACGACTTCGTCGCCATCGAGCACCGCGAGCGAACTGATCTCTTGCGCAGCCGTGGCAACGCGATCGAGCACCGGTTGCAGCACCGCCACCACCTGGTTCGAACGCAGATAGGACGCCGCCAGCGTCAGCACGTGCGGCGTGAGGGTGAAGAGCTTGCCGTCGGAGGCAACAAAGCCCCCGCGCTCGAGCGTGAACAGGATTCGCCGCGCCGTGGCGCGTGGCAGGTCGGCGGCGCGCGCGAGGTCGCTCAGCGTCATCGGGCTGCTGGTGGTGCCAAACATCTGTAGCAGCCGCAGACCGCGGTCGAGGCTCTCGACATGGTCGGTGGCGCGGTCCTCCCTTTCATCGCGCTTCAGCTTCGGCATGAATCTCGGTCTCGTGCGGCTGGTGCCGCCAAAAAAGGCTTGCTGCCGATCCGATTCATGGCATAATTTGACCATTCGTTCAATAGTCGAACAGATCGAGCGGATGGACAGTTCACCGATCGTCAAGAAAGGTACGCGGCCATGATGAGCCAGGAACAGAACGACCTGATCACCCGCATCGGTCCGAAGGATCCGTGCGGTCGGCTGATGCGGATGTACTGGCAGCCGGCGGCGCTGGTCGATGAGCTGCAGGGCCCGCGGGCCATCCGCCCCGTAAAGTTGCTCGGCGAAAACCTGGTGCTGTTCCGCGACGAGCAAGGCCGCTACGGCCTGATCGATCGCCACTGCGCGCATCGCGGCGCCGACCTCGCGTTCGGGCGGCTGGAAAATGGCGGCCTGCGCTGCTCGTTTCATGGCTGGCTTTACGACACGACTGGCCAGTGCCTGGACACACCGGCCGAGCCGAAGGGCTCAAAACTGTGCCAGGGCACCAAGCAGCGCTCCTATCCCGTGGTCGAGAAGAGCGGCATCCTCTGGGCTTACATGGGCGAAGGCGAGCCTCCGGCCTTTCCGGAGATCGACTGCTTCGTCGCGCCCGACAGCCACGTCTTTGCGTTCAAGGGCCACTGGGCCTGCAACTGGCTGCAGGCGCTCGAAGTCGGCGTCGATCCGTCGCACGCCTCGTACCTGCACCGCTTCTTCGAGGACGAGGATACGTCGACGTCGAACACTTATGGCCGCCAGTTCCGCGGCGCGTCAGCGAGCAGCGACATGCCGATGACGAAGATCATGCGCGAGTACGACCGTCCCATCATCAATGTCGAGCATACCGAATACGGGATGCGTCTCATCACCTTGCGTGAGATCGACGCCGAGCGCGCCCATGTGCGCGTCACCAACCAGATCTTCCCGCACGCCTTTGTCATCCCCATGAACACGGAGATGACGATCACGCAGTATCACGTGCCGATCGACGACGAAAACTGCTACTGGTACTCGATCTTCACCAGCTTCACGACGCCGGTCGACAAGCAGAAGATGCGCGAGCAGCGGCTCGCGACCTACGAGCTGCCCGACTACAAGTCGCGCCGCAATAAGTCGAACGATTACGGCTTCGATCCGCACGAGCAGGCGACCGAGACCTATACAGGCATGGGCATGGACATCAACGTCCACGATCAGTGGGCGGTGGAATCGATGGGCGCGATTCAGGATCGTACCCGCGAGCATCTCGGCACCGCCGACAAGGCGATCGTGCTATATCGCCGGCTGCTGCGCGAGCAGATCGAGAAGGTCGCTGCCGGCGACAAGCCACTGCTCTGCCTGGACGGGGCGCATGCCCGCAGTATCCAGGGGCCGGGTACCATGGACGGCATCGGGCCGACCCAGGGCTGGGAGATCTACTGGATGGAAGTCGACGTGAAGCGGCGGCGCGGCGCGCCCTGGGCGGCGCCAGTGCCGAGCGAGATCGCAGACAAGGTGCGGCATCTGTCGGCGGCGGAGTGAGTGCCAATTGTCCCGTCATTGCGAGCCAACGGGTCGCGCGAATGACGAATGCGTTAAAGGGGTAACGGGGTGAGTTTCGTCGAGCGTCACGGGCTGTGGTCGGCCGAGCAGAAGGAAGCGGCGAAACGACTGACCGCCATTGTCGAAGAGAAAAAGCTCGAGACCATCCGGCTCTCCTTTGCCGACCAGCACGGCATCCTGCGCGGCAAGACGCTGATCGCAAGCGAAGCGCTCGCGTCTCTCGAAAGCGGCTGCGGCATCACGACGTCATTGCTGGCCAAGGACACCTCGCACAAAACGGTCTTCCCCGTGTTTACCGCCGGCGGCGGCCTCGGCATCAAGGAGATGGAGGGCGCCGCCGACGCCTTGATGGTGCCCGACCCCACGACGTTCCGCATGCTGCCGTGGTCGCCGGGCAGCGGCTGGGTGTTGTGCGACATCTATTTCGCCGACGGCAAGCCGGTGCCGTTTTCGACGCGGCAGCTCCATCGCTCCGTGGTGAATAGGCTCGGTGAACGCGGCTATGATTTCGTGGCCGGCCTTGAGGTCGAATTCCACCTCTTCAAGCTCGACGACGAGCATATGGCGCCGGAGGATTCCGGCCAGCCTGGTCGGCCGCCTTCGGTGACCCTGCTCTCGCACGGCTATCAATATCTAGCCGAGCAACGCTTCGACCAGATCGAGCCGGCGCTCGACATCCTCCGCCGCGATATCATCGCACTCGGACTGCCCTTGCGCTCGGTCGAGGTCGAGTTCGGCCCAAGCCAGTGCGAGTTCACCTTCGCACCAAGGAAAGGCATCGAGGCCGCCGACAACATGGTGCTGTTTCGGAGCGCGGTGAAACAGATCGCGCGCCGGCACGGCTATCACGCGACCTTCATGTGCCGGCCGAAATTGCCGAATGTGTTTGCGAGCGGATGGCACCTGCATCAATCGATCGTCACTCGCGCGGGCGGTGAGAACGCGTTTGCGGCCAAGGATGGCGGCGAGGTGCTGAGCGCGTTCGGCCGCTGCTACCTCGCAGGACTGCTGGAACACGCGCGGGCGTCCACCGTGTTCACGACGCCGACCATCAACGGCTACAAGCGCTACCGCTCCTACTCGCTGGCGCCGGATCGCGCGATCTGGGGCCGCGACAATCGCGGCGTCATGATCCGCGTGCTGGGCGGCGCCGGCGACGCTGCGACAAGGCTGGAGAACCGGATCGGCGAGCCCGCCGCCAATCCTTATCTCTACATGGCCGCTCAAATCCTCTCAGGGCTCGATGGCGTCGACCGCAAGCTCGATCCCGGCCCGTCCGCCGACACGCCCTACGAGACCAAGGCGGCGCTATTGCCGAAGAGCCTGCGCGAAGCGGTGTTCGCGCTCGACGATGATCCGTTCTTCCGCCAGGCGTTCGGCGCGGATTTCGTCGACTACTACGTGCACATCAAGAACGCCGAGATCGATCGCTTCCAGGCCGAAGTGTCGGACTGGGAGCACCGCGAATATTTCGAGATGTTTTGAGGGGGCACTCAAAACTCTCCACTCGTCATGCCCGGGCTTGACCCGGGCATCCACGTTTTTGTTAGCCACAGAAAACAAGAGAGACGTGGATGG
>Ga0209526_10003759_pt1 | contig 10346 bp, 9 predicted proteins | sample JacPinW_OM2H0_M1_FD_188566 | JGI IMG/M metagenome (GOLD analysis project Ga0209526, IMG submission 188566) | Forest soil microbial communities from Algoma, Ontario, Canada - Jack Pine, Ontario site 1_JW_OM2H0_M1 (SPAdes) (version 2) | ecosystem: Environmental > Terrestrial > Soil > Boreal... | reverse complement strand
AGGCCGGCGCCTTTGCCGCCAAGCAAATCCTTCATCGATCCGTCGCCTTCTACCTTGCCTGCGCCAAAAAAATAAACGTATTTCACGGATTCTCGCCCCCTTATTTTTGCGGGCTGCAAAGACAGCCCGCTTCCCGAATTATTTCCGTGCGTGCAATTTGTCGGCGCGCCGACAAATTTAATCTAAAGCTTCACTTGAACTATACTACGACTTCTCTGCCGCAACTATTTCAGAGAAATCCGCGATCGTCGAAAACTGTGACAGTAAATCCGAAAGCAGAGTGAGCCGGTTTTTCCGTACCTGCTCCTCTTCCGCCATCACCATTACCTCTTCAAAAAACTTGTCGACCGCGGGACGCAACCCGGCGATATCCTGCAGGGCCTCTCGGTATCGCCCTTCTCTCTTATGCTGTTCGGCTAGGCGCGCCACGCCTGCTGCCTGCGAATGTAACTGCCGTTCCGCTTCCTCCGCAAAAAAATCCGTGCGGATCGCCGACAGCCTCCACCCCGGCTCCGGCCCGGCCTTTTCCAGAATCTTTCGGATGCGCTTAAATGAAATGGCCAGCGGTTCAAAGTTCTTCGTCTTGCGAATGGCCTTCACTGCTTCGGCCCGCCGCACAGCGTCAACGAGATCGTCTGCTCCCGCGGCGAACGCTGCGCTGACTTCATCATGAGCAACGCCTCCGCGCTCTTTCAGGACGAACCGTGCGCGCTCCAGGATAAAGTCCATCACTAACTTCTCAATCTCTACTTTAATATTTATTTTTGGGGGCAGCGTGCTCAGCGACTTGCTGGCACGAGCAACCGCCAAGGAAAGAGAGAGTGGCAGTTTGGTCTCGATCAGGATTTTTACGATTCCCATGGCCGCGCGGCGCAGTGCGAACGGATCACTCGACCCGGAAGGAATCAGGCCGACCGCGAAGCAGCCCACCAAAGAATCCAGTTTGTCCGCGAGCGCAACCGCCTGGCCTGTAATATTTCTCGGAATGGAATCATCTAGAGCCGCAGGCTTGTAATGATCGTAAACGGCCAACGCCACATCTTCAGGTTCTCCTTGAGATTTCGCGTACAACCCTCCGACGATCCCCTGCAGCTCGGTGAACTCGCGCACCATGTCTGTAACCAAGTCACACTTGGCAAGTTCCGCGGCGCGGTCCGCCGACGCAACGCTGGCCTGCGGGATGCTGCTTGCAAACCACTGCTCGGCGATCCACCGCGCCAGAGTCCGCACTCGCTCGACCTTATCGCCATAGCTACCAAGCTTCGCCTGGAAGGTCACCGCCCCCAGTTTCGGCAGATAGTCGGCCAGCCGACATTTCTGGTCTGACTCCCAGAAGAACCGCGCGTCCGCAAACCGCGCTCGCAGTACACGCTCGTGCCCCGCGCGAATCAGACCCGCTCGATCTTTATCCAAATTAATGATCGCCAGAAAGTGCGGCGCGAGCGATCCGTCCTTCCGCTCCAGCGCGAAATATTTCTGATGGTCCCGCATGACCGTGATCAGGATTTCGTCAGGCAGGTCCAGGAAACTGGGGTCGAACCCGCCCAGAATCGCTGTCGGAAATTCATTAAGATAAGTCACTAAATCCATCAGATGTGCGTCCTCATGAACGCGCAATCCCTTGCCGCCTGCCAGGTGGCGCAGTTCCGACTCGATTTTCCTCCGGCGGTCCTCAGCCCGCACCAGGACGAAGTTGGCTCGCAGCTTTTGGGTATAGTCCTTAGCCGCGCTAATGGCAACTTTTGGCTTCCCCAGAAAGCGGTGCCCTGCGGAGAACTTCCCGGCCACGGCATCTCCCAACGTAACCCGCAGTGTTTTGCCGCCGAGCAACGCGACAACCCAGCGGATTGGCCGGATAAAATGCAGGCCGGAAGCGCCGGTCCAATACATACTCTTGGGCCAGGGGATTTCCTTGACGGCGCGTGGAAGAATCTCCTCCAGGATGTCCTTGGCCGATTTGCCGAGGATCACTTGCTGCGCGGCCAAGTACTCACCCTTGGGCGTGGACACCAAAGAAAGTCTCTCGACCGGCAGGCCCACTTTTTGGGCAAAACTCTCCGCCGCTCGAGTCGGCTTACCGTCCGCGTCGAACGACACTGACTTCGGCGGACCCATCACATCCCTGGTTTCGTCAGCCTGCTTTATTCGAATGTTCGCGCACGTAGCGGCAAGGCGTCTCGGTGCTGCAAATGTCTCGACAATGGCATTCTCAAGTATGTTATGAGCGTTCAAATATTTCTCAAGTATCGCTTTAAGTTCCTTAGCCGCTCCGGGAAGCATCCCTGCCGGAATTTCCTCGCACCCGATTTCGAATACAAAGTCCGTGGTCGTTGCCTTCATCGATTGACCTCGGAGGTCGTAGCGCCGGCCTGTTGCGCCAGGTAGTCTGCGGCGACGCGGCAGGCGATTTGGCGGACTCGACCGATCAACTGGGCGCGCTCCGTAGTCGAGATCACCCCGCGCGAATCGAGTAGGTTGAAAAGGTGCGAGCACTTCAGGCAATGGTCGTAGGCGGCCAGCAACGGGAATCGGATCTTGGCTTTGTCATCGGCCAAGCGATATTTCTCAAGTAATTGTTTAGCTTCCTTCTCGTGGAGTTCGAACAGATGCCGAGTTATGACCGGGTCGGCGTATTCGAAATTGTAGGCTGAAAATTCCTGCTCCTCGAGCAGCCGGACCTGGCCGTAGGTCCGATTTGCCGACCAACGAACGTCGTAGACACTATCAACGCCTTGGAGGTACGCGCAGATCCGGTCGAGTCCGTATGTCAGTTCGACGGAAACAGGGTCCAGGTCCACTCCACCGCTTTGCTGGAAATAGGTGAATTGCGTAATCTCAAGTCCGTCTAGAAGCACCTGCCAACCCATACCCCAGGCACCCAGCGTCGGGGATTCCCAGTTGTCCTCTTCGAATCGCACGTCGTGCTCGGCAAGTCGGAGCCCGATGGCGGAGAGGCTTTTCAAGTAAAGGTCCTGCACGTTCGCAGGGGATGGCTTCAGGATGACCTGCAGTTGATGGTGTTTGAAAAGGCGATTGGGATTCTCGCCATAGCGGCCGTCGGCGGGCCGACGAGATGGCTGAACGTAAACGACCTGATACGGCCCGATTCCCAGAACGCGAAGAAAGGTTTCCGGGTGCATGGTGCCCGCTCCGACTTCGACGTCATACGGCTGCTGAATCACACACCCGTAATCACCCCAGTAATGTTGCAACTGAAGGATGAGGTTCTGAAAAGTCGGCCCTTTCAATTTAAGGGAGGGCTTCAAGTGGACCTCGCTCCCGGCCTGATGTTTTACTTTAACTTTTGATTTGTTCACTTTTCCCCGTTACGAGCATCTGTCTCGATACTTAAAGTTCCACGTGATTTCCAATATATCTTACGCATAACTATAAATTTCGTGCGATCCCAAGAGCCATGGATTTCCTTCAACCATTACTCGAGAGTTCCAGATTCAGCCACACAGACCGACGTAAGGTGTTACTTTAGAAATTAGTTCCATCTTTTCCGGCGGACCCGACTTGGCATCCATGCCCGATGTTACGTTTTTCTTTAGCTTTTGATTTATTCACTTTTCCCCATCACAAGCATTTGTCGAGATACCAATTTGCGCTCCATGTGGTGTTCCAAGATATCTAATGCATAACTCAAGATTTCCGACGAGCCCGAGAGCGATGGATTTTCCTTCAACAATCGCTCTAGCGTTCCAGATAGAGCTCCCCCGCCGACTGAAAGTGCTACTTGAGAAATTGGTTTCATCGTTCTTCCAGCGTTATCCCGGCAATCTTCGCAAGAAACTCTTGAAGATCCGGGCACAGTGTACGCAGGCTCCCCATGCAAAGCCTTGCCGCATTGTGCGCAATGGTCGAGCGATCCAAGCCACCCCCCGAGCCTTACTGTCCATAAGCTAAAATAGGCGAGTATTGCCGGGGCCGGTCCGTTTGTCCGGATCGCTCTTGCCGCTAACAGCAATAAGCGGAATTGCGGGTCCGCAGCCTCGCGTTCACCGAGGACAGCCTCGGTAATCTCACTCATCAAGGCCAAAAAGATGCCGGCCTGATAGTCCTTCTGCAGGTCCAGGAAGGATTCGATCAGCTCGCACTGATTGATGCGAACCAGTTCCCTGCTCTCCCGTTCGAAATACCAGATTCGAATATAAGAGAGTAGCTCGAGAGTCGAACCGAATCGACTCTTGGGCAGCCTGGCGCCACGTGCCACACCGCGCAACCTTCCGGATTGGCGATCGAGAAAACTGACCAGACGATCGCCCTCGCCCAGCGGAAAAGTGCGCAAGACAATTGCTTCAGACTCCTTGAGCGGCATTCATTTTCTGGCGGGCGTTCCAACCGGGCCCGCGTCCGTTGTCGGCGCGCCGACTGGCTGCGAATCACACTCCGACTAAATCGCGCGACGCAATTCAGAACTTGGTTACTTACCATACCAAGAGGCGCGACGCAATTGAGAACCACAGGACGCGAGGGAAATCGTATTTATTTCTCCGCGCAAAAGAAAAGCTGCCCGCCCTAAAAGCGGCCGGCCTCTACAAAATCGACCGCCCGCCGAGAAGATGGTTTTGTAAAGGCCTCTCCATCCCAGTTTTCCGGGACGGAGCGGGCATTGTTCAGTTCTAGATGAGTCGACACATAAAAAACTCCTCGTCTAAAAATTGCCGGGACGCACTTATGCCCGCCTGCAAGTCGTGCCCACCGATGAGATTACAAGCCTGTTTGGAATATGTTTACATCAACCCCTGGCCTTGAATAATTATCAGACACCGATTCTTGCCCTTTTCTCTTGCTCCCGCGTAGTTTTCTCGTACAGTGTCTCGATGACCGATGCCCTCCCAATGGTCGACGTGGCAGGTGTGGGACTCAACGCTACGGATACAATTATTCGCCTGCCTCATTTCCCTGCCTTCAATTCAAAAGTGGAATTTCGCAGCTCGGAGGTACTTCCCGGCGGCCAGGTGGCCAGCGCCATGGTGGCTTGTTCAAGATGGGGCTTGAAGACGCGCTACGTGGGGAAAATCGGGAACGATTCATTCGGACAACTCCAGCGAGAGGAGATGAAGCGTGCAGGCGTCGAATCCCACTGGATCGTTTCCCCGAATTGTCAAAGCCAGTCCTCCTTTATCCTTGTAGACGAGCGGAATGGGGAGAGGACGGTTCTCTGGAAACGCGATTCACGCTTGGAGCTACTTCCCTCTGAGATACGCCGGGAGTGGGTCGTGCGGTCGAAGCTGCTTCATGTGGACGGCCATGATTGCGCCGGAGCGGCAGCCGCCGCGCGATGGGCTCGGGAAGCTTCTATCCCCGTCGTCGCCGACCTCGATAACCTTTATCCAGGAGTGGAAGCTTTACTTGAGAATGTGGATTACCTCATATCTTCGCGTGAATTCCCCGCGCGTCTGACGGGAGAGCAAAATCTCATGGTCTCCTTGAGGTCTCTTTCCACGCGCTTCGGTTGCCGGGTGGCGGCGGCAACATTGGGGGAGGATGGCGTACTGGCATGGGATGGATCGAAGTTCCACTATTGCCCCGCGTTTGAAATTAATGCAGTTGACACCACGGGCGCAGGGGACATTTTTCACGCGGGGTTCGCCTACGCGCATATTCGGGGTTGGGACGTCGCGCGCGCCCTTGAATTCAGCTGTGCTGCGGCCGGACTGGCATGTACCGCTCCAGGTGCGCGCGGCGGGATAGCCTCAGTGCATCGAATAGAGGACTTGATCTGCAAAGGCCGTGGACGGCTGGCGGCCTACTCTCAAGAACAGCTTGAAATCAGCGGGAAAGGCCAATGATTCCTTTAAAGGTGGATATCCTGAGGACGCGCGCTGCGATCTGCAACACCTTCCTCATTCTCTTGAACGTTCTGGTCTTTCTCTATGAGGTCTCGCTTCCGCCCCGTGTAGGTGAGGCCTTCGTGTACACGTTTGGCATGATTCCGGCGCGCACTGAAATGCTGTTCTCCTCGCAGGGTGTTTCCCTGAGCCAGGCATTTCTGCCCATGGTGACCAGCATGTTTCTCCACGGGGGATGGATGCACCTGCTAGGGAACATGCTTTTTCTTTGGGTGTTCGGCGGGGCCGTCGAAGACACGCTGGGGCATTTTCAATATCTCATCTTTTACTTTATAAGCGGTATTGGAGCCGCGGTAGTGCACACGATCTTCAACTGGGGGTCGCAGGTACCTTCAGTTGGCGCGAGCGGTGCAATTTCGGGAGTGATGGGAGCTTTTATCGTGCTGTTTCCGAGTGCGCGGGTAGCTACACTTATTCCCGCATTGTTTTTATTCTTCACCATACGAATACCGGCATTCCTCATGCTCGGTTATTGGTTCTTCCTTCAGATCTTCAGCGGACTTGCGTCTTTGGGAGTGGGCGGCCAACAAGGGGGTGTTGCCTGGTGGGCGCACGTCGGTGGATTTCTGTTAGGCGCGCTGCTCATGATCGGAAAAAAGAGATGATAGGCGCGGGTGGGTCATGCTGGATTTTTCGTGACGTAATCGGCGAGCCAGTCGCCCGCCTCTCGTGTCCCCAGAGTTCCTCCGAGGTCTATCGTGGTATGTTTTTCGCGAACCGCGGTCCTGACCGCTTTGCGTAATGCCTCTGCATGAGATCCCAGATGCAAATGGTCCAGCATTAAGGCGGCAGCAAGGACGCCACCGGAAGGATTGGCCAGATTTTTTCCGGCGATGGTGGGCGCGGAGCCATGGACCGGCTCGAACAAGGAGATGCGCCCAGGATGGATATTGCCCGACGGAGCCAAGCCCAGTCCGCCGGCGAGTTGCGCTCCGAGGTCGCTTAGGATGTCGCCAAAGAGATTGCAGGTCACGATCACGCGGAACTGTCCAGGGTCGCGGACGAGTTCCATGGCGAGAGCGTCGATATAGAGGTGGCGCGACTCGATATCCGGATACTCATCCTTTACTTGAGAAAATACGCGCAGCCAGAGTTCGTGTCCGAATGTGAGAGCATTCGATTTGTCGCTCATGCAGACGCGGCCGAGATTGTGTTGCCGGGCGTATTCGAAGGCGTAGCGGATGATTCGCTCGACGCCTTTGCGTGTGTTGACGTCTTCTTGTACGGCCACTTCGTGAGGAGTGCCGCGCTGGAACTGGCCTCCCATTCCGACGTACAGGCCCTCGGTATTCTCGCGGATCACAACAAAATTCACGTCATTTGTGCCGCGATCGCGTAGCGGGGTCAGCGCCGCGTCGATAAGTTCGACCGGGCGAAGATTCACGTAGAGGTCGAGCTTGGCGCGCAAACCCAGCAAGATGTCCGCGGAGTGTTGGTTGGATGGCACGCGGGGATCGCCGACAGCACCAAATAGGATGGCGTCAAAATCGCGGCGGAGCATTCCCACGGCATCAGAGGGGAGAGTTGTGCCGTCGCGGAGGTAACGCTCGGCGCCCCAATCGAATTCCGTGAACCCCAGTTGAGGGCGGCGGCCTGAGGTGGCGGCTTTCAGGACCTTTACGGCTTCGCGCGTGACTTCTGGGCCGATGCCGTCGCCGGGAATGACCGCGATGCGCTTGGCGGCGGAGGATGTCGCGCTGGAGTTCGAGGGCATTCGCAGTTCCCCTTGTGGCCGCCACGCTAACATGGGCGTGGGGTGTGGTCAATGCGGCGTACTGTTGTTTAGTAAGCAAGGGCGGGCTCTACATGGAGCTTCGCGAATCAACTGAGGATTTCTTTTCGGGCGGTGAGTTTTTCGATGCGATCTGGGCGCGGGGCGAAGCCGATTCCTGGTCCGGGAGGGACTCGGATTGTGCCTTGCGGCGTGACTTCGACTTCCGGGTCGATCACATCTTCGGTCCAGTAACGGCGGCTGGCCGTGACATCGCCGGGAAGAGAGAAATTCGCTAGCGTGGAAAGCGCGATGTTATGGGCACGGCCAATTCCGGATTCTAGCATTCCGCCACACCAGACTGGAATCTGTTTCGACTGGCAACGGTCGTGGATGTGGCGTGCCGGCGTGTATCCCCCTACGCGGCCGAGCTTGATGTTGATGATCCGGCAGGCGCCCAGCTCGATGGCGGCGCGGGCGTGCTCATCGGTGTGGATGCATTCATCGAGGCAAATTGGGGTATCGAGTTTGCGTTGCAGCTCGGCGTGGCTGTAGAGATCGTCCCAGCCGAGCGGTTGCTCGATCATCATCAGGTAGTAGGCTTCGAGGCGTTTTAGGTGCGGCCAATCTTCAAGTTGATACGCAGAATTCGCATCGACCATCAGGCGTATGTTTGGGAAGCGCTGGCGCAGATGCTCAACAGGTTCGATGTCTCTTCCTGGCTTAATTTTTATTTTGATGCGCTGATACCCTGCCGCCAATTCTTTTTCGACCGTGTCTGCGAGTTCCTCAAGTGATTCTTTAATTCCGATCGAGACGCCGCAGGGGATTTCTTCGCGGACTCCGCCTAGCAGTTTCCAAAGTGGCAATTGTCTTTGCTTTGCGCCGGCGTCCCAGACCGCGGATTCGATGGCGCCCTTGGCCATGTTATGGCCGCGAATTGGTGCGAGTAGGTCCCAGACATCGGAAGCAGAGGCGAACTTCCGATTTTTGAGGATCGGCCAGATGAAATCGCGCAGGATGTGCCAGGCGGTTTCTACTGTTTCTGGAGCATAGAACGGCCCCTCACCCGCGACCGACTCGCCCCAGCCTGTCACGCCGTCGACGTCGGCTTCGACCAACAGCATCCGGCGATCGGTTACGCGGCCAAAGCTGGTTTCAAAGGGCGTCACCAGCGGCATTCGGATTTCGCGCAGAGTTATCCTTTGAACTTTCATTATTCCTTCCAGGGTTCCAGGATGTAATCCAATCCCGACGGGGCGGGAGCAACAGCTGTTGCGGCATACTTCTTGGCGAGCCAGCGCGTGAATTGGGCTCGTATTTTGGATTGCATCTGGGCGGCTCGGGCAGCATCTGTGGATTTCAGAGCTTCGAGATTGGCCGGGATAGAAATTCGGGCCGCTTTTTTGGCGAACGCCCCTGTTGGGCGTTTCCCTGCCAGGATGTGCAGCACGCGTGGCGAGCGCAGATGCCATTCCGCAACCAGGCGGTCGGTTGGGAGCGCGCTGTGTAACGGGCTCGTTGTGATTCCATAGGCGTTTGGCACGTACCGCCGGGCAATCGCGCCGAGGCGCATGAAGTTGAAATAGGCATTCTTTGTTACAAGCGGATCGAATGTCCACTCGATCAGCGAAATTCCGCGCGCCAGGGCGTCCGTCCGCTGAAAGAGTTTGAGCTGGCGTCCTATGCCACGGTCGCGATACGCGTCGCTCACCGCCGTCATGTGGGAGTGAAGAAACGGCTTGCGATTTCGCCATCCTGCGATAGCCATGGTGAAACCAACCAGGTCATTACCCTGGAAGGCGCCCAGAACTTGCCCTCCCGTTTCCGCAGCGACTACGAACAACGGGATGGGGACTACATCGATGTCGGCGGATTTCCAAACTTCGCGCTCCAGGCGAACGCAGGCTTCAAATTCTTCGATCCCGTGGCAGTGTCTGAACGAGATGTCGCTATGTGCTTCGGGGCGAGCGGATGCGAAACTGGTTGTTCGCGTCGGCCGGGACCTCATGATTGTGTTCCTTGTTCAACTTTGGCTCTTTCTCGGTCTTTGGCGCGCTTTTTGGCGGCCTCCCAGAGGACTTCAAGTTCTTCTTTAGAAAGTTGGGCGAGACGCTGGCCGGAATGGGCTGCGTCCAATTCCATGTTTCGAAAGCGTAACTTGAACTTTAGATTTGAATGTTTAAGTGCTACTTCAGGATCGAATCCGAGAAACCGGGCGAGATTAACGGCGACGAAGAGAAGATCGCCTACTTCTTCTTCGCGACGGGCTCGATCCGATTCGGAGAGGGCTACGCGCAACTCGGAAGTTTCCTCGCGCAGCTTGGTAAAGATGCCCTCGACGGTTTCCCAGTCAAAGCCTACTTGCGCGGCGCGGCGGGTTAGTTGGTAGGCTTCGATAAGAGCAGGGAGGCTGCGGGGAATGCCCTCTAGAGCGGAGGGGAGGAGTTGCTTTGGCTGGGCGACTTTCTGTTTTTCCTGGGCTTTCAATTGCGCCCAGTTTTTCAAGACTTGTTCGGAGGTATCGGCTTTCACGGCGCCGAAGACGTGCGGGTGCCGGCGGACCATCTTGTCATGGATACCTGAGATGACATCTGAGATATCGAAACGTCCCGCTTCCCTGGCGATATCGGCGTGGAAGAGGATTTGGAGGAGGAGGTCGCCGAGTTCTTCGGACAATTCTCTAGGATCGCCCGTTTCGAGGGCGTCCAGGACTTCGTAGGCTTCCTCGATCAGATAGGTTTTGAGTGTTTGGTGGGTTTGTTCGCGGTCCCACG
>Ga0209526_10003758_pt1 | contig 10348 bp, 7 predicted proteins | sample JacPinW_OM2H0_M1_FD_188566 | JGI IMG/M metagenome (GOLD analysis project Ga0209526, IMG submission 188566) | Forest soil microbial communities from Algoma, Ontario, Canada - Jack Pine, Ontario site 1_JW_OM2H0_M1 (SPAdes) (version 2) | ecosystem: Environmental > Terrestrial > Soil > Boreal... | reverse complement strand
GGCACTTCCGGGCGCACCAGGGCGATAACTCCGTGTTTCAATTCCGCACTCGGATGACCCTCCGCAAATCGGTAACTAATCTCCTTCAGCTTGAGAGCGCCTTCGAGGGCGATCGGATAATTGAACTGACGTCCGAAGAACAGAAATCCGGCCGAATCCGCATACTTAACCGCGAGCTCACGAATTGCCTCAGCTTCGGCCAGAACTTGCCGAATCTTATCAGGCAAACTTTCCAAGGCCTGGATTGCATCGATCCCCTGCGAACTGGAGAGATGGCGAATACGTCCAAGCAATAGCGCTAACAGGGTCAGACAGGTGATTTGCGAAGTAAACGACTTGGTGGCGGCCACCCCAATCTCCGGCCCGGCATGCATGTAGACTCCGCCGTCGCTTTCTCGAGCAATCGTGCTTCCCACGTTATTGCAGATACCGAGCGTTCGATGCCCTTTGCGTTTGCTCTCCCGTAAAGCGGCGAGCGTATCAATCGTCTCTCCGCTCTGACTAATAGCAAAGACCAGAGTGTCTTTGTTCATTGGCATGTTCCGATAGCGGAACTCGCTCGCAAATTCACACTCGGTCGGCAGATGGGCGAGATTTTCAATCAAGTATTCCCCGACCAATGCCGTGTGAAAGGCCGAGCCGCATCCGGTCAATACTATCCGGTCAACTTCGCGTAGTTCCCGCGAAGACATGTTCAATCCGCCAAGTTTTGCCGTGCTCTCTTCGGCTGATAACCGGCCGCGCATCGCGTCGCGAACCGCTCCGGGCTGTTCGAAGATCTCCTTCAGCATGTAATGCGGATAAGCGCCCTTTTCCGCATCTTCATGGGTAAACTCGATCTTACTTACCTGGAAGGTGGCATCGGTACCGGCAAGCGAAACGATATCGAAATGATCGCGCTCAAGTGTGACGAGATCATAGTCCTCCAGATAAACAACGTCCCGCGTGTGGCCGACGATGGCACTGACATCGCTGACAATGAAATTCTGTCCCTTGCCAATACCGAGAATGAGCGGACTACCGCGGCGCGCCGCTAGAACCACGTCCGGGAGATCAACGTGCAGGAGAGCGAGTCCATACGTGCCGTTCACTTGTTTGAGAGCTTCTCGCAAAGCCTCTAGTAGATCGCCCTTGCTTTTCTCTCCTTTTTTCGAATCAAAGATTCGACCAATCAAATGAGCCAGCACTTCCGTATCAGTTTCTGTGCGAAATTGATGGCCCTGATTAATGAGCTGGTCACGGATCGACTGGTAATTCTCAATCACACCGTTATGGATCAGCGCCAGCTTGCCGCTTTGATCGAGATGGGGATGCGCATTTGCGTCGGTGACGCCTCCGTGCGTGGCCCAGCGGGTATGTCCCAAACCGATCGTACCGCGGGGCGCGTCCTGTTGAATCAGTTGCGCCAGATTACTGATCCGCCCGGCGCGTTTCCGAATTTCCATTTTTCCATCGGATAACAACGCAATGCCAGCCGAGTCGTAACCGCGATACTCCAGTCGCCGTAAGCCATCCATGAGTATCGGAGTAGCCTCCGCCTGCCCGATATATCCGATGATGCCGCACATAAAAGAAAATCCATGGTGACAAAGTTTTGTGATGCTTGCAAGGTGCCGAGCAGCGAATCTGCTAGGAACCGCAACCTTATGGATTTGTATTCCCTCCAAAACAAGACACTGGCGATCATCATGGGTGGGGGTGCCGGAACCCGGTTATTCCCGCTTACGAAGGATCGATCTAAGCCGGCCGTACCGCTGGCAGGAAAGTACCGGCTGGTCGATATACCGATCAGCAATTGCCTCAATTCCGGCCTGGGCCGTATCTATATATTGACCCAATTCAACAGCACCTCCCTTCACCGCCACATCCACGCGAGCTATAAATTCGACAATTTCTCTCCCAATTTCGTCGAGATCCTAGCGGCCCAGCAGACTACGGAAGGAGCACGCTGGTACCAGGGAACCGCGGATGCGGTTCGTCAGAACCTTCGGTATTTCCTGGAAGGACCCTTTGATTACTATGTAATCTTGAGTGGTGACCAGCTATACCGAATGGATTACCTGCATCTGCTTCAGCAACACATTGACACTGGGGCAGATATCACTTTGGCAACAACCCCCGTAGACCGGAACGCCGCTTCCGCTTTCGGAATCATGCACAGCGACGCTAAACGGCGCATTTTTCGATTCGAAGAGAAACCCAAGGATCCCAAACTGCTCGATGAGTTGCAGATCCCGCCGGAACTCTTGAAAGAACTCAATCTACCGGAAGACTCTGAACTCTATCAGGGCTCTATGGGTATTTACGTATTCAATCGGCAAATTCTCATCGATTCGTTGAACAACGATCTGGACGACTTCGGTAAACATGTCATCCCAAGCTCGCTTCAGAACTACAAGGTGGTCGCTTACATCTTCCAAGGCTACTGGGAGGACATCGGAACCATCGGTGCGTTTTTTGAGGCGAATCTCGCCCTAACCGATACGATCCCGCCCTACAATTTCTTTGATCGGTTTGCGCCCATTTACACCCATCCACGATTTTTACCGGCAAGTAAGATCAATGCAGCAACTATCCGGCACGCAATCATCGCCGACGGTTGTATCATCTCCGATGCGCACATCGAGCGTGCGATCGTCGGCGTTCGCAGCAAGATTGAAACCGGCGCGACAATTCGAAATTCGGTGATTATGGGCGCTGATTTTTACGAGGATGAACTGAATATTAGTGATGAAAACGTACCGCCTTTGGGTATTGGTCGAAATTCAGTGATCGATCGAGCGATCATCGACAAAAACGCCCGGATCGGCCAAGGGGTGGTGATAACCCCGGATGGCAAAGCTCCCAACCTGGACGCGGAACAGTTTTACATGCGCGACGGAGTCGTCGTGATCCCAAAGAATGCCGTCATACCGGATGGCACCTGGATCTAGGAGATGACCAATAGCCAATAAAAGAGGAGCTGGTCTTTCTCGATAACGATAGTGGCTCCTCGTGATGCGCTGCCCATGACCGGCAAGGGTTCGCCCTCGCGAGAACCGAATTGATCACCGGACCAAAACCTTGTTTGAGCAGAGAAAGCATGTAAATGAGATCGATCGCAAGTTTCTTCCTCGGTGTCATCTTCACGCTGGCCGTGCTGGCCGGCGCCGGATACTTCGCTGTCAAGACGGGCATCGTCCCAGCAACCGCCAACGGTAAGCCCGCCGCCCTGGAAAGCTGGGTTGCAAACACGGCCCTGCATGCTGCGATCGAGCGCGACGCCAAGGGGCTCAGCAATCCCATTCAGCCGAGCGAAGAGAATCTGATTACGGGCGTGCACCTGTACGCCGAGAATTGCGCGATATGCCACGGTGCATCGGACGCCAAGCCATCGAAACTGGCCCAAGGTTTTTATATCGAAGCACCGCAGTTCGCCAAAGATGGGGTCGAAGATGATCCCGAAGCCGCATCTTTCTGGACGGTCAAGCACGGAGTCCGCTTCACCGCGATGCCGAGCTTCACTCTCACGCTGAAAGACGAGGAGATCTGGAAGATCGCGATGTTCCTAAAGCAGATGGATAAACTCCCGGCCGCAGTCGATGCTGAATGGAAAAAAGTACCCAGCGTTGCCGCTACGCCGTCGAAATAAGCGGGACCGATTGACATATTCGCGATTGCGGGAAGAGGAGCCAGCATATTATTGCTCCGCATGCGCATTGTACTCTTGGTCTTCATGGCTCTCTATCCGTTGGGGGATATTAAGGCTGCGGATAAGTATCCGATCGAGGAAGGTTTTGCCGACACCAACGGCATGCTGATTTACTATATGCAGATTGGTACCGGAAAGCCTCTGGTCATCTTGCATGGCGGACCTGGTGCCTCTCACGAGTATCTGCTTCCACACTTGCTTCCGCTGGCGCGAAATAACCGGCTCATTTTCATCGATGAACGCGGCTCAGGCCGTTCGCAGAGGCTCGAAGATCCGTCCGGATATACCGTTGAGAACATGGTGGAGGACGTTGAAGGGATTCGGGTGTCGCTGGGGCTCGGAAAGATCAATCTGCTCGGCCACTCTTATGGAGGGGTACTAGCGCAAGCCTACGCACTCAAATACCAGGATAATCTCGATCACTTGATTCTGTGTAGCACCTTCCACAGCACCAGGAAAATGAACGCCGTGTTTCAAAAAGAGCTACAGACAATGCCGCCCGAGACGCGAGAGAAAATCTTGGCTTTGGAAAAGGCAGGATTATACGGGAAGGGAAGAGAATACGAAAGGAATCGCTATCCCGATGACTATATGAAGGCGGCATGGGGTGAAGGCTATTTCCCCTATCTGTATCAAACCCATCCCGACCCGAACTATGATCCATTAGAGGACGGTAAAATCTCGTGGGACCTGTATCGAGTGATGTGGGGGTCACACGGAGAATTTGTCATTGACGGTAATCTCAAATCCGTGGAGTACGCGGACCGTTTGGGAACGCTGCACGTTTCGACCCTGATTGTTGTCGGTGATCACGACGAATGTGATCCGGAATTGTCGCGAGAAATGAACAGCCTTATTCCCGGATCGAAACTAGCAGTTCTGCCGAAGAGTGGGCATCTTACCTTTGTCGACCAGAACGGGATGTTCCTTCAAACGGTCGGCGACTTCGTGAGGTAAAGGCGAAGGCCAAGGAGCCTGATCCCCAGCCCGCAGTCGCTACGCGACAGCGTTGTGGGCGGGGGTTCCCGGCTCCACTGCGACTTTCTCACCTTTGCGCCGCAAAACTTACATGTCAGTGTTCAGATTTAGACAGTAGCGGCGGGTAGGCGACCCGGCATCGGGGCTGCTTCCAACTGCGCCGGTTTATCTGCCTTGTTTCTCGGCCAGCAAGATTGGTTGGACAGGCCGGCTCCCAGGAGTTACCCGGCGCGTCCCCGAGGAATCGAGCTCAAGAGCCCGGGGCGTTGCTCCATGGCGAGTTACGCCCAGGCGGCGTTCGGTAGCTGCCGGGCGCGCCTTGCGACATCAAGGGCTTCACAGGCCCTTCGATGATGTATTGGCACGGTTCGCGCTCTTTTTTTTCCTGAAACCCCTCTTACTATGGATTACGTAACACCGGCTGAAGTCGTAGAGACCATGGTCGTTGCCGGCGGCACCAAAGGGTCGTTACCGGCAAAAGATCTGCTCATCCGGGGAATATTATCCGGTGCCTTGCTCGGCTTCGCTACCAGCCTGGCGGTGACCGCCACGGTTCAAACCAATATACCCCTAGTGGGAGCACTGATTTTTCCAGTTGGCTTCGTGATGATCGTCTTGCTCGGATTGGAATTGGCAACCGGGAGTTTTGCTCTCCTTCCGTTGGCGGTGAACGATCACAAGCTTTCGACTACGCGGATGCTAACTAATTTTGGTTGGGTACTGTTGGGAAATCTGATTGGCAGCTTGTTTTACGCGGTGCTGTTGGCTGGAGCGCTGACGATGTGTGGGCAATCTCCCGACGCTTCTGGAACCGCCGCAAAGATTGTCGCAATCGCGCAAGCCAAGACAACCGGTTATGCCAAATTCGGTGCGGCCGGCTTAGGAACGGTTTTCATTAAAGCCATCCTTTGCAACTGGATGGTAACGCTCGGGGTGGTTATGGGAATGACCTCTCGTTCTACCGTCGGAAAGATCATTGCTGCGTGGCTGCCGATCTTTGTCTTCTTTGCTCAGGGATTTGAGCATTCGATCGTCAATATGTTCGTCATTCCGGCTGGGATACTTTTGGGCGCTAAAGTGAGCATCGCGGATTGGTGGATTTGGAATCAAATCCCGGTGACTATCGGCAATTTCGTGGGTGGCGCGTTGTTCACTGGATTCGCTTTGTATTGGACCTATAAACCTCGCTCTACTTCTTCGACTGCGGTCGCGCAACAAGAGCCGGCCGCACGGCCCCTTCTCGCCCGCTAACCCGAGATCATCTTGTTGGTCGCTTAAGACGTTTCATGGAATCGGCCCAAGCCGGTGAAACATTCACCGAAGAGCAGAAGGAGTATTTACAGGGATTTTTTGCTGGAGTAACGGCCCGGACTGTTTCTCCGTTCGTTGGCCAATTGCCAGACGGGAAATTTACGGCTCAAGCCGGCCCCGGAATCGCTAATCTCGCGGCTCAGCCAGAGCAGGAGAAGACGGTTTTCGGCACCCCAGTCTCTGATCTTTGCGAGCAGGAGATCTGGAAGATGGAACAACACGGCTTGGATATTTGGGACAAGCTTTTAGCTCACGCCGAAGAGAATAAGTTCCCAGACAAAGCGGATACGTTTCGGTTCCGTTATCACGGTCTCTTTTACGTGGCTCCAGCTCAAAACTCTTTCATGCTGCGATGCCGGATTGCCGCCGGCCAACTCAGCGCGGAGCAATTTAGAGGTTTGTCCGAGATCGCCGAAGATTGGGGGAATGGCTATGCCGACATCACGACTCGCGCGAATATCCAGATTCGAGAGATCGCGCCCAAGCACATTGTCAAGGTCCTTCTCAAGCTGCAAGAGCTTGGACTTACCTCACGAGGATCGGGGGTTGACAACGTCCGCAACATTACGGCATCTCCGACCGCGGGAATCGATCCGGCCGAGATAATCGATACGCAACCATATGCCAAGGCGCTGCATTATTATATCCTCAACAATCGGGATCTTTACAATCTTCCGCGCAAATTTAACGTCGGGTTTGATGGTGGTGGTAGCATAAGCGTCGTTGCCGATACGAACGACATAGGGTTTATCGCAACCAAAGTGAAGGAAGACGAAGAAGTGCCCGCTGGAGTCTATTTCCGGGTACAACTTGCGGGCATTACCGGACACCAGCAATTTGCGGTAGATGCCGGAATTCTGGTTCGACCTGAGCAGTGTGTCGCGATCGGGGCGGCGATTATCCGCGTGTATGTCGAACATGGAGATCGAACCAATCGAAAAAAGGCGCGGCTCAAATACCTCATCGATCGTTGGGGAATCCCTAAATTTCTTGAGGAGGTCGAGAAGAAGCTTTCCTTTCCGCTCAGTTTCTTTCCTTTCGAAGAATGTGTTCCGCCACACCCGCCGGTTTTGCATGGGCATCTTGGGGTTTACAAACAATCGCAGAAGAATCGCAATTACATCGGAGTGGCGATTCCGGTTGGACGGCTTCGGGTGCGCCAAATGCGGCGAATTGCCGACCTGGCTCGCAACTACGGATCAGGCGAGCTGCGGCTTACTGTTTGGCAGAACCTGATCTTGCCAGATATACCGGACGGATTCGTTGAGACGGTCAAGCGCAGCCTCATCCGGATTGGCTTACACTACGAAGCAACGAGCATCACCGGAGGGATAATCGCTTGCACGGGAAATACCGGATGCAAATTCGCGATGACTAACACCAAAGGTCAAGGGGTGGAACTAGCGCGGTATCTCGACCAGAAGTTACATCTCGATCATCCGATTAATATCCATCTGACCGGTTGTCCGAATTCCTGCGCACAACACTACATCGGCGATATTGGCTTGCTCGGCGTAAAGGTTGGACAGAACGAAACCCAGCAGGAGGCTTACCACGTCTTCTTTGGTGGTCGAGCTGGGTTTGAACAGCAACTCGGAAAGCAGGTATTTCATGGCGTTCCATTCCCGGAACTACCCGCGCTCTTGGAAAAAGTAATGAAAATCTACCTGGAGCAAAGATTCGGAAACGAAACGTTTATTCAATTTGTGACCAGACATGAGGTCAAGCAGCTCCAGGAGATTTTTTCGAACTAAGACTCGATGACCTCAAATCACCCGGTGCCGGTACCTCTCATCCCGGAGAATGCTCCTTTTTCCTCCGCCCAAAGGGCTTGGCTAAACGGTTTTCTCGCCGGACTATTTTCGCAGGCCGGAATTGACGATCGGCCCGGTACGGCGCGAAAGAAAGTTACCGTTTATTTCGGAAGCGAGACTGGGAACGCGGAAGCGTTTGCGAAACGCGCAGCCAAAGCCGCGGTTCAACGTGGTTTTGAATCGGCAGCGATCTGCATGGACAAGGCAAACCTCAGTTTGCTGGCGTCGGAGGAGTTCGCGCTTTTCGTCACTAGTACCTATGGCGACGGGGAACCACCCACCAACGCCAAGATCCTTCATGCGGAGCTGATGCAGCCGCCGCCCGGATTCTCGCTGACTCATTTACAATACGCGGTGTTGGCCCTGGGAGATACCAACTACGAACATTTCTGCAAGTGCGGGAAAGATTTCGATCAACAGCTCGGTCTCCTCGGTGCGCAGCGTCTATTCGAACGAGCCGATTGCGATGTGGATTTTGAGCAGGCTGCACAGAGTTGGTTGGACGGAGTATTCAGCGTTCTCGAGGTAGCAAAACCACCGGCCAACCAGGTCAGATCAGAAAACTCTGGTAGCCCGCCGGTGCTATCATCGGCGACCGTCTCTGTACCAACGCTCAAGATCGGCACAAAAGAGGACCCATTTCCCGCGCGCCTGTTGGTCAATCGCCGGCTGAACCGAGAGGGATCGGAGAAAGAGACTCGCCATTTCGAAATTGCCCTTGGTCGGGATGGCCCTTCCTATGAAGTAGGAGACGCGCTAGGGATTGTCCCGGCTAATTGTCCTCAACTGGTCGACCAAATAGTGCAATCCTTAGGGTGCGATGGAGAAGAAGCGGTAACCGCGCCGGACGGTTCGGAGACCAGCTTGCGCCGGGCACTCTCTCACTGTTACGATATAAACCGAGTTTCATCGACTTTTCTGAAAGAAATCGCTGCCAGAACCGGCGATTCCGATCTGCTAAATTTACTGAATCCAGCGAACACGACTGCGCAGAAAACATTTCTCGAGGAACGCGATCTTCTTGATTTTCTGCTCGAATACCCGGGACTTACCCTGCGGCCGAGCGAACTGGTAACTCATCTGCGAAAGCTGCAACCGCGTCTCTACTCAATAGCGTCAAGCCTCAAGGCGGTACCTGGAGAGGTCCATCTTACCGTCAGTATCGTTCGCTATCAGATCCGCAATCGATGGCGCAAGGGCATCTGCTCGACCTTTTTGGCAGATCGGCTGCAGCCCGGAGGCTCCGTTCCCGTTTTCACTCACCACTCGCCAAATTTTCGCCTGCCCATCGACCCAACGCGCGCAGTCATAATGATCGGCCCAGGAACCGGTATTGCCCCTTTCAGAGCGTTTTTGCAGGAACGGCAAGCGGTCGGGGCTTCCGGAGCGAACTGGCTGTTCTTCGGGGAACAGCACGCAGATAGTGACTTCTACTATCAAGACGAGCTGTCGCAAATGGTGAAAAACAGATTGCTGACACGCGTGGACACCGCCTTTTCGCGAGACCAGGATCACAAAGTCTACGTTCAACACCGGATGTTGGAAAATGCCGGTCTGATGTGGGATTGGCTGCAGGACGGTGCGCATGTATATGTCTGTGGAGATGCCAAGCGGATGGCTAAGGACGTTGATAGCGCCCTTCGAGAGATTTGCCGAACCGCAGGTAACCTGTCGGATGATCAAACCGAGGAATACATGGGAGCGTTGCGCCGCGATAAGCGCTACCAGAGAGACGTGTATTAGCCAGTTACAAGTTGCAGGTTGCGGGTTATAGGGCGAGCGTTGAAATTGGCGCTGTGTTCTCCAATTTCCGCGCCATATGAACACCGAGGAAAGAGTCCAATCTGCAACTTGTAATGTGTAACCCTAACCTCTACCCCCAAGAGGAGCCGCTTGGAAAAGTGGAATCAATCCCAAATTCGACGGAGCATTCTCGCTTGTAGCGGGTTTACTGATCTGGGAATGTTCCAGGAAGCGGTGCGTGAGCTCGAAGCACTGCCGGAGTCGATTCGTGAGTCGACGCCGATCTTGATCGCTTGGCTCGAGCTATATCAGGGATGGCAGAAATGGTCCGAAGCTATGGCGGTTGCGGAGCATCTGGTCGCTCGTGAACCCGGAGATCCCAATTGGCCGGTCGCCTTCGCCTACGCCACCCGACGTGGAGCCAGCCTAAAGGCAGCCCTAAGGATCCTGCAAGAAGCGGTTCTCTCATTTCCAAGTTGCGCTGCGATTCATTTTAATTTGGCTTGTTACCATGCGCAGCTGCACCAGTTGGAGGAAGCCAGCCTTTATCTACAACAAGCTTGCAAGCTTGACCCCTCTTTTCGGGTGACAGCGCAGACCGATCCAGATCTTGCCGTTCTGAAGCAGCCCAATCTGTCGTGAATTGAGCTCCGGGAACGCCGTCATCGCTCCGGGAAACGCCGAAGGCGCGAGAGGACTTAGCCCTGGGCTAAGATAGGGGTAGGGACAAAGCTAAGCTTGCCCCTCCCTCCGAACCGGACTGGCAGATCTCCCACATCCGGCTCTCCAGTTGGTAGTTAACCTCCAAAGG
>Ga0209526_10003757_pt1 | contig 10351 bp, 8 predicted proteins | sample JacPinW_OM2H0_M1_FD_188566 | JGI IMG/M metagenome (GOLD analysis project Ga0209526, IMG submission 188566) | Forest soil microbial communities from Algoma, Ontario, Canada - Jack Pine, Ontario site 1_JW_OM2H0_M1 (SPAdes) (version 2) | ecosystem: Environmental > Terrestrial > Soil > Boreal... | reverse complement strand
CGGCGCGCAAAGCTGGACCGCCGCGATTTCTTTTGCTCGGCACCATTGAACATCGCAAAGGGCAGGAAATTTTCTTGGAGGCGTTGCGTAAACTTCCTCGGAATGTTTTGGAGAGAGCTCATTTTCAAATCGTCGGACGTCCTAATGATCTGAAAATTACCAAGCAAATAGAAGCTGCGGCCGCGGCGTGCTCGTCTCTCATCGTTCGCAGTTATGTCACTCATGATGACGCTCTCGCATTAATCCAGGATGCGGACGTGATGATTTCTGCGTCGTGGGATGAAACCGGGCCAATTACACTTATCGAAGGCATGGCCCTGGGGAAGGCAATCCTCAGCACGAGCGTCGGCGCGGTGGGAGAAAAGCTGGTTCCCGAAGAAGATGGTTTGTTGTTCAAACCGGGCGACGCTCACGGCTTGGCCACCGCCATTCAGCGCCTTGTTCGCGAACCTGAACTGCTTGAGAAGCTGGCGAGAAATTCGCGAAAGGCTTATGAAAAATATTTTACGCTCGATCGCTTTGGCACGGAGTTTCTTGAGCTGGTCGAGGAAGCAATTTCATTGGCTCACGGCCAGCCGGAAACTGCCGCGACATCTGTGCGCGCAGGCGAAATGATCGGATCGCGTCGATAAGGGCACAATGGATTCGCGCCGTATTTTACTTGTCTCACACGAGATGACGCCGAGCGGCGCGCCGTTTGCCTTGTTCTACCTCGGGCGCTGGCTCAAGGAAAATGGGTGGCAGCCTCTGGTCGCCGCGCCAGAACACGGACCAATCTCCGACCTGCTGAAGAATGCCGGCGTTTGTGTTGAAGTTGATCCCACGCTTCTGATTGATCCGAAGCGGGAAAAACTGTGCGCGCTCTGCCGTGAATCTGACGTTGTCGTCGCCAACACCATTACGAGCTGGCCGGCCGTCGAGGCCGCGCATGGCGAGAATGTGCCACTGATCTGGTATCTGCACGAGACGCTCGTGGCCGTCCGGTTCATCAAACAGATTTCTCAAGTGCGGGACGCACTGCAAATCGCGCAGCTGATTGTGGTGCCGACCCGTCAAACGGCGCGCATTCTCGCGGGCGCTTCGCGAACGAGGGTTGAAGTGGTGCCCTACGGCATTCCGGAACCGGAAAATGTGGCGCCCGAGACAAACGGCGCATCGCTCTCCTTTGTCGCGCTGGGAAGTTTCGAGCCGCGCAAAGGACAGGACATTCTCGTGGAAGCGATAGGAAAACTTGACCGGACGACGCGGACGAAAGCGTCGTTTAAGCTCGCCGGGCGAATTTTGGATCGACTATTCTTCGAAGAGCTTCGTCGTCACTCCTCGCAACTGGAGAATGTGGAATTGATCGAAGCGCTCGAGCACGACGAAGCGCTTTCGCTGTTGTCCGCTGCACACGCTTTCATTTGTCCATCGCGCGACGAAACAATGCCGATTTCGGTCATTGAAGCCGCAAGTCTGGGAAAAGTAATTATCAGCGCGGACGTTGGCGGCATCGGTGAATGGATTCACGATGAGTTGAACGGTTTGTTGGCGTCGCCGGAGAATCCGCAAGCTTTGGCGGATGCAATTGCACGCTGCGCTCGCGATCGTTCGTTCGCTAGGCAATTGGGTCTCGCGGCGCGGCGCACATTCCAACGTCACTTTACGATTGATCGGTTCGCGGCGCGCTTCGCGGCGTTGCTCGAGGAGACGAGCCGGGCCAAAGTGACGCCGCCTGCCTCGGCGCAATCGAATTACGAACGCTGGATTGCCGCTTTCGATGCCGCCACCGCAACCGATCGAATCAATCTGTGCCGCCGGGTTCGACGATTGCAACGCCACCCGCTCATCTCGGTGCTGCTACCGGTTTACAATCCCGATCTCGGGCTTCTTGAAGCCGCGATCGATTCCGTAAGAGGGCAAATTTACGAGCGCTGGGAACTTTGCATCGCCGACGATGCCTCCACGATTCCCGAAGTTCATGCATTTTTGAAGCGGATCGCGCGCTCCGATTCAAGGATCAAGCTGATCTTGCGCAAAGAGAATCGACATATCTCAGCCTGCTCCAATTCAGCGTTGGCGCTGGCTACGGGCGAGTGGTGCGCGTTGCTCGATCAAGATGATGCGTTCGCCGAAAACGCGCTCGCCTTTGTCGCTCTGGAAATCGTGGCGCATTCCGATGCCGGGCTCATCTATTCGGACGAAGACAAGATCGACCATCACGGCGCGCGCTCTAACCCGTTCTTCAAGACGGATTGGAATCCCCAACTTTTCCTCGGGCAAAATTACATCAATCACCTCGGAGTTTATCGAACGTCGCTTCTGCGCGAGATTGGCGGTTTTCGCGAAGGTTACGAAGGCTCGCAGGACTACGATCTTGCGCTGCGCTGCGTCGAGCTGCTGCGAGCGGATCAAGTACGGCACATTCCGCGCATTCTCTATCATTGGCGGATGGCCGAGGGTAGCCTCGCCGCGATCCCTGACGCAAAACCGTACGCGAAGGAAGCAGCCCGGCGGGCCATCGCAGATTCTCTGAAACGCCGCGGCGTGAAGGCTCGGGTTGTGCCGTGTCCGGAAAATCTGGAATCGCATCGAGTCATTTACGAAGTGCCCGATCCGGCACCGCTGGTTTCGATCGTGATTCCTACTCGCAACAACGTGGCTTTGCTCGAGCGCTGCATAAAAAGCATTCGCGAGCGAACCGACTATCTCCGCGTTGAAATTATGATTGTCGATAATGGATCGACCGAAACCAAGACGCTGGAGTTCTTGCGCGTGCTGGAAGAGGAAAAAATCGCCCGTGTCTTGCGCGATGCCGGCCAGTTTAACTTCAGTCGGCTCAGTAATCGCGGCGCGGCGGAAGCGACTGGCGCGATCCTCGCATTCATGAATGATGACGTTGAAGCGGACGAGCGCGGCTGGCTGAAAGAAATGGTCAGTCAAGTCGCGCGTCCGGAAGCGGGCGCGGTCGGCGCCAGGTTATGGTATCCGAATGGGACGCTCCAGCACGGCGGCGTGATTGTCGGTCTGGGTGGCGTGGCGGGAGTTGCTTACCACGGTATTCCGCGCGGTCACCCCGGCTATTTCAACCGTGCTTGGCTTCAGCAAAACTATTCGGCAGTTACGGCCGCGTGCATGCTCGTCCGCAAAACCGTTTTCGAGGAGGCAGGCCGATTCGATGAGGCACATCTCGGAATCAGTTTCAACGATGTCGATCTTTGCCTCGAACTGCGGCAACGTGGATTTGAGATTGTTTGGACGCCCTACGCGAACTTGATTCATCGCGAATCGTCTTCGCGCGGGCATCCTTCCACGCTTGCTCAACAACAACAATTTTTTCGCGAAGCAACTTACATGCAGCAAAAATGGGGGCCCGAGTTGCTGTGCGACCCGTTTTACAGCCCGAATTTTTCCCTCCACTGGCCTGGATTCGATTTTGCCGGGCCGCCGCGCTGGAAAAATTGCGGGGAACTCGAATTCACCGCGCCTGGCGATGGAGTCGCCCAACCACACCCATCGCGGCCGCCGCTTTTTGCCGCATGAGCCGCGCGCGATAATTCCATTTCTGTACCGGATGCGGAAAACAAAAATCATTTGCACACTCGGCCCGGCCACCGAGAAAACGGAGACGCTGCGTCAACTAATTCAAAAAGGGGCGGACGTTTTCCGGTTTAACATGAGTCACGCCGCACACAGCTGGGTGCGCGACATTGTGCCACGCATTCGCCAGCTTGCCAGCGAGAGTGGCCGGTCGATCGCGATCTTGCTCGACGCGCAAGGGCCTGCGATTCGCACTGGCGATCTCAAAACAGACCTGGATCTAAAGCGCGGAGATATTCTCGAGTTCACCGTGGGCGGCGCGAAGCCGAAAGAGAAATATTCAGTCGCCGTTAATTACGATGGATTCGTGACCGACGTGTCGGGAGGCGACACGGTCCTGGTCGATAACGGCCTGATCAGACTCATTGTCATCGAGCAGGGAAAGAATCGAGTTCGATGCAAAGTGATGACTCCGGGGAAACTCGTCTCGCGCCGCCACATCAATCTACCGGGTGTGCACGTGAATCTGCCGCCGTTGACCAAGAAGGATATTGTCGACCTTACGCTTGGCGTCCAGCTCGGTGTAGATTTTGTCGGACTGAGTTTCGCGCGGCAGAGGAGCGACCTCGATGAGCTGCGCGATTTTCTCGCGCAGAAAAAGAGCAAAGCCTTGATCGTGGTCAAGATTGAAGACCAATCGGCGGTCAGACAAATCGATGAAATGATTGCCGCCGCCGATGCGGTCATGATCGCGCGCGGCGATCTAGGCATCGAAATCCCGATGGAGGAGCTGCCCATCATCCAGCGTCGGATAGTGAAACACTGCATTCGCTTGGGCAAGCCAGTGGTGGTGGCGACGCACATGCTCGAGTCGATGATCACCAACCCGATTCCGACGCGCGCTGAGATCACCGACGTCGCGAACGCCGTTTTTGAGCAAGCCGACGCGGTCATGTTGAGCGGTGAGACAACGGTCGGGCGCTATCCAGTTGAATGCGTCCAAATTTTGCATCGCGTGGCGCAGCGCATCGAACGCAGCGGCGGCGCAGGTTACGCCGAAGGTGCGTTGCTCGAAGATGTGCGGCAGAAAACTGTCGCATCGGCCGTTGTTCTCGCCAACTCGCTCTCCGGTTCAAAGCTGATTGTTTTTACCCGGCACGGCACCATGGCGCGCTACGTCTCAAACATGCGGCCGCAACACGCGCCCATCTTTGCCTTCACACCGAGTGAGCAAGTTTATCGGCAACTGGCGCTTTGTTGGGGCACCTATCCCATGCAGGTCGATTTCACGGAGGATCCCAATGCGACAATCGAAGCGGCCGAAAAACTTTTGCGCAAAAATAAATTGACCGCGTCCGGCGACCAACTGGTCATCATCAGCGATCTGCGCGCGGACAAGTCGCTGGTTGATTGTGTGCAGTTGCGCACGGCGAAATAAAATAAGTAGGAGCGTTTTCTCCGAGACGTCCGACGAATTCGTTCTCGCTGACGGAGAAAAAGTCGGAGGGCTCGGAGAGCCGTCCCTGCCTGATAAAAAAACGCGCGGACTTTTATGTCCGCGCGTTTCAGATGAAGATGTCGATCCGTTCGACTGCGCTCAGCACAAGTCTAAGCTTCGACCGGCAATTCGACATCGACCGGGCGCTCTTTTTTGCTGAGCGCGCGGCGCAACTTGGACAGCGCAATATTCTGCAACTGCCGGATGCGCTCGCGGGTGACACCGAATTTCTTCCCGACTTCCTCGAGTGTTTTCGGTTTGCCGCCATCCAGCCCAAAGCGCTGGAAGATAATTTTTTTCTCGCGATCGTCGAGCACGTCGAGTAAGCCGCCGACTTCGTTGCGCAAATTTTTGTCGCGCAGCAACTCAAAAGGCGTTTGCGCTTCTTCGTCGCCGACGATCTCGCCGAATTCGGTGGAATCGTCGTCACTGATCGGTGCGTCGAGTGAAGCCGGGCGGATCGAGACGGTCTTCAGTTGCGAAACTTTTCCGCTCGCGATGCCGATCTCGTCGCCGAGCTCTTCATCGGTCGGTTCGCGGCCCAGTTCCTCGCTCATCTGCAAAGAAACGCGGCGCATCTTGGAGATTTTATCGACCAGGTGAACAGGCAGACGAATCGTCTTGCTCTGGTTGGCCAGGGCACGTTTGATCGATTGCTTGATCCACCAGGCGGCGTAGGTGCTGAGCTTTCCGCCTTTCGCAGGATCGAAACGCTCGACCGCTTTCATCAGACCGATGTTTCCTTCCGAGATCAAGTCGAGCAGCGGCAGGCCGAGGTTCGCGTAGTCATGCGCGATCTTTACGACCAGACGCAAATTCGAGCGAATCATCAACGCGCGCGCTTCGCGGTCGCCCCTCTTGATCTTCGCCGCCAGGGTAATCTCCTGCTGCGGCGTCAAGAGCGGGATTTGCCCGATCTCGCGCAAATAAATTTTAATTCCGGTATCGCTATCTTCAGCGGCCATATAACTTTTCATGAATGGGTTTGGGGGGTTGAATCAACAAATTCCCGGCAGTTTCATGTGCCGGTGCCTCGTAGATCGCACTTTTTAACATTCTACAAAGTGTTTAACAAGGTTAAATATTTCGCATCTCTGACAGCCCCTGGATGTATCGCGTTCAAACTTTTTCCGCCTCCCATGTAACCGCTTTGAAACCAACCGGATCGACTTGATTTCGGTGGCGCGCTGGAAGTGCCGATCCAAATCGCGCGACGCAGTCTCGCTATCTTCGAAAGCTCGTCCTCAATTGCGCCTTTCCCTCCCTTATTATCTTTGACAGCCTAACTCGCCATGTTGGCCAAGATTTATTCCGCTGCCGTCTATGGCGTCGATGCGTACGAGATTGAGATCGAAGTAAATGGCGCTGGTGGCGATCCAAACATCGTAATCGTGGGATTACCTGACGCGGCGGTGAAAGAAAGCCGTGACCGCGTCACGACCGCGATTGCAAATAGCGGGTATTACTGGCCGCGCGGCCGCACAACAATCAATCTCGCGCCCGCCGATATTAAAAAAGAAGGCCCAAGCTTCGATCTCCCCATCGCGCTCGGGATGATCGCGGTGGGCGAGGAGATCAACACGACGACTTTCGAAAAATTTAGCTTCGTCGGTGAGCTCGCGCTGAACGGCGCGGTGCGTGCCGTAAAGGGCGTGCTGCCAGTCGCTTTGGAAGCGCGCCGGCGCGGCAAGCACGCTATGTTTGTGCCGGAAGCAAACGCGCGCGAGGCCGCCATGGTGGACAAGATCGACATCTACGGCGTACAAAATTTGCGGCAGACATTTCAGTTTTTGCGCGGCGAAGTTCCGCTAGTTCCGACCCGCGGTGATCTCAGCGTGTTTTTCGCCACCCACCAAAGCTACGATGTCGATTTTAGCGACGTGAAGGGCCAGGGCCACGTCAAACGTGCGATCGAAGTGGCCGTCGCCGGTGGTCACAACATCTTGATGATCGGGCCGCCCGGCTCGGGCAAGTCCATGCTCTCCAAACGCATCGCGACCATCATTCCACCGATGTCGCTCGAAGAAGCCATCGAGACGACAAAGATCCACAGCATTGCCGGTTTGCTCGATGGGGAAAAATCTTTTGTGGCCACGCGGCCGTTCCGCTCTCCCCATCACACCATTTCCGATGTCGGATTGCTCGGCGGCTCGGCCACTCCTGCGCCGGGCGAAGTCAGCCTGGCGCACAACGGTGTTCTTTTTCTCGATGAGTTGCCGGAATTCAAAAGATCGACATTGGAAGTGATGCGCCAGCCGCTCGAGGACGGGAAAGTCACCGTCTCGCGCGCCGCGGGCAGCGTGACTTTTCCCTCCGAGTTCATGCTGGTCGCCGCCATGAACCCGTGTCCGTGCGGATATTTCGGCGATTTGAAACGCGAATGCCGTTGCGGCCCGCTCCAGGTGCAGCGTTATCGCCAGCGCATTTCCGGCCCGCTGCTAGATCGCATCGATCTGCACATCGAGGTTCCGGCCGTCGAATATCGCGACGTGGCCAGCGAACGCATGGAGGAAATTTCGAGCGAGATTCGCGACCGGATCGTTCGTGCGCGTGAACGCCAGCAAACGCGATTTGAACGCGACGCCAAAACAAATTGCAACGCGCGAATGACAACGCGTCTCCTCAAACAACACTGCACGCTTAACCAGGACTCGCAGGAGCTTATCCGCGTCGCCATGAACGAGTTGAACCTGAGCGCACGCGCCTACGATCGCATCCTGAAAGTCTCGCGTACGATTGCCGATTTAGATGGCGCGGAAGAGATCAGCGAACAACATGTCAGTGAAGCGATCCAGTACCGCACCTTTGATCGCACGCTCTGGGTGTGAGGAACGACTGCGAAAAAGATCGACCATCGTTTTTCGCGACGGCGCGGTTGACACTTCAGCGAAAGGCGTTTCTGAGTGATCGGGTGCGCTGTGGCGAGCGGTGGCGGCGCACGGGAAAAAAATTGAATCTGAAAGTGAGATTGAACGCATCTCAAGGGAAACAAACAAATAGGATATGAAACCAAGCTCCAGTTCGAACAGATCCCCCGATGGCGGCGACCGCTCTGCGCGGCGTTTTCCGATCACGGATTGCGATTATCAGGCGCCTCCGTATATCGATCGTAGCGGCGGACATTGCGCGAATGTTCCAGCTCCGTCGTTCCGCAACATCAGCCGCGATTATTTTCGCAATGAAGCGCGATACACCTTCGCGAGCGAAGCGGCGCTTTTTGCGCTCATTGCGATGACGGCGGCGGTGGCCATTGCGAGCGGCGCAGTTGCGGCGATCGATTTCCTGCGCACGCTGGGCTATCTCTGAGAGCGTGCCTGGCGTGACGGTTGTTATGAACAACGGCGCGCACCTGCGATTCCTTCTGGCACTGTGCGCGCTGCTTTCTGGCTGCGGAGAATCGGTTGAACAACCGCTCGAGCAGGTGAGTGAAAAATCCTACGCGGTGAATCGAGGTGCGAATTTCAGCATCAAGAATGGGGACGGCTCGATTCGAATTTACGGTTCAGAGAAGCCCGAGGTGAAAGTGCAAGCAATCAAGAAGGCTTATAGCGGCGAACGGCTGAATAAGATCGCGATCAATATTTCAGTGCGGCCAGGCTCCGTTTCAATCGAAACCCATTTTCCGCCAAAGCAAACTTGGGGCTTTTTCGACCGCTCCGGCACCGTCGATTACATCATCGTCGTTCCGAAAACGGCGAAGATATCGCACTTGGAATTGGCCAACGGCGAAGTATTGATCGACAGCATGCGGGGCGAAGACGTGCACGCCAATCTCACGAATGGACGGCTCTTTGCTCACAATTGCTTTGGCGATCTTCATCTGGCGGTGATTAGCGGAGGACTGGATGTCATTTATGATTGGTGGGAGCAACGCCGCTTTTCGGTCGAGGCGGATATCGTCAGTGGAAACGCGCGTGCCTTTGTTCCTAGTGATGCTTCGTTTCACCTGGTGGTAGAGACCCGAAACGGGAGAATTGCCACTGACTTTGGCGCGCAGAAAGAGCGGAATGGCGGCGAAGTCACGAAGATCGACACGGTGATCGGCACAGCGGCTGGGTCCGATATCAAAATTCGTGCGACCGATGGAAACATCAAAATCGTGGAGGCCAATCGCTAAGTCATGGTGCGCGATCTTCGTTTTACCGTTCGAATGTTGATCTGAGATCGATCATCGTAAATTCTTCGCATGCCTTCTTTTGACATCGTCTCCGAAGTGGACAAGCAAGAGATTGATAACGCCCTCAACCAAGCGCGCAAAGAACTCGCCACGCGCTTCGACTTTAAAGGCGTGGTCGCCGAGATTCTGTACGAGAAAGACAACATTATGTTGACCGCCGAAGACGCCGCTCGGTTACGTGGCCTGCGCGAAATTGTCATCGGCAAGTTTTCCAAGCGCGGTGTCGATCTTCGCAACATCGAACAGGTCGAACCCGCCATTTCACCGCTCGGGCACGCGCGACAGGAATTGAAAATTCAGCAAGGTCTCGAAGGCGCCAAAGCCAAGGAAATCATCCAGGTGATCAAGTCGCAGAACTTCAAAGTGCAAAGCCAGTTGCAAGATCGACAAATTCGCGTCACCGGAAAAAAGAAAGACGACCTGCAAGCCGTCATCGGATTCGTCCGCAGCCGTGACTTTGGCGTCGCCACCAATTTCAAAAACTTTCGCGACTGAGGATTCTGGGGAGCACAGGCTGCTAGCCTGTCGTTTTCGGCAGCCTGCCGAAAACGCTTTTCGGGCGTGACCATCTTCAAGGGTGTCGCGCTTGCCTCAAGTGTTGCGGCGCGGTGCCCGGACACTGCGGGCTGGCAGCCTGCTCTACCCCGCAACCAACAGAACTCACCCTCCCTGCACCGGAGGCATGATGGAAATCTCGTCGCCCGCTTTTAGTTTGTAGTTACGATCAACGAACTCGACACCTGCGCCTACCAGGATGCTTTTGTCGCGGGAGCGCAGCGTAGGCGCCTTCTCGTAAACTTTTTTCAGCAAATCCGTCACGGTCGCGTCTGCCGGAAGATCAACATTCAATTCCGCAGTGCCGGCCAAATCGCGCAACTGCGAATACAATTCCACGCGAACTTTCATCGGCAATCACTTTGGCTGCGCAATCAATTCCTTTCTCAGCACTCCGATGCAGGGAAGATTGCGATAGCGCTCCATAAAATCCAGCCCATAACCGACCACAAATTCATCCTCGATTTCAAAGCCTACGTAATCGGCATTGGCTGCTCGCTGGCGCAATTTCCTTTTCCTGAGCAACACACACACCCGGATGCTGCGCGGGTTTGCCATCTGCAATTTTTGCCGAACTGCCACCAGCGTGCGACCGCTGTCGA
>Ga0209526_10003756_pt1 | contig 10352 bp, 6 predicted proteins | sample JacPinW_OM2H0_M1_FD_188566 | JGI IMG/M metagenome (GOLD analysis project Ga0209526, IMG submission 188566) | Forest soil microbial communities from Algoma, Ontario, Canada - Jack Pine, Ontario site 1_JW_OM2H0_M1 (SPAdes) (version 2) | ecosystem: Environmental > Terrestrial > Soil > Boreal... | reverse complement strand
GCCCGCTTGCAAGCTGGTGCGTCCGTGAAAGACGATCAGGATATCCTTGCCCAGGTTCCGGGCCTGGACCTCCTGCCCTTGGCGCAGTCCTTCGCCGGCCGCGACCATCAGAACAATGGAAACGATCCCCCAGGCGATCCCGAACATGGTGAGGAACGTGCGCAGTTTATGCGCCCACAGGGTACGCAGCACATCGGCGATGAGATCGCGCAGGACCATCGCTGTATGGACGCGTAAGCCGTCCGAACGTAAGCCCGGGGGCCCAGGGTCCCATTGGTCCATATACGAACCTCGAGCTGGTTTTGTTTCAGAGAATGGCAAGGCTCGTGTGGGAGCGGGTCGGAGCTCGGTCAGAGCGGTGTCGAAGGGACCCGCCCAGACCGCGGCGGTTTGTGCCCCGTCTTGCTGCCAAACCGGGTTCGGTGGTGTGAGCTGCCGCGCAAGCGCGGCCCGTCCGGGTCAGAGACCCGGACTGCCTCCGCCGGTAGCAGCAACTGGAGCGGTCTTTTCCAGCCACACATCAAACTCCCGCAGTGCCAACTCGCACTGCTGCCGGTGCCGTTCCTGGCGGTCGCGGACTTTATGTTCCAAGGGGGGCAGAAGATCAAAGGTAACGTTCGCGGGCTGGAAGTTCTTTGCCTCAGTGTGGGTAACGTAGTACACCAGGGAACCGAAGGCGGTCCGACGGGGTGGCGCCACCGGGTGCGATCCAGAGGCCAGTGCCGCGGTGTGAATCCCTATCATTAACCCGGTTGCGATCGACTCGACATATCCCTCCACTCCGCAGATTTGGCCTGCAAAGAATATCGCTGGAAACTCTCTCATCTGCAGCGTCTCGGATAACAAAGTTGGCGAGTTGATGTACGTGTTGCGGTGGATCTGTCCGTAGCGCAGGAAGCGCGCATTCTCCAGGCCGGGAATCAATCGCAGCAGGCGCGCCTGATCTCCGAGTTTCAAGTGATTCTGGAAGCCCACCAGGTTATAGGAATCGGCCCGCAGGTTTTCCTGCCGCAACTGCACTGCCGCGTAGGGGATGCGCCCGGTGCGAGGGTCTTTCAATCCCACCGGCTTCATGGGGCCGAAGCGCAGGGTATCGCGGCCACGGCGAGCGATTTCTTCAATCGGGAGGCAGCCCTCAAAGTAATTCAGATTCTCCCAATCACGCTCCTCGACCGCTGGCGCGGAAATCAGCGCGTCCCAGAAACGGTCGTACTCCTCCTTGGACATGGGGCAGTTGATGTAATCAGCCGAGCCCTTGTCGTAGCGCGCTGCCAGGTACACCTTCGACATATCGATGGAATCGGCTTCGACGATCGGGCTGATGGAATCGAAGAAATACAGGTGGCTGGAACCACTCAGCCGGGTGATCTCCGCTGCTAATGCACCCGAGGTCAAGGGTCCGGTGGCGATCACCGTGATTTGATCTTGGCTAATCTGCGTAACTTCTTCGCGCCGAACCGTGATGAGCGGCTCGCGTGAGATCGAGTCCGTCACTTTGGCCGCGAAGGTCGTGCGATCCACGGCAAGCGCGTGTCCCGCGGGGACGGCACACTCGCGGGCTACCTCCATCAGCAGCGATCCCGCTCGCCGCATTTCCTGTTTCAGCAGCCAGGGTGCTGTGTTTTCGCTATCGGATTTTAGGGAGTTCGAGCACACCAGTTCCGCGAAATCCGCCGTCTGATGCGCCGGCGTCGAGCGCACGGGACGCATCTCGCAGAGTTCGACCGCCATGCCGCGCCGCGCGCACTGCCACGCCGCTTCGGATCCAGCCAGTCCAGCGCCAATGATGCGGACGATTTCCCTCATCCCGCACTCTCGGCGACCCGCTCCAGGGCTTCCCCCTGCAGGTTTACGGTTTTCCACTCATCCAGAAAGGTGGCGCCCAGCCTTTCATAGAACTGGATCGCAGGAGCATTCCAGTCCAGCACTTGCCACCGTACCCCAAAGCAATGCCCCTCTCGGGCAACAGCTGCTACGCGGGCGAGCAGTGCTTTTCCAATGCCTTTTCCCCGGAATTGGTCGCGAACGTAGATGTCTTCAAGAAAGAGTCCAGCACGGCCCTCAAAGGTGGAGTAGTAATCGAAGAAGAAGGCATAACCGGCAGGCTGACCCTCCCATGCCGCTAGGAACACACGAAATCTGGGCTGTTCGCCGAATCCATCGCGCAAGAGGTCGGCTTCGGTTACAGTGACGGGGAGGCGTTCGAATTCGGCGAACTCATGAATGAGAGTGTTCAACAGGGACACGTCGCTACTCTTGGCGGGACGGATCGAGAGCATGGCAAGGACCCCCGAGGGCAAGGAGAGCGTTAGGCGGATATTATATAGGCTTATCTGCGGGAGGGCCCATGGCACGCATCGCACTCATTGAAGCCGAGCAGGCCACACCCGAAGTCAAGGAAATCTACGAGCAGAAGTTCAAGGGCAAACCCGGCAATGCGCAAAAAGCCCTGGCCCATCGTCCCGAGTTGCTTAAGAACTTTCTCAGTTTCTACGCCAGCGTGGGCCGCTCACTCGAGCGCAAGCTTTACGAGCTGATTTATATCCGCGTCTCAATGATCAACGGTTGCCGCTACTGCCTGCAACACCATGTCGCTTCGTCAAAACGCGTGGGCCTGGCGCCGGAGGACGGGAGCGCCCTCAAACAAGCAAACTACTCCCGCTTCAGCGAAAAAGAGAAAGCAGCGCTGGCTTATACTGAAAAGTTGACGCGAGCCCCCCACGACATCACCGATGCCGATTTCAGCGAGTTGAAAAAGCATTTCTCCGATCCGGAGGTTGTGGATCTGCACCTACTGGTCGGCCTGGCCAATTTAACCAACCGCTTTACCGATCCTTTTGCGCTGGAACTGGAGATGCCGGAAGAAAAGATCTAACCACGGATTCACGCCGAACGGCGCGGATAGATAATTTTTAAGAGTTTTATCCGTGTAGATGGGGGAAAATCGGCGGCCGTCTCTTGCTGTGCTAAAGAATTACCCTCTCGTTGCCTACCCGCCGTGTCACGTGCACGCGATCCAGGTACTCCAGCAACGGGATGGCATATTTCCGGCTGACTCCGGCGAGGTCTTTGAAGCGTGTCACGTCAATCCTTTCCGATTTCGCCTTTTCCGACGACATCCGCTTGCGCAAATCTCCCAAGGCATCGCGATGAAAGACCAGGTCGTCAGAAACCTTCACAAGCACTTTGTCGCGCAGCAGTAGTGTAACGATCTTCTGGGCACGCACCTGGTCCACTTTCAATTGGGACAGTACCTCTTTGAGTGCTGGCACTTTCAATCCGGCAGAGGCGAATGCAGCTTCAATCATCCTCTTCGAGTCGGCCTCTTCGTCTCTCATGACCACGCCGCGTCCCGGCAGATGGACGAGTTCTCCGGCAACTTCCAGCTTCTTCTCGCCCACCAGCATCTCCAGCATGGCGGCGAAGACGTCGGCGGGCGCTTGCGCATGATGGCGAAGTTCTTCCCGACTGATCCCTCGAACAAGCGGATTCTGCTTGTGAAAGTTCGTGACTGTGTTGATCGTGAGTAATTTGAGCCCTTCCAGCGTAGGCGCGTGCACCAACCTGTCGCCGAGCTGAAGGATCCGGCCCTCCCTGACGGGATCAGCCAAGGCCTTTTCGGTCACCTGCCTGGACCAGCCGGTTTCGGCAACCAGCTCTGAAAGAGCTATTCCGTCATGATTTCGCCGGGCGATGCGCGCCTCGAGAATCGACTGCGCATCGCCGCTCGCCAATACCTTCAAGAACGCCTCCCGCCCTGGCCAGCGGAGGATCGGCGAGGCGTCGAGTACCACTCCGCCGCCGATCGTCACTACCGGCGAGAACTGCCGCATGATGAAGCGGTCCCCGGGCAACAGCAGCGTGGGTTCGCCCAGACGCAACTGCGCAAGAGCGGTTTCTCCCGGCGACACTTGTTTCTTGCCCAGTAGCGCAACCGTGGCCATGGTTTCAGAGGTGTAGGCATGGAGATGCACGCGGGCGCGGTCTCTTAGCGGTTTCGCCGAAGGCAGCAAGGTCAGCAACACGTCGCTTTGCGAAGTGGGATGAAAAGTCGAGGGCGGCGCCAGCACCATACCGCGCGCCACTTCTTGGGTAGTGACGCCCGCCAGGTTCAAGGCCGTACGCTGGCCAGCTACCGCCTGCTCGACCGACTGTCCGTGCACCTGCACTCCGCGAACGCGCACTCGCTGACCTGTGGGAAAGACTTCCAGTTCGTCCGCTTGCTGAATCGTGCCACAAACCAGCGTTCCTGTGACCACCGCGCCGAATCCTTTCATAATGAAGACCCGGTCAACCGGCAGTCGTGCCAGCGCGGTTGGGTCTTTTGCCGGAACTTCGACCGCGACTTTTACCAGTGCCTGCCTGAGATCATCGAGGCCCGCTCCGGTCAGCGCACTGACCGCGACCGCCGGCGATTGAACGAGATCCAGAAATGAATTTCGCAGAAATTCCTCGAGTTCCAGCCGCACTACATCCAGAGTTTCGCGCTCCACAAGGTCGGTTTTGGTCAACACGACAATGCCCCGGCCCACGGAAAGCAGGCGGCAGATATCGAAGTGCTCACGAGTCTGCGGCTTGATGGATTCGTCGGCCGCAATCACCAGCAGGACAAGATCGATCCCGCCCACTCCCGCCAGCATGTTACGAACAAACCGTTCGTGTCCGGGGACATCGACAAATCCGAGCCGCAAAGTCTCCCCACTCGGCAGGGCCAACTCCAAATGAGCGAAACCGATATCGATAGTGATGCCGCGACGCTTTTCTTCCTCCAGCCGGTCGGCATCGATGCCGGTGAGAGCCTTTACCAGCGCAGTCTTCCCATGGTCGATGTGCCCAGCGGTGCCGACGATGACGGACTTCATCGAGGACAGTATAGTCGTCAGTCGTCGGTCGTCGGTCGTTAGCTCGACGATCGAAAGGAGCCAGCGTCCAGCGGCTGTCTGGTGGGCATTCCGCCCACCCATCGGGTCGGCCGAAGGCGGGAGCTACTTCCGGTCCAGCCCCTATGCGACAATAGGCTTTCCGAGCCCCTATGAATCTGTCCGCTACTCTTGCCCTTACTCCGGAGCTCATCCGGGAGCACGGCCTCACGTCCGGCGAGTTCGAAAAAATCAAGCAATTGTTAGGCGGACGCGAACCCACGCTCACCGAACTGGGCATCTTCAGCGTGATGTGGAGTGAACACTGCTCCTACAAGTCGTCACGCGTGCACTTGCAACGACTACCCACGCGGAGCCGTCGCGTTGTGCAGGGCCCAGGGGAGAACGCCGGAATCATCGACATCGGAGACGGCTGGGCTTGCGTCTTCAAGATCGAGTCACACAATCATCCCTCGTTCATCGAGCCGTTTCAGGGCGCGGCCACCGGCGTGGGCGGAATCTTGCGCGATATTTTCACCATGGGGGCGCGGCCAGTGGCGGTGATGGATTCGCTGCGGTTTGGGCCAATCGTTCCATCGCCTACCGGCCCTCCGACCGGTCAGAGCCCCGTCGCCACAGCGTCCGAGCAGAGCCCGGCTATTTCCATACGAGCCGAGTTCGACAAGAATCATTCCCTGCTCGAGGGCGTGGTCAGCGGGATCGCGTCCTATGGCAACTGTTTCGGCGTACCCAATCTTGGTGGCGAGACCAAGTTTGAGCCTTGCTATTCGGGTAATCCGCTGGTGAATGCTTTCGCTTTGGGATTGGTACGGCGTGACCAGATCTTCTATGCCAAGGCAGCGGGCGAAGGCAATCCCGTGATCTATGTCGGGGCAAAGACCGGTCGTGACGGCATTCACGGCGCCACGATGGCCAGCGAGGAATTCAGTGAAGCTTCGGAGGCGAAGCGTCCCAACGTGCAAGTGGGCGATCCCTTTCTGGAGAAGCTTCTGCTCGAGGCCTGCCTTGAAGCCATGCAGACCGGCGCCATTGTTGGCATACAGGATATGGGTGCGGCCGGGCTCACCTGCTCCACCTGCGAAATGGGCGCTCGGGGCCACGTAGGCACTGAAATCGAGCTTGACCGGGTGCCGCAGCGCGAGACGGGCATGACTCCCTACGAAATCATGCTGAGTGAATCGCAGGAGCGCATGCTGCTGGTGGCCCAGAAAGGCCGCCAGCAGGAAGTATTTCGTGTGTTCGAGAAATGGGGACTGGACGCTGTAGAAGTGGGCCGCGTCACCACGGACGGCAAGATGCGCGTGCTGCACCACGGAAAAGTCGTCGCCGAAATTCCCAACCAGGCACTCACCGATGACGCGCCCGTGTACAAGCGTCCGCTCGAGCGCTGGGAGCCAGATGTGCCGCGCGAAATGCCGGGGCACATCAAGCTGGCCGAAGCTTCCGATCTCACCTCGAATCTGAAGCGCCTGTTGGCTAGCTCTAACATCTGTGGCAAGCGCTGGATTTGGCAGCAATATGACCACATGGTGCAAACCAACACGCTGGAAGGGCCGGGAGCAGGCGATGCCGGACTGATCCGCATCAAGGGTTCGCAGCGAGGTTTGGCCATGGCGCTCGATGGCAACGGACGCTGGTGCTACCTCGATCCGAGACTGGGCGCCATGCACGCCGTGGCTGAAGCGGCGCGCAACGTGGCCTGTACCGGCGCGACTCCGGTCGGCGGCACTAACTGCCTGAACTTTGGCAATCCCGAGAAGACCCACATCATGTGGCAGTTCTCGCTCGTGATCGACGGTATCACCAAAGCCTGCGAAGAGCTGGAAATCCCAATCACCGGAGGCAACGTCAGTTTTTACAACGAAACTCTGGGGGAAGGGATTTACCCCACGCCGGTACTGGGAATCGTCGGCATTCTCGAAGATATTCACAAGGCGGTGCGTCCCGATTTCAGCGAGTCAGGACGTGCGATCATCTTGCTGCGCGCCTCGGAGCCTGGCGACGCAATTGATGCCGAGTCCGAGTTTGGGTCGTCGGAATATGCGAAGGAAATTCTGGGCGCGGTTTGGGGTTATCCACCTGAGTTGCGGCTGGAAAAGGAAGCCGCGCTGCAGCAAGCGCTGGTGGACGCGGCCCAAGCCGGATGGTTGGACTCGGCACATGACTGCTCGGACGGCGGGATCGCTGTGACGCTGGCCGAGTCGGCGTTTGCTAAAGGCATTGGAATGAATATCGGGCTGACTTCTCAAGGGCTCCCGCCGGAGTTTGTTCTGTTCGGTGAAGACGCCAGTCGCGTAGTCATTTCCTGCGCCCGAGATGACCTCAGCCGAATCCAGCAAGTAGGGGTAAAATATGGCATCTCCACAGAGTTGATTGGAGAAACGGTCCCGGAGCGGATGGAAATCAAGCTCGATGGGCGGGTGGTAGTGTGGGCGTCGGTTGCAGAATTGCGCGAAGTATACGAGAGCGGACTGGAGCGGGCGTTGCGGACGGAGCCGGAGGCAGTGGCAGAAGACTGAGGCAAAGCCTTAGTTCAAAAGGGCGCCGAGTATGACCGACGGAATTAGGTGTATGTTCGGGCTCGGCGATGTGATGGAATTTGCGTCGCTGCCAGCGCGGCAACGGTACAGGGAACCGATCGAAGTCGAAGCCACGAGGACGAAGCCTGGGACGCTAACCGGCCAGTTCTTGAGATTGGCCATCAGGGAGTCGGGGAGAAGCTGGCTAGGTTGGAGTCAACGGGGACGGTGACGAACTGCCGAGCTTTGCTTGGCTGGACAGCCGATGGCGGCTGCCCCCACGTGGTCAGTGATGGATTTGGCTAAGTGCTAAAGGCGGATTGCTAAATGGTCCCTTTCGACAAGTTCCATGATGAATGCGGAGTGACTGCGATCTTCTCCCACCCGGAGGCGGAGAAGCTTGCCTACCTCGGCCTGCACGCGCTGCAACATCGCGGGCAGGAGTCCGCAGGCATCGTCACCTCCAACGGCATTGCGTTGCGTGCCCACCGCGCGATGGGGTTGGTGGCCGACATCTTTACCGAGGAAGTCCTATCGCAAGTTCACGGTTCTCTGGCCATCGGGCATACGCGTTACTCCACTGCCGGCGACTCGGCGCTGTTTAATGCTCAGCCCATCATGGTGCAATCGAACAAAGGCATGATTGCGCTGGCCCACAACGGCAACCTGGTAAATGCTCAGGAAGTTCGGCATCGTCTGGAGGGCCAGGGATCGATCTTCCAGACCAATAGCGACACCGAAGTCATTGTTCACCTCATTGCTCTTTCGAAGGAGCACACTCTCCCGGAAGCGATGGCCGATGCGCTGCGGCGGGTGGAAGGCGCATTTTCGCTCGTCATGCTCAGTCCCGACCGGGTTTTTGCGGCGCGTGATCCGCGTGGCTTCCGCCCCCTGGCCATGGGAAGGATTCCGCGCTTAGAAGGCCAGAGGCAGGACACGATTGTATTTGCTTCCGAAACCTGCGCCTTTGACCTGATCGGCGCTACCTATGAGCGCGAGGTCAAACCGGGTGAATTGGTAATCGTTGGTTCCGAAGGTATCACCTCACGGTTCTATTCTCCGGTGGCCGCGCAATCGAGCTGCATTTTTGAACACGTGTACTTCTCTCGTCCCGACAGCCTGGTATTCGGACGTCCCGTCCAGGCCAGCCGCGAGGGATTGGGAAGGCAGCTGGCACGGGAGGCTCCGGCCGACGCCGACATTGTCGTCCCGGTGCCGGACTCCGGGGTTACGGCAGCTGTTGGCTATGCCGCCGAGAGTGGGATTCCCTTCCGCTTCGGGCTTATTCGCAATCACTACGTAGGACGAACCTTCATCGAGCCGCGACAAAGCGTTCGCGACTTCGGAGTGAAGTTGAAGTTGAATCCCGTGCGAACGTTGTTAGAAGGCAAGCGTGTCGTGCTCATAGACGACTCCATCGTGCGTGGCACCACCAGCCGCAAGATCGTTCGCATGATCCGGAACGCGGGCGCCACGGAAGTTCACATGCGTGTGTCCTGCCCACCCACCGTTTCGCCCTGCTTCTACGGCGTGGACACTCCCTCGAAGAAGGAACTGATCGCTGCCAACAAGTCGGTCGATGAAATTCGCGAATTCATTGGGGCGGATTCGCTGGCCTATCTCTCGCTGGAAGGAATGAAAAAGGCTTGCGCTGACGGCGAAAAGACTACCTATTGCACGGCCTGCTACACCGGCGTGTATCCCACCCGGTTGGTAGACGTGGAAGAAATCCAGCCCGCCACGATCAGCGAGCCATAAGCGGGACCGAGGCCGAGGCTGCACGGCTGCGGAACAGCCGGTTTTGGGTGGAGCAGCGCTTCAGGCTGTATCAAGAACCTTTTCAGTGGAGGCTTCAGCCGCCGAGGTAACGATGGAGTTTGCGCGGCCCGATTGCGATGCTCCCGTTTCCTCTCATCTCTGGAACCCTATTGGGAAAAAGCAGCCGAGCGCTGGCTCGGCTGAACCGCCGCGGCGCCGTGCCCAGGTGCACATACTTAGAAGTGAAATTTCAGGCTTCCACCTACCGTACGTGAGGGCGCGTACTGAATAGGAATCTCCTCGCTCTCCTTGGCAATCTGATAAACGCTGTTTGAGACATTGGTGACGTCGAACTCCAAATCGAGGTGGCGTGGCTCGGCACTCCACACCTTGATGCCGGTCACGAGATCGCTGGTGAAATGTTGTGGCAAGCGGGCGCCGCGTTCGATGATCGTCCCGCTGCCATAGCGCAAGGCACTACCCGCCCAGAATCCGCGCCAACGACTGTGATAGACGACTTGCGCCGTCCCGGTATGGGTCTGATCAAAGGCGGGCACTATGCGCTCACCAGGTCCCAGGGGTTCATCACCCGCGAAGCCTCCGGTGATGGGTCCGTAGAAATAAGTTTTCGCCAGCGCGTACTGTAAGCGCCCACTAATACCTAGCTGCTCCAGTTGGCGCAGGTTCAATATCAGCTCAGCGCCTTCCGAACGCGCGGTATGAAAATTGATGGGCACGAAGATTCGGCTGATGCTGATCTCGTGATTCTCGACGCTGTTGTGTCCGGTGTGCAGATAGGCGTTCAGTTCCAGGCTAAGCCGCGGACGCAGTTCCTGCACCCATCCCGCCTCGAAGTAATTCTGGGTATAGGCTCGAACGTTGCCCACCCGCTGATCCGGATCGGCCGCATGATTGCCGATGAAACTGGCCAACAACGAATACTCGATCGGCGGGGGTGAGAAATAGCGGTTGTAGGCGGCATGCAGCAGCGAATGAGCCTTTTTGAAGTGATAAGCCAGGCCGACACGCGGGCTAGTCTGCACGGCCGTATCTACCAGGTCGAAATAATCGTAGCGAAGGCCGACGTCTAGCGTCAGGTTGCGCAGAGGTGAGAAGTGGTCCTGGAGATAGGCGCTGGCCTGCCCGCCGAGCAGCCCTCCCCTAAAGCTAGGGAACACTTCGCGATCGCCGCGGC
>Ga0209526_10003754_pt1 | contig 10353 bp, 9 predicted proteins | sample JacPinW_OM2H0_M1_FD_188566 | JGI IMG/M metagenome (GOLD analysis project Ga0209526, IMG submission 188566) | Forest soil microbial communities from Algoma, Ontario, Canada - Jack Pine, Ontario site 1_JW_OM2H0_M1 (SPAdes) (version 2) | ecosystem: Environmental > Terrestrial > Soil > Boreal... | reverse complement strand
AGGAGCAGGCCCAGTCGAAATTTGCGAGGGTCCATCAATGCGCTCCCATACGGCGCGCGACGCCGCGCTCGACCAGGGCAACGATGGTAATCAGTCCGGAGGAGAGCACGGCAGCTGCGACCAGCGCCGCCCAAAGCTGAACCGTCTGCCCGTAATAGGAGCCCGCCAGCAGCCGGGCGCCGATGCCGGCTTCGGCGCCGGTCGGCAGCTCCGCGACGATGGCGCCGATCAGCGAGATTGTGATCGCCACCTTGAGGCTTGCGAAAAGGTAGGGAACAGCGGCGGGCCAGCGCAATTTCCACAGCACCTGGCGCGGCGTTGCCGACCAGGTCTGCATCAGTTCGAGCTGCAGCGGGTCGGGCGAGGTGAAGCCTTTCACCATCCCGATCGCGATCGGGAAAAAGCAGAGATAGGCGGAGATGATCGCTTTCGGCAGCAGGCCGTGCAGTCCGAGCGCGCCGAGCACGACGATGAAAATGGGCGCAAGCGCCAGGATCGGCACCATTTGCGAGCAGATGATCCACGGCAACAGGCTTCGCTCCAGCACGCGGCTGTGCACGATCATCAAGGCGAGCACGATGCCGAAGGCGGCCCCAAGCACGAAGCCGAGCAGCGTCGCCGATAACGTGACCAGCGAATGATAGACCAGGCTGCGCGGGGCAAGCGGTGGATAACCGAACACCGAATCGAAGAACGTCGACACGATCTGGTGCGGCGCCGGCAGCAGCGGACGCTCCGCATCCATCGTTCCCGATAGTACGTCGGTGATGGTGTAGGGCACCTCTTCGCGCTCAAAGCCGTCGGAGACGAGTCGCCAGTTCATGGCAACCGCCGCGACATACCAGATCACGATGAGCGCAAGGACCGTGGTCGCAAGCGGCGCGTAGCGCTCGACCAGCGGATGGCGCGCAAGCGTTGCCGGCGCGCGCAACGGCAGCGCAAGCGAGCTACTCGTCATAGGAGTGTCCCGCACGCAAGCCCGTGCGCACCCGCTGCGCGATCTTGAGGAATTCGGGCGTCTCCCGGATTTCCAGCGAGCGGTCGCGGGGAAAATTGCAATCGATGATATCGATGATGCGGCCGGGGCGCGGCGACATCACCACGATCTTGGTCGAGAGGAACACCGCTTCCGGGATCGAGTGGGTGACGAACAGCACGGTCTTCTCGGTCGAATTCCAGAGCTGCAGGAGCTGCTCGTTGAGATGGTCGCGCACGATCTCGTCGAGCGCGCCGAACGGCTCGTCCATCAACAGCATTGCGGGATCGAACGAAAGCGCGCGCGCGATCGACACCCGCTGCTGCATTCCGCCGGAGAGCTGCCAGGGAAATTTGCGCTCGAAGCCGGTCAGATTGACGAGCGAAAGATAGCGTTCGACCCGCTGCTGCTGATCGGCTTCCGAGAAACCCATGATCTCGAGCGGCAGCTTCAGGTTCTTCTCGATCGTCCGCCACGGAAACAGCGCCGGCGCCTGGAATACATAACCATAGCTGCGCGCCAGCCGCGCGTTTTCGGCGCTCATGCCGTTGACCAGCAGCGTGCCGGAGGAGGGCTGCTGTAGATCGGCGATCACGCGCAACATCGTGGTCTTGCCGCAGCCGGATGGTCCGATGAAGGAAACGAACTCGCCCTCGGCGATTTGCAGGCTGACATTGGAAAGCGCCTCGACGCGCCCGTCCGCGGTCTCGAATGTCAGTGAAATGTTCTGCGCATCGACGACCAGCCTCCGCGAAGAAGGCTCGGACGCGATTGTGAACGCGGAATCAACCGTAGCTGGGGATGACGGGTCGTCGTCGGGGCGAAGCCTCACCGTCGGGTCGCTAACAATTGACATGCTCGGCTTTGGCGATGCCATGTGAAGATACTGGCAAATGCCGCCATCAGTGGCGCGCCTATTGTTTATGCACGCCGACAGAATAATGAGCAAGCAATCGCTGTGTTTTGGTGCAGTTTCGGGGCTGTTTTCGCCTGCCGCCTTTGACTTGCATCATTTGGCGAAAGATAATTTTGCGTTGCGAAAGAGATTCAGTTCCATCCGCTGAGAGAACCATGAAGCCTGCGCCATTCAAATACATTGCAGCTTCGTCTCTCGACCATGCGCTTTCGCTCAAGGCCGAAAATGGTGACGACGCCCGATTTCTCGCCGGCGGTCAGAGCCTCATTCCGGCAATGAACTTCCGCCTGGCGCGGCCAACCGTCCTGATCGACATCAACGGTCTCAATGATCTGGCCGGCATCGATCGATCCGGAAGCGAAATTCGGATCGGCGCGCTGACGCGATATTGTGACCTCGAACGGGACGGCGATTTTCTGAAGAGCTGTTCATTGTTTGCCGACGCGCTGCCTCACATTGCGCATCCGCAGATCCGCAATCGCGGAACGATCGGCGGTAACCTGTCGCACGCCGATCCCGCCTCCGAACTGCCGGCGATCGCGGTCGCCATGGAAGCGCAAATGCGGATCAAGTCGTCGACCGGCGAGCGGCAAGTGGCCGCGTCCGAGTTTTTCACAGGTCTCCTTTCCACCGATATCCAGCCGGACGAGATGCTGGTGGACATCGTCTTTCCATCGCCAAAACCTCGTAGTGGCGCCTGCTTCATGGAGGTGGCGCGCCGCCGCGGCGATTTCGCGCTTGCCGGTATCGCCGCGATGGTGACGCTCGATGAGATGCGGCGGTGCTCAGAGGTCCGGCTCGCGCTTTGCGGCGTCGGCGAGACGGCGGTCGATGCGAGCGATGCGGCAGCGGGCCTGATCGGGCAGCCCTGCACGCCCGAAGCGATCGAGGTCGTGACAGCGGGCGTGCGGGACGCGATCGCGCCGTCCGGCAACGTCCACGCCAGTCCCGACTATCAGCGGCACATCGCAGGCGTTCTGGCGATGCGCGCGATCGGCACGGCGCATCAGCGGGCCATTCATGCAGCCTGATCGCCACGACATCGAGCTAGAGGTCAACGGCACGACCTATCGCCGCGGCGTTGAATCCCGGACGCTGCTCTCCGATTTCCTTCGCCACGAATTGCTGCTCGCCGGCACCCATGTCGGCTGCGAACACGGCGTTTGTGGCGCGTGCACGATCCTCGTGGATGGTGCGCCGGTCCGTTCCTGCCTGATGTTGGCGGTGCAGGCCAATGGACACAAGCTTTCGACGATCGAGGGCCTCGCAGCCGATAGCGGCGAACTGCACCCTATCCAGAAGGCCATGCATGACCATCACGGCTTGCAGTGCGGCTATTGCACGCCGGGCATCCTGATGACGATGACCGCATTCCTGAAGGAAAATCCGGCGCCGTCGGAACACGAGGTGCGAGAGGCGCTGTCCGGCAATCTGTGCCGCTGCACCGGCTATCAGAACATCGTCGATGCCATGATGGCCGCGGCGCAGGCGATGCGGGCCGCCCCATGACCACACGCTTCTTCGGCGCCCCGATCAAACGCAATGAAGACAAGAAGCTGCTCACCGGGCAGGCGCTGTTCATCGACGACGTCGAATTGCCTGATATGCTGCACGCGGCATTCCTGCGCAGCCAGGTCGCGCACGCGCGGATCAAGCATATCGATGTCACGAAGGCGCGAAAACATCCGGGCGTCGTCGCGGTCTATACCGCGGATGATCTCGGCGCCTACTGGCAGCCCGGTCCGCTCTTGGTTCCTCCGCCGCCGATATCGGGGGTGGTCTTCAATCCGCGGACCCAGGTGCCGCTCGTAAAGGACAAGGTCCGGCATGTCGGCGAGCCGCTCGCGATCGTGATCGCGGAAAGCCGCTACATCGCCGAGGACGCGCTCGATGAGATCGAGATCGATCTCGATGTGCTGCCGGCGGTCGTCGATCTCGAGAAGGGCCTCGGCACGTCCTCGGCGCATGTTCACGACGATCTCGCCTCGAACGTTGCCGCGCATGTCCACCAGACCAAGGGCGACTATCGCAGCGCGGCCGCAAAAGCCGATCTCGTGCTCAAGCGCCGCTTTCACTACGAGCACGGCATATCCTCGCCGATCGAGACGCGCGGCGTGGTCGCTCAGTGGAATGCGCGCGCCAGCCAGCTGACGGTGTGGGACACGACCCAGGCGCCGGTCTTTGTCCGCAACGGTCTCGCCGCCATGCTCGGCCTCGGCGAACGGCAGGTCCGCGTCATCGCGCCCTTTGTCGGCGGCGGCTTTGGGCCGAAGATCATGATGTTCTATCCGGAAGAGGTCTGTTTGCCGTGGATCTCGATGCGGCTCAACCGCCCGGTGAAATGGATCGAGGACCGGCTCGAGCATTTCTTTGCGACCACGCATGAGCGCGGCCAAATCCACGATGCTGAAATGGCCGTTGATCGCCGGGGTCGCATCCTCGGCATCAAGGATGTGTTCCTGCACGACACCGGCGCCTACAATCCGTACGGCCTGACGGTCCCGATCAACAGCCAGTGCACCTTGCTCGGTCCATACGTGGTGCCGGCCTACGACAGCACCTTCACGGCCGTGTTCACCAACCTTCCGATCGTCACGCCGTATCGCGGCGCCGGCCGCCAGCACGGCGTGTTCGTGATCGAACGATTGCTTGATCTGGCGGCACGCGAGCTCAATATCGACCCCGCCGAGATCAGGCGGCGTAACCTCATTCCGCCGGATGCGTTTCCGTTCAAGAACGAGATCATCTACCAGGATTTCCAGCCGCTCGAATACGACAGCGGCAATTACGAGCCGGTTCTCGACAAGGCGCTTGAGCTCATCGGCTACGATCAATTCATCAAGCGGGATCAGCCAAAATTGCGCGCGGAGGGCCGCTCTGTCGGTGTCGGCATCGCCTGTTATGTCGAAGGCACCGGCATCGGACCCTATGAGGGCGCCAAGGTCCAGGTGCAGGCGAACGGCAAGGTCAGCGTCGCGACCGGGATCGGTACCCAGGGTCAGGGGCATTTCACGAGCTTCGCGCAGATCGTCGCCGACCAGCTCGGCGTCGACGTCACCGAGGTCGATATCGTTACCGGCGATACCGACCAGTTCTATTGGGGCGCTGGAACCTTTGCGAGCCGCGGCGCGGTCGTGGCCGGCAACGCCGTCAACGAAGCGTCTCGTGTCGTGCGGCAGAAAGCATTGAAGCTTGCGAGCGATGCCTTCGAATGCGCCGAGGATGATCTTGTCATTGCCGACGGCAAGGTATCGATCGTCGGAATACCCCAGAAATTCATCCGCCTCGGCGAGCTCGCGCAGCGCGCCAACCCGATGCGCGGCGCGGTCAAGCCGGGGACCGAGCCGGGCCTGGAGTCGACGCAGTATTTCGGGCCGCCAAGCGGCGCCACGGCGAACGGCGTGCATGCCGTGATCCTCGAAATCGATCCGCTGACCTTCGAGCTGAAAATCCTCAAATATGTCGTGGTCCATGATTGCGGCACCGTCATCAACCCGATGATCCTCGCCGGACAGATTCATGGCGGCGTGGCGCAGGGGATCGGCAACGCCTTTTACGAAAAGCTGTCGTTCGACGACCAGGGCCAGCTGCTGAACGCCTCGCTCGCCGACTATCTGCTGCCGACCGCGCTCGAGGTTCCGCGCATGGAGCTCGATCACACCACGACGCCGTCGCCGCTCAATCCGCTTGGAATCAAGGGAGCAGGCGAAGCCGGTGCGATCCCGGTCGGTCCGCTGTTTGCGCAGGCGATTGAAAATGCGCTGGATCTTGCGCAGAAGAAGGTCGAATTGCTGGAAATCCCGCTCAGCCCGAGCCGGCTGTTTGAACTGACGCGGAAGACGGATCACCGATGAGAACGGCGCAGGTATTCAGGCTGTCGATGGCGCATCCCGGAGACCTCTCCGAGCTGGAACGGCTGATCGTGAACGGAACGATCCGCGCGGCGGACGTCACTGCCATCATCGGCAAGACCGAGGGCAATGGCGGCGTCAACGATTTCACCCGAGGCTATTTCACGCAGACCCTGATGGCGATGTTGTCGAGGCATCTGAACAAGCCTGCGGAACAATTGATCCGCGAAATCCCTTGCGTGCTTTCCGGCGGCACCGAAGGGGTGATGAGCCCGCATTACAGCGTGTTCTGCGTCAGCGACCTTGAGCCGGTGCCGACCCAAAACTCCGCGCTCGCGATCGGCACCGCCTTCAGCGCGCCGGTCGCCGCTGAAGATGTCGGGCGGCGCGCGCATGTTGTTAGCGCCGCCGGCGCAGTTCGGGCCGCCATTGCAAATGCCGGGATTGAGCGGCTGGAAGATGTTCACTTCGTGCAGGTCAAATGTCCCTGCGTCACCGTCGCCCGCGCCGCGGCGGCGATCGCCGCGGGCAAGACACCGCTCACCAGCGATCCCAACAAGTCGATGGCTTTTGCCCGTGCGGCGGGCGCGTTCGGCGTCGCGGTTGGATTGGAAGAGATCAAGCCGGACAGCTTCGACGACGCGTCATTGATGAGCGATTTTTCCATTCAATCGCCGCGCGCCAGCATTTCTTCCGGCGTCGAAATCGAGAGCAACGAGGTCGTCGTGCTCGGCAACAGCCCGCATTGGGCGGGTCCCTTGCGCATCTCGCATCGTCCGATGACCGATGCGCTCGATATCGGCGCCGTCGTGGACGTGCTGGCCGATCTCGGCATCGCGGCCACACCGCAAGTCGCCGCCGCCGATGCCACGCGGATCGCGACCGTCCTGGTCAAATGCGAACCCGACCGCCGCGGCCGTATTCGCGGCAACCGGCACACCATGCTCGACGACACTGATATCAATGCCCAACGTCATATCCGCGGCGCGGTCGCGGGCTTGGTCGCAGGCGTCGTCGGGGATGGCCGGATTTTTGTATCCGGCGGCGCGGAACATCAGGGACCTGACGGCGGCGGCCTGATCGCCGTGATCGCCTCGCAGCAAGAGGGCAGCGCCTGATGCGCATCGTCATCGTCGGCGCCGGTGTTGCGGGATGCGTGATGGCGCGCCGGCTTGCTCAGCTTGATGGCGTCGACGTGATCTGTCTGGAGCGCGTCACGCAGGATGACCACTCCGAAGCCGGCACCGGCCTCAATGTCGGCCCGAACGCGGTCAAGGCGGTGAAAGCGATCGACCCCGAACTCGCCGATCGCATCACGGACGCGAGCTATCTCTGGCACAATTGGCGGATTTCGCTGACCGATGGCACCGTGCTGTTCGACCTGCCGCTGACGAAAGTCGCCGAGGGACCGGGCTGGCGCATCCGCTGGTCGGAACTCTACCGCGTGCTGCGCGAAGCGGCCGGCCCTTCCGTGCACTATGGCTGTGACATCACGGATATCAGCCGTGATGCTGCGGACCCGCGCAGGACATCGGTTGGCTGGATGCAGGACGGAAAGGCGTTCCGGCTCGACGGCATCGATCTCTTGGTCGCGGCCGACGGGCGCTATTCCGGCACAAGGCGCGTCATCTCCGGCGAGCCGCGCATCAAGCTGACCGGGGTAGCGATATCCCGGGTATTGGTTCCGGACACGTCGAACGGATTGATCGACGATTACGAGCAATGGTTCAACGGTCCCAACCGCCTCCTGTCATTCCGCGTGCCGCCCGACCATATTTATGTTGCCGCGGCGTTTCCGATTCCGCTCGAGGCGGAAATCGCGCCCGAGCAGAAAATGCCGGATGCTTTGCGCGCCGCCTACACGCCGCGATCCGCGCCGCCGAGCGCGCAGGCGCGCTGGCTGATCGACACCATCTGTCAAAATGTCACTGAAACCCATTGGGCGCGGATGCAGGAACACGAACTGCTGTATCGTGCCGCCGACTGCAATGTGCTTTATCTCGGCGATGCCGCCCATGGCATGGTGCCGACGCTGGGGCAGGGCGCAACGCAAGCGCTCGAAGATGCCTCGAACGCCGCCGCGCTGATCGCGGAACAATATAATAAGGGACAGCGCAGCGTCGCGGGCTGGCTGGCGGAGATCGAGGCCTTGCGGCGCGACCGCATGCGCTTCGTCATGGAGTTTTCGCTTCAAGCGACCGATACGATGCTGGAGGGCGCCGATCCCGTGGCAGGAACAAAGCACAAGAACGAGACGCCGTTTCAGGACAAGCTCAAGGCGCTCTATCGCGACATCGGATTATCGTCGGACGGAAATATCGAGTTGAGGAGACACACAGGATGAGCACGATCACGGAAACCAAGATGCCGCTCGCCACGGTTCACGGGCTCTATCACATCGCGATCAAGACCGACAATCTGGCGGCGACGCGAAAATTCTATACCGACATCATTGGACTGCGCGAATTCGCGCGGCCGGATTTCGGATATCCGGGGGCATGGCTCGGCTGCACGCAGCCGGGCGGACTCGCCATCCTTCACGTTTACGCCGGCGGGCCGGCGCTCGGCCCGGAGGGCAAGGCTCCGGCCGGAACTGCGGCGATCGACCATGTCTCGCTGTCGTGTTCGGGCTATCGCTCCTACGTGTCGCGCTTCAAGGCGGCCGGGCTCGACTGGCGCGAGTTCATCGTGCCCGGCACGTCGCTCTGGCAATTATTCGTCTACGATCCGAGCGGCGTTCAGCTCGAACTGACATTCGAGTCCGGCGGCGAAGGCGAGGAGAAGCCGGACATGTCGGCCGGGCGCAAATACGTCGCCGGCTCGAGCTTCTTCGACAGGGCGACTTACCCCAAGCTTGCCTGACGTGATGCGCGATCGTCCGCTGTGGTCGCTTTCTGCGAGCGAGCTATCGGCTGCTTATGCGAACGGACTGTCGCCGCGCGAGGTGGTCGAAACTGCGATTGCGCATATCCGCAACGTCAATCCGCAATTCAATGCGATCGTGACGCTGGATGAAGCCGGCGCGATGCGCTCGGCCGAAGACAGCGCCCGACGATGGAAGGATGGTTGTCCCGCAAGTCCGCTCGACGGCGTGCCCATCACAATCAAGGACAACATCCTTGTCGCAGGCTTGCGCGCCACCTGGGGCAGCCGGCTATATAGTGAGTTTGTTCCGGACATGGATGAGACGCCGGTGCGGCGGCTGCGCGAAGCGGGCGCCGTGATCCTCGGCAAGACCAATGTGCCCGAACTCACGCTGCACGGTTTTACCGACAATCTTGTGTTCGGCACGACCGGAAATCCCTGGGATCCAACGCTTACGCCCGGCGGGTCGAGCGGCGGGGCGGTCGCCTCGGTTGCCTCCGGCATGGTCGCGATCGCGCTTGGCACGGATGGCGGCGGATCAATTCGCCGGCCCGCCGCGCATACCGGGCTTGCCGGGTTCAAACCCTCGCGAGACACGGTGCCGCGCGGCAACGGTTTTCCCGCCATTTTGCACAATTTCGAAGTCATCGGACCGATGGCGCGCTGCGTCGGCGACATCGTCCTGAGCATGGACGCTATTTCGGGGCCGGCTTGGGCGCGGTCGAAGCACAGTTCCGACATCGAACGGCCGCGCATCGCCTATGCCCCGACATTTGACGACGCGCCGGTCGATCCGTTCATTCGAAACACCATTGACGAGACGATCGAACAAGCAAGGTCGTTCGGTCTCGATATCGAGACGGTCTCGCCATTTCATCTGGCCGATCCGCTTGCAGCGGTTTGGCCGATCATCAGCCAGACCGGCGTCGCCTGGCTAAAGGAGCGCCATCAGGATTGGGAAGACAAGGTCGCGCCGGCGATCGCGGAGATGGCCGTGGCGGGGCAGCAATATTCGGCGCGGGACTATCTGAATGCGCTCGATACGATTGCGGCGATGGACCGGACGTTCGAGCGCTTCTTTGAGCGTTACGATTTTCTGGTAACGCCGACGACGGCCGCGATGCCCTGGCCTGCAAAGGAACCGCATCCTTCAACCATCGACGGCCAATCCGTCGGTCCCCGCGGCCACGCCGTGTTCACGCCGTTTGCCAATGCCCTCGGCCTGCCGGCGATCTCGCTGCCGTGTCGGGTGGACGAAGATGCCATGCCGGTTGGCATCCAGGTCGTCGCCGCGCGAGATCGGGATTGGGCGCTCTTGGCGTTCGCGCGCCAATACGAGGATCGGCTGTTTGTCCATCGCTGGCCGCCCGCTTTCAGGTGAGCCTCAGTGTGCGCCGCCGGCGGCGGCAGCCGTCGTCTTCCGCAGCGACATGATGGCGATGGCCGCCAGCACCAGCACGACGCCGATGACGGCGAAGGTGTCGCTGAAGCCCAGCACCAGCGCCTGCCGCTTGACCACGTTGCCGAGTGCGATGATGGCCTGCTGGTGCGCAGCCGCCGGGTCGGACACGCCATGGGCCAGGAAATGGTCCGTCATCTGCGCGATCCGGTTGCGTACTTCCTCACGGCTGAGATCGACGGACTGGCCGATGATATTGGAGTGGAATTGCTCGCGCTTGGTGACGATGGTTGCGAGCACCGCGGTGCCGATGGCGCCGCCGAGGTTGCGCATCATGTTGGAGATG
>Ga0209526_10003752_pt1 | contig 10354 bp, 8 predicted proteins | sample JacPinW_OM2H0_M1_FD_188566 | JGI IMG/M metagenome (GOLD analysis project Ga0209526, IMG submission 188566) | Forest soil microbial communities from Algoma, Ontario, Canada - Jack Pine, Ontario site 1_JW_OM2H0_M1 (SPAdes) (version 2) | ecosystem: Environmental > Terrestrial > Soil > Boreal... | reverse complement strand
GAATTTGACAACAAACTCAGGTCCGTGCGGTTTCTGTCGGCGACGCTGAGGCGCGAGCTCGAAGGCAGGGCCCGACGCCGTCTCGGCTTGGCTTACTAGTTAATTCGCACGTTACACTAACAGGATGGAGTCCTGCTGTGCTATGCGTGGGTCCCGGTGCCCAAGGACCGCAGACTACGGCACGTACGCACCCGCAACCGGTAGGACCGAGGCGCTTAAAAATTCAACTCATCGCAATGGACCTTCGGAACTAGCAACTTTGCCAATGCCCGCTCGCACCTATCGCGACAGCTTCGTCGACTCAACCTGCTTCAGGAAGGCTTCGACGAGGCCCAATGTTTTCATATCCTCAAGATCAGCACGACGGCAGCCCGGCGAAAAGATGCCGTAACTGAAGGTGATGTCGGTGTCGACATTGCCCGAGAACATGATCGCAGTCATCATCAGATCGGCGCGGCTCAACCGAACGCGGGCATCATGCGCTCGCAAGCAGTGGGAGAACTGTTGGGGTAGAAGAACCAAGGATGTTCCGTCACTCTGTCCGCTCACATGTAGGCCACCGCGGATGACGGTCAATTGCATCGCACGCGCTGGAACGAGGGAAGTGGTAAAATTCGATGACAGCACGACCTGGCGGTGGAAATCAAAGCCTGTAGCGCCGAGTGTCGCGATTATGTCTGCCGCAGTTTGCTTTTTGACAAGTTCTGTCGGACTGTAATTGCCAAGATTCGGGTCGGGTAGCTCGTAAATCTGCCAGCTCCCGTGCGCGCTGAAAGTGGGACGGCGAGGGACATTGCTACTTATGAAATGCCGCTCATCGGCTTCGGGAAAGCGATTATGCCCCACTATATAACGAACGCCAAGGGCCTGCAAGAACCTGAACAATACCTCATACGAGCCATTGCTGCTTATCCAAGGATCGAAGCGGTTCAAATCTTTCGACACGTCCTTTTTCAACAAAGCAGCATTGAGGTAAGTAGACTGCAACGTTACCAGCTGGCTGTATTCGTTAGCCGTTGGAATGGACGCCATCCAAAGACTGTTTATCGAAAGGTAATCATCTAGCCCGGGATACCAGAAAGTTACGGAGCCGTGGAATGGACGTCCAACATCAGCGCCGACCTTGTCTGCAAAGAACTTCTCGAGCTCCGGCTCCTCAGGCCAAGGCTGCCTGAATATTTCTGCAAGTGAGTGAGCGCGGTCCGTAAGGAGGAGCGCGAGGCCAGGTAAGAATACAAGACCGAGGAGCGCTGCGGCGATGCGGCTGCGCCGAGCGCACCATCGGGGGGGAATGGCTCCGGGTTGCCGCTGGAACAAAGCAATTGCCGCCGCCAAACTTTCCTGCGCTGTGCTTTTGCGTTTTCGCCATACGCTGGAGGCGGGCGGGACAAATGGCACAATCACTCGAAGACCGGCCCAAACTCCGGCAATGGCGGAAGTCGTGAATAATGGAAACAGGCTATGTTCGACGTAGATGGGCAGTGGCAACCACCAGTTGCTCGGGAGCGATAAAAATCCAGCGGTATAACCTACCAAAAACAGAAACGACGCAACACCGGCGACAACAAGGATGCGTATTCGACCACGCCGCAGCACTGATAATCCAGAAAACCAGCCCAAAATGCATATGAAGTAGTAGAATACAGCGACCGCCTGACTGAACAGAAATGACGCGAATGGAAGAGATGGAGGCCGACTGAGCAGCTCGGACAACTGGACCCGAGCCATGTATTTCGAGAGCGTGTACTCGTATTCGAGCACTCCGCTCAGCAACAGTAGAATGACGCAGCACGCTAATACTGCGCAGCGGGTGAGTACCGGGCGAGCTGCCATCGGAGCGAAGGTGACGATCGCAAATGGCACTGCCCAGCTAAAGCCGCTGATCAGGGTCCAGAGCGGATCACAGTAGATGCTGAACAGAAATAATAGAAAAATGCTCCCCGTAGCGGCTGCGAAATTCATAAATCGGATAGCTTCAACCCGAGCCAGGACACCCAGTGCAAGCATATGCGGGGCGCACACGACTGCCCATCCCGGGTTTATGTAAAATACAGATGCAAATCCGAGCACGACTACGGCCGGCGCAAACAGTACGAACGTCAGCTGAGCGGAAATAATGCTCGGTAGCACCGGCAACTCGAAGCAGCGCGCCATCAGATAACAGCTGATCGCAAAGCATGCGAGCGCAATCACACCCGACACGTCCGTTGCATGCTGCGTGTTTAGAATGGCGAAGGGCCAATAGGCAGGATTTACCCATGGGTTCAGTGGAAGCAATTGCGAACCGACGCCTTGGATGGGGTTGATGTTCGTGATTTCAAACATTCTTGCAAATTTCAACGCCGTGAGCACAGTTGCTTGAAAAAGCTTCCCATCACCGTTGCCATAGCTCAAGCCTGAGCTCACGGACGTCAACGCCCATACCGCTGCAAGCAACGCGAAGAGAGCAACTGTCGCGTTCTGAAGCTCGTAGCGGGACAAGACCAGCCTTTCAGCGGGGGCCAGATCGGCGGTATTGCCGCCAGCTTCGACCGTCCTTATGCGATGAAATCCTTCTACCAGTAGAAACAGCACGACGCAGATCAGTGCGATGACTGGCAACACCTTTTGATACAATGCTTCCGCTAAGCCCGCGCCCCACGTTGCTGGCCAGATTAGGGACGCCCAAACTGCAATTCTGATAACACCGATGTAGCACGGTCCAGGCTCGGCACAACTGAGCAAGCCAGTGCCGATTTGATATGGCAGCGTAATCAGGAAACCGGATATGTAAAGCAAGAGTAGAATTTTAGCTCGCCCCTTCGTGTCGGCAGTTGGCGACACACGGTGAGACACAAGCAAAAAAAACGCCGCACAAATCAGCATAACGACTGGGATCATTATCTGCGGGAGAAATTCCAATATTGCTGCGGACCATTTCAACGGCCAAAGCAATGCCCATATTGCATCCTTGATCAGGCCAATATGGCAGGCTTCTCGGTGGCTACAACCGACAATTCGAAGTCCAACTTGATAGGGCAATGTAATGAGAAAGCCGACAGCATACAGTGAAATAAGAACCTTAAGACGACTTCTTATGTCAGTGGCAGAAAAAACGCGATGCAGGCCGTACGCAGTTGTGAACCATAGAGTCGACAGCAGGATGAAGATCAGGATCGCTCGGAACGATATGCCAGCTGCGAAAACGCCCCAGCTCAAAGGCCAAGTCAAAGCGAAACCTGCTGTTTTCAGCACATCAAAGTGACAGCTTTCTACATCCACGCAGTTTGTTATTCTCAAATCAATCTGAATTGGGAGCGTGATCAACACGCCGGCCGCATAAAGCCACAAGAGGATTTTGACCCATCTACTCATTCTCAGTGGCTCAGCTGGCAGCTCTGGTTTCTTAGGCTTGCGATCTGACAAGGGCAGTGGTCCGCCGTCGAGGCTTGGAAACTATGTGCGGCAAGAATTCAATAGCGACCCCTCAGCTCTTGCCGACGAAATTACAGGAGCTGATTGAGATGTAATTCAATTCTCTCCAAGACACGGTGGCTTGCGTCGCCCATCCTCGGAAACAAGGGCAGTCGCACGAGCCGTGAGCTCACGTCTTGCGTGCACCGAAGGTCCCCGGACGTGCGCGCGAAACGCAATCCCGCAGGCGAGTTATGCAGCGGCACATAGTGAAAGGGAGTCATGATGCCATCTGATTTCATCCGGGCGATGAGCTCCTGGCGCAACTCTAGGGTGGGCATTAGGATGTAATACAGGTGCGCATTGCAATCGCAATCCGGTGGAACGTAGGGCGTGCCCAGACCACGGTTCCGGAACGGCCGCAGCCCCTCGTCGTAAAGAGCCCAAGTTGCCATGCGGTCGCGCTGGATTGTATCGATCTGCTCGAGCTGGGCGAAGAGAAAAGCTGCTACTAGCTCCCCGGGAAGAAAGGATGAGCCGAGATCGACCCAGGTATACTTGTCGACCTGGCCGCGTAAGAAAACTTTTCGATTAGTTCCCTTCTCGCGGATGATTTCCGCTCGCGCAATCAGCGACGAATCGTTAATGGCGATTGCACCTCCCTCACCCGAGATGACGTTTTTTGTTTCGTGAAAGCTGAATGCAGCAAGGTGCCCGAACGACCCGGCATTGCGTCCCTTGTACATCGAACCCAAAGCCTGCGCGGCATCTTCAACCAAGAACAGGCCATGGTGCTGCACGATCGCGTTCAATTGATCCATGTCGGCCGGCACGCCGGCGTAATGGATGGGAAAAATTGCCTTTGTACGCGATGTGATCGCAGCCTCGATAAGTTCCGCGTCGATATTTAGTGTATCGGGTCGGATATCCACGAAGACAGGGATACCCCCGCGCAACACTACTGCGTTTGCGGTGGAGACAAAAGTAAAAGACGGCATGATGACTTCATCGCCGCGCTCTATTCCGATCAGGATCGCCGCCATTTCGAGAGCCGCCGTGCAGGAATGCGTGAGCAGGACCGCCTGCGCACCGATGAAATCCGCCAACCAGGCCTGGCAGCGCTCGCTGAACCTCCCATCGCCCGCGAGTTGGCCGGCGGCAACGGCCTTGCGGATGTAATCAAGCTCGTGACCGGCAAAGGCAGGCCGGTTGAAAGGTATCATCGCGCAATCACCATAGGTTTTACGAGCCAATGCGCCTCGTCCGCGGTCATACGCAGCCTCGTCTTCCAAATCCAGCTTGCCTGTGCCGGGATGCGATTGTGCTCAGGGCCGCTGTGCGACGACGAAGCGGCTGCCGCCGAACGGCCAACGCATGCCTGCCAAGGTCAGTCCCACTTCGAGGCGCAGCACCGCTGACAGCACACGGTTCAAGGACGGTGCGATGTTGAATTCGGCCAGCGCGTCGGGCTTGCTGCGCCGAGCGCGAAGCTTCATGATCGTCCGGCTTGCCATCATCAGCGGCAGCAGCAGGGCGTTGAACGAACTGCTCCACAGCACGCGCAGGCCAGCCCTCCTGAGCTTGGCTTCAAGCTCACCCCGCCCATAGCGCCGCTGATGCAATGCCGCATCATCCGCGGGGCTCCATAGCCACGGGTGCTGTGGAACGGATATTATCGCCCCGCCCCCGGGCTTGAGGGCCGTGTGGATCTCGGCGAGTACATCTTCATCCTCCCGGATATGCTCGACGACGTCAAAGGCTCCGATGACATCGAATTCACTGCGGGCTGGGATAAAACGCGCATCCATTTGCACCAGAGTGACGCCGTCACCAAGCCGCCGGCGCGCGAAGAGGAGCCCGCGCGGATATAGCTCGCTTCCGGTCAGGTTGAGTTTGGGGAGAGACTTGCGCAGCGCCAGCAGCACGGAACCGGTTCCGCATCCGATCTCGAGGAAATTCCTTGCTGTCGGGAAGTTCTTGCGAATGAGGCCTGCGATTAGATGTGCCCGGTTTACGAACCAGAAATTTGACTCTTCGAACCTCACCAGCTCGCCGAACAGTTTGGGATCGTAGCCGCTTGCAGCTTCGATGATCTCGGGCGCGAGGCACACGAGTCCCTCGCATTGCGTGGCACGGAACCGGCAAGCCGTGCAGGCCCAATCGGAAGGCCAGGGCTGGTCCGGAAAGACGGCCTCGCGCCGACAATTTGGGCAACACCACATCACTTCCACGAGCCACTCCCGGACAGAGCGCGCAGTGCCAATGGTATCCCTGTCCGCGAACCCCGAAAATCAATGCAGGGTATAACCGTTGCGTATCTTGGGTCAAACACCGCCGCCTCCCCGTAAGCAGGCAAAAGAATTTGAACCAATGTGGTGACAAAGCAGTTCGTTGAGGCCATTCTCAATTAAAATCAAATTGAGCAGCAAAATCATGCGCGTTTACGTCTGCGGCGCCGCACTGAAAGGCAAAGTCTTCATCGACGGGCTGCGCCGCCGTCTACCCATCGCGAGAGTATTCACCTATCGCCAGGCAGACGACCGCTCGCAGAGCTTCGACGGGATCACCAACCTGTGCCGTTCACTCTCCATACCGGTCGTGGAGAGCCGGCGACCCTCCATGGCTGACCTGGAGGGGGCGGATCTGGTGTTCGTGGTCGGCTGGCAATACTTGTTGCCAATTGCGGACTCGCGGTTGATCGTGTTTCACGACTCGCTGCTGCCGCGCTATCGCGGGTTCTTGCCCACGGTCACAGCCTTGATCGCCGGGGACGATGTTGTCGGTGTGACCGCCTTTCATCCTGCCGAAGGAGTGGACAACGGGCCGATTGTCGCACAAGCGCAATTGCGGCTGACCGTGCCCGCCCGGATCGACGCAATCCTGCGGCAGCAAGCCGAGCTGATGGTCGACCTTGCCGTCAAGCTCGTCGCGGCGAAGGTCGCTGGAGAGCTTGTTGCGCGCCCACAAGACGAAGGGCAGGCCACTTATTCGCTCTGGCGCGATGCCGAAGACTATTTCATCGACTGGACCTGGCCCGCGGAACAGATCCAACGGTTTGTCTACGCCGTCGGCTATCCTTACGACGGAGCACGCACAATGTTGGAACATCAGGTTGTCATCATTAGCGACTGTGCAGCCGTTCCCGATGATTTGCGATTTTCAATTCGCCAGCCCGGCAAGGTCTGGGGGCTCACGGATGGCGTCCCCTCCGTAGTTTGCGGCAGTGGGCTGCTCCGCATCCTGGGCATGCACTCCCTGACGGGCAGTGAAATTCGTGTTGCCAGGCTGCGAACGCGTTTTAGAAACCCTGCCGAACCGGCGGTTTGCAAAGAATCTTCGGCAAGCAACGCATCAAGTCAAAGATTGAATGTATCACGGACAAAGTAGAGCGGACGCTTCTTTGTCTCCTCGAAGCATTTGCCCACATAGATCCCCACTATCCCTGTAACGAAAATCTGGATGCCGCCAAGAACGCAAACGGCAACGATCAGGCTCGCCCAACCCGTTACCGTTGCTCCCCAGAACAGCGCGAGGATCAGAATGGCGAATCCCGCCAGCAGCGAAAGCGCCGAGATGAAGAGGCCAAGCGCTGCGGAAATCTTCAGAGGTCTCTGTGAATGCGCGAGAATTGCATTGACGCCCAGGCGCGCGAGCTTTCTGAACGTATAGGAGGACTTGCCCTCCTGTCGTGAATAGTGCGGCAACGGCACATAGCCAACCTCGAACCCCATCAAGCTGAGGCTTGCGGGAAAGAAGCGCATCTGCTCGCGCATCTCCTTGAATCCCTCGGCCACGCGGCGCGAGAAGATTCGATAGTTGCCGGCGCTCCAATCGAGGTTGATGCCGGCGAGGAGATTGAACACGGCATAAAAAGCTCGTGAGGCGGTTCGCTTGATAAGCCCGTGCCCTTCCTTGTGCCGCACGCCCACGACAATGTCGAATCCCTCTTTGCTCTTCGCGAACAGAAGCGGGATGTCCTCCGGGGCATCCTGCAGGTCGCAATCCATGACCACATACCAGCGGGCGTGCGCATGATCGATCCCGGCGGTCAGGGCATAGTGCTGTCCGAAATTGCGGCTCAATTGAATGCCGCGGATGCGTTGGTCCTGTTGCCCGAGCTCGCAGATCAGCGGCCAGGCGTTGTCCTCGCTGCGATCATCTACGAGGATGATTGAAAAGGAGACCGTTATCTTGCTCAGGGTCGCGACGAGCCGATCGCATAATTCCCGCAATACGGCCTTGCCCATGTAGACCGGTATGACAACGGCAATGTCATCAGCTGTCGGCTCAGCCAGAAGCGCGCTTTCTTGCGACATGACCTTGAGCATGATCTCCAACCGCTGCGGAATTGGTGGGCATCTCAGCTTAGCGCGTGTTCAGATGAGATTGAAACCACCGCCGCGCCACAGACGCAAACGGCGTCGCCCGTCACCTGGTGGGGCCTTCAACAACGATGGTTTCGAGATAGCTGCGATACCTGCATGGCTTCAGCGCGCTCACGAGCTCTGCGAACTGGCCGCGGTCGATGAAGCCCATTCGCAGGGCAACCTCCTCGGGACAGGCGATCTTCAGTCCGGTACGCTCCTCGAGGACGCGCACGAACTGGCTTGCCTCGTAGAGATCTTCGGTCGTGCCGCCATCGAGCCAGGCGCTGCCGCGTCCGATCTGCTGCACGGTGAGCTCGCCCAGCTCAAGATACATCCGGTTGAGATCGGTGATCTCGAGCTCGCCGCGCGCGGAGCGTCGAAGCTTTCTGGCGAGCTCCAGCGCCCGTTCGTCGTAGAAATAGAGGCCGGTCACGGCGAGGTTGCTTTTCGGCTCCGCGGGCTTTTCCGCGAGCGAGATCGGCCGGCCGTCGCGGTCGAGCTCCACCACGCCGTAGCGTTGCGGCTGCGAGACCTGGTAGGCAAAGATGGTCGCGCCGCGCTCCTGCGCCGCGACCCGGCGCAGCAGCATCGGTAGCCCGGTGTGATAGAAGATATTATCGCCGAGGATAACTACGATAGGATGCCCTGCAAGCTCGTCCGCCACCGTGAGCAGGCCGTCGGCGATGCCGTTGGGCGCCGGTTGACAGACGTAGCTCAGACGGATGCCCCATTGCGTGCCCTCGCCGAGCAGATGGTGAATTTGCGGCAAGGCCGACGGGCTCGACACGACAATGATCTCGGACAGACCGGCCAGCATCGGTCGTCAGCGCGTAATATATCATGGGCTTGTCGTAGACGGGTAGCAGATGCTTGTTCAACGCGACCGTCGACGGATAGAGGCGCGAGCCGCTGCCGCCGGCCAGAATGATGCCCTTGCGTGGCTTGCGTGAAGAAGCGGCGGGAGCAGGCATGATATTGCTATGAAGGGGTGCTTACGCGACCGCATGGGCGGCACACGCGAGACGCATCGGAGCGCTCGCGCCGCAAGCGATCCCACCATTCGCGGTGCTCGAGGTACCAGGCGACTGTCTTGCGCAACCCTGTGTCGAAATCCTCCATTGGCGCCCATCCGAGCTGGTTGCGCAAGCGGCGGTCGTCGATGGCGTAGCGCAAGTCGTGGCCCGGGCGATCGTCGACGAATGTGATCAGGCGCGCGTGCGGGCAGTGCGGCGACCCGGGCATAAGCGCATCGAGCGCGGTGCAGATGCGGCCGACCAGGTCGATATTGCTGATCTCAGCGCTGCCGCCCACCGCATAGGTCTGTCCAACAGCTCCGCGTTCGAGGATCATCAGCAAGGCGCGCACATGGTCATCCACGTGCAGCCAATGGCGGATGTTGGCTCCTGTCCCATATACCGGTATGGGTCGGCCCTCGAGCGCGGCGATGATTGCGGTCGGGATGAGCTTTTCCGGGAATTGGAACGGCCCGTAATTGTTCGAGCAATTGCTGATGATGACCGGCAGGCCATAGGTGTGCCCCCAGGCGCGCGTAAGATGATCAGCTGCCGCCTTGCTGGCCGCATAGGGGGAGTTGGGCGCATAGCGTGAGGTCTCATCAAAGCAGCCGCCAGCGAGCGGCAGGCTGCCATAAACCTCGTCGGTCGAAACATGCAGCAATCGGAACCGCTCTCGCCTTTCGCCGTCGAGGGTGTGCCAGTATTGCAGAGCAGATTCGAGCAGCGCATAGGTGCCAACGATATTTGTTGTGATGAAGTCGCTGGGCCGGTCTATCGAGCGGTCGACATGGCTCTCTGCGGCGAGGTGGACGACGGCATCCGGGCCGAACGCGCGGAAAGTTTCCTTCAGCGCGCGCCCATCGCAGATATCCACACGCTGGAACGCATACAGTGGATTGCTGGCGATCTCCGCCACATTTGCCAAGTCGCCCGCATAGGAGAGCTTGTCGACATTGAATATCTGCATGTTGCAGTCGCGAACAAGGTGGCGAACGAGAGCAGATCCGATGAAACCGCAGCCGCCCGTGACCAGAATGCGGCCGGGGGTTTTGACCGACGGTCTGTTCATCTCACGATGCGGTCTGCTGCGGGGACGGGGGTCGGGAGCGGGCGTCAGCAGAAGGTCTGGAATCCAGGAGGTCCCGGCCCCATGCGTAAGTGACAAGACGCACCTGCTGACGAGGCATCCTCAACCCAGACGGGCAGGGGATTTCACGCATGCAACGACGAAAGGGGCTGAGCGAACGCGACACGTTGCAAGCGTTCCGACGGGAAGACCGCCGGAGTCGCGTACCGCGCAATAAGGCTACTAGAGTTTGCTCTGCATTGCACTGGGCGGCGCAATTTGCGGGGTCGCACGACGAGCGTATGACCCCTATCAGGAGTCGAGCTTGGCTGACTGCCGCCGCAGCCCACCACGCCCGAAACAAGTGCTGTCGCGAGTAGGTTCCGAACGAGCTCCATGCGACGTGCCCCCCTGTGGCGTGCCAGCTATTTCACTCCATCTTTGCCGAAAAGCCAAGTCTACAAGCAAAGCGTCTATGATCCGAAGGACGCCAAGATCGGCCAGATCATGGA
>Ga0209526_10003751_pt1 | contig 10355 bp, 6 predicted proteins | sample JacPinW_OM2H0_M1_FD_188566 | JGI IMG/M metagenome (GOLD analysis project Ga0209526, IMG submission 188566) | Forest soil microbial communities from Algoma, Ontario, Canada - Jack Pine, Ontario site 1_JW_OM2H0_M1 (SPAdes) (version 2) | ecosystem: Environmental > Terrestrial > Soil > Boreal... | reverse complement strand
CCGAAAACACGTCCACCTGCCCCGTATCCGCGTTGAATTTCCCGCGCAGGTTCTCTTCCGTCTTGTAGTATTTTCGCGCCGCCACCACCATCGCGTCTTCAATCGCAGACACCACGATTTCCGGCTCGATGTGCTTCTCGCGGCTTAGCATCTCAATCTGTTGATAAAGCAGATTCGCCATTGCTCGTTCCTAAACTCTTTTCTCCCGCTTCTATGTAGGCTCCGTGCTCTCGTGCCCTTGGTCTTGAATCTTTTCCAGTCGCTAAAACTCCACCACCAAATTCGCTTTCCGAATCCCCTCCAGCGGTATTTCCACCAGCCGCGGCTCTTTCCCCTTCAACTCCATTCGCACTTTCCCGTCCGCGAACCCCGCCAGCCTGCCCTCAAAAAATTTCGCATTCTCAATCGGCTCGCTGGTCGAAATCTTCGCCAGCCGTCCGGTAAACCGCTCAAAATCTCCCGGCTTCTTCAGCGCCCGGTCCAGCCCCGGAGAGCTGACCTCGAGGACGTACCCCGCTGGTCCCTCAATAAGTTCTTCCACATCCAAAATCACGCTGAGTTGCTGGCTGACCCGCTCGCAGTCCGCATGACTAATTTTCGGGTCCGGATCGAAGTCGCCTTCCGCACTTCCATTATTGGGAGAGGCATTCCGTTGAGGCACGCGATCGATGTAAACCCGCAAAAACCTCTGCTTCCCCATTTTCCATTCCACATCAACGACTTCCAGCCCCTCCGAACGCGCCACCCGTTCGGCGGCTGCGCGAATCCGCTCCAAATTCACGTAAAGACTCCCCGGCCATCGCCGGTATCAACTGCACCCCAACCGGCATCAACAAAAAAGCGGGCTTGCGCCCACTCATCCGTGCGACCGCTTCAGAGTGAATTTAGAGTATATTCCCCGGCCACGGCAAAAGCAAGGCACGGCCCAACAGCCCCCGCAGCACCCTTTGCTGCTTCATTTAACAAGTAAAAGGGAGCCAGAACGCGGCTACCCACACCGAAAGGCGATGCTCTTTAGATGCGTAAATGGCCAATTTGCATCTTCGGTCTGAACACTAGTTTGCCCTCCTAGAGCGGTCATGCTAGAATGACTATGAGCTTTAAGAGATTACCATGAAGCGAATGCCTGCCGGAGCCTTCAAAGCACGCTGCTTGGCCATTATGAAAGACGTGCAAGCCACCGGCGAGCCCGTCCTCGTCACCAAGCGCGGAAAACCCTTGGTAAAGCTTGTGCCGGTAGAAAAAGAAACAACCGGTCTGCTCGGATGCATGCTAGGGAAGGTCAAGATCCTAGGCGATATCGAATCTCCTATTCCTGTCGAATGGACGGTCACCACCGAATGATCTTGCTGGATACGCACGCCCTTATCTGGGCGACTGCGGACCCCTCGAAATTGTCCAGAATAGCGACGGAGGCGGTTCGTAAAGCGAGTCAGGAGGGCGGCATCGCCATTGCCGCAATCACCTTGTGGGAGTTGGCGTGGCTTGCCACACACCAGCGCCTCCAGATCACTGGAACGGTTGAAGCTTACGTCAAGGAAGTCACCTCAGCCGTCGCCATCCGGCCCATCACAGTGCAAATAGCCGCGCTGGCCAATCAGTTTCCCGCCAGCTACTCCACCGACCCGTGCGACCGCCTGATCGGGGCTACCGCCTTGGCCGAAGCGATCCCCCTAGTCACCAAAGACGCCAACATTCGCCGCTCTCATCAAATCAAAACCATTTGGTAATCCGAAGCATTTCCGCGAGGAGTTATCTGAGGCGCCCCTCAAGAAAGAAAAACGCCCCGGCGTGCAACCCCGGGGCGTAGACCAGAATGAAACCTCGAAAATACCCGCGTTAGCGCTGTGGGGGTTTCGCGGCAGGAGGTTGCGTAGCGGGCCTTTGAGCTGGCTTGGCGGCCGGAGTCGTGGCAACCGGCGCGCCGCCCTTTACGGGATACGCCTGATCGTAAAGCTTCACGATGTCTTGCGTCACGTCGATATTCGTGGACGCAAAAAGAATCGGCGTGTTCTGCGCGGAAGTGTCCAGCACCGCCACATAGCCATTCTCGCGCGCGTAGCGGTCCAGCACGTCAATCATTTTGCGGCCGATCCGATCGAAGACCTCGGCTTGCGCGGCGTTTACGTCTTCCTGGTATTCGTCCTGCTTGCGCTGCAGTTGCCGCGCCTTCACTTCGCCGTCGCGCTGCAAACGCGCCTGCTCTTCTTGGCTGAATTTTCCGGTGCCAGCATCGATGCGCGAACGCAAATCGTTAATCTGCTTGTTCAATCCTTCGAGCTCGCTCTGGCGCGGCGCAAACTGCGATTGCAATTCCGCGCCGGCCTGCTTGCCTTCGGACGTGCTGGCAATGGCTTGGCGCACGTTGATGACGCCGATTTTCGTGCCGGTGGCGGAGCCTGGCGCGGTGCCTTGCGCGCGCAGCCCACTTGCGCCGAAGACGCAAGCAGCAGCCACAATTGCAGTCTGAAATGTCTTTCTCAACGACCCCGACCTGGTCAGGGTCAAAATTCTGGAATTCACTTTTTTCTCCTTGTTTCGAATCGCTAAAAATCTAAGCCAGGCAATACCGGCTTAAAATCGTTCCGGAGCCCCAGCGGGCTCCGCGAGCCTCACACAAACCCCGCAGTATAGCTGACGCTCGAACCACCCGCAATAGAAAGCACGGTCGGCTACTTGTCTGTTTAAACTTTTTCCCTCGTTGGCATGCGACTTCTCCTCCTACGGACGACCGTCAATGCGGCATAGGGAATATCAGCACGCGATTGTTTGCCTGGTCCACGATTACGGCAAGGTTCGTGAACGGATCGATGGCAACTCCGAACTGCACTGAGCCGGGCAGGCCAAGCGTCTGCACGGTCCTGGGGCTGGAAACCGTGTCCACGATGGATGCCGATTTCCCCCCAAAGTTGGAAGTCAAAATCGCGCCGGTTTGCGGATTGACGGCCAAGGCCGTCGGATTAATACCCACGTGCGTTTGATTGGGTATACCGGTGTCTGGATTGAAAGACGAGATCACATTGCCGCCGCTCGAATTGACGTAGAAAAGTCCAGAATTTGAGCTCCCAGTTGTCACCATGGGCGCCAGTCCAGATGGCGGTATTGGGGCCGCCCCGGCCGGCACGGCTGGGTTGAAAACGATACCGTTGGGAGCAGAGGCGACGTTTCCGATCGAAATAGTCGTGCTCAGCGTGGGAGTGGCCAAGCCAATGTCCACCGGATACAGAGCCCCGGCAGGGCCGGAGCTGGTGACCACTAGACCGGTAACCTCGGCGAGGCCCTGATTGTTGGTGCCGCGATCAGGATCAATAGCAATGGCGATAGGTGACTGCACTCCGCCAATCGTGGCAGCCGTCAGAGAAGTGGCCGGAGAAGATCCGAACAAGAGACCTAGATTGATCTGAGAGACCGTGTTGGAGCCGAAGTTGGCGACGAGCGCGACACCCGTGGCTTCGCTGATAGCAACTCCGATGGGGCTAGTCCCAACAGCGACATCCGGGACCCTCTCGACAGGCGGGTTCTTTGTCAAGTCCACGATGGATGCAGTACCGGCGCCGTTGTTGGCCACAACGGCCAACCCAAGGTGCGAGTTCACGGCCACACCCTGGGGTGTAGCCCCGATTGGGATTGTTACTATATTTCCAAAACTCGTACTACCCGGTACCGGATTGATGTCGACGATCGAGAGGCTGTTGCAGCCGCTGTTGGTCACCAACGCGATCGGCGCGAAGAGACCATTCGCGATCTGATCGGCAATGGCCACGGAACTGGGTCTCGGAGTGGCGCAAGCCGCCGTCATGTCAACGGCTTTAACGACGATGAAATCCGTGGGGTTGGACTTGATGCCGTTGCTGACTACCTGTAGCGCATAGTGATGCGGCAGAGACAAGAATGGCGCGGGAATGGTAGCTGTGATCAGTCGGCCACTGGGGTCGACCTGGACACTGCCGCCCTGCGTTGTGATATCCGTATTGTCCAAGAGCACCTGTGCGCCGGCAACGAAACCGGACCCGAAAATCTGTACGCCGCCCAGATTGCTTGCGGAAGTAAGCGTTCCGTGAGGAACAGAAGCATTGGGAATACCTCCGATTACGCCCGGGCCCGGATTCGGACTTGGAACAACCACTTGGGTTATTTCCGTTGGCTTCTGGGCGTTCGAAGGAATTGTATGCAAATCGATAATCTGAATAGCACCGGTGCCCGATTGCACCACGAATGCCTGGTTTGTCGCGAGATCAACGGCGACACCTCCCCACAACCTGAGAGAACCCGTGGTGCCATTCTGAACTGAGATGTCGACGGAACCTGTCGTGCCTTGCGGCATATTTATCAGTCCGTATCGCTTCAGCGTCACTGGATCGGATATGGAGACTTGGTTTACCGGAGTTCCCGGAACGCCAGGATTATAGGAAACGATGGAGTTTGTGTACGGCTGCCAGGCGACGCTTGCCGTACCCGCGAATTCACCTGATGTCGAGCAGGTAAGTGTGAACGCGGTGCAATTCGTCCGAAAACTGATAGACGAAATGGACTGATCGAGCTGATTGAGAAGGTTGATCTGCTGACCAGCGGCGGCATTGGCGTCCGCAAGCGCCGCAGTATGACTGATGGGATTGATGGCAATACCCCGAGTGGTGTTGGAAGGACCGCCGAAGAACAAATTGGGGCGGCCAAAGAAAACCGTTCCTCCGTTGGCAGTCGCGGTACCCGTGACACCCGTCCCCAAGGAGTACGAAAACGATGTGCTGCTGGTGACGATTATGGGGAACACTCCGTTTAGGTTCACAGTGGTCGGGGTGCCGCCAGGATTTGAGAGCGGCGGAACGCCGGAGATCAGCACGGTGGTGGGAAGTCCGGGAACCAAGCCAGTGAGAGGAGTTGAGTTGGCGGTGGTGGCCGTCACAAGACCGGCATTAAGTACCAGCGAACTAAGGGGAATGGATGTGGACGGCTGCGTAACGTCAATGCCGGAAACGATGCCCGAGCCGCCAGGGGTCACGTAAGCCATGTGGCCGTGCGGGGCCATTGCTATTTGAGGGTACTGACCGGTGTTGAGGGTGACCTGGGAAAAAATACACGGCGGAGTTGGCGTAGCTTGACCGGAGATGGCCAGGCAGCCGAATGCACCCGCCCCTTGATTGAGATTTACAACGAAACCGAGATTGGCGGCCGAGGAAGTGGAACTGGAAGAATATGCGACCAGGGCAAGGTTGGTGTCCGGGTCAACACCAATCGCGTACGGAAGTGGCGCCGGATTGACCTGCCCCTGCAAAGCTCCGGACAGGTCAATATTGGTGACGGAAGTGACGGGACAAGAGGAATTCGGGATAGGAACAATGGAAACGCTCTGGCTCCCGTAGTTCACTACTGCAACGCAGTGATTCGTCGGATTGACAGACACCCCCGTCGGAATCTGACCCACAGCGACCGGGCCACCCAGGGGCGTAAGCGATCCGGCACCAATCGTGTAGAACTGGACGGAGTTGTCGCCGGTCTCCGCGACTATGGCGATTCCAAGAGTAGGATCGATATCGATGGCGCTGGGATTGTGGCCCGCTGGAACTGAGATTGTGGGAGTCGGCAGAATCCCGTTAGTGGAGTGATAATCCGGGAAAACAGCGAGGCTAGTGACTGCCGGATTATTCGGAGTAGGTAGCGGGTTACTTGTGCGAGATACAGATAGGGAGTATAGGCCAGGAGCCTTATCGCTTGCGATGTCGACGGAAAGGCGGCGGGAGTTGTTGGATGAAGGGGTAGAGTCCTTCCCGAGGGTACCGCCGTCAAAAGTGGCGGCGGCGATGGTGCCACCGTCCCCGAAATATCCTCCGTCAAGAGCGACAGGAACAGCGGTCGACAAATTCTGTACAACGCCGGTAGGAGAAGACGCAACCAAACTCGGCCGGACCGGCAACAATGTAAAGGTAAATTGGCCGCCGGCAGTTTGTGTGACAGGCTGCCCAGGATCGGTAACCGAAACGGTATAAGTCAGAGGCGTTGTGGACGTGGTGCCGGCGAGATCGGCCTCCAACAAACGCAGGCGCGCGCCGCTAGACGGAGGAGTCGCGGTGGTCGAGTTGGGGATCGGGAAGAGCACCTTAACCTGCCCAGACGAGGAGAGGAAAGTCTTAGAGCCGCCATTCTGATCGGTAATCGTGATCTTAGAGGCAGAAGACATATTGGGGGCGTCGAGATAAATATCCCAGAGAACGCCGCCCTGAGGAGCAATGGAAGGCGTAATGCCGTTGAAGGTGATGGGTCCGCCTTGGATGATGGTGATGGTCCCGGTAACGAAGCGAGTGTTGTCAGCCTTGGCCGTCGCCACGATGGTTACATCGGCAGGCGTGGTGCTAGCGCCGGCAGGAGTGGAAGCGGTGGGAACCGTCGCTGGAGCGGTGTAGGTCGCGCTATTAGGGCCGGTCGAGGTGATCGTTCCGCAGGTGGGGCTGCAGGTGGTGAGATTGGGCACGGTGACGGTGGAAGTTGGCGACGATTGCGTAATCAGCCAGGTGACACCCAGATTTTGCAGATCATTCGTAGGAACAACACTGAAATCCTGCGGCTCGTTCGTGGCCACCGTGGCCGTGCTTGGCGTCAGACTGAGGCCGATGCCGGAGTTCAGCGTGAGCTTAATACTGCCGGTCTTTGTGGTGTCTTGTTGAGACTGAGCGGTGATGACGATTTGCAATCCGGGAAACTTCGTTTGATCAGGGATAGCGCCAGGTGCCGTGTAGGTTGCGGTTCCGCTGGTCTGTTGGTTGGACAGAGTTCCTAAAGAGCCGTCCGTCGGGCAGGCCGCAGGAGTGGAAGTGGTGGTCGTGGTGCCCGAAACGGTCGTGGTGGTGAACTGGCAGGGCTGCCAATTAACGGCGGTGTTGGTGGTCGTGCCGCCGGTGACCGACGCAGTGAGAGTGGTGGACTGGCCAACGATAATGTTGTTACCGAGAGAAGAGGCAACGGCAACGGTAACCGTGTTCGCAGCGCTTTTGCTGCCGCAGCCTGCGGCTAGACACACCGCGACAATCGCGGCAGCCATACAAGTCAAAATCGTTCGCAACTTCATCCCACCGCCTCCCAAGCAGACATGCGTCACAAATATTTACACGCAGTCCGTAGCATCGCTTCATCCACATCAAGCAAATTTGCGGTCGCCATCCTCAGAAAGTCCGGCTGACCGTGAAACGAAATGTCGTCTTCGGCTCGAAATAATTCAGCCGCCCCGGGTTATTCAAAATGTTGTTTAGCTGCGGCTCGATTTGCAGCGGAAAAATCGTTGGATCGATGCCATTGAACGCGTTCTTCAAAAAAGTGAGATCGCCTTGATTCAAGAACGGTGTCGGCGCGACGATCTGTTCGTGCAGCCGGTGCACGTTATAAGCGTAATAAATGCGGAAAGGCGCCTGCACGATGGGCAGTTGCACGACGAACTCAATACCGGTCGAGCCACGCAGACGGAAATTCGTATGCGGCGCGATCTGCAGCTGCTGACTCAGGTTCGCTTTAGGAAACTGCTGCGCGATGCTCGCGAACCCGGTCGGGTCGAGCCTTAACGTGCTCGGTCGCGCAATGCCGTCCGTGCCGCCATCAAAGAACAGCGCGGCGGTTACGGGGCCCACAATGGGAATGCGGTACTCGACATTGCCCGCGGTCTGAACGTCGCCGCCGGGCAAAGTGGCCACAAAGGTCAGCGCGGGAACGGTGAAGGTGCGAAGAGCGCCGCCCGCGGTAGGATCGCGAAAAGAAATCGGCAGCGCCGAGGCCTGCGGGATAAACGTAACCGGGGAAATGGACCGGATGTCAAACCCGCGAATATCGTTTTCGCCGCCCATGTAGAAGCGGCTGTAGGGCGGTACGTCCTTGGGATTCGTCGCTGATCCGCCGAATCCGGTGACGTAGGCGGCGGTGGCATGAAAGCCGATGACGTTGCGGCGTTTCTGAATGGGATGGAAATACTTCCAGTCGAAAACGTTGGTGATGGTGTTGACGTTGCCGCCCAGCGGACCACCGGTGAACCCGAAGGAATAAAAATAGCTCTTTCCGGAGTGGGGATTGGTGGGATTGTCCACCGTGTTGTAGGTGATTGTTGGAGTTAGGGTGCTGGAGACGATGCCTTGGAGTGCGCTAGGGCCAGCCACGCTGCGGAATTGAATAGACTCAAACAGCAGACGGGAAGCGTCATTAAATGGCGTGATGCTGGTGCGCGTGAGTCCGTAGGTAAGGCCGAGCCGCGCGAAGGACAGCTTCTTGAGCGGATAGCTGGCAAACATCGTGAAACCCGTGCTGTCCTGGTTGTAATTCTGGATGAACTGCGGATTGATGCTGACGGACTGTCCCTGCAAGAGCGCTAGTTGCCGAGCCTGGTTGAAACTATACCGGCTAGAGAAAATCGTAAAGCCCGTAGAAATCGGGCGATCAAAAAGGTACGGCTCGGTAAAGCCAAACATGAAGCTGCGCTGAATGTCGCCGAATTGCGCGGAAAAGGTCAACGTTTCGCCGAGGCCCAGGAAATTGTTGGTCTGGTAGGTAAGCCCGATAAACGTTCCGGCCAAGCCGCTAACCCCGCCCTGCAAGCCGATGGACTGCTTGCCTTTTTCCTTTAGCTTCAGCGTGAGATCGACAGTGCCTTCTTTTTGATTGCGCTTGATTTCGACGGCCTTGTCTTCCTCGATGCGGTCGAAATAATCGAGTTGATTGAGGCGCAGGATACTGATTTCCCAGGCGCGCTTGTTAAAGAGCTGGCCCTCGTCGAGAAGAAGCTCGCGGCGGATGACTTTGTCGCGGGTGGTTGTATTACCGACAAAATCGATGCGCCGGACGTAATACTGCTTCTCTTCATTGAAGCGCATGGTGATGTCAATGCGCTTGGCGGCCTCATCTATATCGGTCTGCGGTTCCGCGGTGAAATCGATGAAGCCGTATTGGCCGTAAGCCTTGCGATAATCATCCAGAGCTTTCCGAATTTTGGCGGCAGAGAAGATGTCGCCTTCCTTGAGAGGGAAAATGGACTTGAGTGCGTCCACCTTCAAGGAGAGCGCTTTGTCCGGATCGGCGCTGACAATTTTCAGCGTTCCCATCTTGTAGCGGTCGCCTTCTTCGATAGGGATGGTGATATTCACTGCTTTGCCGTGACTGCGGCCAGCCACCGGCACCCCCATGCGGAAACCCGTCGTATCGATATTTTCGAGGACGGGATCTTTCACAACCACTTTGAAGTAACCGTTGTCCTGATACAGGCCGCGTACGCCGACTTCGAGGTCTTCGTTGAGCTTTTCGCGGTCGTACGTCTTGGTAAGGACAGGAATGTACCAGAAGTAGAGAGGAATGGCGTAAGGACGGTCGTGGCGCATCGCGCGAACGAGCTTGCGATCGCTGAAAGCGTGATTGCCCGTGAACTTGATCCTGCCGACCTTTACCTTGGGCCCTTCCTCGACCTTGAAGACTAGGATCACGGCATTGCTGGCGGCGATGCGCTCGTACTGCGGCGTGACTTTCGCGAATTGGCGGCCATGTTCCCCGAGCAATTCCTTCAGTACCACTTCCGCCTTCTTGATGCGCGTTGGGTCGAATTGGCTTTCGACAGTCAAGCCGACCTTGCGCTCCTTGAAACGATCGAGAATGTCCGATTCGGACACGGAATGGATATTGTCGTAACGGATGCGGCGAATGACCGGGCGCTCTTTGACGTCGAAGATCACAGTTTTATGATTCGGACCTTCGGGAGAGTCCTCGACCCGCAGCTTGACGTCTTCAAAAAATTGCGTATTCCACAACGCCTGAAAATCGCGGCGCAGCGTCTCTTCATTGTAAGGATCGCCCTCGCGCGTGAAGATTCGAGCCTTTAAGGTATCGCTGCGCACGCGGCGGTTGCCGATGAAGAGTATGCGGTCGATTACAGTTCCTGGCGGCTGCGGAGGGGGATTCTGAAAGGCGTGCTCGGAAGCGCCGGATTCCGTCGTAACTTTCGTCGCGTCATTTGAATCAAAGAGGAAGGAAAGTGAAGACGAAGAGCCCGCCGCATTAGGATGACGCGGCGCAGCGGCAACCACGGAAGACGCGAGCAGTAACACCACCGCTGCGATCGAGAGCCGGACGCGCATAACCCCAAACGGCAAAGAAACTCTTAAGTGAGCGGCCACAGAGGTGGTCAAGGCCGCGCCCCCAAACCCAAGATGTTCTTCTCCCGCCGAACCCGGTACGGGCCGGCCGTGCGTTTACCCGGTAAATTCCGGGGTCACACATGTTGGTGTCAGATTCCCTAGTGGACGACCGGGGTTGCCTCACCGACAGGACGGAAGGAAAGCCCTTCCCCTGCGACGTAAATTTGCAACGTCGCGGGCCTTTGAATTCCACCCTGAATG
>Ga0209526_10003749_pt1 | contig 10360 bp, 10 predicted proteins | sample JacPinW_OM2H0_M1_FD_188566 | JGI IMG/M metagenome (GOLD analysis project Ga0209526, IMG submission 188566) | Forest soil microbial communities from Algoma, Ontario, Canada - Jack Pine, Ontario site 1_JW_OM2H0_M1 (SPAdes) (version 2) | ecosystem: Environmental > Terrestrial > Soil > Boreal... | reverse complement strand
TAGCGTGGTTCTGATTGACGGAATCGCGACGTTGACGATCGAGCTGTCCATGACCGTCACAAAAATGCCCGAGAGAACGACGGCGAGGGCGACCCAGCGGCGGGCGTCGAGACCCGAGCGAGGATCCCGACTTTCATCGGGCTCTCCTTTCAGCCGCCCCCTCACGCCGGTTCGAAGCCAAGGCGCGCGATGTCGATCTTAATCAACAAGGGCTCCGGGACTTTCCGGTTGTCAGCGCCGAGCGGGTAGACGCGCCGACGATGCGGCGTGAGGATCCCGCCATGGTCGCGATAGTCGCCTATATAGTGCGCGCCCTTCGCGCCGCCGAGAACGTCGACCGCATAGTCGTGCCGACGCAAAAGCCCGTCGGGGCCGAAATAGCTGACCTGCGCGCGCGTATGGCTGGCGATGTTGTCTGGAAAGATCACCTTCAGCCGGCGCCAGAGTTCACCGTCCTCTTCCCATGGCTCGATCTCTTCAACCACGAAGCCTGGATAGGTGTAGAGGAAGGGCTGAGTCAGGTAGGTCCAAAGCGCATACCCGTTAAAATAAGCGGCGTGAAACCGATCCCAGGGTGTATCGTTTTGGTGTCCTCTGAATGCGCCGCGGGGATTCTCGCGTGACTCGATCGGCTCGCCGGACGCGGTCTCGAGTACAAGCCTGTTCGGCGAAAAACGAACGCGTTGATCGGGACCGCCGAAACGGCCGAGAATGGCTCGTTGCGCATTGAGCTCGGCTTCGTAGTGCGCGTCCCGAAACAATCCCGTCTGACCCTTGAAATCCCAAAGCGCGCCGCCCACGGATAAATCGAGCGAGACCTTGCGGTAGGAATTCCAGCGATCCAAGCCGCCATGCGCTGCGATCGCTGCCTGAAGGAGGTGGCCCATCTTGCTGTTTCCCGCTGCCAATCGCCTGAGTCTGCGCGGCGTTCAGTTTGCGTTTAGCTCGTTCAGTCCGGCGGAATCTTTCTCAGAACCTGACGGCGAAGACCTCGTCGCCTCGTAGGGACGCAAATCACGTCGCGCGCACCTGTTCGCTAGAGGTTGTTTCCGGCTAACTTCTATGCATATCGCACATCAATCGTGTAGGCTCGCGTAGCCTCTTGTCATGGCGATCAGCTATATGAAGGACATATTCGCCCTAAAGCTCTACACGCGGGTCGCGCGGCTTGGCAGCTTCTCGGCTGCAGCTCGTGAATGCGGTCTCTCGCAATCCCAGGCCTCTCGCATCATCGCCGATCTCGAGGCGGACCTCGGAGCCCGGCTTCTCTCGCGGACAACCCGCGCAGTCGTGCCAACCGAGGCAGGCGCCGAGTTTCTCGCTCGCATGGAGCCTATCCTCGCCGCCCTTGATGAGGCGGAGCACAGCGTTCGCGAGGGCGGCGAACTTCGTGGCTTGTTGCGAATGAGCATGCCGACGAGCTTCGGCATTCGCACCGTCGTCCCGCGCCTGTCTGCGTTCGCGGCTCGCCACCCGAACCTCCATATCCAACTTCTCCTAGAGGACAGGCGGCAAGATCTCGTCAGGGACGCTGTCGACGTCGCCATTCGCCTCGGTCGCCTGGCGGATTCGACCGCGACAACCAAGCTCATCGCGACAATCCCGCGAGTTGTTGTTGCCTCTCCCGACTATCTCCAACGCCATGGCGTTCCGGCGACGCCAGCCGAACTCGTTCGACATCGGATCGTCGGCGGCACGTCCGCCGCGGTTCCGACGGCCTGGATGTTCAAGCGTGGCGGAAAAGAAGAAGTGATACCGCTAGAACCGCATTTCTCGACCAACGAGAACGAAGGCGCCATCGCCGCGGCCGTGGCCGGCTTCGGGATCACCTCGACAAGCGGCTGGGCGTGCAGCCGAGAGCTAGAGGATGGCTTGCTCGTTCGCTTATTCCTCGATTGGAAGATGGCTGGCATCCCCGTGCACGCCTATTTTCCCATGGGTTCAGCGACGCGCGCCGCCGGGCGAGCCGCCGTCGACCATCTGGTCGCCGAGTTCCGGCGCAGTGCTGACGTCCTTTCGCCCTGATCGCTCCCGCCCGACAGCACGGCTCGGTTCATTCATGTATCAGATACATAAAAGATAGCGGAAAACCGCGGCTACCGGGCTGGCGACCGAAGACGATCTTCACCTTCACCAGACAGCCAGCGTGAAGGCCAGCCCGATGACCCGTTCAGTCCGCATCTACGAATTCGGTGACGCCGACGTCCTCCGCATCGAAGACGTCGTGATCGGCGAGCCTGCTGCCGGCGAGGTGCGGCTTCGGGTTCACGCCATCGGACTCAATCGCACCGAGGTAACGCTGCGTTCCGGCCGTTCGCCGGTGAAGGCCGCCCTGCCGAGCAGCATCGGCTTTGAGGCAGCCGGCGTTATCGAGGCGCTCGGTGCCGACGTCACCGGCTTCGCCGTCGGCGATCGCGTTGCCCTAGTCCCCGCCTACGGAGCCGCGCAATATGCTCTTTATGGTGAGGTTTCACTCGCTCCAGCGCGTTCGCTGGTGGCGATCCCCGACCACGTGAGCTTTTCGGAAGCAGCGGCTACATGGGTGGCCTACGGCACCGCCTGGGGCGGGCTGGTCGCGATCGGCGCACTCGCGGCCGGGCAGACGGTGCTGATCTCGGCTGCTTCGAGCAGCGTGGGTGTCGCCGCGATCCAGATCGCGAACCGCCTGCGCGCTCGGCCGATCGCACTGACACGCACATCGGACAAAGCCGATGCGCTCCTTGCCCACGGCGCAGCAGCAGTCATTGCTACCGCCGAACAGGACGTCGTCGCCGAGGTCAAGCGCCTGACCGACGGGAAGGGAGCCAATCTGGTCTTCGATCCGGTCGGTGGCCCCGCATTCGCGCAACTTGCGCGGGCGACTGCAAATGGCCGCACTCTGATCCTTTATGGCGCGCTCGCGACAGAGCCAACGGTGGTGCCGCCTTTCGACATCTTCGCGCGCGACCTCACCATTCGCGGGCTCTCCTTTCCCAATCTGATGCGGGACGACGCCCAGTTTGCGACACTGAAGCGCTTCGTTAGCGACGGCCTCGCCGAACGAACGCTGCGTCCCACGATCGCCCGAACCTTCCCCTTCGACCAGATCGCGGACGCCCATCGCTTCATCGAGGCGGGCGAACAGATCGGCAAGGTTGTCGTCACGGTCTGATCCTCGCCAGGAGCCCACGATGTCTGTCCAGCCCCTTTTTTCCTCCGTCCGTATGGGTAACCTGGAGCTGCCCAATCGCATTGTCATGGCGCCGCTCACCCGTATGCGGGCCGGGCCGATCGACCACGTGCCAACCGCCCTGCAGGCCGAATATTATGCCCAGCGCGCCTCGGCCGGACTGATCGTCGCCGAAGCCACTGCGATCAGCCCCGATGGCTTCGGCTGGGCCGATACGCCGGGCTTGTGGAGCGCGGAGCAGGTGCAGGGATGGCGCCGGGTCACCGACGCCGTGCACGCCGCCGGCGGCCGGATTATCGCGCAGCTCTGGCACACCGGCGCCATCTCCCATCCGGATTTGCGCGGCGGCCAGCAGCCGCTGTCGGCATCCGACGTCAATCTGCTACAAGAGTGTGTGACGCCGACCGGCCGCAAGCCGACGGTCGCGCCGCGGCCGATGACAACCGACGAGATACGCCAGGCGGTCGCGGATTATGCACGCGCTGCCCGCAATGCGATGGAGGCCGGGTTCGACGGCGTGCAGATCCTGGCCAACTATCTCTATTTGCTGGCCCAGTTCCTGAACCGCACCACCAATCGCCGCACGGATGAATACGCCGGTGGGATCGAAAACCGCGCCCGCATCCTATTCGAAGTCGTCGAGGCGGTGCTGGGCGAGGTCGATCCGAGTCTGGTCGGCGTGAAGATCAGCCCGATGCACGAGGGCGGCCCCATGGCTGCTCATGACGAGACGTTGCCGATGGCGGAATACGCAATCCGCGAACTCGGTGGCTATGGCCTGTCACATCTCCTGCTGATGGGCAACACCACCGATTTCACCGGCACGCCCCTCGAGCCGCTGGTGGGCGACGGCATGTTTCGGCATTTCCGGTCGATCTTTCGCGGCACGGTGATCGCAAACGTCAATATGACGGCCGAGCGAGGCAATCGCCTGATCGCCGAGGGGTTCGCCGACATGGTCGCGTTCGCCCGGCCCTACATCGCCAATCCCGATCTCGTCGAGCGCTTCGCGACCGGTGCCCCGCTCGCGGAAATCGACTGGACGACCGTCTATGCCTCGGGGCCGGGCGGCTATTCCGACTACCCAACGCTCCGCCACGTGATCGCCTGATCCTCCCGAAAATCAAGGAGACCCGATGTGACCAAGACCACACCAGAACAGAACAAAGCTCTCGTCCTCAAAGCATTCGATACATTGTTCAACAAGCGTGACTACGCCGCCGCCGAGCGCTTCTGGTCCGATCGCTACATCCAGCACAGCGCGCACATCGCGCCGGGCCGCGAGGGACTGTTCAACCTCATCCGGACGGTGCCGGAGACACTGCGCTACGAGAACCAATTGATCGTGGCCGAAGGTGACTACGTCGTCACCCACGGCCGGTTCTCGGGCAACGGCCGTCCGGTTGCCTGGATCGCGGCCGACATCGTGCGCATCGAAGACGGCAAGCTCGCGGAGCACTGGGACGTCCTTCAGGACGAAGCGACGAAAGCCGAATCCGTGAGCGGGCTGCCGATGTTCGGCGACCGCTTTCCCTCCTGATCGCTCCATCCCTTCAAAACAACAAAGGACACGACCCATGAAACTCTCGGGCAACACCATCTTCATCACCGGCGGCGGTACTGGTATCGGCCGCGGGCTCGCTGAGGCCCTTCACAAGCTCGGCAACAAAGTCATCATCGCGGGACGCCGCCGCGGCCATCTTGAGTCCGTGATCGCGGCGAATACCGGCATGGAGGCCGTCGAGCTCGACATCACCGATCCGAGGAGCATCGATCGCATTGCGGCGAAATTGATCACCGATCACCCCGGCCTCAATATCCTGATCAACAACGCCGGAATCATGCAGCCGGACGCCGCCGCCGGCAAGGTGGACGACGCAGTGTTGGTCTCCACAATCACGACGAACCTGATGGGGCCGATCCGCATGACGTCTGCGCTCATCGAGCATCTCAAGGGCAAGGAGAACGCCGTGGTCGCCTATACCAGTTCCGTGCTCGGGTTCGTGCCGCTGGCTGCTACTGCGGTCTATTCGTCGACCAAGGCGGCGCTTCATTCCTACATCCTTTCGCAACGCTTCATGCTGCAGGACACAAAGGTTCGGGTTCTGGAAATCGCGCCGCCCTGGGTTCGCACCGAGCTCATGAACAGCCAGGAGGCCGAGCAGGCTATGCCGCTCAAGCAGTTCATCGACCAGACCATCGCCGTGCTAGGGACCGACACCGATGAGGTACTGGTGGACGCAGCCAAGCCGCTTCGGGCCAATCCCGGTGCCAACGAGCACGGGCTGGTCAACGCGTTCAATGCCCAGATGATGGCAATCTTTGCCGGCGGCCAGGCAAGCGCACCTGCGTCCTGATTATTTGGCCATAGGAGACGGCTCTCGCCGCAGAGAAGAGGACGAAGCGCTAAGCAGATTTCAGCTGCGCGGTATCGATCGGAAGTTGCCGCAAGCGTTTTCCGGTGAGCGCAAAAATTGCGTTAACGACGGCCGGAGCGATTGTCGCAGTGCCGGGTTCACCGATGCCGCCGGGCTCCGCGTTCGAATCGATCATGTACACTTCGATGGTCGGAGCCTCATTGATGCGCAGGGCTTGGTAGTTGTCGAAATTGCTCTGCTCGACGCGACCGTCCTTAAGGGTGATCTCACCGTACAAGGCGGCGGTCAGCCCAAAGATAATGCCGCCTTCCATCTGTGCCTTGATGGTGTCCGGATTGATCATCTGCCCGCAATCGAGGGCGCAGACTACTCGCTTGACCCTGACCCGGCCATCCTTGCCGACAGATACCTCGGCTACCTGCGCGACGTAACTGCCGAAGCCGAACACGACGGAGACCCCGCGGCCGATTCCCGCCGGCAGCGGTTTGTCCCAGCCAGCTTTGACCGCGACGAGATCGAGCACGGCTTTTGCGCGCGGGGAATTGCCGAGCAGCGCGCGGCGATAAGACACCGGATCTTGCCCTGCAGCCGCTGCCAACTCATCCACAAAGCCTTCGACCATGAAGGCGTTATGCGTAACGCCCACACCACGCCACCAGCCAGTGGTCAAGCCCGCTGGAGGCTCCTGCCTGACATAGTCGACGAGCACGTTTTCGAAGCTGTAGGGGCCGGCGCCGGCTTCTACGGCGTCCCGGTCGAGTCCATTCTTGAATGCCGGCGGCAACCAGCGCGCGAGAATTGATGAGCCAGCGACGCGATGGCTGAATGCAATAGGATGGCCCTTTTCATCGAGGCCGGCGCTAAGCGTGTCGTAGTAATACGGTCGATAGACATCGTGCCGTATGTCTTCCTCGCGCGTCCAGATCACTTTGACTGGATAATCGACCTGTTTGGCGATCTGGACGGCTTGAGTGATGCCATCTACGTCAAGGCGACGGCCGAATCCGCCGCCGAGCAAATGATTGTGCACTTTCACCTTGTCGAGCGGCAATCCGGTCACTGCCGCCGCGGCGGCCCGGGCGCGGGTAATCACCTGAGTACCTACCCACACGTCGCAACCATCTTTACGGACATGAACGGTGCAGTTCATCGGCTCCATAGCTGCATGCGCCAGCAGCGGCATCTGATAGACGGCGTCAACCTTCGTCGGCAAAGTTGATATTGCCTTGACGGCATCGCCTCGCTCGACGGCCACCACGGCACGTCGGCTCGAGGCGTCCTTGAGCTGTCGCACCATGTCGGCGGTGGAAAACGTGGCGCTGGCTCCCTGATCCCATGTGATCGCGAGCGCTTCTAAGCCCTTTTTCGCCGCGCCCATATGATCTGCAATCACGGCGACGGCGTCGTCAAGCCGCACGATCTTGATTACTCCCTTGACGTTCTTGGCCTTACTTTCATCGACACTTCCGAGCTTGCCACCGATGAGCGGGCACGCTGAGACCGTCGCGATCTTCATGCCCGGGATCTTTGCGTCGATTCCGAAGTCGGCTGTACCGTTCACCTTGCCCGTCGCATCGGTGCGCTTTGCCGAAGTGCCGATTAGGGTAAAATCCTTTCGGTCCTTCAACACAACGTCGTTCGGCACCGGCAGCTTCGCGGCCTGATCCACCAATCTGCCATAAGTCAGCTTGCGACCGGAGGGGGCGTGGATCACCGTGCCCTTTGCAGCGTGACACGATGCGATCTCCACGTTCCACGTCGCAGCGGCCGCGGAAATCAGCATAGTCCGCGCCGCGGCGCCTGCAATTCGCAGCGGCTTCCAAAACGCACGGACCGAGGTGGAGCCGCCGGTAACCTGAAAGCCGAGGCGGGGATTTCCGTAAAGTTTATCGTCCGGTGGCGCATGTTCGAGCCTTATCTGCGCCAAATCAACTTCGAGTTCTTCGGCGACGAGCATCGGCATCGACGTATATGTGCCCTGTCCCATCTCGACCTGGCTCATGGTCAGGGTAACCTGTCCGTCACGCGCAATGCGGACGAAAGCATTCGGCGCGAAATTCGCGTCGTCGGCCGCGCTGCCGGCCGAGTAAGGCAGGCCGACGCTCAACAGTAGCCCGCCGCCCGCAGCGGCGCCGACCTTAAGGACGGTCCTGCGCGAAACGCCGCGCGATGTTTTCCCTTTGCTGCCGACTTCGAGGTCAACTAATGGATCGAACATCTCAATCAGCCTTCTGTACGTTGGTCGCCGGTGCGACTGATGCATACTTGATGGCCTCGCGGATCCGTATGTAGGTTCCGCAGCGGCAGATGTTGCCGGACATCGCCTCGTCGATATCACTGTCCTTCGGGATCGGGTTGCGTGCCAGGAGTGCCGCTGCGCACATGACCTGACCGGACTGGCAATAGCCACATTGCACGACCTCAAGATCGAGCCAGGCCTTCTGAATTCTTGCGCCAGCAGGAGTCCTGCCGATCGTTTCAATGGTGGTGATTTCGCTATCGCCGATGCTGTCGATAGTCGTGATGCAGGAGCGAATCGGATTGCCGTCCTGATGTACGGTGCAGGCGCCGCACAGTGCCATGCCGCACCCAAACTTGGTGCCGGTCATGCTGAGCAAGTCGCGCAGGACCCAAAGCAAGGGCGTGTCGCCATCTGCATCTATGACATGGCTGCCACCATTGATGCTAAGCTTGTAGGTCATTTGCGTCTCCACCACGCTTCGGTTGGTAGCCGGCAGCCCCGTGAAGGGCATTCTTGGGTACCGGCGAGTTGCCCACGAACATCATAGAAGTTGGCGCCTTTGGCAGTCCGGGCCCCGTGGGCGAGCGACCCTTGTGCAAACATCTACGCCTCGTTCATCGGCAACAGCACCTGTCGCATGTACCAGGGCTCGACTGCGATGCTGACGAGCCTCTCGTTCCCATCGAATATCTCCGCAAATTCCTCCAGCGTGCTACTAAACTGAAACTCCTCGACGCGACTAACCGCCATCGGCCTGCTTCTGACAATGTCGGCACCCTTGTCGGTGCGATAGATTCGCCTGAAGGTCGGATCGGGTCCGCCACGCATCGTCATCTGAGACGTGCTTTGGATCGGCGTCCCCACACGATAGCGCAGATACATCAAGAGGCTGTGACCCGCCTGGTCGTGAATTTGCCAGCTTTCGATTCCGAGGCTGTCGATGGGCTCGTCCGAAGCCATCCGTTGTTCCATGTGAATTGTAGCTGGCTTGGAGTTTCGATACGGGCCGGGAATACTGCTTGGACTGGCGGCGAGCGAGCGCACCACCCAAAAACCGACTTCCCCGTCTTCAGCATGCCTGGCCACAACGAGTACGACGATACCGCGGTCCTGCGCGCCAAGCCGCGCCTTTCCGACGCCGTCGTAATAGACGGTATGCAGGCGGTTTCGAAACGCGATCAGAAGATTGGCTCCGTCGGAAGCCCCGGGCGGCATGGATGCGGCCTCCCACAAAGGCGGCAGGAAGCGCTGAACCTTGCCGGGAGCGACCGAGAAAGCGATTTGAACGCGCCGTTCGACATCGCTTTCGACGTGGCGGAGGGCGATAGAAGTCGATACGTCGAGTGCCTGCATCGGGAAAATCTCCAGACGGGGACGAGGAATGCTGTGCCGAAGGTATCGCTGACCAACATTCGCGATACGTCATATTCGCCACGTTTTCGGACATGCAGTGATGCCGGATTGAACGAAATTGCCGGCGAGGATCATTGAGAGAATCGCCCATGGAGCTTGCAAAACAACAGGTCGACATTGGTCTTTTCACGAACGATCTCGATCGCATGCTGCCGTTTTGGCAGAACGAGGTGGGACTACGGTTCGATCACGTCCTTCCGCTGCGTCGCGGTCAAAAGCAATACCGGCATGATGCCGCCGGCTCGGTGGTCAAGATCAATCACCACATTGACCCGATCCCTTCAGCGCCGCCCAGCGGTTATCGCGAGCTGATCGTGGCGCAGACGTCACGATCGGCGCGCTTGACGATGGCCGACCCGGACGGCAACGCGGTGAGCGTCGTTCCGCCCGGCTACCACGGCGTCTGGCAAATCGGCATTCGGATGAGCGTGCGGGATCTTGAGGCCCACAGACACTTCTATGCCGACATTGTCGGTCTCCAGGAGCAGGCTTACCCTCTCGGTGCGGCGTTCAGCGCGGGCGAGACGGTTATCTTCTTGGAGCAAGAACCTGGTGTCGTCGTCGACGCGGGCGTCCACGGTTTGGGTTGGCGGTACATCACCTTTCAGGTCTTCAAGGTGGACGAGGTTCATGCCCGAATGATCGCGGCCGGTGTCCGCGAAGCGTCGGCGCCGAAGACGCTCGGAACGACAGCGCGGATCTCCATGGTGCTCGATCCCGACGGAAACTGGATCGAGTTGTCGCAGCGTGCATCGATTGTTGGCACCCTCACGTGAAAGGATCAAATCCTCGCGTTTCGACACCGACTTCAGCACGTCCGTTTTTGATGGGTTTTTGTCCTCACTACACGAAGCGTCTCTAGCTAAAACAACCGGACCGTAACAGGCGCGCAGCGTTTCTCCGAGTGCCGCTTCCGGCGGATCACCGAGTCGGAGCGTGTGAGCGCAGAACGGGACGAACCAAGCATGACATACCGACACGTCACGGCCCCCACCCAGTTCGTTGAAGCCAACGGGATTCGCTTCGCCTACCGCCGGTTCGGACAGGAAGGCGGCACGGCGCTTCTTTTCATGCAGCATTTTCGGGGCGGAATGGATCATTGGGATCCCGCGGTCACCGACGGCTTTGCGAAAAATCGGCCGGTCATTCTGTTCGACA
>Ga0209526_10003748_pt1 | contig 10363 bp, 11 predicted proteins | sample JacPinW_OM2H0_M1_FD_188566 | JGI IMG/M metagenome (GOLD analysis project Ga0209526, IMG submission 188566) | Forest soil microbial communities from Algoma, Ontario, Canada - Jack Pine, Ontario site 1_JW_OM2H0_M1 (SPAdes) (version 2) | ecosystem: Environmental > Terrestrial > Soil > Boreal... | reverse complement strand
CGCATCGGCGGCGCCGCGCTCACCGGCGACGGTCGAGAAGCGCGCGAACATCGGCGTCTGCTTGCCGATCTTGGAGAAAACCTTGGCCTTGGTGTAGCGGGTGATGTCGTGCGTGACGGTGAAGGTCCCGTGCGCGCCCCAACCCTTGGCGTGCATGCGCCGCTCCGGGATCACCTCGCGGTCGAAATGCGCCAGCTTCTCGATTAGCCAGATACCCTGGAGCAAGGCAGGGCCGCGCCGACCGGCGGTCATGATGTTGGTGTTGTCAGCGACCGGCGACCCGGTGGCATTGGTAAATCGCTTTGTTTTGGACATGGTTGGCTCCTGAAGAACAAGACTTCGCGCGCCGCCGCCCGGCCGGTCCTGTCTGACCGGCATTTCCGAAAGCCTAAGCGCTTGAATTTTCGATTGGAGGGTGAGGAGAGGTTTAGCCGCGCCAGCCGGATCCTCGGATGACGCTGCAGAAATTGCCACGGGTGAAGTGCGGATCCTTGTCCGCGAGAACATCGGCTTTCACGTTGCCGACCGTCGTCTCCCGCTTGTGCTTTGTAAGATTGATATTCATAGCGCGTCTCCTGCCCAAGTGTTTCAAGGCGAGGTAGGTTCGCACTCCGGCGAAACAATTAAATTTTTTTTTAGAGTACGCTTCAGTGCGGACCGTTTTAGCGAGAGCTGCCTCATAGTTGGTTTAGGATGCTGCTCTGCGTCGCAAGGTCGATCGTCATCCGGTCGCGTGTTTTGCTGCCTGTGTTTTTGGATTGACGGGCGAGAGAAAGCGGCAGCTAATCGGTGTATCAACGTAGTCATCCCTGGCAGGAGGTCCCGTGAATGAGCTCTTGGGCTACGTATTCTCGCCGCTGCGTGAGGAAGGCATCTCCCTCTACCGCGGCTCCGGCGACGGCTTGGCGCCGATCCTGCTCGTTGCAGCGGAAGAAACCTCGCCCGAGCGGCTTGAACACGAATATGCGCTCAGAGCCGAACTTGATGCGAACTGGGCGGCGCGACCCGTCGCGCTGACGCACCACAACGGCCGCATGACGCTGGTGCTGGAGGATCCCGGCGGTGCGCCGCTCGATCGGCTGCTAGGCCGGCCAATGGAGGTATCGCACCGGGGACTTCAGACCAGGGTAAGCTTTACACCACTTCTCGTCGAGATGCACACGCCTTCATCGAACTCCCGCCATCTGCTATTTCATGGAAGCAGCAGCCTTGATCGAATGCGACGCGGCGCTACCTGACTGTCATTTCCATGGGGATGCGTACAATACGATGTTCAACATGTGCGAACGACGCCGGCAGGGCGGAAGCCATCGCGGAGTCCGCAACCTACCTCCTTCTCAAGGCATGCCATGCGCGCCGCGCTGGCGCAGGCGATCCTGCCCGGCTGCGCGATCACGACGGCTTCCATTAGGACTAGCGCAATCGTGCGCTCGGCCTTTGAGTCCATACGCTAGTCAAAGCACGACCCTGACGATACCATCGGGCAAGCGAAGAAACACGCAGCATGGGTTGCAGCGCCTCCCTCACACTTCCATCGTCGCTCGTCGCTAGTGCGAAAAGAGGGCGATTAGAATAATGATTGGAATCGGTACGCCGAGCAGCCAGAGCAGAATCGAACGTCCCATGATACTTCCTTTCTATTCGGCTGGGCTCAATCGGAAACCCTGTACTTCCATGTGCCATCCCGCAGACCGCCGCCTTCCGTTGCGGCAAGGCTCGCACAGAACGCACCAATCACCAGAGAGGCGGTCAGCCAAAGCGAAAGTTTAGCCGCAGCCTTGCGCGCGTTGTCGGCCGTTGTCTTCGCTTGGGTGATTACCTCGGATACACGCTTTTCGGCGTTCGCCTCGCCCAGTCCGGTGCGGGCGGCCACCACCTGCGCAAGATAGGTGCGGTCAGCGGGATTGAATTCGCTGCCACTCCGGAATGTTGCGACGAAAAGGCGGCCAATTTCGCCACGAGACTCTGCAATCTCCGCCGTGTTTCGGTTTGTACCTGTGTTCCCTCGCAACAGCGTATCGGCATAGCTATCGAACAAACCAATCGACTGGCCAGCCCCTTGTGCTAGGCCGGCACTGGCACCGCTCACGAGGTGGGTCGCTGCCGATGTCAACACGACAACGCTCAATACGGTCGCAAAGGCCCATGCCAGAAACCCGTGAGCCGTATCTCGAAAGTAAATTTCGTGTGTGTGAGCGCCGACCCACCGGCTTCGCAAGCGGCCCGCCAGATATCCGCCGATGCTGGAGGCGATCATCGCGATGCAGATAAGATAGAGACCTGTCCCGATGCGGAACGTGGTCGCCGACACCCCGCTGTTCTGCCAAGGCGAGACGCTTGAAAATCCGAGTCCGGCGCCGAACGCCAGAAGCACGAGGGTTACGGCCGCGGATGACAACCCGCCGGCAATGATTGCAGCCCAGGAAACAGCCGATACAGCAGAGTCTTCGGTCCCCGGGGACTCGTTGCGCACTATCGCATCAGCCATAGCTGTTCTCCCAAGATCGGCGGCTAAACCTCCGCATTAGAACCTGCGGATCGCTGCCGGTTTCTTATTCTCAACCGGCATTCTTATTCGGCTTCCTGGTTAATCACCGCTTCCGCCAACTCGGATAGCGCTGCATCGGTCTTCTTCTCTTCTCCGAGGGTCGAGTCGAGCAGCTTCACTGCGGCCGAAAGGTCCAACTCTTTGGCCCATGTCTTGAGCGTACCGTAGCGCGAGATTTCGTAATGCTCTACCGCCTGCGCGACCGCCAAAAGGCCCGCGTCAAGTGCCGGCGAGTCCCTGTACTCGTCCATGACTTCCTGCCCCTCCTTTACGATGCCCATGATGGCGTCGCAGGTCTTGGCTTGGGGTTTCTTGTCGATAATGCCGAATACCTGTTCAAGCCGCTTTACCTGACCTTCCGTTTCACCATGATGCTTTTCAAAAGCTTTCTTGAGCTCAGCCGAGTTAGCGGCTTTCGCCATCTTCGGCAGGGTGGTAAGAATTTTTTTCTCGGCGAAATAGACGTCCTTTAAGGTGTCATGGAATAGATCGTCAAGTTTCTTAAGGGCCTTTGACATGCTCGTCTCTCCTATCGGGCCGGGAAAAGAACAGTAAACTTGGTGCCACCCGCGTCCTCCGTGCCGCCAACGAGCAATCGCCCGCCAAGCTTCGCTGCCAAGCTACCGATCACCTTCATGCCAAGGCCGGCACTTGCTGCCGGATCGAACGTAGCCGGCAGCCCAGATCCGTTGTCCGAAACCGAAAGCGCGTAATCACCGGACACCGAGCGCTCGAACGCAACCTTGATTTCGCCTGCGCCGTGCTTCGCAGCGTTGGTGACAAGCTCGCTCACAATTAGCCCAATGGAAACAATCTGCTCGGTCGGCATTTGCGCCTCAATTCCCCCGAGCGTGATTTGCCCCGCTTCGCCCGATCGCAGCATACCGGAAAGGTCATTGCACAAACGCTGCAAATATTCTTTGCAGTCGGTAAATTGGACATCGTCGCTCAGATAGATGTGGCGATGAGCCTGCGCGATGGCCCCCACGCGATTGGCGGCGACCCGGAGCTGTTCCGCCGCATCCGAATAATCGGACGCACGAGCTTGCATGTTAAGCATTCCCGAGACCAGTTGCAGGCCGTTCATCACCCGGTGCTCAATTTCCTTTGTCAACAGCTCCGAACGCCGCAGTGCGGCGTCCTTCTGACCAACCGCTTGCGACAGATCGCTAATTGCCTGCCGAGCGGAAAGCCGAAGCTCGATCTGGTCCATGACCACGGAAGCAAGGTCCTTGAGATGTGCGATCTGATCGTTAGTGACTGGGCGCGGCTCCCGATCGATGACGCAAAGCGTTCCTAGATTGAACCCGTCGTGCGTTCGCAGCGGAGCACCGACATAAAAGCGCAGGCCGAAATCGCCAGCCACGAGCGGATTGGCGAGCGAGCGCGGATCGGCCTGGGCGTCGGTTAGAACCCACGGATCAAGCTGGAGGATTGCCGAGGCGCACAAACCCGGACCTCGATCAATTTGCTCAACATCCAGCCCGTGATGCGATTTGAACCATATGCGGTCGTGATCGACGAGGCTGATGATCGAAATCGGCACTGAGAATAGTCTGGCTGCAATCGCCGTGATGCGATCGAATGATCCGTCCGGCGGCGTATCCAGGATATCGTATCGGCGCACGACCGCGAGGCGCTTAGCCTCTTCGTCTGGACTCAGGTCCTTCGGCCTAAGCTGGTGTACTGACGCTGACATTGGCCTCTCTCAAAACCTACTTTCCGGAAGGTGCAATAACGGCCTTCTCCTTGGCCGAGTCCCGACGAGTTATGGATACGTGCTCGGACGGCGAGCGGCGTCTAACTCCGCCGGCAGGCATACGGTAAGACTGGCCGAGGCCCGACTAGTTGGAGACGCCGCAGCCGGACGATGTTCTCACAGCTCGCGCGGCGGAACTCCGTAGTAATCGTCGATTCGCCGGCTGTAGTCGCGATTCGACCAGTCCGGAGTCTCGGTCGCTTGATAATGCGGGGCATTTTGGAGCCGCTCTTTATCGAGATCGACGACGTAGCCATCCTGGCGTTCGTCATAATCGAGCACGTCCCAAGGCAAGGGATGATAGCTCTCTCCCATTCCAAGAAACCCGCCGAACGACATAACTGCGTACCCGACTTGGCCGGAGCGTTTGTCGATCATAACGTCGTAGATAGAGCCGAGGGACTCGCCCTGACGATCGTAGACTTTGGTGCCTTCGACTTTACTCGCCGCGATGAGGCTGCCCGTTTCACTCGCTGCCACCGCGCCCGAACGTGCGCTGCTGTAGTCTGTCATTGTGACCTCCTTTTAGGGGAACCGTCCTCGTCTCGCTCGCCTATCGCGTTAAGGCTAAGGCACCTGATGCCATTCATTTCTTGAGAGTGTCGCGAATAGTGTCCTTGGTCTTGCCCGCGCCGCTTCGGACCTTGCCCGCGGTTTTTTCGGCCGCGCCTTCGGCCTCGGTCCGTCTGTTGCCGGTGACTTTGCCGATGGCCTCCTTCACCGAGCCCTTGATTTGTCGGCCCGCACCCTTGATCCGATCCTTGTCCATTGTTCGCTCCCGTTCTCGCTAGCTGCGCCGTCTCAAGAAATTCGGTTCAGGGAACGATCCCTTCACATAAACTAGGCACCGGCCGCCTCAACGACAAGAAACGCAAATACCAAGCGACCTGGTACGTTTGTACTGGACTGCCATTTAGCCGGCTCGAGCATGAGAGCGAGTCACGATGTGAAGGTGTATCCACGAAAAAAAGAACCCGGCAGAAGCTCGGGTTCTCTCCCAAGTGGCGCTCAGGTTCTAGCGTTGACCGCCCTGTCCCGGCTTCTGCTGACCACCTTGTCCGGGCTGCTGCTCCGGCTGTCCTGGATTCTGCTGGCCACCTTGGCCTGGCTGCTGTCCCGGTTGTCCGGGCTTCTGCTGGCCACCTTGTTGTCCGCTCTGGCCACCTTGCTGCTGCTTGTCTTGCTGGTTCATCGAATGACTCCTTTGCGAGATCGACACGCACATTGCGGATCGCGGGGCGTCTTTCGCGCCGAGGGCCAACACTTAGGATGCGAGGAAGGCCGCAACAAGAAACAAACCTACCAACCGACCCGGTGCTTTTGTACTTGTTCCGACGGACGCTAATGCGATTGGCGCCGCTTGACCGCATTTTTCCCGGTGATGCCGCGCTCGCGACCCCAGATGATCGCGGCGCCGCGCCGGTTGACACCGATCTTCTGATAGAGCGCAAAGACGTGGTTGCGGATGGTATTGCGCGAAAGCTTCAACGTCTCGCTCATCTCAGCATCGGTGAGGCCCTGACAGACAAGCCCAAGCACATCGCGCTCGCGGTCCGTCAAGTCGTGCAAATCGGCTCCGAGTTTGCCTTGCCGGGAAGTCTGACGCAGCGCCGCTAGCTTTTCGACGACGGTGCGGCTGAACCACGACGTGTCCGCCATCACGGTCTCGATCGCAGCAACAAGCTCCTCTTCGGATCGTTTGCGATCGGTGATATCCTGCATGATGCAAAGGACGCAGGACTCATCGTTGATGGTGACGCTGTCCGCAGACACAAGGCAGTCAACGAGAGTGCCATCTTTCGTTCGCAACTGAAGATCGAGGTTATGAACGCCACCAGCCTTTTCAATCGCCTGTTCGAATCCGCGTTGCGCAGATTTATCGGACCATAGCCGTAGTTCGGTCGCGCTTCGCCCAATGATCTCTTCTTCGACATAGCCGGTGACGGTCTTGAACGCTTCGTTGACTTCAAAGAACCTGAAGTCCTTGCGTTTGCAGATCGCCGCGGGCACCGGCGACAGGCGAAACGAGGTCTCAAAGCGCGCCTCGCTTTGACGCAGGGCGTTTTCCGTCTTTTTGCGAGGATCGAGATCGGCGAAAGTAAAGAGGATGCAGCTCTCGTCGGCCATCTCGATGGGCTGGCCGGCTACGATAACGAATTTGAGTCCACCGTCCGGCAGCGGTACGCACGCCTCCATTTGCGGAATGGTTTGGCCTTCCTTGAGCCGCTTCAGCGCAAGATCGTGATTCTGCGCGTCGGTCAGAACGTCGAATTCCTTGAAGGTGGCACCGATGAGGTCCTTGCGGGCATGGCCGGTCATTTCCAGGAAGCCCGGATTGACCCTCACATAGCGCAAGTCCGATACCCGGCAGATTATGGCCGGGGCAGGGTTGGCGTTGAAGGCGCTCTCAAAGCGCTCTTCCGCCCGGAAGCGCTCGGTCTCGTCATTGATGACGAGAACCAAGTAGCTCGGCACATCGGAATCGTCGGTGATGACGAGGCTGCGGATCGAGTGAACCCAACATTGCTCGGGATGGCCGGCGCGCGTCACCTGGACCGTCACGTCGCTAAATCGTTCCCCCGCGACGACGCGTTCGATCGGATAGTGGCCGCGCTCGACTGGGCGATTGTTGCGGTAACGAAGCCGGAAGCGTTTTCGATATTCGCTGACGGTTGCGCCAAGCTCCTTGATCCGTCGGATGCCGTGCACGGCGAGCGCCGCGTCGTTGGCCCACACGATTTTTTGGTCCGCTCCGACCAAGATGACGCCGTCGGTCAGCCCAACAATGATTTGCTGCAATTGCCGATAATCGCGGCTCGGCTTGCTTAGCGGTTCCTTTTTCACAGCCGCCTTTTTCATCGCATCCCGCGCGCTCCTCGTGCTGCCGTTGGCGATCCGAGACGCCGTCCCAGATCCTCCCCAGCAGAAACAGAAACAGAAGGATGATGATCACCCGACAAGGCTGCCATCGCCTGATGCTCCTCCCTGTGCATCCTCCCTGTGACAGAATCCTGAACGGCATCATAGCGCGCGACCCTCATCTCACAATAGGTAGAACATACCAAGTCAATTGGTATTTCCGTTTCTTGTCGCCGCGATAGGAGCGTCTAAATTGGCGTGAGTTGCTAACCCAGAGCCGATGCAAGGAGTCAAATCATGAAGAGAATTGCCGGTGCCGCTGCGATGGCCCTGATGATCACTGCTGCTGTCTTTGCGCAGCCCGCCACCGCGTTGGAACCCGCCCGTGCGCTTGCCAGTCTGCCCGCGGATTCCGTGACCGTCACGAATTACTACAAGCAAAACGTCTATGATCCATCCGACGCCAAGATCGGAGAGATCGCGGATGTTCTTGTCGATAAGGAAGGCCGCGTCACTGCACTGATTGTATCAGTTGGCGGCTTCCTCGGTGCCGGCGAAAAGGATGTCGCGGTGCCGTTCAGCGCCGTCCAGAGCACTCAAAAGAACGACAAGTGGTACCTGGTGATGAACGCGACGAAGGATGCGCTCAAAACAGCCTCAGGCTACAAATACGACAAGTCGAAAACGCAGTGGGTTCCGGACGCCAAATAGACGCTAGGCGAGTAGGCGTTTGCTTGAGTTGAAGCCAAGCGAAGGAGTATGTCATGGACTGGAATCGCGTTGAGGGAAATTGGAAGCAGTTGAAGGGCAAAATCAAAGAGAAGTGGGGAGATCTGACCGACGACGACCTGGACAAGATCGCTGGCCGTCGGGATCAATTGGAGGGCAAGATTCAAGAGCGGTATGGTATCGCTAAGGACCAAGTCCAAAAGGATGTGGATGACTGGTACAACTCTCAGAAATGGTGAGGATGTACCATTAAGAAACGAAGCCCCGGCTGCGACGCCGGGGCTTTCGGTTTGCATAGGACGGATTTCAGACTCACGCGCTTCGTACAGCGATAGCGTTTTGTTCCGCCCCAATCGAAGGCCCCTTGTCGGGTGCGACAACAGAGCCTTGTGCCCCTTCGATGCAAAGTTCGACCGCCTGGCGGAGCGACATTGCATAGCGATCCGCCCCGGTCGTTTCGAGCATTTTCTGTCTCTCGGCATCTTCAGCCGATCCCCAGAGCCCGACAAGGAGAATAGCCCGCGGCAGTTTGCGACGCAGGCGCCGAACGAGATAGCGCAGATGCACCGGGCTCCCGCTGCCCAGACAGGACACGCACACCAGTGCGACGTTTGCTGCATCAAGCCGGAAGATGTTGGATGCCGACGCCGCTTCGGACAGCTCGATCCGAGCGCCAATGCCGTGCTTCTCCAGCAGTTGCGCAATTATGGCTGCGGCCGCCTCGTCAAGAGAATCGCGAGCGCCAATGCACAGGACGGGTTTCTCGCCTCGCCAATCGGGCTTTAGGCTTTCAGTTGCCACGACCGGCAGCGAGAGATCGGCAATCTCTTCCAGTTCAGTGTCGGGTCTCAGCTCTGCCGTTTCCTTTGCTTCTTTGGTCTTCCCTTTTGCAGGCGGAACGATATCATCATGATCGGAAAGATCGTCCACGACGCCTTCGACCGTTTCCTTGATCCGTCGGAGACGCTCTGGGTCGAGAGCGCCGCGTTGCGCGTCAGTGCGCGCCAGCAGCAATCCAGGGATCGCGGTCTCGTCGTAGAAGTCGCAGAGTGACTTCTCCTTCATGAATTTTTCGGCTTGATCTGCCGCCTCGTCAGGATCACCCGCCAGCATGCGTTGGAAAAAACTCTGCTCTGGCGTGAGCGCCGGCTGGTCGCCGAGGATCACGTCCAGGAACTCTAACCGCTCGACGTGACGTCCCAATACCACCAGGCACACGGTGAGGGGTGTCGACAGCAGGAGGCCGGTTGAACCCCATAGCCACGTCCAGAAAGCCGCAGCCACAACTACGGCCACGGGCGAGAGCCCCGTGTTGTGGCCGTAGAGCAGCGGCTCGACTACTTGACCTAATATCGGCTCCACGATCACGAATAAGCCGACCGTCCACAGAAGCATCGACCAACCCGGATCAACCGCTATGGCGAGTGCCGCCGGAAATGCCGCGGCAATGAACGCCCCTATATACGGTACGAAGCGCATCAGCGCCGCAAAGATTCCCCAGAGCACCGGGTTGGGGATGCCGATGACCCAAAGGCCGACTCCAACGATAACGCCGAACGTTGCATTGACGCAGGTTTGCGTCAGGAAATAACGGCTCAGCCGATGGCCAGCATCGTCCATTGCTTCGGACGTGCGTCCGAGGTCTTGGGCACCTGCGAGCCGAACGAAACGGTCGCGCAAGTCCTCTCGGAAAAGCAGCATGAAAATCACGAAGACAATTACGATGCCCGTGGTCGCTAACGGCCCCAAGAGGGGCCCCACGATGGTCTGAACAACCTCAATCGGTTTTGGCGTAGGCCGCTGGATTTCGACCGGGATAGGCTTGGGCTGCGTTCCCTGGGACGTCGGCTGAGCCGGAGCAGGAGCAGCCGCCGTTCTATTCTTCGCTTCCTGCTCTTGGGGCTTGGAAATCTCTTGCCGAAGGTCGCCAAGCATCTGAGAAAGCCGGTTGAAGAGGCCCGGACCGACCGCTGCGCCTTGCAAGGAATGGATTTTGTCGCTGATCGTCTGCTGATATCGTGGCAGGTTCTCCGCGAGCTGCGCCATCTGCTGTGTGATGACGGCGCCAAGACCGAAAATCACAAGAAACGCGAGTACCACGGCCGCGAGGACCCCGCCCACGCGCCCCGCGTACCAGCGGCGAAGGAGGCGAACGAGCGGGGCTAGTACGAAGCTCAGCAGCACGGCGAGCACAACGGGAACGAAGAGCTCACGCCCGAAATAGAGCACCGCCATAATTGCAAGACCAATGAAGAGGTTGCTCGCGGCTACGGCTGGCGTAATCGGACTGCCATGCGCTTCGACATGGGGTCGGGAAACGGATGCGTTCGACATGTGCGTCAGCTTCCCAGGGTGCAACTCGTCTTAACGATGCGCGGACGCAGTTTGTTCCTCTAGTACTTCATCACAGTGATTATGACTGGTTGATTTTGAGCCAATTTAGGATGGGCAGGTCTTCCGGAGCAACG
>Ga0209526_10003747_pt1 | contig 10364 bp, 12 predicted proteins | sample JacPinW_OM2H0_M1_FD_188566 | JGI IMG/M metagenome (GOLD analysis project Ga0209526, IMG submission 188566) | Forest soil microbial communities from Algoma, Ontario, Canada - Jack Pine, Ontario site 1_JW_OM2H0_M1 (SPAdes) (version 2) | ecosystem: Environmental > Terrestrial > Soil > Boreal... | reverse complement strand
CTCGTCGAACGCGCACGAAACGGCGATGTCAACGCCTATGAAGCACTTGTCCAGCAATACCAGCAGCTGGCGTACCGGGTCGCCTACCAGGTCACCGGTGACGCCGCCGACGCGGAAGACGCCGCGCAGGAGGCGTTTGTGAACGCGTACTACGCGCTCGGCCGTTTTCGGCCCGGCGCGCCGTTCAAGCCTTGGCTGTGCCGGATCGTCGCCAACGAAGCGCGCAACCGCCGGATGGCGGCGCATCGCCGGACCGCCCTGGCGGAGCGCGCCCATTGGGCCCAAGCCTCGGGGGAAGCGGCCCCTTCCCCTGAGGCGGCGGCCGAGGCAGATGCGTTTCGCGCGACCCTGGTCGAGACCCTCGGGCGGCTGCGTGACGAGGATCGCCTTATCCTTTCCTACCGCTTGTTCTTCGACTTCTCCGAGGCCGACATGGCGGAGGCGCTCAAGGTCCCGAAAGGCACGGTGAAGTCGCGGTTATCTCGGGCGCTTTCCCGGCTGCGCGCGGCCTTACCCGCCGATTTCCAGCTTTCGTCGGGAGGATCGGTCGATGGCTGAGTCTCGGCGCTTCACCGACGTGGAACTGGAGCGGGCGCTCCGCGAGTTGGGCCCACGCTATCCCTATCCGCCGACGCCTAACCTGGCGGTGGCAGTCCGTCGCCGCATCGTTGCCCGGCCCGCCCCCCCGGTTCGTCGCCTTGCTCTGTGGCGCGATCCCCTCCGGCTGGCACTGGCCGCAGCCGTCGTGCTCGTCCTTTTGGGGGCTGCCGCGCTCATCAATCCCACCACGCGTGACGCGATCGCGCATTTCTTCCACGTCCGCGGCGTGATCGTCAGCCGGGTCTCACCCCTTCCCTCGCTCTCTCCGGGGACACCTCTGGATCTCGGGCGTCGCACCACCATGGCCGACGCGCAGTCGTCCCTGAGCTTCACCATCGCCGTGCCGCCCGCGCTCGGCGCACCGGACGCCGTCTATGTCGTGACCGGCATTCCCGGTGGTGAGGTCGCGCTCGCATATGCGCCGCGTCCGGGAATTCCGCTGGTCAAGCAGACCGGGCTCGGCCTGCTCATCACGGAGTTTCGTGGCGACCTGCTCCCCGGCTTCCTCACCAAAGAGGTCGGCCCGTCGACCACATTGCAGGAGACATCGGTGAACGGAGACCCGGGCTGGTGGGTGGCGGGCGAGCCTCACACAGTCTTCGTCAGGGTGAGCGGCACCGACTATCAGGTGCAATTGCGCATGGCCGCCAACACCCTGATTTGGGCGCATGGCGGCGTTACCTATCGGATCGAGTCCGGCCTTTCGAAAGCGGACGCGTTCCGGATCGCCGCCGGCCTTCCCTGAACGGCGGGGAGCCGCGTCGGTGCCGGCGGCCAGATGGTCTCCGGGTCCCACCGCCGCCGGCGCCAAACGCGTGATCGCAGTCTGCTGGTGATCTGCGACAGCTGTCTGTCGTGGCCAGGCCCGGTCGGCGAAATAATCCCATCGGGTTCGCAACGGCTTCACAGGTGGTTCACAACTCCGGCGCAGGATGAGAGGCAGTAGGGATTCACACTACGAAGGAGAAAACAAGGTGAGCAACTCTTCGACAGACAGGAAGCGGAAGCTGATGATGCTGGGCGGGCTCGGCCTGGGACTCGCGATGCTGGGGCGCAAGCGCCGCTGGCGCCGGTACGCCATGAGCCAGATGATGGGCGGCGGCTACGCCGGCACCCCCTGGGGACGATTTGGCGGCCACGGCCATGGCGTTCCCGGGGGACCCCAGCAGGCGTTTACCCTGCCGCCGTTCATCGAGGCGACGCTGAAGGCCTGGCATGACCGGGCACACGGAACGGTTCCGCCGCCAGGGCCGACGGCTCAACCGGGAACCACGCAGGTCTGATTCCTCGCCGACTGAGGCGGAGTCTTCACTCCGCCTCAACCATCGGCATAAAATCGTGCCGACCGTGGAAGGGATGAGAATTTAGCGTGGCCGCCGCCGCCCGAATCGTCGTGCTGCCAGGCGATGGCATCGGTCCCGAGGTCACCACCGCCGCGCGCCGGGCGCTCGACGCGGCCGCGGCTCAATCCGGTCTGCGGCTCGATTACGAAGAGGATTTGATCGGCGGCGCCGCGGTCGATGCCCACGGCGTGTCACTCCGCCCGCAGACGCTGCGGCTTTGCAAAACCGCGGACGCCATCTTGTTTGGCGCGGTTGGGGGTCCGAAATGGGACGATGCATCACCGACGAGCTCGCTTCGTCCCGGCACCGCCCTCCTCGGGCTGCGCAAGGGCCTCGGCCTTTTTGCCAACCTGCGCCCGGTGCGTGTCGACCCCGCGATGGTCGCCACCTCGGCGCTGCGGCCGGAGCGCGTCCGCGACGTCGACCTGCTGGTGGTCCGCGAGCTCACCGGCGGGCTCTACTTCAGCAAGCCCAAGCGGCGCTACCAGACACCGCGCGGTGAGGCGGCCGTCGACACCATGCGCTACAGCACGCCCGAGATCGAGCGGGTCGCGGTCCGTGCCTTCGAGCTGGCCCGGATGCGCCGCCGTCGCCTGCTCTCGGTCGACAAGGCCAATGTCTTGGAGACGTCGCGCCTCTGGCGCGTGGTCGTGAGCCGGGTGGCGGAGCGCTACCCGGACGTCGCTTGCAGCCACATGCTGGTGGACGCCTTCGCCATGGAGTTGCTGCGCCGGCCACGGGCCTTCGACGTTGTCGTCACAGAGAATCTCTTTGGCGATATCCTCACCGATGAGGCGTCGATGCTGGCGGGTGCGCTCGGCATGCTGCCCTCGGCGAGTCTCGGTGGCGGGACGCTCGGGCTGTACGAACCGATTCATGGGTCGGCGCCCGACATCGCCGGGAAAGGGATCGCGAACCCAATTGGGGCCATCCTCAGCGCGGCGCTTCTGCTGCGATGGTCGCTCAACCACGAGGACGCAGCGCAGGCGATCGAGCGGGCCGTCTCCCGTGTCCTCGCGGCTGGCCTGCGTACTGCCGATATCGCCGGCGCCGGCGAAGCGACTGCGAGCACGGGCGCGATGACGGACGCGGTCGTCGAGGCGATCTCGACCTCATCACCCGCGTGAACATGAGCTCGAGGTAGAGGCCACGCGGCCCGTTCACTGCAAGACAACCGCGAAGCGCCGACAGTCGCGATCATTGACAGCCCCTGAATCGAGTGCAACATTCGTCTTAACAGCCACCTTGCCATTCGGGGGTATTCCGATGAAACGTCTCATCTTGACCGCGCTCGTTCCGGCCATCGCTTCATTGACGCTGGCATCGACGACCGTTCCGGCGGGCGCGGCGACGCCGGTCGCGACGGCGAACTATACGATCGCGTACACGTGCACGGCCGGGCCGGGTTGTACCCTCGGCATCACGTCAACACATACGTATGTGTTGGCGGTTGATTGCGATGGCGTCATCACTGGTACAGGCACGCAGGTTGGTTACCCACAGATCCTGGAGACCGTCAGCGGGACGTTGAGTTTCGATGAGACGACGAGGACCGTCACAGTGAATTTCGTGAGTCTCTACGTCGGCGCCTTATTCACTGGATACGCGCTGACCGTGACCGGGACGGTGGACCCGAGGACGGGAGCGCTGACGGGCACGGCAACCTCGCAATTGGCCGGAAGCCCTGAACTGAGTGCCACTTTCTCGGTCCTGGGGACACGCGACAGCTTCGGCTTCAATGATGCCGCCTGCTCAGACGGGCAACATGGGCCCGACGACGTTCATGGTGACGACGGCGGCGATTAGACCAGGGCCCGGCGTAGCGCGCTGAGGGTCGGCTCGACCGGTCGGGGAATCTTCAGTCCGCGGGTGAGGGCCTCCGGGTCTTTTAACCCGTGCCCGGTGAGGACGCAGACGATGGGCTGGTCCCTGCGCACATTTCCTACCCGCGCCCGTGCCAGCAGCAGCGCAACGCCGGCGGCCGAGGCCGGCTCGACCAGTAAGCCTTCCTCGCGGGCCAACCGGCGGTGCACCGCCATGATCTCGGCGTCGCTGACCGCCTCGATGCTGCCGTCGGATTCATCGCGGGCCGCGATCGCGCTCTCCCACGAGGCGGGATTCCCGATTCGAATCGCCGTGGCGACCGTCCGCGGCCTGGCCACCGGCTTGCCGCGCACCAGTGGCGCCGCGCCCTCCGCCTGCGCGCCGTGCATCTGTGGCCGGGAAGAGCCCTGGGTGCGGGCCAGCTCCGAGAACCCGCGCCAGTAGGCGGTGATGTTGCCGCCATTGCCCACCGGGATGAAGAGCTCCGCCGGGACCTCGCGTAGTTGCTCGACGATCTCGAAGGCGGCGGTCTTTTGCCCCTCGATCCGATCGGGGTTCACCGAGTTGACCAGAGCCACACCTGACTGGTCGGCGAGCTGCCGCACCAGCTTGAGCGCGGTGTCGAACGATCCCTTAATGGTGAGGACGGTGGCCCCATAGGCGAGGGCCTGGGCCAGCTTGCCGGCGGCGATGCCCCCGGCGGGGACGACCACGACGGCGCGCAGGCCACACCGCGCCGCGTAGGCCGACGCGGATGCGCTCGTGTTACCGGTGGAGGCGCAGAGCAGGGTCTTCGCCCCGGCCTCGACGGCCTTTGCGGTCGCGAGCGCCATTCCACGGTCTTTGAAGGATCCACTGGGGTTCAGCCCCTCGTACTTGAAATAGAGCTGGTGCAGCCCGATCGACGGCCCAATCCGCGAGGAGCGGACGAGGGGTGTCGACCCCTCCCCGAGGGTGATGCGCGGGGTCGTCGCGGTGACGGGCAGCGAGGCCGCGTAGCGCTCGATGATGCCGGGCGTCATGGCCGCCATGCTACCGTTCCGGAAAATGCTACGAGCGCCCTTTCGGATCGGCATGTTCGGCCTGGGCCACGTTGGGGGCGCCCTGGCGAAGCGCCTGGTCGAGGACGCCGACACGATCAGTCGTGCGGCCAACCGGCCGATCCGATTGGAGGCCATTGCGGTGGCGCGTCCGCAGGGCCGGACGGCGCCCGCCCCCCTGGTGACCGCCGAGGAACTGATCGCGCGTCCCAGCCTGGACGCGGTCGTCGAGCTCATCGGTGGGCTCGAGCCGGCGCACACCTATATAAAGAACGCCCTGAGCGCCGGTCTCGAGGTGATCACCGCGAACAAGCAGGTGGTCGCCGCCCATGGCCCGGCGCTCGCGCGGCTCGGGCGGCTTCGCTTCGAAGCGTCGGTGGCGAGCGCCATCCCGATCGTGGAAACCTTGGCCGACACACTGGCATCGGACCATATTCGATCGATCATCGGCATCCTCAACGGCACGACCAATTCGATCCTCGGCGCGATCGCCGGCGGGGCGACCTATTCGGAGGCGCTCGCCGACGCCCAGCGGCGCGGCCTTGCCGAGGCCGATCCGACCGCCGATGTCGACGCCCACGACCCGGCCGCCAAGCTTGCCATCCTCGCGATGCTGGCCTTCCGCCGCCGCGTCGACCCGTCTCACATCGAGCGGGTGGGGATTCGCAGCCTCGAACCGGCGCAGCTGGCGGCGGCACGCCAGCGTGGCTTCGTCATTAAGTTGATCGCGGCCGCGACGACGCACGATGACGCAAGCATCGAGGCGGACGTCCGGCCGCGACTGGTTCCTGAAGACGCGGCGATGGCGCGCGTCGATGGGGCCATGAATGCGATTGCACTCGATGCCCGGTACGCCGGGTCGCTGGTCCTCCAGGGACCGGGGGCGGGCCCGGACGCGGCCGCCAGCGCGGTGCTCGCCGACCTGGTGCGAGCCGCGAAGGACGTTCCCGCGGCGGCCGGGTCGTTGCTGGCCAGTCTGGCGGACCAGCCCGCAGCGACGGTGACGCCGCTCGGCCCCAAGAACCCGTATCCTGCAGCGTCATGACGGCGGGGGTCACGTGTCCGTCTCGCTGACGCTCGACGAGGTCAAGCAACGCGCCAGGCGCGCGCCGATGGTCCCGATCTTTCGGGACATGCTGTCGGACGCACTCACCCCGGTGACGGCCTATGCCGCCCTCGCGAGCGACGGCCCTGCCTATCTGCTCGAAAGTGTCGAGCGTGGCGAACACCTCGGCCGCTATTCCTTCGTGGCAACCGACCCGATGGCCGTCGTCACGATCGCCGGTGGGGTCGCTACGGTGCAGGACGCCAACGGCCGGCACGAGCTCGAGGGATCGGACCCGCTGCGGGCGCTGGAAGCCTATCTACAGACATTCGCGGCGGAAGCGGCCGACGGCCTTCCGGAAGGATTTTGTGGCGGCGCGGTCGGCTACCTCGGCTACGAGGCCGCGCGTTACCTCGAGCGCCTTCCGCTTCCGCCGACGGATCCGTTGGGCGTGGCCGACGGCGTCTTCATCATCACCGATACACTCGCCTGTTTCGATCATGTGCGCCACCAGCTGAAACTCGTGACGCACGTGCGCACCCAGCGAGCCCCGATCGAAGCCCGTTACGCGGAGGCTATTGCGCGGATCGACGACCTGGCCCGCCGCTTGAACCGAACGGTTCGCCTGCGCGCCCTGGAGCCCGCCAACCGGCCCACCGGGGTCAGCCTCCAGGGCAACGTGTCGCAGCCGGATTTCTTCAAGGCCGTCGAGGCGGCGAAGGCGCACATCCTGGCGGGAGACATCTACCAGGTGCAGCTCGCCCAGCGCTTCACCGTGCCGCTCCAGGCCGAACCCTTCGACATCTACCGGCTGCTGCGAGCCTTGAATCCGTCGCCCTACATGTATTTCCTCAAGCTGCCGACTCTCACCATCCTGGGAACGTCGCCCGAGATCCTCGTCACCGTGCAGGGGCGTCAGCTGCGCTACCGGCCGATCGCGGGCACCCGCCGGCGAGGGCGCGACGACGTCGCGGACCGGCGCATGGAGGAGGAGCTCCGCTCCAGTGAGAAGGAGCGGGCCGAGCACGTGATGCTCGTCGACCTCGGACGCAACGACCTCGGGCGGGTGTGCGAGATCGGCAGCGTCAAGGTCACCGAGCTGATGACGGTCGAGCGCTACTCGCACGTCATGCACCTGGTATCGAACATCGTCGGGACGCTGCGACCGGATTGCACACCCATGGACGCGCTGCGCGCCTGCTTTCCGGCGGGCACCGTGACCGGGGCGCCGAAGATTCGCGCCATGGAGATCATCGCCGACCTCGAGCGCGAACGGCGAGGCGTCTACGCCGGCGCCATCGGCTATCTGAGCTTCACCGGTGACCTCGATACCTGTATCGCCATCCGAACCATGGTGGTCAAGGACGGGCAGGCCACGGTGCAAGCCGCCGCCGGGATCGTCGCCGACTCGGTTCCGGCGGAAGAGCTGCTCGAGACCAAGAACAAGGCATCCGCACTGCTCCAGGCACTGGCCGGCGCCGGTCCGTCGGTGGAAGTGTAGGAAGGGACTGAGATGCATCGGAGGGAGGTCGTGCTGGTGATCGACAACTACGATTCGTTCACCTACAACCTCGTGCAGTACCTCGGCGAGCTCGGGGAAGAGGTGCTCGTTCGCCGCAACGACGAGATCACGCTGCCGGAGATCGCGCCGCTGAGCCCGGTGGCGGTCGTGCTCTCGCCCGGACCGGGAACGCCGGCCGAGGCCGGCATCTGCAAGGACATGCTGCTCGAGCTCGGTCCCACGCTTCCCATCCTGGGCGTGTGCCTCGGTCATCAATGCCTGGGCGAGGCCTACGGCGGAACGGTCCGCCGCGCATCGCAGGTGATGCACGGCAAGGTCTCGAGCGTCACACACACGGCCCAATCCGTCTTTCGGGGCATTCCTAGTCCATTTGTGGCAACCCGCTACCACTCCCTGGTTGTCGATCGGGAGAATTTGCCGTCCGACCTCGAGGTCACCGCCTGGACCGATGACGGCACGGTGATGGGACTGCGGCACCGTCAGTATCCCCTCGCGGGCGTCCAATTCCATCCCGAGGCGATCCTCACCGAGCACGGCCATGAGCTGCTCGCCAACTTCCTGCAAGATGCGCGCGCATGGAGACAGACCACCTAAGTAGGAATTGCACGCAGCGTGATGCGTCATGTGCAATCTCGTCAAAGACGCTGTCATCTTTTTGGACGAGTGTCCGAAGTTTTCTCAGCGCCGTTGCGTCACACTGGGCGTCGTGGACCTAAGGAAAATCTGGCATGCAACTTCGCATTTCCTGGTAGAGGCGTGGAATCGCGGGCTCGATGAGCACGATGCGCGACGCCAATTCGAGAGTCGCGCGCGGCGCATCTTCAACGCCATCATGACGGACCGTTGCGGGCAATGTCTCGAGCCCATCACGCTCCACCAACCGGGGCACTGATTGTGTCGAGATCGTTGCGAGGGGCAGGTCCGATGGCGTGTTACGGTGGCGTTTGATCTGCTGTGAGAACTATTGGTGGAGCCTTGAGACCGATGTCCTCTTCTGATCGGCCGCGCCTCGCCATCATCGCGCACGATGGGAAGAAGGCCGACCTGGTCGCTTTTGCGACCTTCAATCGCGATCGCCTTTCGGAATATGACCTGATTGCGACAGGCGCGACCGGAGACCTGCTGCGCGACAAAGTCGGCCTCAATGTCGAGAGCGTCACCGCGGGTCCCCATGGCGGCGATGTGCAGATCGCGAGCCGCGTCGTGGAGGGGGAGATCGACGCCGTCATCTTCCTGGTCGATCCGCTCGACAAGCACCCCCACGACCCGGACATTCAGACGTTGCTCCGGATCTGCAACGTGCGCAACGTTCCGCTGGCCACCAACATCGCGACCGCCGACGTGCTGATCAGCTCGCCACTCCTCGAGAGCCTGCGCGCCGCCAGCTAAACGGGCGACCGGTTCGAGCGATCTGGCAAACCGCCGCGGTTGAGGTTGCACAACGCCTCCTGAAAAGCGCATCATGCGGCTGCCGTCAAGAAACGGCGGAGGAGGTAACGGGATGGCCGATGCGAAGCAGATGGCGCGGCAGTCGATCGATGCGTTCAACCAGGGCAAGCTCGACGAGTGGGGAAAGACGGTGGCCGAAGATGCCGAGCTCGTGACGCCGATGGCCGGCACGATCAAGGGACGCGACGCGATCAAGGCCTATTTTGAGCAGATGCGTGTAACGTTTCCTGACGCTCACGTCGAGGTTCACAAGGTGATCGGGGAGGGCAATACCGTCGTCACCGAGTACACCTTTACGGGGACCCATAAAGGCCCGATGCGGACACCCACGGGCGACGTCATCCCGCCCACGAACAAGACGCTGTCCGGGCCGGCGATGGATATCGGCGTCATGGATGACAAAGGGCAGCTGAAGTCCTTGCATCAGTACTTCGACACCGCGCGAGGGCTGCAGCAGCTCGGCTTGATGCCCGCACCCGCCGCCGCGTCGCGTACCTAGAAGGCTCCCAACTTCTCCCCTCCCCCGCAGAGCGGGGGAGGGGAGATGGGTGTGGGGGATATCGACGAATCGATTAAGGGACGGTTGGGCGCTGGCCTGCTGTCTCCTGTGCTTCGCGAGCAGCGCTTTCGCCCTGCTCATGTGCCGCGTTTTCGTTCGGGGTGAACGTTCCCGATCCGCCTCCCGGCCGCTGCCCGGCATTCTCCTGGGCTTCGACCGTGGTGCTCTCAGTTGATTCGTGCGCCGTCGCCTCGTTGGACTTGAAGGTTCCGGGTGCCGCACTCGGGTTCGCCGAGGCGGCGGTCAGTTGATAGGTCGCTCCGTTGCTGCCGCTGTTGGCGGCGGTGGCCGCCAGTGGGCCGGCAAGGGTTGCGCCGATCACGCCGCCCGCGATGAGCGATCCTGCGATCCCGGCGACGGTCACCATTCGTTGGGTTGGCGTCAAGATGCTTCTCACCTCCTTCTCATCAAGACTGGCGCGCGGGGACAACGCGTGTCTCCATCGCATGCCCAGTCTGCGACCGCCAACCTTTCAGAAGGATTACAGGGGGGGACCTGGGGCGTCGGCTAGAGGCGGCGAGCGAAGTAATGAATTGCGGGGCCGGCGGCCACGGCGACACGGGCCGCCACCCGACGCGCCTCCCGGCCGATGCCTCCAGGCTGCCGGCTGGCAAGCACCATGACCCCGACCAGTTGCTTGCCAATCGACAACGGCTCGGCGTGGAAACTCCGGGATGTGTCCTCGCGCATGTTCGTACTCACTTCGTCCGGCAGGTCTTGACGCCAGAGATCGGAAGACCAGTAAGGCTCGCGGGCGCGAATTGCATCCTGCCACTGCGGTGGAAAGTTCGAGACATTCTGTACCGGCCAGGAACCATGCTCTGTGGTGTTTCCACGCGCCAGGGCAACAAACCTCAGCGTGTTCTGCTTGGACTGGTAGAGCGCGAGGGTGACCACCTCGACGGCGCCAAGGGTGGCGACGCCATAAACCAGCTCTTCGGCCGCCCGCCCCGCTGAGGGCGATTGGACGAGCCGCAGTCCC
>Ga0209526_10003746_pt1 | contig 10365 bp, 8 predicted proteins | sample JacPinW_OM2H0_M1_FD_188566 | JGI IMG/M metagenome (GOLD analysis project Ga0209526, IMG submission 188566) | Forest soil microbial communities from Algoma, Ontario, Canada - Jack Pine, Ontario site 1_JW_OM2H0_M1 (SPAdes) (version 2) | ecosystem: Environmental > Terrestrial > Soil > Boreal... | reverse complement strand
CGAGATCGGCACCTTCACCGGCTACAGCGCGCTGGCCGTCGCGTCGGCATTGCCCGCGGGCGGCAAGCTCGTGTGTTGCGACGTCAGCGAAGAGTGGACCAATATTGCCAGGCGGTATTGGAAGGAAGCCGGGCTGGCCGATCGGATCGAGCTCAAGCTTGCGCCGGCATCCGAGACGCTGGCCGCGCTGATCCGGGACGGCGGCGCCGGAATGTTCGATTTCGCATTCATCGATGCCGACAAGCCCAACTACGACGCCTATTACGAAGCGTGCCTGACGCTCCTGCGTGCCGGAGGCCTGATCGCGCTCGACAATATGCTCTGGTCCGGCCGCGTGGCCGACCCGCAGTTCCACGACGCCGACACCGACGCGCTACGGGCGCTTAACGCTAAAATCCGCGATGACGCGCGTGTCGACGCCTGCCTGCTGACCGTAGGCGACGGCGTCATGCTGGCGCAAAAGCGTCATCCCCAATAGTTGTTGGCGTCGCTGCGGCGGCAAACGTAGGCCGCGATGCCGATACCGACGCTACAGCACCTTCACAAAAATCCGCGCTGACGCGCGTCCGCCTTATCGGCTGCGAGGCGCTTTTTCCTTTTGCGGCGGAGCCGTCGACTCGGGAGGCGCGGGCGCGGGCTTTTCCCTGGGCGCACCGAGTCTCAATAAGGGGTTGTCCTTGATCTTGCTCGTGACTTCGCCGACGTCGGTCACGACCTTCTTGGTCTGGTCCTCTATGGCGGAGAATTTTTCGAGGATCCTCGGCAGCTGGTCGAGAGCGGTGGTGAGGCTGCTCTTTTCCGACGCGATTTCCGGGATCTGGCCCTCGGGCGTCACGGCAGCCAGGCGTTGCGCGTTGGGAGCGCCGCCGTTGAGCTCGACGAAAACGACGCCGGTGATGCCCTTGAGCTTGAGGCTGGCCCTGGTGTCGGTCTTGACCGGCGCTTCTTTGCGCAGCGTCACATCCACCTGCACCTTGCGCGGATCGGCAACGTCGAGGGCCATAGCCTTGACGGTTCCGACGTTGACGCCGTGAAACTTGACCGGATCACCGAGCGCAAGACCGCTGACGGACTCGTTGAAATGAATGCGGTAGAGGACGTCGTCGCGATGACCCGAGGTCTGCAGCCATACGAAAAAAAACGCGGCGGCAAACGCAAAGCCAATGATGAACAAGCCTTCGATGAAATAATGTCTATCCGTTTCCATGGCCATGCTTCCTCGCGGTCATCGCGCCTTGCGCCCGCGGACCGTGCAGAAATTCGTGTACCCACGGTTGGTCGGACCGCATCAGCTCGGCAAGCGTTCCGACAATGATCTTCCTGTCGACCACCACGGCGATTCGGCGGCAGATGGTAAAGAGTGTCGTCAGATCGTGGGTGACGATAACGACGGTGATGCCCAGGCTCTGGTTGAGCCGCTGAATCAGCGCATCGATGCCGCTGGCGGTCAGCGGATCGAGGTCGGAGGTCGGCTCGTCGAGAAACAGTATCCGCGGGTCGAGCGAGAGCGCCCTCGCAAACGCCGCACGCTTGACCATGCCGCCGGAAAGCTCGGAGGGCAGCTTGATGCCGCTGTCGCCCGACAGGCCGGCAAGTTCGAGCTTCATCGCCGCGATCCTTTCCTGGTCTGCGGGCGGCAGATCGGTGTGCTCGCGTATCGGCAGCATTATGTTCTGCGCCACCGATAGCGAGGAAAACAGCGCACCCTGCTGGAAAAGCACTCCAATGAGCGAAGCCTTTTCCGCCGGGCCGATTTCATCGATGCGCTTTCCGTTTAGGAGGACCTCCCCCGCATCCGGACGATGAAGGCCGGTGAGCGTCTTGAGCAGAACCGATTTGCCAGACCCCGATCCACCGGCAATGCCGATGATTTCGCCGGGCAGGATGTCGAGGCTGACCTTGTCATGCACCACCTGCTTGCCGAAGCGGTTGACAATGCCTCGCGCGGTGAGAATCGGCTCGCCGTGCTTCTGCGTTCGCGCGCTCATATGCCGAGCTTCTCGAACAGGATCGAAAACAATGCATCGAGCACGATCACCACAAAGATAGCCTTGACCACTGCACGGGTGGTCTCGCCGCCGACGCTTTCCGCCGATCCTCGTACCCTGAGTCCGTGCATGCAGCCGATCACGGCGATCAGGAAGCCGAAGACCGGCGCCTTGAAGAGGCCGACGAACAAATCGCGCGCGTCTACAGCTTGATGCACGCGCTCCACGTATTGCAACGGCGATACATCGAGAAGAAACCTGGAGATCATCGCTCCGCCAAACAATCCCATGACATCGGAGAAGAAGGTCAGCAGCGGCAGCGTAATGACCAGTGCGATCAGGCGCGGGACCACCAGCATCTCCATCGGATCCATGCCCATCACCTTCAGCGCATCGACCTCGTCGCGTGCCTTCATCACGCCGATCTCGGCGGCGAAAGCCGAGCCCGAGCGCCCCGCCACCATGATCGCGGTGATCAGGACGCCCATTTCGCGCAACATCGACACCGCCACCAGATTGATGGTGAAGTCCTCGCCGCCATAGGGACGCAGCTGCGCCACACTCTGGTAGCCGATAACGATGCTGATCATGACCGCCATCAGCCCGATGATCGGCAGCGCATGTATGCCGGTCTCTTCGATATGGCGCGAGATCGACGGCAGCCGCAGGCTGGCGGGGTGTATCAGCGCGTGGCCGATCGCACTGGCGGCGCGCCCGACGAAAGTGATGACGTCGAGCGTGTCATGCCAGGCGTCGTCGGCGCCCTTGCCGAGCTGGATGACGAGCTGCCGCCACCTTGGAACGGACGCCACTTTTGGCAGCGGCTTCAGCTCGAGCCCACCAATAAGATCGAGCAGCGCCTGGTGGTCGGCGCTGATGCCGGTCAATTCGATACCCTTGTTGCGAAGCCCGCACAGAAACAACGCGCCGGGCGTGTCGAGGCCACTAAGGTCCCTTAGATCGAGTGCGCCCGACTTGCGCTTCTTCGGCCACTGCTCCAAGGATTTCTCCGCCTCGCCCAGTGTACGTATGTCGAGCGAACCGTGCAGCGCCGCGTGATCGCCTTCGTCGCCGACGTCGACCGTCAAAGCGGGTGGCGTGGAAGACTCAGCATTCATGATTGCCCGGACATCTGCGATACGCGGCAACCCCGGTTCGCGTCGTACGTAGGAGCGTGGTTCGGCGGTTTCACTTTCTCGTTATACCCGGCGCGGCTCCCCCGGTCGACGGAACAAGCGCCGAGCTGTATCCCGGCGCGGTGGTCGTATCGCCCGCCGGCTTGATCGGTGTGACCGGCGCGGCGGCGGGCGCGCCTGCGGAGGCAAGCGCTGGCGGTGTGATCACGGTCGGCGCAGCTGTCCGACCCGCCGGCCTGTGGTCGAGGCCATAGGTCGCAAGCAGTGGCACGATCATCAGCGCGACGATGTTGATGATCTTGATCAGCGGGTTCACTGCCGGGCCTGCTGTGTCCTTGTATGGGTCTCCGACAGTGTCTCCGGTCACGGCGGCCTTGTGCGCGTCCGAGCCTTTGCCGCCGTGATGTCCGTCCTCGATGTACTTCTTGGCGTTGTCCCAGGCGCCGCCTCCCGTAGTCATCGAGATCGCCACGAACAATCCGGTGATGATCGTGCCCATCAACAGGCCACCAAGCGCCTGCGGTCCGAGCACGAGTCCGACGATGACCGGAACCAGCACCGGCAGCAGCGAGGGAATCAACATCTCGCGGATCGCCGCCTTGGTCAGCATGTCAACAGCGACGCCGTATTCGGGCTTGGCAGTGCCGGCCATGATGCCCGGAATCTCCTTGAACTGCCGTCGCACCTCGACCACCACTGCGCCGGCCGCGCGGCCGACGGCTTCCATTGCCATCGCGCCGAAGAGGTACGGGATCAATCCACCCAGAAACAGGCCGACGATCACCATGTGATTCGACAAATCGAAGGTGACGTCGATGTGCGAGCCTTCGAGCGCGTGGGTGTAGTCGGCGAAGAGCACCAGCGCGGCCAGTCCCGCGGAGCCGATGGCGTAGCCCTTGGTCACCGCCTTGGTGGTGTTGCCTACCGCGTCGAGCGGATCGGTTATCGCGCGCACCGATGCGGGAAGGTCTGCCATCTCGGCAATGCCGCCCGCGTTGTCGGTGATGGGCCCGTAGGCATCCAGCGCGACAATGATCCCGGTCATGGAAAGCATCGCCGTCGCCGCGACGGCGATGCCGTAGAGTCCGGCCAGCCAATACGACGCTAGGATCGCGATGCACACCGAAATCACCGGCCACGCGGTCGACTTCATCGACACGCCGAGCCCGGCGATGATGTTGGTCGCGTGCCCGGTGGTCGAGGCCTCGGCGACGTGACGCACCGGCTTGAATTCGGTGGCGGTGTAGTACTCGGTGATCACCACCATCGCCGCGGTCAGCGCCAGCCCGATCAGGCCCGCGCCCCAGAGACGGATCGTAGTCAACTCGGGATGGCTCGCGGCGACACCGGCCATCATCCAGTCGGTAATGAACCAGAAACCGATCGCCGAAATGCCGCCGGCGACCATCAGCCCTCGATAAAGCGCGTTCATGATCTTGCCGCCGGGGCGGGCCTTGACGAAAAAGCAGCCTGCGATCGAAGCGAGTATCGAAAACCCGCCGAGTGCAAGCGGATAGGTCACCGCGGCTTCGGCGTTGCCGGGCAGCAGCAGCGCGCCGAGGAGCATGGTGGCGACGATCGTCACCGCGTAGGTCTCGAACAAGTCGGCCGCCATGCCGGCGCAATCGCCGACGTTGTCGCCCACGTTGTCGGCGATGACCGCGGGATTGCGCGGATCGTCTTCGGGGATGCCGGCCTCCACCTTGCCGACGAGATCAGCGCCCACATCCGCGCCCTTGGTGAATATTCCGCCGCCCAGCCGCGCGAAAATCGAGATCAGCGATCCGCCGAAGGCGAGGCCCACCAGCGGCTCGATGGTCGCATGCAGGCCTTCGCGCATCATGTTCGGCGCGTACGACGCCGATTGCACCAGGAACAAGTAAAAGCCTGCGACGCCGAGCAGCCCCAGACCGACGACCAGTAGCCCCGTGATCGCTCCCCCTCGAAACGCCACCGCCAGCGCTTCGTTGAGTCCCGTGCGCGCGGCTTCCGCAGTGCGCACGTTCGCGCGCACGGACACGTTCATGCCGATGAAACCGGCGAGTCCCGACAAAACTGCGCCAACCGCAAATCCTGCCGCGGTGCGCGCGCCGAGCGCCCAGGCGATGATGACCAGCAGCACGATGCCGACGATGCCGATGGTGGTGTACTGACGATTGAGATACGCCTGCGCGCCGGTCTGAATCGCGGCGGCAATCTCGCGCATGCGCTCGTTACCGGTCGGCTTGGCCAGAATCCAGCTTATCGACCAGCCACCATAGACGAGCGCGGCGACCGCGCAGACAAGCGCGAAGATCAGTGCGGTTGACATGAACACCCCTCAAAGTGGCAAACAACGGATCGTGACGACCGGATCGCTTGGCCGCCGGTCATTTTTATCGTGCGCTTTACGCCCGGTCCGGCCGGGTCGCTGGCTGACGCGGGTCTCGTTGCCGCGATGCTTCAGGACGCGACCGAGCCCGAAAACACGCTATTTTGCCAGCGCACGGTCCAAAAAGTCGAGCCGATCTTGTCCCCAGAAAGGCTCGTCGCGATAAACGTAGGTCGGCGCACCGAAGATCTGGCGGTCGATCGCCTCCTGCGTCAATGCGTCGTAGCGGGCTGCCGAGTCAGGCGAACCCGCAGCGGAGGCCAGCTGCGCCGGATCGAGTCGCTCTCCGGCGGCGATGGTGGCGAGCGTCGGCTCGTCGGATATGTCTCGCTCCTCGGCCCAGACCGCGCGCAACAAGGCCCCGGCCAGACGCAACGCGCCGGCATCACTTCGCAGCGCGCCAGCATCGCCGCGGCCCACCTGCGCGGCAATGATCCACCTCGCCGCCATGTCGGCGGAAACAGGAAAGAATTTCGGCTTGACGTTTAGCGCCTTGCCGAGGTGCTTCGACCATCGCTCCAGCTCGATCAGCCGGTAGGCCTGGCGTTGCGGCGCGCGCTGCTTGAGCGGCAGGCCACCCGATACCGGAAAAATGCGCCCGTAGTCGACCGGCTTGACCACAATTGTCGCGCCATGCCTGGCGGCGATCTCGAGAAAACGCTCGTGCCCGAGGTAAGTCCAGGGAGATACCGGCGTGAAGTAATAGTCGACGAGCTTGGCCATCGTGCGTCCCGGGCCGAATCAGATCTTGAAATCGGAGGCGAGCTTCCTGGGCACCGCGACATTCTTCAGTCGCACGTATTGCGGCATCCCGTCCTTGAACGGCGGAAAATCCTCGCCCCGGATGAGCGGCGCGAGATAGGTCCGCGCCTTGGCGGTGATGCCGAATCCGTCGGCGGTGATGTAGTTGCGCGGCAGCATCTTCTCGACGTTGGCGATCTTGTCCAGCGGCGCGACACCGATCTTCCAGCGATACGGCTTGTCGGAAGTGCGAATGATCGCCGGCATCACCGCGTTGTTGCCAGCAAGGGCCAGTTCGACGGCCGCTTTTCCCACCGCGTAGGCGTGCTCGACGTCGGTTTTCGACGCCAGATGCCGCGCCGCGCGTTGCAGGTAGTCGGCAACCGCCCAGTGATACTTGTGTCCCAGGCGATCCTTGGCCAGCGTCGCGATCATCGGACCCACGCCGCCCAGCTGAGCGTGACCGAATGCGTCTTTGGTTCCCGCTTCCGCCATCAACGCTCCGTCTGCGTTCTTCAATCCTTCGGAAACGCCGATACAGCAGTAACCATATTTTTTCACTTTGGCATCGACAACAGCGAGAAATCTGGCTTCGTCGAAGACGATCTCCGGGAACAGCAACACCAGCGGGATCGGGGTGGTCTTATCGTCGGCGAGACCCACCGCGGCGGTAATCCATCCAGCGTGCCGGCCCATCACCTCCAGCACGAAAATGCGGGTCGACGTCTTGGCCATCGATGCGACATCGAACGCGGCTTCGCGCATCGAGACTGCGACGTATTTGGCAACCGACGCGAAACCCGGACAACAATCGGTGACAGGAAGATCGTTGTCGACGGTCTTGGGCACATGCACCGCTACGATCGGATAGCCGAGCCGTGCGGAGATTTGCGACACCTTGAGGCAGGTGTCAGCGGAATCGTTGCCGCCGTTATAGAAAAAATAGCCAATGTCATGGGCGCGGAAGACCTCGAGCAGCCGCTCGTATTGCGCGCGATTCTTGTCGATGCTGGCGAGCTGATAGCGGCACGAGCCGAAGGCGCCTGCCGGCGTGTGCATCAGCGCCGCAATCGCAGCCGATGTTTCGAGGCTGGTATCGATCAGGTCCTCGGTCAGCGCCCCGATGATCCCGTTGCGGCCGGCGTAGACCTTGCCGATCTCGCCCTTGTGCTTGCGCGCAGTCTGGATCACTGCGCAAGCGGTCGCGTTGATCACTGCGGTCACTCCGCCGGACTGAGCATAGAACGCATTTCGCTTTTGCATGCGTGTGCCTCGGGAGACTCGATAAAGGAAACGATCGGTCAGCGGTCGGATTGAAGCGCGAACTTCAGCCGATTCAGCTTTTCAGCGCCGCAAACACTGCGGTCCGGATCGCTTCCACCGGCCCGGTGCCGTCGATCTTGCGGTATTTCGGCGCACTCGGATCGCCGGAGGCCGACCACTTCGTGTAGTAGGCGACCAGGGGCTCGGTTTGCTGATGATAGACCGCGAGGCGCTTAAGAACCGTTTCTTCCTTGTCGTCGTCGCGCTGCATCAACGGCTCTCCGGTCACATCGTCGCGGCCGGCGACCTTCGGCGGGTTGAACTTGACGTGATAGGTGCGGCCCGATGCCGGATGCACGCGCCGCCCGCTCATGCGCTCGACAATGAAAGCATCGGGAACATGGAGCTCAAGCACGTAGTCGAGCGGTACCGGTGCATTTTTCATGGCCTCGGCTTGAGGGATGGTGCGCGGAAATCCGTCGAACAGGTAGCCGTGCGCGCAGTCCGGCAGTTTCAGCCGCTCGAGCACCAGACCGATGATGATGTCGTCGGAGCACAGCGCACCGGAGTCCATCACCTTTTTGGCGGCAAGCCCGAGGGGAGTTCGCGCCTTGACCGCGCAGCGCAGCATATCGCCGGTCGAAATCTGCGGGATCCCGTACGCCTCCGTCACGAAGGCTGCCTGGGTCCCTTTGCCTGCGCCGGGCGGGCCGAGCAGTATCAGTCGCATAGTGTGCGAATCGTGCGTGGAAAGAGCGTCTGGAATGCCCGTGGGTAAAGCTCATTGCTCCCGGCACGGCGGGAAGGTCGAATCATGCCGCTAAATGCCCGGCGATTCTGTCCGGAATCGCGGCAGCGGTCAAACCGGCGCGGCGGCAAACCATGCGCGCACCCGTTCGAGATCCTCCTCCGTGTCGACGCCCGGCGCCGGCGCGCCGCGAGTGATGCTGACGATGATTCGATGTCCGTGCCAAAGCGCACGCAGCTGCTCCAACGCCTCGAAGCGCTCGATCGTCGCCGGCGCGAGCGATGGGAAATGGCGCAGAAAGCCAACCCGGTAAGCGTAAAGGCCATAGTGGCGGTACAGGGGAATACCGGGAGGAATTTTCTTCGGCGCCGCGGCAAAATCATCGCGCGCCCACGGAATCGTGGCCCGGCTGAAGTAGAGCGCGTAACCGTCGCGGTCGAGCACGACCTTTACCACGTTTGGATTGAACGCCTCGGCAGGATCGTCGATCAGGTGACATGCAGTTGCGATCGCCGCGTCGGCGTGCGCCGTTAGCGTGTCCGCCACGGTGCGGATCAGCTCGGGCTCGAGGAGGGGCTCGTCGCCCTGAACGTTGACGACGATCGCCTCGTCGTCGAGCCCGAGCTGCGCAGCGGCTTCCGCGAGGCGATCGGTTCCGGTCGGATGCGAGCTTCGCGTCATCAACACATCGATGCCATGATCGGCAACGGCTTCCCGGATGCGCTCATCGTCGGTGGCGACGACGACGCGCGCCGCGCCGCTGGCACGCGCGCGCTCGGCAACGCGCACGACCATCGGCTTGCCCGCGATATCCAACAAAGGTTTCCCCGGAAGGCGGGTCGACGCGTAGCGCGCCGGAATCAGGACCGTAAACATCTCAGCGAAGAAGAGAGCGTCGGGTCTGCCGCTGTGCGCAACCCGGAATGGCTCGCGCCACCCCGGGGCTGCGCCCTTCGCTGCCCTCCCTCATGTGCCCTCACTCGTATTCGGCGGGTTCCAGCCTGCGCGCTTCTTCTTCTAGCATCACGGGGATGCCATCGCGAATCGGATACGCAAGGCGCGCCGACTTGGAGACGAGCTCCTGCCGCTGTCGGTCATAAACCAGCGGTCCCTTGGTCACCGGACAGACCAGCATCTCAAGCAGCTTGGGATCCACGGAGTTTTTCCTCGATGAGCGTCACCAGCGAAGCGTCGATGACTGCGCGGACCGGCAGCGTCCAGCAGCGGTCATCCCCGAATGCGACGCATTTTACCGCATCTTTCTCGGTCATCAGGATGGCGGTCGCTTCGGCAAGCGCGAGATCAGCCGGGGTGAAGCGATGATGGTCAGGAAAGGCGTGACACGTTGCATCGATGCCGAGCGATCGTAAGTGATCGAAAAATCGTTGCGGATTGCCGATGCCGGCGAGCGCATGCACCCCTGGCCTGCGAAACGACGCCGCGGTTGCAACGATCGCGGGCGCATCGACGCGCACGAACGAGTCTCCGGAAAGAACCATGGTCGATTGTCGGGCGGAAATTCGCGTGGGAGGAGATCCAGGGGTACTCATGAGGCGCACCACCGCATCGACCTCGTCCAGACGCGACGCGGGTTCCCTCAACGGACCCGCGGGCAGCATGAAACCGTTGCCCAAGCCGCGGCTCGCGTCGACGACCGCGATCTCAACGGTGCGCGCCATTGCATAGTGCTGCAGTCCGTCGTCGGCGATGATGACATTGCATTCGCCGTGCGCGGCAAGGAGCGAGCGCGCCGCGGCGAAGCGGTTGCGTCCGATCCAGACCGGCAGCCCTGTCCGTGCAAGCAAGACCGGCTCGTCGCCCACCTCGTCAGGCGTCGAGCCCGATTCCACAGTGCGTGGCGAACGATCCGCGCCACCGTAGCCACGGCTGACGATACCGGGCCGCCAGCCGCGCTCGGCGAGAGCCTGCGCGAGCGCGATGGTGAGCGGTGTCTTGCCGCTTCCTCCGACGGTAAGGTTGCCGACGACGACGATCGGCACCGGCAGCCGTTCCGAGCGCAACAGGCCGCCGCGATAAAGCGTCCGCCGCAGCGCTACCGCGCTTGCGAAAACGACACTGAGCGGGACCAGCGCCGCGGTGAGAGGCGTCAGTTGCGGC
>Ga0209526_10003744_pt1 | contig 10366 bp, 7 predicted proteins | sample JacPinW_OM2H0_M1_FD_188566 | JGI IMG/M metagenome (GOLD analysis project Ga0209526, IMG submission 188566) | Forest soil microbial communities from Algoma, Ontario, Canada - Jack Pine, Ontario site 1_JW_OM2H0_M1 (SPAdes) (version 2) | ecosystem: Environmental > Terrestrial > Soil > Boreal... | reverse complement strand
CACCTCCTCGACGCCGGGGCCGACACGCGCCGCCAGCGGCGCCAGCGCGTTGAGGTCGAAGCCGTACAGGGCGGCGGCGTTGCCCGCCAACATGGCGTGGACCTCCGCCCGGTCGACGCCGGCGAACGTCAGCCGGATCGCCTCGCGCGAATACGGAGCCGAGCCTTCGAGATGCGGGTAGTCACTGCCCCACATGATTCGTTCGACGCCGATGCCCGCCCGTTCGAGGCAGTCGTCGCGGTGCATGAAGCTTGCGGCGACGAAGCAGTTCGTCCCCCAGTACTGGCTCGGCATCCGCTCCAGCAGGCACGGCTCGAGGAATCGGAGCTCGCCGACACCGCCGCCGGCGATCTGGGCGTAGAACTGGTCCATCACGCCGAGCGCGTCGCGGATCCGGAGCAGCAAGGGCCCGAGCGCCTCGGCCTCGCGTTGGGCGATACCCGACGACGGCTCGTCGAGGAGCAGCACCTCCGGCCCGTGTGCGAGGACGCAGGCGAGGTCGAGGATGCGGCGGCTCCCGGTCGAGAGCTCACGCACGAACTTGTCGCGGAACGCGCCGAGGCCCATGAGCTCGATGAGCTCGTCGACCCGTTCCGCCACGGCGTGCTCGGAGTCGACGACGGCAGGAAGGTTCAACGCGGCCGCGATGGGATCGCGCACCTCGACATGGGTCTCGAGCGCGACGGCGATGGTCTCGGCCACCGTGAGAGCCGGGAAGAGGCGCCCGTCCTGGAACGAGCGGCCGAGCCCGTGACGGGCCCGGTACTGCGGCGACCGCCGACTGAGGTCCAGGACCCCGCCGCCGGTCGCGAGCACGATCGTGCCGCGGTCGGGAACGAGGAAGCCGGAGATCACGTCGAACAACGTGGTCTTGCCGGCGCCGTTCGGCCCGATGAACCCGAGCACCTCGTTCGAGTGGACGTCGAAGCTCACGTTCCGCAGGGCATCGATGCCACCGAAACTCTTCGCGACGTCACGCACCTGCAGCCGCACCTCGACCTGCGACCGCGGCGTCGCGGCCCCGGCGGACGGCGGCCCGGCGTTCACCGGGACGGAAGTGGGCGACGTGGCCCTACGGCTCGAGGCACCGTTCGCGACGGACGCGGCCCCCTCGAGGAAGACCGACCGCAACACGTCGGGGCGCTCCAGCAGCTCGGCCGTGGGGCCGTGGAACCGAATCTCGCCCTTCTCCATGAAATACGCCGTCTCGGCGACGGTCAGCGCGACGTTGACCGACTGCTCGACGAGGATGATGGTCGTGCCCCGCTCGCGCAGGTCGCGCACGATCTCGAGCAGCTGCTCGATCACCGCGGGCGCCAACCCGAGCGACAGCTCGTCGATCATCAGCAGTCGTGGCCGTTCGATGAACGCCATGCCGAGGGTGAGCATCTGCTGTTGGCCGCCCGACAGATTGCCGGCGACCTCGCCGAGCCGGTCGCGCAGCACGGGAAAGATCTCCAGCACACGCTCGGTGGCCGTGTGCAGGTACTCGGGGTCGCCGCGTCGGAGCCACCCCGCGAGCTGCAGGTTCTCCGCGACGGTGAGTGACGGGAACACACCTTGTCCGCCCGGCACCTGCGTGACGCCGCGTGTAGCGATCTCGTCGGGCGGCGTGTGCGTCATGTCGCGCCCGTCGAACACGATCGCGCCGCCGCTCGCCTGGACCAGACCGGAGATCGCCTTCAGGAGCGTCGACTTCCCGGCGCCGTTCGTGCCGAGGAGCGCGACGATCTCCCCCTCGTCGATCTCGAAGTCGACGTTGAACAAGACCTGCACACCGTCGTAGTGGACGTCGACCCCGCGAACGAGGAGCAGCTTCACGCGACCCTGGCGACGGTCGTAGAGCACCTCGGCCTGCGCCGCCGCCGCGGCCCACACTCGCCGGATGTCGGCGTTCACCTCGCCACCGGCCGACGCGATGATCAACGCGCCGATCAGGAACACCGGGACCATCAGCATGAGCCCCGGACGGATGCCCCACGAATCGGCTGCGCCGCCGATGATCGGAAGGAGCAGGAGGCCGGGCAGGATCCACAGTCCCGCGACCGAGAACCCGAAGGCGCGAACCTTCGGCGGGATCGCGAGCGACAACGCGGCGAAGATGCCCGGGATCAGGATGACGACGACCGAGGACACGACGATGTTCATCGTGATCGCGAGCCACAGCCACGGGCTCAGCGCGAATCCGATCCACGCGACCCCGACGATCGCGGCGACGACGGCGAGAAATCGCAGCACCAGCGCGGCGTCGCGCGCGAGCAGCCGTGTGGCGATCGGGACGCCGGCGAACAGGCCGACGAGCTGCCCCGGCTCGACCGCGGCCGCGATGTACCCGCGGGCCCGCTCGTCGAGATGGAACACCTGCGAGTAGTAGAGCGACGACAGGCTGAGCAGCCCGAGGAACGCGACCGCGAGGAACGGGAGCGCGTAGAACACGCGGCGGAGGGTGCCGACGCTCCAGATGATGCGCCATGACTCCGCGATCGAGGGCGGTATGTCCTCGGTCGCCTGCACCTCGTCGCTCACCCCCATCGCGGCGCGCTCGAAGTGACCCCGCACCGGCTCGCGCAGGCGGAGGGACAGCAGGACGAAGACGAGGGTCGGGAGCGCGTAGACGATGAACGGTGTGCGCCAGCCGAAATAGAAGCCGAGGAGGCCCGCGAAGAGCGGGCCGATGCACGCGCCGATGGCGTAGGCCGCACGATGGGCTGCGTAGACGTTGGCGCGCTCCGGGATGTCGTAGTAGTCGGCGAGCAGCGAGTTGTGGGTCGGCACGATCGTCGCCGCGCCGAGTCCCGAGCCGGCCCGGGCGAGCCCGAGCACCCACAGCGCCGGCGCGAGGCCGGTCAGGACCGAGAACACGGCCCACGCGAGGGCGCCGAAGGTCGCGATCCGCACCCGCGAGAGCCGGTCGGCGTAGTAGCCGATCGGCACCGCGATCACGAGAGCGGCCGCGCCCGTGAGCCCGACGACCGCGAGGATCGCCTGGGTGTCGAGACCGAACGTGTCGCGGATGTTGGGCAGCAGGACGTCGAACGCCCGCTGGTCGAGCTGCTCGACTGCAGTCAGGCCGAACAGGACGAAGAGCGGGAACAGCCCCGCCCCGCCACCAAGGTCGCGGAACCACCGGGTCAGCCGGCTCACGTGGACGTTCCCGGAGCGCCGGCGCCGGCCCTTTCCGCCGTGTCGTCAGCGAGACCGTCGGGCACGGGCACCGGCTCCGGGAGGCGCGTGTCGGCCACCAGGCTGGGCACGACGACCCGTCGGCGTGCCGCCACCTTGCGCAGGAACCAGTCGCGGACGTCGTACAAGATCGCACCCAAGCCGCCGGGCGCGATCATCAGCACGAGGAGGAGCCCGGCTCCAGTCGCGAGGAAGCGATAGTCGGACGGGACGAACCAGTCGACTCCGCGCACGTACGTCGCACCGAGCAACGCTCCCGGAACCGAGCCCAGACCCCCGATGACCACCATCGAGAAGACCGTGAGGCTCTCCTCGGGTGAGTACGGCGCGGTGCCGAGACCGGTTTGATGGTGCACGAACAGTGCGCCCGCGAACGCGGCGAGGAATCCCGAGAACGCGAACGCGGCGAGCTTGGTGCGCGTGGCGTCGATGCCGAACGCGCGGGCGGCGCGCTCGTTCTCGCGTATGCCGATCAGCACCCTCCCCGTGCGGCTCCGCCGGACCCCCCGCACCATGGCCAGAGCGATCGCGAGGCCGGCGAGGGTCAGGTAGTAGAAGCGGGTCTCCGTGCTGATGTCGATACTGCCGAACAGCGCGGGCCGGTCGATGCGTATCCCGGGCAGCCAGCCTCGGAAGAACTGACGGTTCAGGAAGTACGACGACGCCGCGAGCGCGAACGCCAACGTCATCACGGCGAGCGTCAGGCCTCCGCGCAGGAGCGCGGGAAAGCCGATCACGACGGCGATGGCCGCGCCGGCGAGACCGGCCACGAGCAGCGCGAGCGAGAGGTCCCAACCCAGTCGCGACGTGACGGCACCGCCCACGGCCGCGCCGAACCCGACGAACGCCATCTGACCGAGGCTGACCTGTCCGGCCCATCCCGTGAGCACGACCAGCGACAGGCCGATGATCCCGAAGATCACGATCGCGGCCGCCAGGTTGATCCGACTCTCGTTGAGCCACGACGGCAGCGAGAGCAGGAACACGACCAGCGCGGCGCCGAGGCCGAAGCGTAGGGCGCGCACCTCGGGGAAGTGGGCGAGCTCGCGCGGGATCGGTCGCACCTCGCGGGCGGCCTGCCACGTCGACGTCGCGTCGGCATCGAAGCGGGCGGTGGTGCGGCCCCGCCCGATGAGCAGCAACGACACGAGAATGATGACGAACAGCGCGGGATCGATGTACGCGGCCTGGTGCCAGTGCCAGAAGATGTTCTGCTCGACCACCCCGAGCGCGAGCGCGGCCGCGGCGATGGTGGGGAACCGCTCCATCCGGCCGATGACGGCGGCCGCCAACGTGCGCAGGAGAATCCCGGGGCCGAGAACCGTGCCGATCTGTGGGCCGATCACGCCCGCGCGCAGGAACATGGCGACAAAGGCGAGCACGGTCGCGATCACCCACACGATGGTGTGCAGACGCCTGACCGGGATGCCGAGGGTCGAGGCGCGGTCGGCCCGTTCGGCCGCGGCCCTGATCGCGATCCCGACGCTGGAGCGCCGCAGGAACAACGCCAGCGCGATGAAGGTCGCGGGCACGACGAGCAACGTCAGGACGTCGGTTGCGTCGAAGCGGATCGGCGACACCGTGAACGACCAGTTGAACGGCGCGTCGAGACGGGGGCCGATGGCCGACTGGCTGAAGAGACTCGGAAGGAGGAGCCCGCCCCCGGCGAGGATCTGCGCGATGCCGATCGTCGCAACTGTGAGGATCAGCCGCGGGGCGTTGAAGAAACGCCGGATCACCAGCGTCTCCACGAGCACGCCCAGCACGACGGCCGCGGCGAGGCCGACGGCGAAGCCGAGCAGGTACGGCAGTCCGGTCGCCATCACGAGAAGGACCGCAAGGGTCGCCGGTACCGCCCCGAGGTCACCCTGAGCGAAGTTGACGATCCGGTTCGCCCGGTACACGAGCGCGACACCGAGCGCGACCAGCGACGTGAGCCCACCGATCACGAGTCCCTGGACGACGACGCCCCACGGCACCGCCCAGGCCTGACGCAGCGCGAGCGCGACCACCGGCATGATGAGGAACGCGCCGACCCGTCCGGCATCCGGGGACCGGACGGCGCGAGCAACGCCCGCGATCGCCGTGCCTCCCCCGCCTTCTCGTCCTTGCCGCACCGCCATCCCCCCGGAGCAGTTGCGGGAACCTAGACCGTGCCCGAACCCGGTGGCGCGTGCCGGTCTTCGTGCTCGTCCAGCATGGCGCGAAGCATCTGCCGGACGAGGTCGCGCGCGGTGGGGCAGTCGAGGTGCTCCTGTGTCCGGAGGCTGTCCCAGGTGGAGGCGCTGGCCATCGTGGTCAGGACGGCAACGAGCGTGCGGCGCCCGGCTTCGTCCCGCCCGGCAAGCTCGGCGCGGAACACACGCTCGATCTCGGATCTCCCGGCGCGCCGGGCCATCTCGAGCACCCGCGCAAGGGTGGGAGAGAACGGTGCCTGCACGACCGCGGCCCGCCGTACTGCGCCACCGGCTTCGAGGACGCGGGCCCGCTGGTCGACGAACGCGTCGAGACGCATGTCGAGTGGTCCGCGCGTCGGCAGCGGCTTGACGAGCTCAGAGATCTTGGTGAACTGCTGTGTTGCCGCGGCGCAGAACAGATCCTCGAGGTCGTCGAAATGGACGTAGACCGACCGCAGCGACACGCCCGCCTGTTCGGCCACCCGGCGCGCGGTGGGGCGCAGATCGCCCTCCTCGATGAGGGCCAGGAGGGCCGCGACCACGGCATCACGCGTGCGGGTTGCCCGCGCGTTCCGCCCGTCGACGCCCACCTCGGTCGGCATCGGGTCAGGGTAGGTGTTGTTTCACGACGCGTGCAATGGTGCCCCGGTGGGAGGATGTCCGCATGGCGGTCACTTACGAGCTCGACAACGGGGTTGCGCACGTCCGCATGGACGACGGCAAGGCGAACGTCCTGAACGACGAGTCGCTCGCCGGCCTGGAGGACGCACTCGTCCGGGCCAAGGCCGACCGGGCCGGCGCGTTGGTCATCTGGGGCCGGCCCCGGTGCTTTTCGGGCGGGATCGACCTCGAGCTCGTCCGTGTGCCCGACGCCGCGGCGCGTACCGCATCGCTCCGACGCATCGCCCGTGGCCTCCTCGCGTTGTGGAACGCGCCGCTGCCGACGGTCGCCGCGGTCAGCGGCCACGCCGTCGCCGGTGGCGCGGTGCTCGCGCTCGCGTGCGACTGGCGCATCGCGGCGGACGTCGATGCCAACATCGGTCTGACGGAGACGGCGATCGGGTTGGTGATGCCGACCTGGGCAACCGTGATCGCACAAGGCGCATTGGGCACGGTTGCCGCCGAGGAGGCGATCCTGGGCGCGGCGGTGTTGTCGCCGCGCGGAGCGGCGGAGCGGGGTTTCGTGCACGAGGTGGTTGCCGGGGAGCGGTTCCCGGCCCGGGTCACGGAGTTCGCGGCCGAGCTCACCGAGCTGCCGACCCCGGTGTACGGCGCGACCAAGCGACGGCTGCACCGCGCTGCGACCGAGCGCGCGGAGGCGTTGGTCGATGCCGAGATGGGACCCGGCTTCGCTCCCCAGGCCTGACCAGCTGTACGGAGTCATCCCGGTTTATCCCGTCTCCCAAACCAGCGTCTCGGCGCCCGACGGGCCGGCGACGAGCGTGAGTGCACCCGCGTCGGTGAGCCGGACCGCGTCGCCGGTGGAGAGCTCACCGGCGCGCTCGAGGTTGGCTTCGCCGCGCGCGACGAACAGATGCACGTGGTGGGCTTCGGGGATGGTGACCGCGTCGCCGGCACCGAGGCGGGTGGCCCAGAGGACTGCGTCGCGTTGGTGGAGCCCCACGGCACCGTCGTGGCCGCGACCGGATGCGACCGCCACGAGCTCGGGGACCGAGAGCGCCGCACTGACGTCGCGCTGCTCGTAGCCCGGCTCGATGCCGCGCGCGTCGGGAAGTACCCACATCTGAACGAAGTGGACCGGCTCGTCGCGGCTCGCGTTGGCCTCGGAATGCGTGATCCCACGGCCGGCGCTCATTCGCTGTGCCAGCCCCGGGCGGATCACGTCGTGGTTCCCCGCGCTGTCGCGGTGCTCCAGCTCTCCCTCGAGCACCCAGGTGACGATCTCCATGTCGCGGTGCGAATGCGGGCCGAAACCTGCGGCCGGCGCGACCGTGTCGTCGTTGCTGACGAGCAGGAGTCCATGGGCCGTGTTAGCCGGGTCGTGGTGCTCGCCGAAGCTGAACGAGTGCCACGAGTCCAGCCAGTCCAGACGGGTGTGGAACCGCTGCGCGGCGCGGCGCACGTCGATCGCGGTTTCCGCTGACATCGTCATCGCACTGCTCCCCGGACGCCGGGTACCGGCCGGCCGGAACACACGAGCGCTCCGCCTGTGTCGACCGGCAGGCCCGCGAGGATGGCACGAAACCGTGGCCCGGGAGCGCAGCGGACCTGTGCAGTTACGATCCAATCGATGGGACGGGTCGACCAGGAACGCCTTGCCGCGTGGCGGGAGTTCCTCCGTGCCCATGCGACCATCACGCAGGCGTTGGAGGGCGAGTTGCTCCGGGCCCACGACCTTCCGTTGGCCTGGTACGACGTGCTCGTGAGCTTGAACGATGCGCCGCACGGGCGGCTGCGCATGCAGGAGCTCGCTCGAAGTGTCATGTTCAGCCGCAGCGGCCTGACACGTCTCGTCGACCGGATGGTGCACGCCGGGCTCTTGACCCGTGAACCGTGTCCGGGCGACCGGCGGGGCACATTCGCAGTCATCACGTCAGACGGCCGAAAGCGGCTGCGGGCCGCGAGCGGCGTGCATCTGCGCGGTGTCTACGAGCACTTCGCCCGTCATCTCGACGAGCACGACGTCGAATCGCTCCGGGCCGCGCTCGACCACGTGCTCGCGGGCGAGGGTGACGGCCAGAGCGTCTCCGTCCCCGCTTCCGCCGCGACCTGACGCCGCCGCCGACGGCGGCCGACCCCACGTAGGCTTCCCGCGCTTCGTCGAGAGGGGAGGCCGTGGCGGAGGGAATCGTCGTCGACCCGGCGCGAGACGGCGTGGCCCGCATCGTGCTCGACAACGCCGACCGCCGGAATGCGCTGTCGATCGCGGTCCGGGATGCGGTCTCGAGCGCGCTCCACACACTTGGTCGGGACGAGGCCGTGAAGGTGGTCGTGGTGACCGGGACGGGATCGACGTTCTCGTCCGGGTTCGATCTCCGGGAGTTCGAACACGCAGCGGGCGACGCCTTGTTCGGGGCGTCGCTGTGGGAATCCAGTGACCGTTTCCACCGAGCGTGCCTCGAGTTTCCGCTCCCGCTGCTGGCCGCGGTGAACGGTCCCGCGATCGCGGGCGGCTTCGACCTGGCGATCATGTGCGACATCCGTGTCGCCGCCGACACGGCCCGGTTCGCACATCCCGAGATCGCGTTCGGTGACGTTGTCTACGGTCCGCTCCACGATGCGATTGGTGGCGCACGGGCGCGTGAGCTCTGCCTGACGGGCCGGTCGGTCGACGCCGGCGAGGCGCTTCGGATCGGTCTCGTGTCGAGCGTCGTGCCGGTAGCCCAACTCGGCGCGGAGGTCGGGCGTTACACCGACTGGATCGTGCGAGCGCCGCGCGACGTGCTGATGCGCACCAAGGCGAAGGCGATCCGCCGCGCCGCGGTATCGGGCGCGACGCTCGATCTCTGATCGCGACGCGCGTTCGGATTCAAGCTGTCGCCGTGCGGGTACGGAGTCGGGGATCCACTGCATGCACTCGCGCGCACGCGTCGCGGTGATGGGTCACTGCCCAGGAGTCGACCGAGGAGGATGCCGGTGCGTCCCGACGAAGGATCCGAGACCAGCAACAGTCGTATGCACGAGCTCGGCCGACAGGTGAGCGGCTTGGCCGAGTCGGCGAAGGAAGGGGTGGAGCGCTTCGCGGCGTCGTTGCCCGTACCTCCGCTGCCGCTGCTCGCCCCCGAGGAGGGAACACGGGGTCGCCGCGCCACCAAGAAGCGCTCCGGCCGGAAGGCCGCGGCGAAGCGGGGTGGCGCCAAGCGCGCCGGCGCCAAGAAGACGGGCGCCAAGAAGACGGGCGCCAAGAAGACGGGCGCCCGGAAGACGGCCGCTCGAAAGACGGCCGCCCGGAAGGCGAGCACGAAGCGGGCGGGCGCCAAGAGGACGGCGGCACGAAAGAGCGCGACGAAGCGGGCGGGCGCGAAGAAGACGACGGCCCGGAAGAGTGCCGCTCGCAAGACGACCAAGCGGGCGACTGGGAAGAAGACCGCGGCTCGCAAAACCGCGGCTCGCAAAACCGCGGCTCGCAAGACGACGGCGAAGCGGGCGACTGCAAAGAAGACCGGAGCCCGCAAGACCGCAGCCCGCAGGACGGCCGCTCGCAAGACGACGGCCCGGAAGACGACCGCGCGGAAGACCGGAGCCCGGAAGACGACGGCACGGAAGACGACGGCGCGCACGACCGCGGCCCGGAAGACGGCCGGGCGGAAGACCGCGGCCCGGAAGACGACGGCGCGCACGGGCAACGGGCGTCGGACGAGGGCTCGCCGCTCAACCTGACGCGGCCGAAGGCCGCGGGTCAGCGGGACGATCAGGGGCTCGGGCGGCGCCGTGGCGTCCGCTCGAGCGCCGGGGGTCGCCACGAGGTCCGCCGTGCGAGATCGGCCATCGCGGCGGTGCGCGCACGTCGCCCGGCCGAAACGTCGAGTCGGTGCACCAGTGAGAGCGTGGCCCCCCCGGCCGCGGCCATGAGCGCGCTCGCGAGCACCAGCGGCATTGCGGTGGCGCGCAGGAACGCGGCGGCGACGTCGGGCCAAGGGCCGAACGCGGCCAGCATGAAACGGGGTACGAACCAGAGCGCCACGACGTTCGAGATCCCGATGGCGACCGCCCACCGGGCGACGCGGGCAACGGCCCGCCGGCGCCGAATCGCACCGGCGATCCCGATCACGGTCGACGCGAAGAAGAGACCGAGCCCGACGCCCGTGGCCGCATTGATGCCCCGCCCCACTGCCTCCAGATCGGGTACGGACGACGCGTCGATGTCGACGGTCAGCTCCGACGAGGGCGGCAAGGCCGGGCCGAGCTCCGGAGCGCTCGCCGTCATCGCGTCGCGCACCGCGGCGGTCACCGGTTCGGGGGTGAGCACCACGGGGTCACGCGCTCCGTTGAACGTGTGCTTGTGCACGGCAACGAGCGCGTCACCGAACGCGGCCACAAAGCGG
>Ga0209526_10003743_pt1 | contig 10367 bp, 11 predicted proteins | sample JacPinW_OM2H0_M1_FD_188566 | JGI IMG/M metagenome (GOLD analysis project Ga0209526, IMG submission 188566) | Forest soil microbial communities from Algoma, Ontario, Canada - Jack Pine, Ontario site 1_JW_OM2H0_M1 (SPAdes) (version 2) | ecosystem: Environmental > Terrestrial > Soil > Boreal... | reverse complement strand
GCTTCGATTTTCACTCATCTTGTTAGATTGCAGCATCCATTTAGGGCTAAGATTCCCACTTCCAGTCGACGAACTGTTCCCGCAGGGCGGTCTTGCGGAATTTTCCCACCGACGTGCGCGGAATTTCCTTTGCAAACACAAATGCATCGGGCAACTGCCATTTTGCGAACTTCGCGGCCAGAAATTCGCGCAACTCCTCGGCCCGCACTTTCTTTCCCTCATTCAACACGACCACGGCCAGCGGGCGTTCCTGCCATTTCGGATGCGCGACGCCGATCACGGCGGCTTCTTTGACGGACGGGTGACCCATCAACGTGTTTTCAAGATCCACGGAACTGATCCATTCGCCACCGGACTTGATCAAGTCCTTGCTGCGATCGACGAGCTTGATGAAACCGTGTTGGTCGATGTGGGCCATGTCACCCGTGCGCAGCCAGCCGTCGGGCGACCATCGATGCGCTTGCTCGGGCATATCGTAGTAAGACGACGCGACCCACGGGCCGCGCACTTCCAGCTCGCCAACAGTCATGCCGTCGTGCGCCGCCTTCGTGCCGTCGGCCTGGATCACGCGGGCTTCCACAAACGCCGTAGGAATTCCTTGTTTAAGCCGCTGCGTGTATACGTCGTCTTCGCTCCAGGCCTCCATGTGAGGACGCAACAGCGAACAAGAGGCGTGCGGCGCGGTTTCCGTCATGCCCCACAGGCACATCATCCTGAATCCATGCCGGTCGAATCCGCGCATCAGCGCCTCGGAAGGCGCGGCTCCCCCCACCAACATGCGCACCGGCCACGAAAATTTCCACCGTCCAGCCTTGTTTTCGAGTGCATCGAGAACTCCGAACCAGATCGTCGGCACTCCGAGCACTACCGTGACGCGCTCCTGCTCCATCAGGTCGAGGATGCCTTCCGCATCCGCAAAGGGCCCCGGCAGGACGAGCTTCGCCCCGGCCAGCGCGGCGGTGAACGGAATCCCCCAGCCGTTCACATGAAACATGGACGCCATTGGCAATACCGAATCCCGAAATGATATTGCGAAGGAATCTATACCGCAGCAGTTAAGCGAATGCAGCGCGATGGCGCGATGCGAATAAACAACGCCCTTCGAGCGCCCCGTGGTGCCGGACGTGTAACACATCGCCGCCGCTTCGTTTTCGTCGAGCTGCGGATACGTGAAATCCTCACTCGCCTGGGACAAGAGTTCCTCGTAGCTATCACAGCCCGCCGGCGTCGCGCCGCCACCGAACGGCACCATGATTACGCGCTCGAATTTCACTTGGTCGCGAAATTTTTCAAACACCGGCAACAGGATGTCATCGACGATCAGGAAGCGGTCGCCCGCGTGGTTGGCGATGAAGCTGATTTCGTCAGGGTGCAACCGCAGGTTCAGCGTGTGGAGCACGCCTCCGGCGGACGGGACGCCGAAGTACGCTTCCAAGTGCTCGGATTGGTTCCAGAGCAGCGTGGCCACCCGGTCTCCGCGCTGCAGCCCCATGCCGGTGAGCACGTTCGCAAGACGGCGCGCGCGCCGGTAGAGATCGCGCCAGGTGTAACTCGCGAGCGAGCGGTCCGGCCGGCGCGTGACGATTTCTACCCCGCCGAAAATGTTGCCTGCGCGTTCGAGCAGCGCCGGCACCGTGAGGGGAAAATCCATCATCAATCCGCGCATGGGAAGGTCTCACTCCTTAAGGGAACGGTGAATCCTACCACCAAAATGCTTGCAATTACGCGGTCGTCGGGCCGTGCCAGCCTGTTTACATCTATCTATCTATTTCACAGATAGTTACATAAATATCTTTGTTGACGACCGTGCAAATTTAGAGCAAGATTCGCCCGGAGCTGAAGTGCGTCTCTCGTCGGATCAAGCTGGGCCGCGGCCCTCTTCCCCCGATCACGACCCCTGCCTCTTCAGTCCGGTTTCGTGGGCTCCAATCCCCCACGACCAGAAGGAGTCTCGCATTGAAGAAACTCTACGTCGGTAATCTTCCCTTTCAAGCGACGGAGGAGCAGGTCAGCACTCTATTCTCTCAAACGGGAGTCACCACGGCGAACGTCACCCTGGTGCGCGACCGTTTTTCGGGGCAACCACGCGGGTTCGGGTTTGTCGAGGTCAACAGCGACGAGGAAGCCGAGCGCGCCATTCAAGGTCTGAACGGGCATGATTTCATGGGCCGCAATATTGTCGTCAACGAAGCTCGGCCCCCTCGTGAAGGTGGTGGCGGAGGCGGCGGTGGCCGACCTGGCGGCGGTGGCGGGCGTGGTGGTTATGGCGGCGGTGGTGGAGGTGGCGGAGGCCGAGGTGGCGGCGGTGGCCGTGGCGGAGGCGGCGGTGGTGGCGGCCGCGACCGCGGTGATCGCGGCGGCGGTGGTGGCGGCGACCGGCGCTGGTAATCGCTCCGGCTAGAATTTAGGATTCAGCCTATAGAAACGGGGAGTCCGTTACGGCGGACTCCCCGTTTTTCTTCCCTGACCCTTCGATTGGAAACCCTCCCGTTGTCAGGAAATGCGATATGGTCTATGCTTTCTCTAGGAGTGTCCAATGGCAACCCTATACGTCGAAAATATCCCGGACGACCTGTATGAGGCTCTCCGCGGACGCGCGCGGGCCCGCCGCCGGTCCATCGCCGCGGAAGTCCTGGCGCTGTTGGAAGAAAGCATTCCCACCGCGGAGGAACTGAAGGCCCGGCAGGGACTTCTGCACAGACTGGAACGCATGCGCTCGAAAAAGCCGCACTCCAGGCGTTCATTCCTCTCCACGGAAGAAATGGTGCGCCAGGATAGGGCGCGGTGAGCACGATCGTCGTGGACGCAAGCGTCGCCGCGAAATGGTTTCTGCCTGCAAAGGGTGAAATGCTCACGGAGGAAGCATTTGGCCTGTTTCGTCGCTACGCGATCGGTGAAATTCGGTTTGTCGTGCCCGATCTTTTCTGGGCGGAACTGGCGAATGTGCTTTGGAAGGCAGTGCGCCGGGGGCGCTGCTCGAAAGCAGCGGCAGAAACGGGGCTAGCGTCGTTGGTAGAACGCAAACTGTCCACGGTTCCCTCACCTACTCTGCTGGAAGCGGCGTTCCGCATCGCAATGGCATTCGACCGAACTGTCTACGACAGTCTTTATGTCGCTCTGGCCGTGCATTCCAAAACTCAACTCATCACAGCCGACGAACGCCTGGCAAATTCTCTCGCTGCCCATTTTCCGGTCAAGTGGCTTGGAGCGGCATAGAAGCCTGGGCGTAGATCCTGAACTTACGAACTGCATTCCCTTTCGCTGCTTTGTACGAAACCGGGAGTCCCGCCTCGCTCCCAAGAGGGCGTATTCGGATCATTGACCAACAACCGACCGGATCACCCGCAAGAAATTTCCACCCATGATTTTCTGGATGTCCTGTTCGGAATACCCCCGTTTGAGCAAAGCGGAAGTAAGCGCGGGCAGCTTGGAAATGTCTTCAATCCCTCTTGATACCGTCTCGATCCCATCGAAATCGGACCCGATTCCCACATGATCGACACCAGCGACTTTCGCGATGTGATCGATACAGTTCGCTGCGTCCTCAAGTGTGGCCTGTCCGACGCGAGGGTGGTCGTAAGCGCTGGCGACGCGTTGTTTCAGAGCGAACTGGTCTAATTCCGCTCCGCTGAGTTCCGGATCTAAAGTGTTGCGCGAGGCGATGGCGCGTTTCAGCCGATCGGCTTCCATCTGGTTCAGGAACGAAGCGCCAAAGTTAACCCCCACGACGCCTCCGTTCTGCGCTAATGCCCGCAGCATGTCGTCGGTCATATTGCGCGGAACATCCGAAAACACCCGGCAGGAGGAGTGAGAAGCAATTACGGGTTTTGTACTGATTGCCAGAACGTCATAAAACGCTTTGTCGGAAACGTGGGACACATCCACGATCATACCGATCCGATTCATCTCGCGAACCACTTCCTTGCCAAAGTCGGTCAAGCCATTATGCTCTGCTTTGCCGGTGGAAGAATCCGCCCAATCGTTGCTACGAAAATGCGCAAGCGTCATCGACAGTACGCCCATCTGCCGGTACATCCGGAGCACTGCCAAGTCATCGGCGATTTGGTGCCCACCCTCGACCGTCAAAACAACGGCGATCTTTTTCTGGCCAACAATTCTTTGGATATCGTTTGCGCTGGTCGCGAGCTCAATTTGATCGGGATACTTGTCAAGAACACGCTGCATGGCATCCCGGAAGTCGAGGGTCCCCCGCACAGCATCAGCTCCCTTGTAGTATTCCGGAACGGCCATGGCAAAGAACGGAACATGGACGCCACCCTCTCGAAGGCGCGGAAGATCGATCTCGCCGTCGGACAGACGTTTGCCGATATCCACACCCTCCAGCAGAATTCTTTGAAGAGTATCGTTGTGGGCGTCGACACCCAGGGTGGTCGCGTGAACGCGTTGTGCTTCGTCTGTCTGTTGGCCAATGGCTGGAGGCAGTACAAGCAAAAGCTGAGCAGTCATCAGAAGACTCCTGAAAAATCGCATACGGACTCCTTGCTTGTACCGAACAGCCGAGAGGATACTCTCTAGCGGATTGTGCGTAAATATATTTGAGGACAGCTCATGCTGTAGCCGACTTGAACGACTCCACTTTTTCGACGCGGCCCGCACCGTAGCGGTAGCGTTCAATCGCCACGTTGTCGATTCCCTGGCGGACCAGCGCTTCGACGTCCATTGCGCTTTCGGCCCGCTCAAGTTCTTCGGGGGAGGAGTGGAGTGCGGGGTTCCGTGGCAGGAAGATGGGGCAGCAATCGTGGAACGGTTCGGCGGAGATGGCGTACGTGCCGATTTTTTCCGAAGCGGCGATGATTTCGAGCTTGTCGTCGCCTGCAAGCGGACGGTACAAGGGCATACGAATCGCGTCGCCCACGGCAGCCATGTTATGTAGCGTCTGCGAGGCCACCTGGCCCAGGCTGTCGCCAGTGATGAGTCCGAGCGAGCGGCCGGAGCGAGCGATTCGCTCGGCGATACGCAGCATCATGCGGCGATAAAGCAAAATACGATATTCTTCCGGAGCGCTCGCCACGATCTCCCGCTGGACCGGCTCAAACGGCACCAGGTAAAGTTTTGCAGAAAATTGCCACGGCACCAACTGCCGCACCAATTCCCGCGCCACGTGGACAGAAGACTCCCCCGGCCGCGCTCCGCCGCCCCAGAAATGCACGAAGCTCAGGTGCGCTCCGCGCTTCATCATTTTGTGGGCCGCGACAGCGGAATCGAATCCGCCGGAGAGCAGGCACGTCATGCGCCCCGCAGTGTTCGGCGGAAGCCCCCCGGCGCCGGGAATTTTCCGCGCGTAGACCAGCAACGAAGGCCCAGGCGGAATTTCGACGCGGCAGGTTAGTTCTGGATCGTTCAACTTGACGCGGGCGGCGCTCCCCTCAGCGCGCAACTGATCCACCAAATACTGCCCGACGGAAACATCGATTTCAGTGGTTGTATGAGGGAAAGATTTGTCACTGCGCTTGGCGCGCACGGCGAACGTCGAAAATTTCTCGCTGCGGACTTCCTCCCACGCCGCGCGCCCAATAGTCGCCAGATCATTGCCGCCGCCACGGGGAACCACGCGCGCGACGGCGTAAAATGCCACGCCGAATACGCGCTCGATGCGCGCAACCGCTTCCTCGACCGGCGCGCCTTCCCCAAATTCGATCAAAAGCCGGTCGCCCGGACGCAAGATGCGCTCGACGGGCAAGCCCTCGAGTGCACGCTTCAACGCCATGTGCAACTTGCTCAAGAAGAAGCGGCGGTTTCCGCCCTTCAGCCAGAGCTCGTGGTAGTGAACGACGATGACGAGTTTCGGCATCTTAACGATGTTCCACAGGGAACGATTGAATACGTCCAGTATAGCAGCGGGGCGCTTATGTTGCACTGAGTTGTGGGTTAGACGCCTGGCTAGGAATGGATACGTCCGCAAAGACGTGACACGCAATGGCTTGGGGCATTCTTACGCGCGAAACCTCGCCCCCGCTTCGATCTAAACTGCGTTCGAAAAATTGGGCGGCGCCGTCCTAAACAATCTAACGCATGCAACAAGATAATTGCTCTTTCGCAACGTATTTGAAACATTCCCGAGTCTATACTGGACGCCACTGAGGTTGTGTCGTATACCCGAAGTCAGCCCTCTGCGGGGCGACTACAAGCGACCACGAAGGCATTTGACGCATCTGATGCTTAGAGCGTCTTGAGTCCCGGGGCGCGGGAGCGAACAATGTGGGACAAAAACGACTGGCACCAGTTCTTCGCGATCGCTAACCGCCCCTGGCAACGCCACCGTCCGCCGCGTCCGGTTTACCCCAGCGGCGTCCAGCGTGTGCTTCCAGCCATTGGGTTTAGCTTGTCTGAGCTCGATGATGCCGGTATCAATGTCGAGGCTGCGGAGCGCCTGGGTTTGCCGGTCGATGCGGCTCGCATTGGCGCTTATGGACCAAATGTCTCGGCCTTGCGCGAATTCGTCCGTTCGGCGCGCCAGCCGGGCTAGTCGGGATAATTCAACCTAATTTCTCATAGTACTTATAGAACCGAGGGAGATCCTTGTTCGCGCATTCAAACAAAGAATCAGTATCTGCGCCTCCCGCATCAAAACTGGCTATCCGGAGCGCCTAACCGCCGGGATAGCAAATATGGCATTCCTGGACGGTGGTACCACTTGACGCCGGTGAAACTTCCGGTAAACTGCCTTTTCTCTCTCTTGGAGCAGATGCAGACTGACACAAACCCGACGCTTCCAGCCGCAGCTCACGCGGCCGAAGAGACCCAGCATGACTTCGACTTCCCGCAACGGGAGGCGGCCTTCTTTTACGGCCTGTTCCTGCGCGGGCATTCCGCTGAAGAGCTCCGCCGCGACATTGAAGTTCCTCAAGCGGTGCTTCTCAAATGGCATCGCGAGGCCGAGCGTGAGCCGACCCTTCGCGACGTCTTCACACGCTTGGTCGAATACCGCCGGCACGTACTCGCCATCTTCGAAGCTTTGGTCAACACCGAGTCCCGCCCCCAACGCGTGCAGTAAAAGCGACTTTCCCTTACCATCGCAATTTGGCGTCTCGCGCAACACTCTGCGCAGGCTCGTGTTAGACTTTGCCGGAGCCTTGCAGAATGCTGGATCGCGAGCGAGCGGCAATTGGTTGGATTGACCTTCTTTGGCTGGTCTTCCTGGGTGGACTGGCGCTACTCCCACCGCGCTCCGAAATCCATAAACAACTGATCCTTCTTGCGATCGTGGTTTTCCAGCTCTTCGAGGGCTGGCTGATCAGCCGCTTGCCGAAATACGGCCCTGCCTACTCCGTCTTGATCAAGATCCTGCTGGCGACGTTGTTGCTCGATCATACCGGCGAGATAGGAATCAACAGCAACTACTATCCCATTTTCTTTCTCCCCGTCGTCAGCGCGGCGGTTTTCTTCGGTCCCATCGCCACGCTGGCATGGACCGCGGTCGCATCACTTGCGTACCTCTCGCTTTTAATAGAGGCGCTGCAGGAGGGCGATTTGGACTCTGCCGGAGCCAGCATACTTACGATCCGGGTCCTGTTCTTTTTTATTGCGGCTATATTAGTCAACCGCTTCGCAATGGAAAACCGCAACCAGGTCGAGCGGCTCGAGAATCTTTCGGAAAAACTGGAAGAGACGAATCGGGATCTACGCCGAGCCGAAGCCGAAGCGCGCCGCGCGGAGCGTCTGGCGGCGCTGGGACAGCTCTCCGCCGGGCTCGCGCATGAAATCCGGAATCCGCTCGCAGTGATCAAAGGCTCGGCGGAAATGTTGAACCGGAAAGTCGCGGAATCCCAGCCACTCGTTGCGGAGCTGGCCGGTTTTATCTCGTCCGAGGTGAACCGCTTGAATGCTCTCGTGGTCCGATTCCTCGATTTTGCGCGGCCCTCGAAACTCGAAATGCGCCCGGAACACATTACCGAAATTGTGGATCACGCCCTCGAGTCGGCTGCGGCTTCGTTCCCGAGTGCGCAGGTGAAAGTCGAACGCCAGTACGCTCCAGACTTGCCGGAAATTCAGGCGGATCGTCAGCTTTGCGAACAGGTCTTCGTGAATCTAATCACGAATGCATTCCAGGCGATGGACGGACAACCTGGGTTGTCGGAGCGAACCCCGGACGGAACCCCGCACGTAGCCCCGGACAGAACCTTGAGCGGAAAGCTGCGCCTGTCGATTGCGCCGGAAGCCGCGAACGGAGAGCCAGGTGTTTGTGTGACCGTCGAAGATTCGGGGCCAGGTGTGCCGTCCGGATTGCGCGAGCAGATTTTCAATCCATTTTTCACATCGAAGAAAGACGGCGTGGGACTAGGGCTTTCCATCGTCGCCAAAATCGTGGATGACCATCGCGGAACGATCCGCCTGGACAGCGTTACTACACAGGGCGCGCGCTTCCGCGTGTTTTTTCCGAAGGCATCGCCAAGTTAGGCTAAATCTGCGAGTAGGCGGTCGGCGTCAGAATAAAATTATTGATAGTGGACACGATGGCCTCGAACGCGTATTTGGGTTGCGTCGAATACGTCTTCCATTCATCGGACGCCCGAAACGCGGCCCATTTCTTATCGCGATCGGCCAGGTTATCGAACGCCAGCATGTAAGTCAGGTTCGGTAGCCGCGATCCGATCAGCGTCTCACTGTAAAATACCTGCTCGACGCCTGCTTTGGTGAAGATTTCCGATTCGCCCGACTGCATCATCTCCACTTTCCGCCGGTGATCCTGATCGGTGGCGCCCTCATAAATCCGAAGCTCAAAAACTCGAGGGCCGTGCGCAGCGGTTGCCGCGGGCAGGACGAGCCTGGGCCATTTCTCAAACGCCTGCAGAAACGAACTTTCCATCCGGTCGAACGCAGGCTCCTTGGCGGGAGCATTCAAGAAAGCCGCACCGGCTTTCATGTATTCGGCGTCTTGCCCCAGGCGAGTCTCCACCGTGGCCAGTGTTTCTGCCACCTGTCCCGGCATCAGCACATAAATCGAAGGGGTCTCCGGCCCAATCGAAAGATCGAACACGCCAACGGGAGAGATCGCCAGGCGGTTCAGCGCCGGCACAAGAGCGTCCCGAAAAAAATCGTCGCAAAGTTTTCTTTGCGGTCCACTATTGAGGTGATAGCGCCGGAGTTGGTAGAACTCCCGCCCTTTCCCCTGCATGGCTCCTTGCGGAGCCTCCGTATAGCTGCCCGGAGTTGTAACAGCCAGCGCCGATGCCGCGAGCGAAGAAGCCAGAAATTTGCGCCTGTCCATGGTAGCTCTCCCGTGCGAGATTGTGAGCCGCTAGCTCACTCTTTGGCCGGTATCCTCACATAATTCCAACCGTCTGTCCATTGTTGCAACAGTTGGGGGCTAGGTTTCGATAATCGACTTCCCAGGAAGTATTGAAAGAGATTCCATAATCAAGCAGCTTGCTTTATGCTATCGCAATTGCAATGGAGGAGTTGCTATGCCCAAATTCCTGATTGAGCGAGAAATCCCCGGCGCTGCCGACATGTCACGGCAGCAACTTCAGGCCGTCTCTGAAAAATCATGTTCTGTCCTCCGCGATTTAGGGCCCGAAATCCAATGGCTCCACAGCTACGTCACCGGCGACAAAATTTATTGCGTCTACATTGCGCCGAACGAGCAAATGGTTCGGGAACACGCCCGCCTGGGTGGTTTCCCCGCCAATCGTATTTCAGAGATCAAGTCCGTTATCGACCCAACCACGGCGGAGAAGGCCTGACCGCAAGATATTGGAGTTCATTTAATCCTTCCGCACTCGGGAACCTCTCGGCGGGGTGCGTGGCCATTTGCGGTAGGCTTGCTGGGGATTGTGCGATGACTACGATGCGGTACGGAGGACACATGTCAAAGTCGCGCAGAGAATTCTTGTCCGATACATCCATGGGCATGCTCGGCATGGCCGCCGCATTTCAAGCCCCGGAGCAAGCGCCGGCAAATCCGCCACCCGGCGCGCCGCCCGCGTTTGGCACTTCACCGGCTGTCGGACCCGAGGTCTCGCCCGAAACCTTCGCTGAAGCTGAGAAGCTCGTGCAGGTGCAGATGACTTCCGCCGACCGTGCCGAGGCAGCGGGTAACTGGCGCAACTCTATCGCGGCGCTCTACGAACGGCGCACGGGACCGCGAAAGGTTTCACTCGATCCGGGACTCTCACCCGGGACACGGTGGGATCCGGTTCTGCCAGGCATGAAGGCGGGGCCCGACCGCAACCGATTTATCCGCAGTAAGGCAGATGCAGGGCCATTGCCTTCGAAGGACGGAGACATCGCATTCGCTTCAGTAACACAACTCTCGCGCTGGATTGAGCAAAGAAAAATCAGCTCTGAGCAGCTCACCCATCTTTATCTCGAGCGTTTGGAACGATTCAATTCCAAGCTGCGCTGCG
>Ga0209526_10003741_pt1 | contig 10370 bp, 15 predicted proteins | sample JacPinW_OM2H0_M1_FD_188566 | JGI IMG/M metagenome (GOLD analysis project Ga0209526, IMG submission 188566) | Forest soil microbial communities from Algoma, Ontario, Canada - Jack Pine, Ontario site 1_JW_OM2H0_M1 (SPAdes) (version 2) | ecosystem: Environmental > Terrestrial > Soil > Boreal... | reverse complement strand
ACGACGCCCTTCTCGGTGGCGCCCAAGGCGAATTCTTTCGCCATCAGTGGCAAAGCCACACCGGTGGTGAAGACCACCATGCCTTCGAAAAACTTGCCGGCAGCGGCGAGCCACCAAATGAACCACTGCATATTGGGCAGAGGTCTTCTGATGCTGGTCAAGAAAACGTCAAGCCGTTACAGCATGTTAGGAAGAGAAGAATTGGCCTTTTGAGCCTGTGTCCGGGTCGTGTCCGTAGGAGCCCCGCCTGTGCCTTCTGCGAGCCCGACCGCTATGGAGGTAGCGCTCCGCCCCGCCGAGCGCACGGCGGGCACGGCTGCGGCGGCCGCGGCGGCTATCGCGACGGCTGACGCAGCAACCGACGCAATTTTTCGGTGGTTACAAACCCGCTCGGATTGCACGCCACCTTGCCCATGAGCCCGCATATCGAAGTCGCGGCGCGTCAGCTCCTCGCCGTCGAGGGCATCATGCACGCTGCTGTTCCTCTTCGAGGGCCGGCGATTCGATTTACCGAGCAGTTTTTTAGCGTAGGTGTTCCGGCTTTGCCTTCCACTGGCTCGCGCGATCTTGCCCCTCAGCGCGTTGCGCTGCCGTCATGCGAGCACCGATAGCGTCGCGGCGCCTCGCGGCATCGGCCTTTATACGATCCGTATCGAGGTAGCCGCCACCTGAGGCGGCAACGCTGAACCACTTGTAGGCTTCGACGACATCTTGAGGGACGCCTTCGCCAACCGCATACATTGCGCCGAGGTTAACCTGGGCCATCCCGTAGCCTTGCTCCGCCGAGCGGCGAAACCATCGCGCGACCGTCTTCGCCCATGCCTGCAAGATGGGGCTCGAAGGTATAGTGTCGAAGCGGAAGGATTCGGCCTACCGCTCCGGCCGCTCGCCCGACTGGCTCAAGATGAAGAACCCGGAGGCGTCGGCGGTGAAGCGCGAGGGCGAAGAGGATTGGGGGTAGAGAGAGGGGGCTCGCATGAGCGGGAAGCGACCATTTGCGAATACGCCCGCGTTCTACAGCGCGCTTGGGTGGTTCTACGCAGTATGGAGCCAAACCGAACTCGCAATCGACTGCGCGATCTGGAAGGCGTCGGGAACAGAGACAGCTGAGCGCGCTCACGAACGCGCGGCGGGCACGAAGTTCAGCGACAAGTGTAAGCACCTTCGAACTTTTGCTCGACGGCGGCGGAATCCCGCACGGCGAGAAGGTGAAAGACCTGTTGACACAGATCGAAACCCACTCGATGCGGAACGTCTTCGCGCATTCATTCCTGGCGACAGACGAACACTCGGTGACGTTCATCCATCGAAAGGTCAAGCATGGGAAATATCAAGCGACGACGTATCAAATCTCTCGCGACGACTTCCTCGATCATGTGCAGAACTTCGTTCAACTCTGTTTCGATTTCGAGCAAGCAGTCGGATTGTCACACAAGGAAGTGGCCGACTTCGCGGCGATGGCAGTACCTTTGGCTCCGCAAGATGGATCGTAATGCCCCAGATCGCCCCCAACTTCGCCTTGCTCGACATGAGCCACCCCGGGGTAGCGAGCTTGGTGGCCGCGATGTTGCAAGCGCGCGATACCGTCGAACGTCGCTCGTGGTCGCATCCGCAGGAGCCGACGACCGATGAATGGTGGGCCGACGTGCTCGCGGACCCTGGCGCTCGCAAGCGCGAGCGGCACACCGACTTAGTCGTCAAGCAAACCCACGTATCTACTCAGATAGAGCCTTGGCGATTCTCTTAAGACCGGCGTCGATTGCGGCAATCTGCCTTTGAAGGTTCTCAATGGACGGTGAATCCAGAACGCCGATCAGCGTCCCGCAATCGGTACACTGCAAAACTGCGACCTTATTTTGCTCGCGGAGCGGAGTAAGTAATACACGTTCAAACGTATGGCCGCCGCACTTGGAGCATGTCGAGAAAGCCATCTCACTGCCTCTCCTTGCTGCCTTTTGGCGCCTGTTTGGTCATCTCATCAATCACGCGGTCAAACGCATCGCTAAGGCGGGGGCGGACGGTGCTTTTTTACCTGAATCGCGCGAATTCGTCCAAAATTAAATGGGCTGGGTACGGGAACGGTAATATGCCCAAAGTGCGAGATCATACTTGTTGCGTGCAGCAAGTGTGATTGGCGGGCCGCGTTTGCGCGCGACGAACTGGTCGCCGCCCATGGTGCGGACTACGCAATGCCCAACCTACTCAACCATCTCGCCGCACCGAGTAGCAGCAGGCTCGGCTCTCAATGGGATCGTTGCGGCGTGCACTACGTCGAGCCGATCGAGGGCGCGGGCTAGGGGTGTACTCATAAAATCGCGATAGGTGACGACAGCCAGATCAAATGTGCGCTTTGGAGCGCTCAACTGACTCAAGGCGGATATCTCCCGATGTCCGAGTCGTGCCAGAAGCCGATCCTCTGTTCTCAATGCTGACCTACCGACCACTACGGAGGGCTCAGCTCGCCGCATCTTGCCAACTGCTCTTGAATCTCCGCCCACTGATGCGGGTGTTCGCTCGCGGATATTCTTGCGGCGGCTCCATGTAGAACTTGCGACGCCCGCCTAACGTACTCGGTGGCATCCTTCGCGTACGTCGACATGTTTAGAAGCGCCTCTCCCAACGACCGGCAGGATGCCACCCAATACTGAAGGCTGTCCTCCGGGTTCCTGACCTCAAACGACAGTTCGAGATGGCGGATCGCATTTTCTATGTCGGCCGCCGATTTCGCCTCTTCGGACCGCGCGTTCGAGAGGCGGATGTAGGAGCACCCCAGATTATGCTGCAGGACGCCCCAAGACCTCGGGTCCTTGGATTTCGAAATGAAGCGCAGTGCGGACAGCTCCAGGCTCAGGGCAAGCTGAAGATTTTTCTCATATTCCTCATCCGTTTTTGCCAGATCGCCGGCCGAATACACGCTCGCCAAATGCACGCTGGCGATCGCGAAAATGTTGGGGAGGAACTCTTCGGAGCAGAGGGCGCGTACGTCCTCGTAGTGACCCTTTGCGTCAGCCAAGTGCGACGTTGCGTTCTCCGGGATATCGAACTGGCACAATCGAAAGCTTACGCCGCCGAGGGCGTCCTTCGTCTGACACCACCTCTCTGTGTCGATCTCCTTCTGACAGGCGCTGAGGTTCTGCTGCAGAGCACTTCTGGCCGCATACAGCGCTTCGTGACTCTTGTATCGGAATCCATAGTAGCGGAGCAGCATGGCACAGTCGTGCCGATTGTCCGCCTCCAGCGCGGGGTCGACGCCCGAAAAATAGCGTGATGACTGTTCGAAATGACCTGCTGCTGCTGCGACGTCGCCGTTCACGAGCGCGGCGTTGCCCCGTTCGATGCGTAACTGCGCCTGCTTCTTCAAGGCTACAATGGTGCTCGACTGAAGCTGGACCGCTTCGGCTTCCTTCAAAAGGTCGTCTGTCGTTCCGAAGTCGCCCTCTCCGAGAGCCGCGTTGGCGGCGTTGATGAGTTCGGATATGCGGCCTTCGGTCTCGGCCATTCGCTCCAGCCGCTCCCGCATCTCCCGGAACTCCTCAGCCTTCGCCATCAGAAAGGTTTCCAGATCCTCTTCCGTGGCATCTGGCATGTCGTGTCCGAAGCGTCGCGCTAGTTTCTCCAGCAGGCGCGGGGGGAGACTCGGGACCGGAGCCGCGTAACAGGTCGCGCGCTCTTCACGCGAGATGTCGAGCGCAACGCAGAGCGCATCAACGGTCCTTGCCTGCGGATTTGCGATCTTGCCTGTTTCGATGTCCGAGATGCGCGCTTTTGTCAGGCCGGATTTCTCAGCGAGAGCGTCCTGCGACAGCCCCTCGATGCCCCGCTTTTCGCGGACGAGCCTTCCGAACAGCAGACCGAAGCGATCCATCCCGTAACTTTCGATAACCTTCCGCAACGGTTCGGGAACGCGCCGCGGGCCAAAAAGAGGCAGGTTTCGGACGTGCACAGCAAATCACAACAAGCCCGGCCGGGTCCAACCTAAGGACCCAAGATATGAAGGTACACCTCGAACAAGCGTTGCATCTCGGTGCCGCGGCGGTGACACTTGCCTCAGCATTTGGGCTCGACCCGATGATAGCCACGGTGTCGCTGGCGCTTATTAACATGGGCTTGGCTATTATCGTCGGACGCTGAATAGCTGCCACTGGCCAGTCTGCCGTTCTTTCACCTGCGCGACACCTCGGGACTGGTCGCGCCTAGACGGTGAAGGAGCCGCCTGCCCCCGCTCGCGCGGGATAAGAAGGCGGCGGGGCAACAGTCCCCACGTACTGGGTTAACCCTCCCCCGCCGCCCGGGCCGTTTCGTCATCTCATACCTTCCCACAGCTTACGCCGCAGATTTCCGACTTCGCGGCCTTCGACACCGCCGGGACCAAAGGGCGAGGACCGGCGGACCTTCGACCGGTAACCGAGGCCGAGGATCCACCCCGGCTGCCGGCATCTCGCGAACGCGTCCCCATGCTGGTGAAAAACGCGCCGCAAGAAGCTCATTCCTCACCTCGGCGCGCTCTCGAGCCGCTCGCGCTTGGCAAGCTCGACGTTGGCCCGATCGGTGTAAATTTTATCGAAGCATTGCGCGATCGACAGCCCCGGATGCGCGCTGCGGTACTCTTCAGCCTTGCGCATCAACTCGCCATAAGCCGTATCAGCATTCGGCGCAGGATCGGACTTGGTGTATGCGCCGCGCCCTGGGGCGGTGCTACCGGGCATTGCATAGATTGTGGTGGGCTGGGGACGGGAAAGCGCCTGCTCCGCAAGCGCCGCGTAGTTCTTGTCCTCTAGTGTGCGAACGAAGGCTTGATCGGCGGGAAGAAACGGAAATTTCTCTCTCGCGATCCGAAGGATCTCTTCGTAAGCCCGCATCGCCGCCGTGGCATTGTCGACATCCTGCGCATCCTCGCCGCCGACAGCCACCGGCTTGATGTCGAACACAGCGAATTCGGCAGCCTTCGCAATTTTGAGGGCATGTTGCAAAACGCGGCCCTCCTCAGGATCGGAATAGACCCGGTCGAAGGCTTGTGCCGGCAACAACTCGGGGTGCCGCTTGGAAGCCACCAAGGTTGCGGCCTCGACGATCTCGAGTTCTGTAAGTGAGGTGGATCCCTTCGCAACGATCGCAGCGCACGTTGCGCCGATGCCGCTCGATTTCATGATCGAATAAACCGTGTCCATAGGTTCTTCCTTTTCTGCCTTGCGCGTGCGGTGCAGGAGCGCCGCGCCTTGGCTCGTGTTCAACAAATGGTGGAACGCATCACCGTAGTTGGCGAACTTGCCGGACCCGATCAAAAGCGTGGCGAGTTGCACGACGGGGTGGTTGGCGAGACCGCCGCCACCGGCATTGCGGTCGCCAGCGTCGTGGTCACCGTCGTCGTCAGCCTTGGCCATGATGCCGGTGAATGAGCGCTCAAATCGCGCGACGTGCTCGCGGTTCCCACGTTCAGCTTTGGCAACGTGCTCGCGGTACCAATCGGAGTCGTAAACGTCGTCGTGTGTCATGCGTTTTCTTTCTCCCTCGCCGCCTCGGGGAGGCGCTGGGTAATTTGATTGTTGAGGGACGGTGAGATGGCCGCCCAATATTCACTCGCAGATTGACGGCGGCCGGGGGCTAGAAATTCAAACCCGTCGCGCAAATGGTCGTGCAGGGACCGCGGCAAACCATGCGCCCAACTCTGTAATACGGTGGTGAGGCCGAGCCTCAACTGAGCGTCGCTGGGAAACGCAAAGCCTGCTGCGTGAAGCTTCGCAATTCCGTCGTGGATCGCGACAAGGGCGCGGGCGGCTTCCGTCAAATGGCGATCGAGATAAGGAAAACATTCGGCAAGTTCGTGCGCGAGCTTCTGCGCCTCCGCAGCCTTCTGCCGATCGGCCGCCTGCGCCTCGGCCGCCTGCGCAGCGACACGGCGCTTCTCCGCCTCGGCGATTGCGGCGTCGATGCCTTCAATCTCAGAGGCATGCAGAGCGAGCGCCGCGTTGACTTCCATCAACCTTTTTGACGCCCGGCTGTTACCGCTATGAGCATCGAGCGCGATAGCGGACCTTTCGTCCGAAAGTTCGCGACCGCGCGCGACGATCGCTTCGCGCTTCTGGCGTAGATTGTTCAGAACGTGTTCCATGTCGCTCATTGCTACGTCCTCAACCGTCATCGTTTCTTCCCGCTCAGCAAATAGCCGTTCACCGAGAAACCAGCAGAACCGCCGCGCTGTTGAAACCGCTCGACCTCAAAACAGCGGGCGTCGATCGGCTTCGCGTTCACGTCGTCACCAACAACCGGCAAAACAGGCTTCGGCGGGTTCGTGGCTCGCTTGGCATTCTCGCTCGGCGAACAAAGCCAAGGTGGCGGCCCATCGGATGGTCCAGACCACGGAATAGACTTCGGTGGTTCAGACATTTTCGTCACGCGGGACCCCAATATTTCCGCCCCGGCGTCGGGTTGATGGTGCCGTCAGGGCCAAGGAAGGCCCGCCACGGCTCCGGCTCAGCGGGCGGCAGCGCGTTCACGTCCACCGTTCTTGGCGGCAGCTTCACCACGTTGTTGCTAGCGGGTGCAGGCGCAGCCGGTGCAGGAGGCGTCGCCGTGGACTCGACCGGCGCAGGCGCACCAGCGGCCTCAAGTTCGGCGACCCTGGCCCGCAGCCGCTCGTTCTCAAGCTTGAGCCCGTCGTAACCTTGGCCAAAGGCAGCGCCGCGAGCGCGCATCGCTTTGTAAGTCTCAAGCATAATTTCACGGGGGCCGGGGCCTCGGGAGGCCGGCTGCGGCGGCTCGCTGGGCAGCAACTTGACTAGAGATTCGGTCGCGACGATCAGCCTGCCGAGATCAGCCGCACGACCCTCAAGCGCGTCGGCTTGCGCGCTGTCGATGCTGAGCCTCAACGTCGCAACCAAGTCGCAGCGCAACGCATCGCTTGGCGATAGGTTTTGGGGATCGAGCCGGAGCAGAAGCGCGGCTTCGTGGCGCGATCTCTGAAGATCGTCACTACGCTCGGTCATCAGGCGGTAGCTCCGTGCTCTTCGAGGTGGCAGCCTCCCTGGCCTTCTTGGCCTTCTCTTGCGCCCGCTGCTCCTCCCAGCGCGCCCTGGCGATCGTTAAGCCTCCGGCACCACCGCGCGGCTTCTCGACTTTAATGCCGAGCCGGCGCACGGCACGATCCGCAACGCCCTCGATCTTGACCAAGGCGGCAAGATCAACTGCACCGCCACCCTTCGTAAGAGCAGTGAAGCGCGCCTCTTCGGCGACCGCTACAAGCTCGGCAGCACGGACGATATCTGCGAGTTGGCTCTCAGTGATCCGATCACGGCCACCCAAAGCCGCCGTGTAGAGCGCGATCAAGTCAACGCGCCGGCGCCCTGTTCGAGAGCGGGAATCAAGACCGCGGCGCTTCAGCGGACTGTTGGTAATCGCGGCGCGAAGTTGTCGCGGTCGGGCAGCAACTGTGACGGTATTCGGTTGCGCACTTTCGAGCATTTTCAACCCTTTTGCGGACACACAGCGGACACGGATCGTAGCTTAAGCCCAAAATTCCCTAATGACAATGGACATTTTCAGGCAAAGCCCACTGATGGACAAACAGACGGCAGTGCAGTTCGTCCGCCGGGGGTGACCAATTTCGCAACCAATCCGCGCGCCACTTTTTTCGAGGCCGACCGTGAGGGCGCGTGAGTGGCGGTTTGGGCGTTGGGAGGTATTCGCGTGAGGTTTAGGTTGGTTGCGCACTCGCAAGGTTCAACCTAAAGTTTCCCATTGGGGTTGGGCGTTGGGGGGGAGGGTCTTACGGGTGGTTTTGCGAGCGTCATCAGTCGGCACGGTGATTCAGGGTCTACTTCCCTTCGGAACGGACAGCGCCGCACGTCCAAACTGGACCCTGTGCCCTATTTGGCCGCCGGACGTTTTCGCCGTAGCTGCAACCTTGGCATTCTCATCGAGCTGTTACGCCGAACCAGGGCTCCTGTTGCACCGAAATGCAGCGGAACAAACTGAAAAGCGCAAATGGGCAGCTAGCGCGGTGCGAATCGGGAAGAGATGGAGGCAATCGACAGACCTCTCAACTCCAACTCAAGTTCAAAGTTGGTGGAAAGAGTTATGGCGCTCGCGAGACGAGCCACTTTGCGCAGGCCCTGAAGAAGGAAAATTGTGGAAGCGAGCTTGCATGAACTTGCTTGCTGCAGCTGACGAAGCTTGCAGCGGAGTTGGCTATACACCAGATGAAGAGGGAATAGCGTCGTTCGTGTGGAACGAATTTCTCTCTAACACAAAGCCAGTTCTCGAAAACATCCCAAATAGCATTGCATTCCAAGTTCCCAAGGAAGTTGCCTGCGTGTTGCCCAAGGCATTAACGCCCGACGCGGGATGTACAGTTCGCTCACTATCTCACAATCTCGCGCTGCTTCCAGGGATTGGTGTAGTCAAAGCTGAATGGTACATCGGTGATTTTCCGGCCGCGCGGCCCTCCATCTCTCGCAACATCTCGAACGCCGTTGAGGGCCTGACAGAGGGCCACTCAATGAATCTCTTACTGGTCCCATTTCCATACTCCGTTCACGGATTAGATTTTTGCGTGAGCCGCATCTCTGAGGAAGGTGGACCTGAACGATCCCGCCCGGCCGGATACTTTCGCGTCCGTCAAAACTGGCTGAGGATAGGGAGTCGAACGATTACTGCGGCGCAATTTGCAAGTTTTTTATCCTCATTAATACGTCGAGCAGCGAGAGACATGGGGGAAATCCATGGCGTTGTTCTTCCTGAAGCGTCGTTAACTCGCAATCTAGCTGTTCGCGTCGCCAAAATTCTTGCGCGTCGGCATCCAAAGCTGCAGTTCTTAGCCTGTGGAGCGCTCAGTTCTATAGATGGAGAAGAACGTAACGAGGCAGTCCTCATCCGTCTGCACGAGAAAGAGATTGCCCATAGGTTCATTCAGTCAAAACATCACAGATGGCGAATCAACGACAGGCAACTCCTGCAGTATCAACTCGGTGGCGTCCTGGACCCGACCAGGACGTGGTGGGAGGACATAGCGCTGCATACTCGTCAGATACAGTTCGGCGTAAATGGCCATGGTGCTGTAATTGCAACATTGATTTGTGAAGATCTTGCACGTCCCGATCCGGTCTTACCTGTCATAACGGCCATTGGCCCAAACCTGGTCATCGCCCTACTAATGGACGGCCCGCAGCTTGAATCGAGGTGGCCAGCAAGGTACGCCACGGTCTTGGCTGACGACCCCGGCTCATCAGTGCTGACGCTCACCTCCGCGGGGATGGTCGAGCGTACCATTCCGCCTACAGGGGATAGCCGAAATGTAATAGGCTTGTGGAAGCATCGTGAGTCGCGAGCCACGGAACTGGTCCTGCCTCAGAAAGCGCTTGCTTTGGTGGTTTCTCTCGCACTAAACGAGAAGCTACAGGTCACGCTGGACGGCCGTGAAGACCGGAAAGCCATTGAGTATAGCTTGGCAGGTCTTCGAAATGTTTATTTGGATGAGCGCCCTGAGTGGTTGGACAGGTAACTCGATGAGGGAGCAAGCTCATGGCTAATTGGGTGGGAGACGCAGTCTCAAAGAAATTTTTGAAGCAGCTTGCGCGCTCGACGAAGGTTAAAGGGCCGAGCGTCGTTAAAAGCTACCGCAAGGCGCTGAGAAAAATCAAAGCGGAGCAGAGCCGACGGCAGGCCGCGGCTTCCCAGTCGAGAATGTCTGCCTAGGACGATCCTCCGCGCGCGAATGACTGACTTTTTTGTGGCGGGTTGTGGGCGGGCGGCTACTAACTGAGAGGTGCGGCCAAGAGGGCGGAATGACTCCGGATTGCCGCCACGACGGGAACCAACTGGCGCCGGGCGCGTTGGGGGCACAGCCGGCCGCCCACTTCCCCCCCTCCCCGTGCTCGGTCGGTTACCCAGGGCGTAGTCGAGAATGGCTACGCCCTTGTCTTTTCGGTGCTCTCCCCCCGGGCCGTGAGGGCCGTGATTTTCCCCCTGCTATCTCTCTCGCGCGCCTATTTGCCAACTTTGGCCGAAGATGAAGAGGGGGTATGAAATAAGAGCAGGGGGCGGATCACGGCCTTCGCGGCCTTGGCGGCCTGGTCACCGTAGCTGCCTATCCTAAGCTAGTTTTTAGCGCGTCCGCAGAATCGTCGAGGTGCAGCTCTTGGGGGTAGTGCCTCAATTTGAAATTTACGACCGAATCCGTTGTAAATTTTGAAATTTTTGGAACGCCGCGTCGCCATTTGCGTTTGTCGGGTAGCGTGCAAACGAGAGTAGCGGCCGTGACGCGTGCTAGAGCGGAAGAATATCGACGCCTCGCACAAGAGTGCCTGACAACGGCGCGCTTGGCCTCGACCGGGGAGGCGCGGGTTGCCTCGCTTGAGATGGCGCGCACTTGGTTT
>Ga0209526_10003740_pt1 | contig 10370 bp, 5 predicted proteins | sample JacPinW_OM2H0_M1_FD_188566 | JGI IMG/M metagenome (GOLD analysis project Ga0209526, IMG submission 188566) | Forest soil microbial communities from Algoma, Ontario, Canada - Jack Pine, Ontario site 1_JW_OM2H0_M1 (SPAdes) (version 2) | ecosystem: Environmental > Terrestrial > Soil > Boreal... | reverse complement strand
GTCGAACAGCGGAATCGAGCCGGGGGTCAGCTCGAGCGCCGCCACCAGGGCCGCCTGCACGAGCGATACGCTGATCATGGCGCCCACCACGCCGTGGCGTAGCGCAATCCAAGTCACCGGAGCAAACAGCGGATAGAACAGCCGTACGTCGCGCGCGGCGGCGAGCGCGAACGCGAGGCCGACTCCGACCACGGCTCCGAGCGCCTGCAGAATGATCTCGCGCCTGTTGCGCCGGATTCCCTCCCACAGCGCGGAGCGGTCGACTTTCAGCAGCAGCACCGGTGTGAGCGCGATGATGCCGTTGAATTCGCCGATCCAATAGCGCCCGAAGCCGGCCCAGGCCGCGCCGGCGTTCAGCTGCCCGGCGCTCACCAGAATCCCGATATAGCCGGCCGCAGCAACGCCGCTTGCCAGGGCGATGACGCTGGCGAACCACACAGCGTGCCTCGGTGTGGCGATGGATCGCTCCAGGCCGCGCCGGCGCAAGCCCCAGGCAGCCAGTGTGTATACGGCGGCGAGATACAAGGATGCCAGCGCCAGCACCCCCCACGGAGCCGGAGCCTCGTCGGTCAGGAGCTCACCGACAAAGATTCCGAACGCCACGAGCGGCGCCCATCGCCCGCCGCGCGCGAGCAGCAGCGCCATGACCACTCCGGTGTTCGGATTCCACGGGGTGATACTCGTGTTGCGCAGCGGTTCGACATAGCTCGCCCAATCCAGCAGCAGATAGAGCGCGAGGTAGCCTGCGCCGAGAAACAGGGAGTGTGACCCGAGCGCCCGTCCCCACAGACGGATCCCGGTTGCCGAGGTGTTACTCACAACGAACCCAAGCACCGCCACCGCGCGTGCGGGACGGGTGCATCACGGAACTCCTGGCGAGATCGCATCCGAGACGGAGTATACCGAGATCACGTCGCGGTCCGGGATGGCCGTCACGGAATGGCTAATTCATCAGCGGCTGCAACGGCCTAGCGCCAGAATTACCAGTTGGAGAGCTGTGCGAAATCTGCATTCGATTGCTCCGGTGCAACTTCGCGATGTCGCGCACGTAGCATTCAGGATATCGGGGGCGCCAGCGAGCCGCCTCCAGCCGACGCCTGAGGCTCCAGGCCTGATGCCCGCGCAAGATCACGCGGGAGGCAGCGCCAGGTTTTTGCGCCCGCAAAGGGCGATGATCAACCGATCGGCGCGTTCATCGTCCGGCGACGAAGTGTCACACCGAGACCGAGCAGCCCGAGCGTGAACATTGTGAGGGTGCCCGGCTCTGGCACGCCTACGGGTGTCAGCGAGGCACTCACCAGCGCATCGACGTAATTGGTGTTGTTGTAGCCAACCAGACCAGAGTTGTTTGGGTCGGGCTCGACGCCGCCCGGCGACAGCGTGATGCCGGACGAGTCGAACGAGTACCCGAAATCCACCCAATTCTGTCCCCCGCTGTCCACTAGCTGGGAGAAGAAGGTGTTCGGGCTCAGGTTATAGTTGGTGGGAAGCAGTGCCGTGATGGGGTCCGAGAAGCCCGGTCCCTGGAACCCGCCGCCACTCGGATCGTAGCCGGTCAGTATTCCATTCACTGTGTTGATGGAACTGAAGTCGTCAGTGCAGACGATGGTCCCATCGAACGTGGCACCTGACGCATATGTCAGGTCGATGTTCTCCGTTATATCGGCTTGCGCGACGCCAGCGGTGAGGGCGGCAGCCGCCATCGCGGCAAAGGTCAGTGAGCGCATGTGAATTCCCTGTCGGCAACGAGTGCCTGTTGTTCTTGTACCGGATAGACAATGCAAGACGCGGGCCAGCTCGGTAAAGTTAAGAAATACATGGGGTTGGCAGATCCCCCGGTGAGCCTGGCGTAAAGACTTCCGACGGCTTGTACTGCCTCGGATACGCGCACCCCATGGTGCGCTAGTAGTTCTCCCGTTGAACCGTTCAACTTGGGCCCAAGCCGGTGCCGGTTTGCCTTATTTCGCATCGCCGAAGAAATCGGCGACGGGCCATTTCGCAAGGGCTTTCTTGCGCCGGAAAGTAGTTAGACCACTCCGTCCGCGCGCGACTCAATCAAGGAACGATCCAGTCGCCATCGGCAACCACCCGTTTTCCCTGCGGGTCGGCGAAGTGCACGATGTAGGCCCCCTTTGAACCAAAACGCTGTCCAGGCGCGAGGCCCAGCCGCGGGTAATAGCCGTTGATGATCCGGTGGCTCAACTCAACCTCGACGCGCTCGAGGAGGTAGTCTGGTACGAAGTTATCCAGCATGTGGCCGGCGGCTTCGGCCAGAATCGAGCAGGCGATGTAAGTGTTCGTCTGAGTGCGCTCATCGACCACCGGGATGTGCTGGATGTTGAACCAGCCCAGCGGGTAATTCATGCTCACCGTACGCTGAGGCGGTAACTGGTACGGGTAGGTCATGTGGCTCGTGCGCCACGCGGCGGGCAACGGCGCATTCTCCAGACCGCCCATCAGCCCCGACACGAACACGCTCGTGTTGGCGGCAGGCTGCGCAGGTAAGGCCTGCAGATCGCCAGGCCGCAACCAGAGCACGAGCGCATCGCCCGCAGCGGTTTCGCGCAACAGGTCGGCCAGCTCCCGAGCCGGGTTGGTGCTTTTCAGCTCACGCGCTACCGCCTTCACCCCGAGAGGTGCAACAGCCGCGGCGAGCGCCCGCGCCGCCGGCGCACCGATGTCCTCGCGTCGGTAGACCTGGATGACACGCCGCAAGCCCGATTTCTCAGCCTCTTCGTGCATCCTTCTGGCGATGACATCGGCCTCGAGCAGTACGCCCCTGGAGAAATAGACCGGATAGAAGTCCTGCTCCGCGACCACGGGCAGATCGATATTCGGCAGCAGACATGGAATGGACTCGCTCTGGCAGAAGCGATGCACGGGTTCCCAGGTTCTACCGCCGATCCCGGAGATCACTGCAAATACCGGCTGAGCCTTGAATCGCTGCTCCAGCTGCGCTTCCCAGCTCTCAGGCGGACCGCTCAGCTCCCAAACCTGCAGCTGCCAGCGACGCACGACGCGGAAATGGATCCTGCGATCGCTCTGCAGAGGCGGGTCCTTGCCCAGGTGGAACGCATTCTTGTTGCCGAAGAAATGCTCGAGAACATCGAGCATGCCCTGGCGCTTCACCGGATCGGCATCGGGCGTGACGATGGTCGCGAATTGCAGCGTATCGCCATCGGCACCCCGAACCGGGTGGTTCGACAGCTGCTTCAGGTACGCGATCAGCATCGTCATGCTCGCGTCATCGAGCGGAAAGCGAGGCATCAGATAGTCGAATGGCCGACCGTCAGGATCGACGCCTGTGCGGATCGCTCGCGCGAGGCTTTGCTCGGTGTAGCGGCTGCGCCGTGGACCCGCCGCCTCACCGCCCGGATTCGCCATGTTCGCCGCATCCATCGAACCGGCACGGAACAGGTATTTGCCGGTGATCGGCGGAATGACGATCCGCCCTTCCTCGGTTCCGAATCCGCTGCGACGGTGGCAGTTGACACAGGCGGCAGCCGCACCTTCAACCGGATCAGCGCCCTCGCGCTCACCACGCAGCGGCGCCCCGGAGGGGAGAATTCCCTGACGATAGAGCACCTCGGCGCCAGCCGGCGCAGGCGCAGGTGCCCTGGGCCACGCGCTCACCGCCAGCAGCGTCGCTACGAGGAAAGCAGCCGAAGCGCGTAACACTCGCCGAGGGTAGTTCAGCGGCCGGCGGGCGACAAGGGCGATACCGCGGCGGTCACGTGGCCGGGACCGTGCAGCTCCTGCAACAGCATGTCTGCGGTTGCGAACCCGTCGAAGCGCACCCACGGAGCGCCGGGGGCAGCCCGGATGAGCGTGACGGGTGTGTGGCCCATCTTGTCGCCCCGATACACATCAAAGACTCGCTGGGCAGCGGTGCTCGCCGCCATCGTGCCGGTGTAGTGCTGCCAACTGGGCCCTGCCTGGTAGCGGCTCGCGTAATCGCGCAGTCGCGCCGGTGTGTCCTCTTCCGGATCGATGGAGATGGAGACCAGATGCACGCCATCGCGATCGGCCCCGAGTTTGTACTGCAATTGGGAAAAGATATGGCTCGCCAGAGGACAGATTCCCGAGCAGGTCGTGTAGATGAAGTTGAGCACCACGGGGCGGCCATCGTTCAGTTCGTCGGCGAGCGAGACGCTCTTGCCGTCGTCGCGCACGAGCTTGATCGGGGGCACGCTGTAGTTGGCGGTCGATCGTACCACCGTCGCCGCAGGCGACGGCTGGTGTCCCGCATGGGGATCGGCTGCTTCGTCCGCCGCCGCTCTCAGCGCGAAGGATGCCATGAGTGCGGCGGCGAACACCGGCAGCACAACCGCTTTGATCCAGGGGCTCATCGAGTGTCTCCCTACGTGTCGCATCCTCTACGGCGTGCCCGGCGCGCTCGGACTGTGGGCGGCTTTGGCCGACGCAGTCAGGGGCGCGGGCTTCGTGAACACGCTGTCCTCAATGGCCGGATTGATCTCCACCTTTTCGAGGGTCAATTTGTGCGAGGTACGCACTCCCTCGAGCCGGGTCTCGGATTCAAACGGAATCATCAACCCATCGACGGACCGGTAGTCGGTCAGATAGCTCTGCACGCCGCGCATCTTGCCGTCGAACCGGTGTGGATTGCCCTCGATCTTGCTCTCGAGGAATGTCTTCCCGTCGACCCAGACGTGACGCTCGACGCCGGCCTTGGTCGTTACCTTCAGTCGGTAGTTCGCCTTGCCCTCGACCATTTCCGTGCCTTCGAGCTCGAGCTTGCTGCCCTTGGCGGCATAGTCGAGCAGCGGCCCGTCAAGCTCGTCTGCCGTTGTGCTCTTGCGCAACTCCTCGGGCGAGAATGGCTCCGCCCCGGAACGGCCGAGATAGGGGCGATAGGTCCAGCCGTCTTTGCCGTCGAAGACCTGCAGCGCGGTGTGGCCTGCGAACTCCACTGCGACACGCTGCTTATGCGGCCGCTTCGCCTGCATGGTGAAGGCGAGCTGGGTTGGCTTCTTGCCGCCGGCATCCAGCTTGCCCGACAAGGTCAGCGTCTTGACGGCCCGCCAGGCTTTCGCTCCTCCGCGGGCGGCCGCGTTCTTGTCGGCGATTTGAGCCGCCGTCAACGCGGGCAGACTCGGTGCCGGCGCCGGTTTGGCCACGGCCGCCGCCTGGGGCGCCACGGCCGGGGGCGGAGGCGGACCGGGATCGCGCGTGACTTTGATGGCGGCCGCGTCGGGCGCGTAACTGGAAATCGCGATGACCAACGTCAGGCCAAAGCCAAGCCGGAGTTTTGACATGTGTGAATCTCTCTTTATCGTTATGTAATCGCCTCCGAGATACCCGTTGCAGGTAGTGCGGCGGAGGCTACTCGACGGTCAGCCCCTCTGCGCGGAACGGACCGATCATCACGTCGACCCGCTGACCGGGCTTCACCAACTTTCCCGGATTGGAGAACACCATCCAGTATTCGCGTCCCAGCTCCGGAGTCGCCGTCTGCCGCAGCTCGCCGATCTTCTCCATGGTCGGCACTGCAAGCCGGTTCCCGGTCGTCTGGTCAACCATGAAGGGTTTCGCACGCTTGTCGGTCAGCATCTGCGCCTTGTCCGGATCGACCACCCGGTAGCGAAACTCCAGCGAGGCGCCGGAAGAGATGGAGCGAACCCGCAGGTGATCGACGCCGAATCTGCGCGCACGATACATTTCAGCCCGCTCACTGTGCGGAACCTCAACCAAACGGCGCGCCGGGGGCCTGGCTGAGGCGGCGGGCCCCTGCGCAGCAGACGGCGTGGCCTGCGATTTGGAGCTTGCGTCCCGAGTGTCCGCCTGAGCGCGCGACGCACAAACAACGATGCTGCCGACGAGCAATCCCGCGAGCAGCAATCCCTTCAGGTACGCGTTAGCGTTGTCGTTGTCGTCGGTCATATGAGCTGAGAAATTATACCGGCCAGTAAGCCGGCGATGCGTGCGTCCCGTCACGATTGTCAGCGAGCTCCTTCGGCATCGACAGTTCCCGCGGGGACGATCGGCCTGATCGTCCCCGCGAGGTCGGTCAGCCTCAAGGCACCTGCCCGCCGCTCGGTGTCCGGTAAGCAGCACCGAGCGGAGTGTTGTAGCCAGCGGCACCTTTCTGGATCGAAGGATTCACGGTCGACAGCGGGCCGTAGAACATATTGATCCAGTTGTTGCCTTCATCGACGGTGGCCGCCGGCGTCAGCGTGAAGTTCTGGTAGAACGGGTTGTTGTCCGGAATACCCGGGGGCGTGGTGATCCCGAGCGCTCCCGGACGGATGCATCCCGGCGCGTTGGCACTGCCATTCCCATTGAGAGAGTTGGCCGCCAGGCACACCGTCGGCGCGATTTCCGGCGTGACACGCGAGCCGTTGCAATACATGGCTGCAGACCATGAGGGCGCGGTGCTGTTGTTACTGCCGCCATATCCGCCCGAGCCGACGGTCGAGCTGGTCGGTGCCAGCCTGTAACCGCCCGAATTGCCCCCCGCGGTGCTCGTGTCGCCATATACCCCGATGTCCCAGTAGTTGGCGCCGCTCGGGCATGCCCCGGTGTGACCCGCCTGATTCAGCGGCGGCGTCAGCGTGACCACCGCAGGATTGCCGGCGGTCGTGATGTGGAACGAGCGGTTGTGCCAGAAGATATCGTTGGCCAGCGCCGGGTTCGAGAAGTTCTTGCAACCCGGAGTCGGACAGCTCGCCGCATTGGTCGCGGCTAACGCCGGGATCAGGTTCGGAGTGTGCGTATGCGTCTCCAACCCTGCCGGCTCGAAGTTCGAGGTGGTAACCGGGTTCGTGCAGCCCGTCGGGTTCAGCGGGTCCGGGTTGCAGCCCGGCGGCGGCACGTTGCTGTTCGGCGCTCCCAGCGTGTCGAACAGTACGCCGGCCGAAGCGGTCGAGTCGTTGGACGCCACCGTGTTGTTGGTAAAGGTCACGTTCACCGCGTCCTGGAGCGACACGCCGCCTCCGGCCCAACCTGCGACGTTGTTGACGATCAGGTTATTGGTGACGGCGACCTTGTTCCAGTGACTCGAAGCATTCGGGTTGTTCAGCACGTCGTTGCCGTTGGCGAGCTCGATCCGCAGCCCGCCGCCACTGCCGCTCTCGGCGGTGTTGCCCATGAACAGATTGGAGTCAATCGTAACGGAACCGACGCCATCCGAGAGCGAAGGAGCCACGTCGATGTCGATCAGGGAGTTCTCGCTCGCCGTGCCATCCGGGCTGGCACCTTCGATGACCACACCGCCGCCCCAGGTCGGGATGGTCGGGTTGTTGGTCTGGTTAAAGATGAACGAGTTGTGCGCGATGGTCGCGTTGAAGCTCAGTCCATAGTGGTTGTAGCCACCGCCGTCACCCGAGCTCAGATTGCCGCACACCCAGTTGTTGGTGAAGCGGTAGTTGTCGGAACCCGGCGTGAACGTCACGCCGCCGCCGGCCGACGGCGTGGTCGAGTTCAGTTCGTCGCCGTAGGACGCGTTGAACGCGACGGTGTTGTTGTGGATGTTCACGTTGGCGTCGATGCACAGCGGCGCCGCATCGGTCGCGCCGGGGGTGGGTACAACTCCAACGAGGGCGGGGCACAGAGCTCCACCGAGGGTCGGGTCTGGCACTTCCGCCTGGCCGATCGTGATGCCACCCGTCAGCGTGCCGGCGTTGTTGACGACGCGGTTGTTGGCAACCTCGATGTTATGGGTCCAGCCGTGCAGGAAGATAGCGCCGCCGCCCTGCGAACTGTTGGCGACCGTTATGCCATCGATGCGCGACGGGTTGCACAGGTAGTTGGTCGGGAAGAACGGCGACGATGCGTTGCAGTCCCCCAGACCACCGTTGAAGCCATTGTTCGTGGCCGTACCGCTGCTGCTGGTGAGCGGAATGCAGCCCGCCGAACCCTCTGCAAAGCAGTTCGCCGTATTGTTGTTCTCCAGGCCCTTGGCGAGCACGGTTATACCCGCGCCTTCATACGCTCCCACCAGGGTCGGCTCCTGCAGCAGCTCGGACAGATTGCCGTTGAGGTTCGAATTCCAGCCGATGATGGGCTCGAGCGGGATCGGATCGACTGCGGGCTGGCCGTTCGACAAAGCGAAGTTGCAAGAGTAAGTGCCCGTCGGATCGTAAGCGACCGGCGGAGTCGGCGGCGTCGCCGTCGGGTCGCCGTTGAGCAGGGCTCCGCTCAGCGACACGCCAAAGAGGCAGTTCACTGTCCGGCGCCAAGGATCGATCTTGCCCGAGGGGTGCGCATTCGCGTCGATGATCACGGACGCAGCGGCCACGCCCGCCAGCCGGACCGGCTTCCACATCAGCAGCATTTCCCGGTACGTACCGGCGCCGAGGATGATCTCGTCGCCCGGAGTGGCCGCGTTCAGTGCAGACTGAATCGCGTTGCCGGCCGCATTCTCGCCGTTGATGAACGTCGGTCTCTTGCCGCCCGCGACGACGGTCACGGCGTCGACCGACTTCTGGCCGGTGCTGGTCGTGATCACGAGCTCGCCGCAGTGTGCACCGCCATTGCCGGCGCCGGCTTGCTGGTGTGCGCACAGAGGTAGGCCGGCCGGCACGGTGCAAGTCATCGTGAGGTCGCCACCGCTGCACGTCGCGGCTGCACCGCCGATCGTTACGTGGGCGCCAGTACCGAATCCATAGTGGCGCACGATGGTCTTCTGGTTGTACGGCGCGGTTGTCGCCGCCGGTCCCGAGTAGGCGTGGTTCGGCACCGTCACGTCGCCCAGCGCGGTAATCGTGATCGGTTGGCCAGTCGAGCTGACCCAGGGCCCTGAACAGGCCCCGGCCGAGCTGCAGGCCTTGGACCCAGAAGCGGCATTGATGGACAGACCCGTGGTTCCCGTCACGCTCTTGATCGCGGGCGTCGCATCCGGGTAGGCGCAATCCGGCGGGTTATAGGCCTCGGCGAACGCCGCGACCGGGACCACCGGCGTGTCCAGGTACGTCGTGTCAGCCGGCATGAACGGGTTCTCGTAGCAGAACGTGCTGTACATCGGGTTGAAGAACGGATCGTCGATCAACTGCCCAACCGTCGTGCTGCACCCGGCCGGAACACCGGGTGAGTTGCCGGACGGCGGCGTCGTGCACGCGGTACGCGTGTCGATGACCGGACCCCGGTCGTTCATGCAGGTGAGCATCATGCCCGGCGCGTAGCCGGTCGGATTCGGGGGGTTGACGTCGAATGTCGAGAACACCAGACCGTTGTACAGGCCCCATTGGTCGGACAGGGTGCGCGAGAGCTCGACGCCGTTGAAGTCCTTGATCGATACCGGCAGGTTCGGCACGGCGAACTTCTCGCCGAAACCGGGCGACGCCTGGTCGAATTCAGACGAGAAGTCATCGAGGATGAACCCGGTGTAATGCGTCGCGGCGGGCGTCTTGGTCCAGACGAAGAAGTCGGCGACGGCCTGCATCTGGTCCTCGAGGTGGATTTCCTTGCGGTCGCAGAGCCTGCGAGACGCACCGGCGAACGGCGCGACTTCACCACCCTCGGGCGAGATCGACATGTAGTCGGGAACCACGCGCAATTGGCCGACGCACGGCGCAGGCATCTGGATGAGACCACCCGGCCCGAAGCTGCCCAGGGTGGAGTTCCCCATGTCCGCGGTCGGCTGGGAGTTGTTCTGGTTCGGAACGCCTGCGGTGTAGGGGCTTCCGGTACCGGTAAACGGACCCGTGTAGGACGGGTTCTGGGCGTTGATCGCCGCCTGGTCGGGCACGATGAAGATGTCGCCGAGACCGACGAACTGCGCCCCAATCGTTGCCGAGGCGACAAAGTTGTCTCCCATCAGGATGTTCTTGTCTTCCTCCTTCGTCAGCTCGTAGCCGGGCGGCACGACCACTTCGACCACGTACTTGCCGGGCGGCAGTATCTTCGCGGTGGAGCCGTATGCGCCGACCGTTCCGAAGTTGGTGTTGGGCACCGTGGCGCACGCGACCGTCACGGTCGCGCCGTTGACTGTTGCGGGGAAGGAGGTTGCTGTCCCGCTGCACGCCTGGCTCGGGAACTGGTACAGACCATCGTACGGCGCCGGCTGCATCTGGTTGAAGTTGTGCATGCCGTCATAGCACTTGAACTGGCTGTTGTTGGGCAGCGCCTGATTTGGGGTCAGGAAGTTGCTCGTTCCGGCCAGGGTATAGGGGAAGAACGGGTCGTTGGCATCCTGGCCCGGGCAATTCATGTTGGGGGTCGTGCTCGGAGTGCCATTGGCGAGAGGGCGGAAGCCCTGAGCGTAGGCATCCCAACTGCTGGTCTGGGTCTGGTCGACCAGCTTGAGCGCCGTCGTCCCGTCCGGTGCCTGGCTCTCCTGGTACAGATTGATCGTGACGCCGGGAACCAGCGGCTCCCACAGGTTCTGGAACAGCAGCTGCGGGTCATCGAAG
>Ga0209526_10003739_pt1 | contig 10371 bp, 9 predicted proteins | sample JacPinW_OM2H0_M1_FD_188566 | JGI IMG/M metagenome (GOLD analysis project Ga0209526, IMG submission 188566) | Forest soil microbial communities from Algoma, Ontario, Canada - Jack Pine, Ontario site 1_JW_OM2H0_M1 (SPAdes) (version 2) | ecosystem: Environmental > Terrestrial > Soil > Boreal... | reverse complement strand
CCATCGAGTGGAGACGGGATGGGACGAGTTGCACCTCGCCTATTTCAGCGGATATGCAATGTGGAACTATTTGAATGCGCCGTTCTTTTTTGCGCTCCCGGGCTTTGCCACTGAAGAGATCGAGCCTTGGAACGGGGACGGCGAGACGCGACGGCGGCTCAAGGTCACTTTCCCCGACTCCGTCGCGACACATTGTCCCGAGCAGGTCTTTCACATCGACGGCAACGGCCTGATCGCGCGGCTCGACTACAGCGCCAACGTGACCGGCGGCATTCCGACCGCTCACTATGTCGGCGGCTATCGCGATGTCGACGGCGTCAGGCTTTGGAGCAAGCGGCGCGCTTATCGGAGAAATGCCGACGGCACGGCCAACACCGATGGGGTCGCGGTCGCCATCGATGTCGCCGACATCAGGCTTTCCTGATCATATTCGAATGGGCTGAACCGATGACCGAGGTTGATGAGAAGCGTCACATGGTGACAATCGGCGTTAACGGCGTGCGGAAGTCGATCGAGGTCGAGGCGCGAAAACTGCTGGTTCATCTGATCCGGGACGATCTCGGCCTGACCGGAACGCATGTCGGTTGCGATACTTCGCAATGCGGCGCCTGCACCGTCGAGATCGACGGGCGCGCGGTGAAATCCTGCACCGTGCTCGCCGTAATGGCCGACGGCGCCTCGATCACGACAATCGAAGGCGTGTCGCCGCAAGGCGCGGCGCTCGATCCCGTGCAGGCCGCCTTTCACGAACATCATGCCTTGCAATGCGGCTTCTGCACGTCCGGGATGATCATGAGTGTGCGGGAATTGCTGAAGAACAATTCCCGCCCGACCGAAGACGAGATCCGCCACGGCCTTGCCGGCAACATCTGCCGCTGCACCGGCTACCACAACATTGTGCGCGCCGTTAAGGCCCTTGCATCGGGAGGCAATGAGCGATGAACGCACCTACAATCCGCTACGTCGGCCAGCCGCTGCGCCGGCGGGAAGATTTCAAGCTGTTGACCGGCAAGGGCCGCTATGTCGACGATATCAAGCTGCAGGGCGTGCTGCACATGGCGGTACTGCGATCGCCGCACGCCCATGCCGACATCAAGCATATCGATATCGCGAAGGCTGCCGCAGCACCGGGCGTTCGCTTAGTGCTCTCGGGCAAGAATCTCGTGGGCAAGATCGGTCCGATCGTGCCGAACTGGATCATTCCCGGAACCAAAGTGCCGCTCCGCCCGGTACTCGCCATCGACCGCGTCCGCTTTGTCGGGGAATGCGTGGCGCTGGTGGTGGCGGAGCACCAGACGGCGGCTTACGACGCGATCAACCTGATCGAGGTCGATTACGAACCGCTCCCCGCGGTGGTCGATGAGGAAGCCGCGACCCGCGACGGCGCGCCGCAACTGCATGACAACGTGCCCGGCAATATCACGACCATCTACAAGGTGCGCGGCGGCGATTATCAGAAGGCCGCGCGCGAGGCCGATCAGATCATCAGCCTGCGCATCGTCAACAACCGGCTGATCCCGACCTGCATGGAAACCCGCTGCATCGTTGCCGAGCCGAACCCCGACGGCACGCTGACAGTCTATATCGGAAGCCAGGTTCCTCACATGCACCGGCGCTGGATCGCCGAGACGACTGGCATTCCGGAACATCTATTGCGTATCGTCGCGCCCGACATCGGCGGCGGTTTTGGCGCCAAGATGCATCTCTATCCGGAAGACCTGCTCTGTCCTTATTTGGCGCGCGAACTCGGCGCGCCCGTAAAATGGTGGGAATCCCGTTCCGAAAGCCATCAATCGACCAGCCATGGCCGCGCCCACACCGAAACCATCGAGGCAGCGATCCGCAACGACGGCACTATCCTGGGCATGAAGGTCGAAACGCTAGGCAATGCCGGGGCTTATTTGTCGAATATGGCAAGCGGCGGGCCGACCGTGAACACCATCAATTTCGGCACCGGCACCTACCGGATCGAGAATTACGAGGCGATCTCGCGCGTTGTCGTCACCAACACCGTGCCGGTCGATGCCTATCGCGGCTATGGACGGCCCGAAGCCGCCTATATCGCGGAACGCACAATCGACGCTGTCGCGCGTCACCTCGATCTCGACCAGGTCGAGGTGCGCAGGAAGAATTTCATCCAGCCCACGGATTTTCCGCATCGGCCCTATGGCAGCGCGGGCGTGATGTTCGACAGCGGCAACTATCAAGGTTGCCTCGACAAGGCCCTCGCCGCCTTCGACTATGACGGCCGCCGGCGTGAGCGCGATGCCTTACGCCACAACGGCGTCTATCGCGGCATCGGCGTTGCCGCTTACACCCATATGTGCGGCATGGCGCCGTCGCGGCGGCTGGCCTTGAGCGGCTTCGACCGCGGCGGCTGGGAAAGCGCCCGCGTCAGTATCGATTCCAGCGGCCGCGCCACGATCTATTCGGGCTCGATGAGTCAGGGTCACGGCCATGTCACCTCGCTTTCGCAGATCGCAGCCGACGTCCTACAGATTCCGATCGAGCATATCGACGTGGTGCAGGGTGACACGCGGCAGGTTCAGGCCGGCCACGGCACTTTCAATTCACGCTCGATGGCGGTCGGCGGATCGAGCGTGCATGTGTCTTCGGAACGGATCGTCGCCAAGGCAACGAAAATCGCGGCGGGAATGCTCGAGGTCGACGAGAAGGATGTCGCCTATTCGGCCGGCACATTCAGCGTGCCCGGGACCGACATTGCGCCCGTGACGTTCGCGAAAGTGGCGCGCATGGCTTATGTCGGTCACCGGCTCCCCGACGGCGTGGCGCCGGGGCTCGATGAAACCGTGTTTTACGATCCGACCGGCATGGGTTCGCCCTCGGGCGTTCATCTCGCCTATGTCGAGGTCGATGTGGAGACCGGCATCGTCAAGGTGCTCGACTATGTCGCGGTCGACGACGTCGGCACGCTGATCAATCCGCTGCTTGCGGCCGGCCAGATTCATGGCGGCGTCGTGCAGGGCATCGCGCAAGCGCTTTATGAAGAAGTCAGCTACGATTCGGAGAGCGGACAGCTCTTGACCGGCTCGCTGCTCGACTATGCGGTACCGCGGGCCGAGGACGTTCCCAACATCTTGTCGCTGTTCCAGGAGACGCCCTCGCCGACCAATCCGATCGGCGTCAAGGGTATCGGCGAGAGCGGCTCGATCGCAGCGCCGCCCTGCATGGTTCACGCCGTGCTGGATGCGCTGTCGCCTTTTGGCATCAAACATCTCGACATGCCCCTGACGCCGCCGCGGATCTGGTCGGCGATCACGGCCGCGCGCACGGGAGCAGGCCGATGATCCCCGCAGCGTTCGACTATGTGCGCGCGTCCTCGCTCGCTGACGCGATCGGGCGAGCGCAGGGCGATCTCGACGGCAGCAAGTTCGTCGCCGGCGGGCACACGCTGTTGCCGACGCTGAAATTACGGCTGGCCTCGCCCTCCCTGCTGATTGATATCGGCGGCATTGCCGATCTCAGGGGCATCGCGATCGGTGATACCAGCATCAAGGTCGGCGCGCTGACGACCCACGCCGAACTGCTAGGCTCCGAGCCGCTTCATGCGGCGCTGCCGATTTTCCGTCAGGCCGCTGGCCTTATCGCTGATCCGCAGGTACGCAACCGCGGCACCATCGGCGGCTCCCTGGCGAATGCCGATCCGGCGGCCGACTGGCCTGCGGTTGTCGTCGCACTGAACGCAGACATTGAAATTGCCGCCGCGACAGGTTCGAGACGCGTTCCGGCGAGGGACTTCTTTGTCGATATCTTTGCGACCTTGCTCGCGCCGGGCGAACTGCTCACGGCCATCCACACCAAAAGGCCCGCACCGGGTACGCGGGTCGGCTATCGAAAAATCCGTCATCCCGCGAGCGGCTATGCCGTGGTGGGCGTCGCCGCCTGCGTGCGCTTGAAGGACGGCAACGTTGCCGAAATTTCCGTCGGCGTCACCGGTGCGGCAAGTCATGCTTTCGCGGCCAACGCGGTGGCCGATTTCCTGATGGGAAAACCGCTGTCGCGCGAGAATATCGAGAAGGCGGCCTTGTTGGTCAGCGAGAGCGTCGAATGCCTGTCGGACCGCTACGCCACGGCGGAATATCGCAAACACCTCGTCAAGACCGAGATCGCGCGGGCGCTACTTGCGCTTGCGTCGTGAGACTCGCGGCTTGGTTGGCGCAGTTGCCGCGGCAACGCCGAATCGCTCGCGGTTGAACGGGACCGCGCCGGAACCCGCGACGACCTCGACATCTTCGAGACGCAGCGGCTTGCCGCCTGATGTCGTCAGCCTGGGATATTTGATCTCGCGCCCGGCACTGCGCTCCCGAAACACGACTTGCGGACCTTCAGGTTCGGCCAGCCAATCGTCGCCCCATTTCTTCAGCGCCAGATAGGCCGGAAAGAAATCGCGCCCCTGCTCGGTCAGGACATATTCATAGCGCGTCGAGTGCTCGGGCAGCGGCACGCGCGTCATGATGCCGGCGTCGATGAATCTCTTTAAGCGGTTGCTCAGGATGTTGGGCGCGATCCCGACATAATATTCGAATTCGTCGAACCGCTTCACGCCGTAAAACGCCTCACGCAGGATCAGGATCGACCAGCGGTCGCCGACCACCTCCATGGCGCGCGCCATGGAGCATTCCTTGTTGGCGATACGGCCTCGCTTTGAATTCGGCATTCGCTCGGGTCTCGACTCTCGGTTCGGTCAATAATATCCGGACCCGATACCCGCTTGTCCAGCATCCAACGTAGCTTTTTCAGGCGGCCTGCCCCGGCGCGGCCTGCGGCTTGGCCGCGGCTTCGCCCTCCAGAGCGCGCCGATGCGTGACGAGAACCCCCGCCTCTGCGAGACGCTTCAGCTCGGCCTCGCTGACGCCGAGTTCGGAGAACACAGCGACATTGTGCTCGCCCTGGAACGCCGGCGTTCCGATCGGCGTCAACTCTTCACCGGAAAAGCGCCACGGCCGGCCCGGCAGGCGATATTCGCCGCCGCTGCGGTCCGGCACATGCTGGACTGCGCCCCAGTACTGGCTCCACTCCGACGCGGTCAAATCCTTGATCGAGCGGATTTCGCCCATCGCGATCTTGGCCTCGTCGAACTGGGCATCGAGCGTTGCCATGTCCGGGAAGGTGAGGATCCACGACTGGATGATCTGGTGCAGCGCACCGAAATTCAATCGCCGTGCGGCAGCGCTGGAGAAGCGCGGATCATCCATCAGGTCGACGCGCCGCATCGCGCGCAACCAGGACGGAAACGTCCGGCTGCCAACGATGGAGGTCGCGACGGTGAAATGCTCGCCTTGCGGCCCGGTGAAGAACGAGCAGTCGGTGGCGCCAAGCACCGCGGGCTCGGCGCCGATATCGTCGTCCGATAGATCGACATGGGCGCGCTCGTTCACCGCCAGTAGTGTCGCGGCCATCGCGACGTCGATATATTGTCCCTTGCCGGTTTGCTGCCGGCTGTTCAGCGCCGCGAGGATCGCGATCACCGCCTGCAGTCCCGAATAGACATCGGCATGCGACAGGCTGTCGGTGCGCGGCTCGGTCAGCGCGCTGCCATAGTGGCGAACGCTGTTTTCGGTGAAACCGGCCTCGGCCTGCACGGTCGGCGCGTACGCCATTCGGCTCCGCCACGGACCGCCCTGCCCGTAGCCGGTGATCGAGGCATAGATCAGCCTCGGGTTGCGTTTTGCAAGCGTCTCGTAGTCGAGGCCGAAGAAGCCCAGCGTGCCGGCACGGAAATTTTCCACCACAATATCGGCGGTGTCGCACAGTTTCAGCGCGAGCTCATAAGCGCCCGGCAGATTGAGATTGATGCTGACGTTGCGCTTTCCGGCGTTCTGCTGCGCATAATAGCCCGACATGCCGTCGGTCGATGGGAACGCAAAGCGCGAGACATCGGGGCTCGGCGGCTCGATCTTGATCACCTCGGCGCCGAGGTCCTGCAAGGTCCGTGCACACAACGGACCGGCCAGCACGCGGGAGAAGTCGACAACGCGAAGTCCGCTGAGGGGGCCACTCATGTCAACGGCCCGCGAATTTGGCAAGACCCGGCCCGTTCTTGCGGAACGAGGCGAGACCGGTCTTGAGATCTTGCGAGGCCCAGATCGGCGCCTGTACCCGCGCCATCGCCTCGTCAGCGGCGGCGACGCCCTCGTTGACGGTGATTGAGACCAATTCCTTGGTCGCGGCGTGCGCCAAGGTTGGCCCTTGCGCAAACTCTTCCGCGATCGCCATGGTCGTCTGTTCCAGCGACTCTTCCGGCACAGTAAGATTGATCAGGCCCCATTTTTCCAGGGTCGGCGCGTCGTAGCGCCGCGCCAGCATCGACATTTCCTTGGCGCGCGCAGCGCCGATCCGCTGCACCTGGCGCTGGATGCCGCCGAGCAGCGGATGCAGCCCGAGTGTCGCCTCGACCGAGCCGACCTTCGCCGAATTTGCCGCGATGATGTAGTCGCAGGACAGCGCAAGCTCGAGCCCGCCGCCGAGGCAGACGCCGTGAACGCTCGCGATCAGCGGGATCGGCAACAGTTCCATGAAGCGCAGGAATTCGACGCCGGTCAGCCGGCGGTTTTCCTTGCTCTGGTCCGCCTCGCCGGCGGCGACGCGCTTTTCGAAAATGTCGAGGTCGGCGCCGGCCGAGAAATGCCGCAATCCGCTGCGGATCACGATCGCGCGGTGGCCTGCCTTCTGCGCCGCCTCGATCTGCTCCACGAGCGCGTTGATGAGCTTTGGGCCGAGCAGATTGTACGGCCGGTAGATCATGGTCAGCACGGAAATATTGCCGCGCTCCTCGCGCGTCACCAGCACATCCTCGGACAAAGGCTGTCTCCCGGATTGAGATTGCGTGGATTCATCGCCACGCTTTCGGGGGGCATCTTAGCTCATGGCTTGCATTATGCAAGCCAAAAGATGACGCCCGTAATTCTTAACCTGGGGTCTGCTCGGGAAGCTTCATCAGCGGGCGACGGTACACGGGGCCGATTTTCCGCGCCGAGGCGCAATTCGCGACGTGCGCATGATGGAAGCTCCGACGACTATCGCCGAGGTCAGAGCTTGTGGAACACCAGTGTCCGCAGTTCGATGCTCTCGCGCGGGGCTGCGTCGGGAGGCGTGGTCGGATCGATGAATGCGGTGTGCGGCACAAAACGGGTGCGGCCGTCGGTTGCGGAATCGTAGCACTTCAACAGCAACGCTTCTTCCGCGGTCATCTCGGGGATGTAGTACCAGCGGTGATTGGGGTTGTACTTCACCGAATAGGTCTCCCCGCTTCGGTTGGGGTAGATCAGATCGGAGGCGATGAGATCGCCCGGCGCCACGGTTTGGCCGTCGCACATCGCGAGCGGCGCGTCACGCAACGGCCCCTTGAGCGGCCGCCACAGATTGATGACCTGCACGCGGCCTTTGAGAAGCTCATCCGCCTCCTCGGGCAAATGCTCGCGGACGCGGTTTCGGCCCGACAGGTCGGTCTGATCGACATGAACGCGCGTGGCCGGCTGCCGCGGGCCGGCGCCGCGAATGTCGGCGGCGCCTTCGACCCGCTTGCGCACGGTGTGATCGAAGATGAAGACGCGATCGGCTTTCAGCGTTGCCTTCAGGAAGGCTTCGGCAGCGGGATAGTAGACGTTTCGCACTTCCTTATCGTCGTAGAAATCCTTGACCACGGTCGGATGGCGAACCAGGGCAAAGCCTTCACGGTCCAGTGAAATGCCTGATGCAATCAGGCGCGCATCGAAAATCGGCAACTGGTGCGGTTCGGGCAGCGCCGTCGTCTTTGGCTGGCCCGGCGGCGGATCGAACGCATAGGTTCGCGGTTTTCCGGCGGTGGGTGCGAGATAGTTGAGTTCGGCGGTGACGAACGGAAGCGATTCGATGTTTGACTGCTGAAGGCCCATGGCAATCTCCGAATTTCTGGTGGTTCGTACTCATGTTGGCCTCGCCGCTTTTTCCGGCAAGCCCGCTTACGGAAATAGCAACGTTGCCATTCCCGCAGGCGGCAAACGGGGAAAAACCTTATCGGCCGCGCCACCCACGCCGGATAGATATTCCCAACGACACGGGCGTTATAGCTTCGATCAAGCCATCTCCCGAGCGTCGCGACGCCGGTAAACCAGCAGCATCAATGGCGCGAGCCTGCGCAACAGGCCGTGCGCCGGAATTGGCGCTGCTTGGGTGAACGGCAGCGCCAGGTCGCTTTCCGGCACGCCGCGAACCGCCTTCGACAGTTCACTGCCAAGCGCGATCGTCAGCGCCACCGCGCGGCCGTTACAGCCGATCCAGCCATAGGCGTCGGGCCCAAGCCGATGGATGCGCGGCAGGAAATCCGTGGTCATCCCGACATAGCCGTTCCAGGTATAGTCGAACGAGACCTCGCCGATCTGCGGCCAGAGCCGTTGCAGGCGCTCCGTCACCCTCGCCTTCAACCGCTCCGGCTTGTTGCCGGGACCGATCACGGCGCCGCCGGTGACCAGTCTATTCCGCGCGTCATAACGCGCGAAATAAAGTTCGCCATGGGTATCCGACATCGCCTGTCGGGCTGGAATGACGGTCTTGCGGATATTGTCGGACAAAGGCTGGGTCGCCATTTGCCAAGACAGCACCGGCATTACTTCGTGCGCAATATCAGGCACGAGCGATTTCGAGAATTCGCCGCTATAGGCATTGGTCGCAACCACCAGGGCGCGGCCGCTGATTTCGCCTTTCGTCGTCTTCACGATCCATCGACCATCGCGGCGCTCGAAGCTCGTCGCCGGCGAACGCGTATAGATCTTCGCGCCCTTGTCGAGAACGGCGCGCGCTAACCCCCGCGACAGCGCCAGCGGATTGATGTGGCCGCCGGTCCTGTTCCAGAACCCGCCGAACCAAGCATCCGAACCGAGCATGTCCCTGACCTGCTCGCGCGACAGCAACTCGACCGGCGCGCCGAATTTCGACCACTGCCGGACCCGGCGTTCGGCGATCTTGATGCGGCCGGGCGAATGCACCGGTTGCACCCAACCCGCCTGTTCCTGCTCGGCCTCTATTCCGTAGCGGCGCGCGAGATCAAATAGCGTCGAGGCGCTGTCGCGCAGCAGGCCGACGAAGCGTTCGCCGACCGCGCGGTGCCTGGCGACGATGTCCTCAGGATCCGGCCGCGACAATGTCGGGATCACCTGTCCGTTGTTGCGCCCCGAAGCGCCCCACCCCGGCTCCATCGCCTCCACGATCGCAACATCAACGCCGCCCTCGCGCAGATGCAGCGCGGTCGAAAGGCCCGTGAAACCGGCGCCGATGGCGACGACATCGGCTTCTTGTGTGCCGATCAATTCGGGCAGATCGGGTCCCGGCGGTGTCACCGCGGCCCACAATGATGGAGGCCAGCGGACCTTGTCGATATTCATCGTGATCCTTTGTTGCGGGCTTCCGATCGTTCTGATTAGCTTAGAGCATGATCCGGAAAAGTGGACACCGGTTTTCCGAAAAGATCATGCTCAAAATAGACACGCCAATTTGCGGTGAGGAAACAAAGAGTGGCATTGAAAAACGTCGTCGGAATTGATCACGCCGTCGTCATGGTGAAGGAGCTCGACAAGGCCGCCGAGAACTGGAAGCGCCTTGGATTCACAATATCGCCCCGCGGCACCCACAGCGCGCATATGGGAACGGGCAATTACACCATCATGTTCGACCCGGACTATATGGAATTGCTCGGCGTGCTGACCGAGACGGAACACAATGCTCCGGCGCGGGCGTTTCTCGCCAAGCACGGCGACGGCATCGAGCGCATCGCGCTTACCGCTATCGATTCCGCCGCGGGCGCGGAGGAAATTCGCACGCGCGGTTTTGCGCCGATCGGCCCGACCGATTTCGAACGGCCTGTGACCATGCCGGACGGCAGCCTGTCGGCGGCGAAATTTCGAACCTTCCAATGGCCGACGGCGGAGGCGCCGGGCGGCGTGCGCATCTTCGCCTGCCAGCACAAGTCGCGCGAGACGGTGTGGATTCCCGAGCTGATGAAACACGCCAACGGCGCCAGGCGCCTGCGGCAGGCGCTGATCTCATCGCCGGAGCCCGCCAAGGACGCCGCCCATCTCTCGCGCATGATCGATAGCGAGCCGAGAACCGAACCGGACGGCCCTATTGCTGTGCCTTCGGGCTCCGACCGTGCCGACTTCATTTTCCTGACCAGGGACCAGCTCGCAAAGCGCTATCCGGGCGTGCCGCTTCAGGGATTATCGGAGCGCGGCGGCGCCGGTCTTGGGATCGTGGCCGATCTCGCAGCGACGGAAAAGGCGCTGGGCTCTGCGGGAATCCGCAGCGGCAGCGCCATTTGCGTCCCGCCGGCCGCCGCCAACGGCACGCTGCTCGCGTTTGTCAGGTAAGTTAGCGCTC
>Ga0209526_10003738_pt1 | contig 10372 bp, 11 predicted proteins | sample JacPinW_OM2H0_M1_FD_188566 | JGI IMG/M metagenome (GOLD analysis project Ga0209526, IMG submission 188566) | Forest soil microbial communities from Algoma, Ontario, Canada - Jack Pine, Ontario site 1_JW_OM2H0_M1 (SPAdes) (version 2) | ecosystem: Environmental > Terrestrial > Soil > Boreal... | reverse complement strand
TTGCCAGGCCTGGAACAAGCTCGTCGATCAGCCTTGGCGCATCATGTCCATCGGATTGCGCCAATGGGCCCACGAGTTCTGATCAATGGGATTCGGTATTAGCCCGAAGCGGCGACGAACTTTCCGAACTTTGCTCCGAGGTCCCGCCGGCACGCAATGTAGACGTGGTATCGCTGCATCACCGCGCTCGTAAGCGCCTCTGGCGAGAGTGCTTTCTCGATCTCCTCTGGTCCCCACTCTTTGCTACCCCTCATCTGCTGGACGCCAATCACCGTCTCCACGAGCGCCTGCTCAAACCACTGATGCACCACTTCTTCGACCGTGCTCTGGAGGTCGGGCCCGATCCCGGCATCCTTCTCCCTGCAGAGCCGCGCGATCATATCCTTGAAGACGCGGAAGTCCGCGTTCACCAGCAGCGTATTTTGGTTATGGATGAACTTCGCAGCTTTGTCCTCCATCCCGTCGTCTTCCGTTCGTCCGTTTTTGATGCTGACCCACTTGACCACTGGGAAAGGATCGACGGCCGATTTTTCGCTGGGAGTGCCGCCCTTCTTCTCAAACAGATGGTAGATGTTTCCGACCTCGCCGTCCCTGTCGCCCTTCGTCGCCGCGCCGACCTCGTGGCCGGTACCGCCACCTCCTTCCGACTTCGCGCCAGAGAAAGGCGAGCGGCCGACGCGGACCGCTGATGATTCGTCCGACAGGTACACCCCAGCCGGGGCGGGCCGGTATCTACTGACCTTGTACAGGTCCATAATGTTCTTGAGCCGGTCCTTGATGCTGTTGATGTGATCCTTCTCAGTGACCGCGGCTGCTTTTTCGCGGACGAACTCAGCGAGCTGCTTCGGCATTTTCTCGCGGAACTCGTATGCCCAGTCCTCCCATGGCAGCGGTTCGCCGTTGAGCAGGAGCGTTGTCCGCGCCGTGTTGGTGGTCAGCGCTTCGCCTCTCGCCGGTAGGGGCTCGACGTAGAGCACCACGAACCGGTTGCCGAACAGGATCCCGAAGCGCTGGAGGACCGCCGTCCCCGCCCTGGCAGTAGCGCGGTCGTAAAGCTCGCTCTGATATAGAGCCGCGACGTGCCCGGCCGATTCGATGAAGCCACTGTTGTTCGAGATGGCGGGCTCGTCCTTCAGTATCCACCAGTGGACCTTTGCCCCCGATAGTGCCTGGATCCCGGAAGCTGTTGCGTGCTGGTCGAGACTAACTCGTTGTTCGGGTCGGGCCGAGCCGTGATCTGCAAGTCAGCATCGGTGTTAGTATGCAGTGCATATGGATGGTCGTGGGATGCAACAGAAGGCGTTCGGTAGTGTCGCGATAAAGGTGCGGCCGCTTCGGCTCGCATTTCTTGTTGAGCCGAACAACGCGACGCAAACGAGGCAAGCCATCCAGCTCGCTTCGACGCTGTGGGGTGGCGCATACTGCCCGATCATCCAACTCTTCAACCGCATGCCGCGATCATGGAAGGACAAGCCGCTTCCTCCGCCCTCTGCCAAGAGCGTTGTGCTAGGCAACCTTCAGGCATTCGATCCGGACGTGCTCGTGCAGATTGCTCCGAGCGTACCGACATACGTGAAAGAGTTAGGATTGCCGATCGTGGGCCGTGACAAGTTTTGGCGGAGCAGCGATGGCGAGATGGTGGCGGCACCGGAATTCGGGATCGGCGCGTTTGAGATACTCAATGATCTGTTTGAACGGTACTTCAGGTTCAAGGCCAAGTACCCGGTTAAAGTCATTATCCCGACCCTGCCGCGCGAGCACGGTTTGTTCTGGGCCAGTCTGTTCGGGGAAGCGCCCCCTGAGATACTTGAGGTCCTGAAAGATCGGTACTTCGAGCATCTGGAGATCACAGGACGGGAGTTCAAATCAAGCGATTTGCCGGAACTCATCAAAGGCGATGTATTTTTCCGGAGAAGGATCACTCAACACGGCCTGGATCGGAGCTGGCGAGGCGGTTGGCGAGGCCGACACGCGTACGCATTCTTCATGGACGCGTCGAAGACTGACGATGTGATCGATTATTGGAATCTCAGAGCAACCGGCCGCGACGTCTTTCCCATTCCGAAGCAATACGCCGCTAGCGAAGAGCTGAAAAGCGAACTCATCAGGTTCTTGAAGGAGCACAGATGGCCCTGGCGGCACAACAAGACGGTCTGTGACTTCGCGTCGGTCGTGCGATCAAGAAACTCAACCATGGAAGAAATGGAGGCATACTGCAAAACGCTCAACATTCAGCGCGAGAAGGATGATCCGTCGGATAGCCCCTTTTTTGCGCTTCAGCATTGGTATCCCCGAATGTGGGACGAATGGGCACGCGACAAGGACGGCGTAGGGCCGGCTGACTTCTACGGCGGCGAAGACTCTGTGGAGGTGAGTGCTGGAGATAGTCTGAAGATCTCCATCAAGCCTGTATGGCCGAAGTTCGCTGACCGCGCTGTATTCCACTCGGAACCTCGATGCTGCAATGAGATTACGTTTCGGCTCTATGGCTCGAACGAACATCTTGCGGAGGCCTTCCCGAATTCGACGGGCAGCCATTTCGCGCGCGCACTCTCGGGCCGGCTGTCGCTGCGGGAGGGATGGCGTGTGGGCAGAAACGGGCTGGTGACGTCAGTAACAGACAGATTCAGCCATAATTGGGAAATTCCGGCGTCTGAGAAGCTATTCTTTGCTTGGCTCAAAGATCGAGGGTGGGATGCTGCACCATCGCCGCCAGGTCTGCTTGCAAGGGAGATTTACCGGAACCTCGATGGTCACACCCAGCTGTTGGCAAATGAGGCACTTCTCGGTCTACTGGAACACATGGCCGGCGGCACCGTCCGAAGGGGCACGCTGCGTCCGATCGAGAATGAGGAGAGCAAGATCGGTGATCAGCGCGAGCTGCCGATTGGAGAAATCAGAAACCGGCTAAGGGGTACTTCACCACGGTCGGACTTTACAGACTATCTGATCTCTAAGGGTATGTTCCATTTGGGGTTGCGCGTGCAGTGCCCTCGCTGTCTTCGGCACTCTTGGTATGCGGTCGAGACGATCGATAAGGTGTTTTCGTGTCCGCGTTGTCTGAATTCCTTTTCGGCGATCGGAAACGTCGAGCAGGCAGAATGGTGCTACAAAACGGCAGGACCGTTCAGCGTACCCAGGTATGGTGATGGAGCGTACGCGACCTTGCTCGCTGTGGACTTTTTCGATGATCGAAAATTGACCACGCTTCAAGCAAGTCCAGCCTTGAGCTTCACGGCTACCGCGGATGCCAAGGAGCCGTTGGAGGCGGACTTCGCATTGTTCTGGCAAGACGCTGTGTTTGGTGAGCGTGCAGATGGGCTGGCGTTTGGTGAGAGCAAGACGTTTGGTACGTTTGGTGAAAAGGATTTCAAGCGGATGCGCCATCTAGCAGAGAGCTTCCCCGGGGCTGTCCTCGTGTTCGCAACGCTGCGGAAGGCGCTCACACCAGTCGAGGTGAAGGAGATTAAGCGGATTGCACGGCGCGGTAGACGGGATTGGAAACCAGAACGGTCTATCAACCCTGTTCTCATTCTAACGGGCAACGAGCTTCTCTCTAATCATGGCCCTCCATACTGCTGGGACGAGTCGATCAAGCAGAAGTTTGATCGCTTGCGTGGGCTAATAAGCGTTTGTGATGCCACGCAGCAGATTTACTTGGGCTTGCCCTCCTGGGCGGAGGAGCGGGAAGCGAAGTGGGAGAAAAAGCGCCTCAGGAGAGCCGGACGCAGCAATCTGCTGCATGAGGAAGAAACGTGAACTCCGGGTCTGCGCGCAGTGCAACACCGGGTATCACGGCTGCCGCCCCTCGTTGACGTGTTTCAGCGCCGGCACTCACGACTTGTTCATGGCCGCTCTCAATCACGATGAGTTGCAGGCACGCGCTTCGTCAGCCATTGTTTGCCTGGAACACCGCAAGCGGACTTATCCACTGGAGATCGTGGCAAGCCTGCGCTGAGATAGGATCGCGCGCCGTGAGAAATAGCGGCAGGATGCGGACTGGTTGCCCGCGATTGAGCAATTCGGCGAAGGGATTTTTGTCCACTTTGATGAGGCCGCAATTCGAGAGTGGCTGAAGCGAGATCCAACGCAGCGTCGTGACGACGAGCTGATGACCGGATACGGGCATTGGTGCACGCGTTTTAGTGGCCATGCACCACATTATCCGGGCACGGCATATGTCCTCCTGCACAGTCTGTCGCACATGCTTATGGCCGAGATCGCCCTCGACTGCGGCTATCCGGCGAGTTCGCTGAAAGAGCGCGTGTATGCTCTATCCGGCCCAGACGGCACGCCCGAACGCTGCGGCATTCTCATCTACGCGGCGACTGCGGGCGCACAGGGCACCCTTGGCGGTCTGGTCGGAACAGCGCCAAGATTTGCGCAGATCCTCGAGGGCGCATTGGAACGATCAATGATCTGTTCGAACGATCCGATTTGCGCCGACCATCAACCGGGCAACCGCAGCGGCGACCGAGCGACACACGGAGCCGCCTGCCACGGCTGCCTCCTTATCGCGGAGACAAGTTGCGAGATGCGGAATCTATTTTTCGATAGAAATTTGCTCGTACCCACGATGGCAATGGACGGCTCCTCGTTCTTTGACCTTGCAACACGCTGAACCGTGCAGAACAGGGACGCAAAGATGCTTTTTTACCGGGGGATAGCGTTCCTCGGCAACGGGCGGCCGAGACAATATCTGATGTTCGCCAAAATGGGCTTTTGCCTGGCTTATCCACAAGGGATGTGGGAGCACCCGCTCTACGCGAATCAATGGCGAGCATGGTAGACTAGATCAGCGCGGGGCCGGCTGGCCAACCGTCGCATCTCGTCCACACCGCCGGGATGCTAGCCTCGCGCTTCCTTTCTGGCGGTGGGATGCGGTGTGACATGCTCCAGAAAACGCCATCAGATGATTGCGCGACGGCGAATCCCCGAGGGAGCGCTCGCAAGGGAGCGCCAGCACGAGCTGCTGCACCGGGGGGGAAACGGGCCTCTCTCTTCAACTACAGTGAAGAGGAATGGTCTGAAATCGAAGTGGCAATCCAAGTAGTGCGAAAGGGGCCTCTGCCGAAGAAGGCGCGCAAATGGTTGGTCGGTGAGGCCCGTTGGTATCTTGCTGCCAGAAGTCAACTGATCAACGAACGGCGAACATGGCAAAAGGCTACATTGCTAGCTGAGAGGCTGAGGCAACTTATATGGGGCGTCGCTGAACGCGACCGGCAACTCATGGTTAGAGCTGGTTACTCAATGAAGAAAAGCCAAGCGACCGCTAATATCTTTTATAGCGAAGATCTTGGCGCCGTCGCTCGTATCCGGGACAGTGTGGAAGCGGTTGCCAGGGGATATGAGAGATACCCAACCGAAGGCGCCCATTTCGACAATCCGAAATTGATGTACCAGTTTAAAGTGCTTTTGATATGGACGTCGCTTGGCGGCGAATTGCGGGTGTCACGCCATCCCAAACACGGAAAGGTCCAAGGTCCATTGGCACGATTTTTCCGCGCTGTAACGGGTCCTGTGATGGGGGCCTTAACGCCGTCACCAGAAAGTCTACCGGACATTATTGAACGACAGAAGAGATTCCTTGCTTTTGAAGCTACGCCAGAAGGACGGTTCGCTCTCAAGAACGATTTCTTCCACCGCGACCCCCATTGGCCAGGTTAATCGTTGCGCGAATTATAGGGAAAACACGGCAAACGAACGGCTCTGGTTTTCCCATTAAATAGGGAGACACGACCTCCAGACGTTTCTTGTTGTTGCAATTAAATGGGGGAACGGCAGAGCGAAAAAATTTTTATACTCCCAACTTCCCCGCACATCCAAAACAGGCGTATCCCGCAGAGTGTTCGCACTATGCGGAGGCGACCAAATGTCCCAAAAGAAAGCGGCGGGCGGCCGCGAGCTTAGAATCCGCTGTGATGCTGCGCTGCATCAGCAGCTCGCGGAGGCCGCGAAACGTTCGTTGCGGTCGATGACCCGAGAGATCATTTTTCGCCTGAAGGCATCCCTCAGCGAGCGTCAAACCCTTGATCCCCGCCGATAAGTGGGATTCGCGCAACAGAAAAGCCCGAGGCGTTGTCGAGTCCGCCTCGGGCTGGGAAGTACCTCAGATGAACACCGCGAGAATAATGGAGTCGCGTCCGCTTCGCAACGGCTGGCAGAGCCGAGCGTCTGAGCGGCCGTCTACGCCCACAGACGTGTTTAAGGTACGCGCGGAAGCCCGTGCGGTTCTCTTTTCCGCTGGCGAACTCAATTTGCATGAAGCCGTCGACGCCCTCCAGGCAGCCGCGATTGCAAGCGGCCTTCTCGGCGAGATCGGTCAGGATGCTGTCCAAGCGATCATTGCTCAAGCATTCGCGTCGGTGCGGTCATGAACGTCGAACCGTTTGCGCGAAGGCGGGCGTGGCTCTCTCGCTGCCTCAAGAGTGCAACTGGTACTCCGCTTCCGATTCTTCATAACGCCGTTGAAGCTTTGCGCAGTGATCCGGCAGTCCGGGATGCTTATGCGTTCGATGAAATGCTCCGCATCCCAATGCTCGTGCACGCCATAGACGCGCAATTCGATCAAAGTGACCCGAGGCCCGTCTCTGACGGCGATGTGACCGAGCTTCAGCGTTGGATGCAGGCCGCTGGCCTCGCGCGTATTGCCAGGGAAACAGTGCGTGATGCTCTAAGCCTCAGAGCGGCCGACCTCGCCTATCATCCAGTACGCGAATATCTCGAAAGCACGCAATGGGATGGTCGGCCTCGAGTGAATTTCTGGCTTTCAACCAAGCTCGGGGCTGAAATGACCCCATACACGCAGGCTGTCGGACGCATGTTTCTAGTTGCGATGGTAGCCCGCATTTTCGACCCCGGATGCAAGGCTGATTACATGCTGGTGTTGGAAGGTCAGCAAGGCACGCTCAAGAGTACAGCCTGCGGAGTGCTCGGCGGTGAATGGTTTTCCGACAACCTGCCCGATGTGACCACCGGCAAGGACGTGTCGCAGCATTTGCGTGGCAAGTGGCTCATTGAGGTGTCGGAAATGCACGCAATGAACCGCGCTGAGGCCGCGCTGCTCAAGGCGTTCCTCAGCAGAACAACCGAGCGTTACCGGCCAAGCTATGGCCGCATGGAAGTCATCGAGCCACGGCAGTGCATCTTCATCGGTACAACCAACCGTGACACCTACTTGCGCGACGAAACCGGTGGCCGACGCTTCTGGCCGGTAAAAACGGGCGCCATTGATATCGAAGCCCTTGAACTCGATCGGGATCAACTCTTTGCCGAGGCCGTTCATCTCTACCGGTTAGGCATCGCATGGTGGCCAGACAGACCTTTCGAGTACGAACACATCGAACCTCAGCAGGCGCAGCGATACGAGTCGGATGCATGGGAAGAATTGATCCGGGATTACCTCGCCACTGTCAGCAAAACGACTGTTACTCAAGTGGCACGGGAGGCCCTAAACATGGAGCCGGCACGGCTTGGCACCGCTGAGCAACGCCGCATAGCTGCAGTACTGGAGCTGCTTCAATGGAAACGGCTCGATAAAGATTGGCGAGGAACGCGGTGGTGGGGGAAAACATGACCACGGCGCACCACGGCGCACTTTGCATATGAGGGGTCAAAACGGTTTAGGATGCTCTTATAGAAAAGTGCGCCGTAATGCGCCGTGGTGCGAAAGAAATGCCGATGAACACTGAACTTGCAACCACGGCGCACCTTGCCAGGAGAGAGGCGATCACTGCCGATAAGAGGTCGGTAGCTTCCATGGCCCGCGCGCCGTCCACATTTCGGCAGCAAGACGTGACGAGGGCGGTCAAGGGGGTCGCCGCGGCGGGTGTGCATATCGCCCGCATAGAAATCGACAAGGCGGGCAAAATCGTAATCATTGCCATGGGCGCGACTGATCAGCCGGGCGAGAGCACGGAGGCGAACGAATGGGACCGCGTGTGATGCACCATCTGCCGAAATATGTGCACGGCTATCTCGATCGGCACGGCAAACCAAGGTTCTACTTCCGTCGTCTCGGATATAAGGCGGCGCCGCTGCCCGGAATGCCCTGGTCCACCCTGTTCATGGATGCTTATGAAGCCGCCATGAATCAGACGACGCCGGTCATCATCGGCGCCAAACGCACGAAGCCGGGGACCGTTGAAGAAGCTGTCGCGCGCTATCTCGGCTCCGTGGCCTTCACGCAACAGCTTGCCCCGTCTTCGCAGGCGATGCGGCGCCGGATTCTGGAGCGGCTGCGAGTTGAGCACGGCGAGAAGCGCCTCCGCTATTTGGAAGCAGAACACGTTGCCCGTCTGCTTGGCAAGTTGCGGCCTTGGGTCCAACGAAACTACATGAAGACGTTGCGCGGCCTGGTGGCTTTTGCGCTTACTGATGGACTGATCGATGCCGACCCAACGGTAGGGGTGAAGCTTGCTCGAGTGAAGGACACTGGCGGCTTTGAAACATGGCCGGTGGAGAGCATTGAGAAGTACCGAAAGCGCCACGGCCTCGGCACCCGGGCGCGTCTCGCCCTAGAATTGCTGTACGGCACTATGCAGGCCCGCGCCGACGTCGTACGGCTCGGCCGTCAACATGTGCAGGCCGGCGTCGTGTCATTTCGGCGGCAGAAAACCGGCGCGCCGGTCGACATCCCGATTCTCCCCGAGCTGCAGGCCGCAATTGATGCGATGCCCAAAGCGGAGCATCTGACGTTCTTGGTGACCGAGCAGGGCAAGCCTTTCACGCCCGCGGGGTTCGGTAACTGGTTTCGTGACCAATGCGATGCAGCGGGCCTGTCCAATCTTAGCGCCCACGGCTTGCGCAAGGCCGGGGCGACGCGCTTGGCGGAAGCTGGCGCGACCGACCACGAGATTATGGCGTGGGGCGGATGGACGACGCTCAAGGAAGTGCAGAGATACACGCGAGCTGCGAACCGAAAGCGGCTGGCGTTGCAGGCAGCCAGCAAGCTCAAAGGCGGAACAGAAGTGGCTAACCTCGATACCCGGTTAGCCAATCAGAGCGAAAAATCTTGACTATTCAATGAGGACAAAACGAGATGGCGTCCCCGGCAGGACTCGAACCTGCGACCTGCGGATTAGAAATCCGCTGCTGCTATCCAGCTGAGCTACGGGGACGCTACGCCAAGCTTTTACCCCAAGAGCGCCTTCATCTGCCAGCGCCGCAACGGGGCGGCGCCGACCGGATCGCCCGCGGATCGGCGGCATGGGGCGAGCGCCGGCGATGCACGCACTTTTTTCCTTCCGCTCTTTCCGCTCGGTGCGAAACTGGCATAGTTATGCATCGCAAATTTCGCCGTTTGATTTCTCAAGAGATTTTGCTCTTTTTGTCAAACTTCGCGACAGGTTTGACACTCGATGTTCCCGCTTTCGCCTTTTCCATCGCCGCCGCCGCGAGCTTCTTCTGGTCGACCGCTTTGGTGTAGCGCTCGAGCACGCGCAAGCTGGCGTGGCCCGTAATCGCCGCGATCTCGTGTTCGGTGCAGCCCGCCTCAGCGAGACGGCGTGCAGCAGCCTTGCGGAGGCCGTGCGCGCTGCAATGCCTCAGGCCGGCACCGTCGCATTGCTCGCGGAACCAATTGCCGAACCCGGCTGCCGTGAACGGTTGGCCGGATTGTGTTGTCAGGAACGTCAGATGGTCTGCTGGCGTCTCCGCGATGATCGCGGCAAGCGTCGGGTGAACAGGCATCGACAGCTCGGCGCCGGTCTTGAGTTGCCGAATGTGCAGAGCGCCTTCACGGATATGCTGCCGCCCCATTCGCACCACATCCGAGCGTCGCTGTCCCGTGTAGAGCAATAGTGCGAGCGCCAGACGCGCGCGGGAGCCGATGGGGTGCCGCTTCTCAAAGTGCGAAATTTCGACGTCTGTCCAGCTATGGAAGCCGTCCGACTTCACCCGGATCGCGCGCACTTCGCGCGTCGGGTCGTCCGCGCGCAGCCCCGTCTCGACTGCGTGCTGCATCATCGCGCGCAGCACTTTGTGCAGGCTGTTCGCGCTCCCCGGTTTTCGAGCCGCCATCAGTTTGACGACGTGTTCGCGCTGCAAGGTCGCCGCTCGCTTGTCGCCGTGCTCCCTACAGAAGCGGTCGATGATGCGCCGGTAAATCGTTTGCGAGCTTGGCTTCAAGGAACGGAAGCCGAGCGAATTGTAATAGCTGACCGCGAGGGCGCGGAACGTGCCCGGCCTCACTCGCGAGCAACCAACCTGCTTGAGCTGGCCGGCCAACGCCTCCTCATAAGCGGTCATGAATTCGACCGACCATGGTAGGCCGGGTAGGGGCACTCGTTTGAAGCCGGGGCGCCGGAAGTACCAGCGTGGCTTGCCATGGCGGTCGAGGAAGCCTTGTACGAATCTCGGCGGCCGATGCATC
>Ga0209526_10003737_pt1 | contig 10374 bp, 7 predicted proteins | sample JacPinW_OM2H0_M1_FD_188566 | JGI IMG/M metagenome (GOLD analysis project Ga0209526, IMG submission 188566) | Forest soil microbial communities from Algoma, Ontario, Canada - Jack Pine, Ontario site 1_JW_OM2H0_M1 (SPAdes) (version 2) | ecosystem: Environmental > Terrestrial > Soil > Boreal... | reverse complement strand
TGGTACAACAAGCAGCGGGCGATCATCCTGCCGATCCAGCGTTTGCCGGGCGCCAACGTCATCGCGACGGTCGACCGCATCAAGGCAATGATGCCGGTGCTGCAGGCTTCGATCCCGTCGGACATCAAGATCAGCACCGTTTCCGACCGGACGGAGACCATCCGCGCCTCGGTCAAGGACGTGCAGTTCACGCTGGTGCTTTCGGTTGCCCTGGTGGTGATGGTCATCTTTCTCTTCCTGCGCAACGTCTGGGCAACGATCATTCCCGCCGTCACCGTGCCGCTGTCGTTGATCGGCACGTTCGCGGTGTTGTACGAGCTGGGCTACAGCCTCGACAATCTCTCGTTGATGGCTTTGACGATCGCGACCGGTTTTGTCGTCGACGACGCAGTGGTTGTAATCGAAAATACCGTACGCCATTTGGAAGAGGGACTCTCGCCGATGCACGCCGCGCTCAAGAGCGCGAGCGAGATCGGCTTCACCATCGTATCGATTACGCTCTCGCTCATTGCCGTGTTCATTCCGCTGTTTCTCATGAGCGGTTATGTCGGAGCGCTATTCCGCGAATTTGCCGTCGCGGTCAGCGTCTCTCTTCTCCTCTCGCTGGTGATCGCGTTGACGCTGACGCCGATGATGTGCTCGCGCCTGCTCAAGCCGGAGAGCAAGGAGCATGGCCGCGTCTACCGCCTGCTCGAACGCGGTTTCGATGCTCTTCTCAATCTCTACGAGGCCGGCTTGAAGGTCGTGCTGCGGCATCGCTTCAGCACGCTCATGGTGATGCTCGGTACCGTGGCGCTCACCGGATACCTTTATATGGTTATCCCGAAAGGGTTCTTTCCGCAGCAGGACACCGGGTTGATCATCGGCTTTTCCGAGGCCGCGCAGGACATTTCCTACCAGGCGATGGCCGAGCGGACGCAGGCCCTGATCGACGCCGTGGTGCAGGATCCGGCGGTCGCCTCGGTCGGCACCGGCATCGGCGCCGGCGGCGGCAACTACACGACCAATACCGGCCGCATGTTCATCTCGCTCAAGCCCAAGAACCAGCGTGACGCCAGCGCGGACCAAATCATCCTGCGCTTGCAGCAAAGGCTCGCCAAGATCCAGGGCATTACTCTTTATATGCAGGCGGCGCAGGACATCACGATCGGCGGGCGGCTGAACAAGACCCAGTACCAATACACGCTGGCCGACTCCGATCCGGGCGAGCTCAACCACTGGGCTCCCCTGTTTCTCGAGAAGATCAAAGCATTGCCGGGCATCACCGGCGTCACCACCGACCAGTTGAGTGCGGGCCCGCTGCTCGACATCACCATCAATCGCGATGTGGCATCAAGCTACGGGATCACTCCATCAGCCATTGACAACATCCTCAACGATGCCTACGGCCAGCGCATCGTTTCGACGATGTACACACAGATGGCCCAGTACCACGTCGTCCTGGAGGTCCCGCCCAAGTATCAGAACGACCCCGAAGCCCTCGGGCAGCTCTACATCAGCTCATCGAGCGGCCAACAAGTTCCCTTGCGCACGCTCATCACAAGCGCAATCAAAGTGTCGCCGCTGGTGGTCAATCATCAGGGCCAGTTTCCGTCGGTGACGATCTCGTACAACCTGCTCCCGGGAACCTCGCTCGGGGAAGCCGTCGCTTCCATTCAGCAAGTCGAGAAGCAATTGGGCAAACCTCTGTCGTTGCAGACCAGCTTTCAGGGAAACGGGCAGGCCTATCTGCAATCCCTGTCGAGCACGCCGATCCTGATCGCCGCAGCTTTGGTCGTCATTTATCTTATCCTGGGCATTCTCTACGAAAGCACCATCCACCCGATCACTATTCTGTCGACCTTGCCATCGGCGGGCATCGGGGCGGTGCTGCTGCTGATGGCGTTTGGCTTCGACTTGAGCGTGATCGCCATCGTTGGCATCCTCTTGCTGATCGGCATCGTCAAGAAGAACGGCATCATGCTGATCGACTTCGCCCTTCATGCCGAGCGCGAGCAAGGCCTCGCGCCGGAAGAGGCTATCTACCAGGCCTGCATCAAGCGTTTCCGGCCGATTCTCATGACGACGTTGGCGGCGATGCTTGGCGCCGTGCCGCTCATGCTCGGCACTGGAACCGGCTCCGAGATACGCGAGCCGCTCGGCTACGCCATCGTCGGCGGGTTGGCGCTGAGTCAGTTCTTGACGCTCTATACCACGCCCGTCGTCTTCCTCTATCTCGATCGCTTGATCAGGCGACGACCACATCGGCCGTCGCCAAACGAAGGCAGCCCGTCACCGGAGCCACGCCCGGCAGAGTGAAGCAAAGACCGAAGCGGACTATCGTTCCGAGGACGCAGCGACGGAATGTAACGCTGCGAGGAACGTGCGGCCGGTCCTGAAGGTGCCGGCGCCACCACAGCGAACAACGAAGCGGTAAGCTCGAGCAAGCGGGTCGCCCCGCAACAGATACGGCCTGCAGATTCGGCATGGAAGCAATCCTCAATTGTACCAAGGATAAGGAAAATTCCAGCAAGAACGAACAAGCAAATTCGTCCACCGATCATACGTTTGGCACAGATCGTTTCATGTCCGGTGAAGAAGATGGCCTTCGTGATGATTTTTTGGACGGCGTATATTCCGTTCGTCATATTGGTGCTGTCTCTCGTAGGCAGACACGCCAAGCGTGCGCTCGTTAACCTGCGCTTCGAGCGATTGCTCGGCGGCGACCGCGCATCGCCAATGCTTGCTAGTAGACGACCGGCATCCGCACATGTCGGATCACCCTCGACAAACCGCTTCCGACCTGACCGGCGAGATGCATGACGCCACTTTCGGCGTTCTCAGGTTTCCTGCCTTGTCGTCAATTGCGGCCCTCACGCTCCCTCCTGCCGCTGCCTTTCATCGCGCAGGATCTCGCGAGCACGTCCCGCGGTTCGAGATGGTCAGGGGCAGCGCGTCGCCTCCGCGCCCAGGGCTCGGCCGGCCAAAGGCAATCCGAATGTCGTGGGCACTCCGCTGATCGTCGGGACACCGGTCTGAGTCGTCGTGCAAGGGGCCGTGCTCCGCGGCGTCGAAAGCGGCGCCGACGGATTGGAGGGCGTGGGGAAGGGTGTCAGCTGCAAAGCGGGCGCCGACGCATTCGGGCTCAGAGCAACGGACGGAGGGCTCAGGCCTCCGCCTCCCAGCTCGGTTGAGCCCAGCGGAATTCCAACCATGCCGACGGATGACCCTGGACCCATCGACGAGGCCATGGGCGGAGATGCGGTCGCAGATGCGGCACAAGCGCCCGGGGCGCTTGCGGCCATACCGCCGCCGTCAAAGGGCGCGGCGCCGGACGTTCCCGTCACCGAAGCTCCCATGCCAGCGGACGCTCCCGTCACCGGACTTCCCATGTTGGAAGGCGTTCCGGTCATCGAACTTCCCAGGGCGGCCAACGGCGGCGCCGACGAAACGCATGTGGCGCCCGGCATCGGCGAGGCGCCGGACGTGGTCGGGCTCACGCCTGGCGTTGCGAGTTCGGTCGCGCCCAGGGGAACTCCGGTGTGCCCGACTGGCGCATTTGGAATGCCGAACGGAGACGTCATGCCAAGCGCCGGGAGGGGGGAGGTGCTCATGGGCGCTTGCGCATAGGCAGAGCCGCAGCCCAGGAGAACCGCCGCCGTCGCCACCGCAAAGCGTGTCATCATGGGTTCGACCTTATCTACCTTGGAATTCCTGGTACGCCGCCCGGCGAAGCAACCCGCCAAAAAATATAATCATACGGCCCGAACATCACTTTGGCTGGATTGCTGAGATTTGCCCGATGCTGCGTTAATCGGGGGATGCCGGCTCCAAGGGCGCCGCAACAGATAGTCTTCTGAGCGCGCCCCGAAGGCGTTATCATTTGTCCGACGATCACGTCACGACAGGGATAGCAGGAGGCAGGAATGGCGTCCATCGACAACTTCAACGATCATTGCTGGCGCGACGTCATTCCGGAGGCGGACCTCGAGCTTTATTCCGCCTGGCGGCGCGAGACCTTCGTGGGCGCGCGTCCGGCGCTGCTTGCGATCGATCTCTACGAGCTCGTCTATCGCGGCGGGCCGCACTCGCCCTACGAGCTCAACGCGCGCTATCCCAATTCTTGCGGCATCTACGCCCATCGCGCGATCGCGCCGACCAAGCGGCTCTTGGCGGCCGCGCGGCGCGCCGGCATCCCGATCTTCTACTGCACCCAGGATACCCGTCCCCAGAATCGGCCGCCGGGCGCGGAGTCGACGCGCCGCCAGGCCTTCGTTCCCTCCGACGGCTACGGCATCTATCACGAATTTCGTCCCGAGCCTTCCGACGTCGTCATCTTCAAGCAGCGCGCCAGCATCTTTCAGGGCACGCCGCTGTTCTCGCATCTGTCGCTACTCGGCGTGCAAAGCCTGATCGTGTGCGGCGAGAGCACGTCAGGCTGCGTGCGCGCCAGCGTGGTCGACGGCTATTCCAACGGCTTTCACGTCTGCCTGGTCGAGGAATGCACCTACGATCGCGCCGAGCTGACGCACAAGGTCAACCTGTTCGACCTGCATCACAAATACGCCGACGTCATGCATGTCGACGAGGTCGTGGCGCATCTCGACGTCACGCGCCTTCCCCGCGCCGCGGAATGAGGCCCGCTGCCGCCATTGATGCGCCGTCGCGCGCAGGGTTGAACCGCGCTTGGGCGACGGTTTCCGCCTGGGCACTTTGCGCTTTGCCACTCTTGCTGCTCGCCGCTCCAGCGCGGGCGCAAACCGAGCCGGTGTCGTTTGCCGGCAGGCAGATCAAGCTGATGATCGGCTATTCGCCCACCGGCTATGGTTACGACACCTATAGCCGGCTCATCGCCCGTCACCTCGGGAAATATCTGCCTGGCAATCCCGCGATCATCCCACAGAACCGGCCGGGCGCGGGCTCGCTCAATCTCGCCAATTATCTCTACTATGCGGCCGCCAAGGACGGCACCGAGATCGCCATGATCGGCCGCGGCGTGGCGATGGAGCCGCTCATCGGCGCCACGCAAACGAAATTCGATGCGCGCAGCTTCGTCTGGCTCGGCAGCATGAACAACGAGGTGTCGGGCTTCTTCATCCGGCAAGGGGCGCCCGCTGCGAATTTGCAGGAGATTCTCGCGGGCACCGCGCTCACGGTCGGATCGACCGGCGCTGGCGGCGACCAGCAGGCCTTCACTGTGGCGCTCAATTCGCTGATCGGCACCAAGCTCAAGCCCATCGCCGGCTATCCGGGCACGCAGGAGATCATGCTCGCTATCGAGCGCGGCGAGCTCGACGGCATCGTGGGCTATTCCTGGGGCGTCGCGCGGGTCGGCAACAGGGATGACCTCGCCTCCGGCCGGCTCAAGATCGTCATGCAGCTCGGTCTGACCAAGCACAAAGAGCTGCCGGACGTGCCGGCGCTCGACGCGTTCGTGACCGCCGCCGCCGACCGCCAGGTCCTGGAGCTGATCTTCTCCCGTCAGGCCATGGGCCGTCCGCTGGTCGCGCCGCCCGGCCTCCATCCGCAGGTGGGCGAGGCGCTACGCACGGCCTTCGCCGCCGCCATGCGCGATCCGCAGCTCATCGCCGAGGCCGCAAAGATGGACCTCGAGCTCGGCTTCGTCGGCGGCGCCGACGTGCAGGCGCTGGTGGACCGGCTCTACCGCTCCCCGCCCGATGTGATCGCGCGCGCTCAGGCCATCGCCGCGGCAAACTAGGACGTGCGCTCATTAACCGCGCAGCCGCAACCTCGTTTGCTCATCCCTGTCCACGCAACATAGCGTCCGCGCCACGTGTGGCCCAACCGGTCATCCTGCGCTCTATGGCAGCGCAGACGAGGTACATGCCGATGCCCATGACGCTGGTCACCAACAGGCCGGCAAACGCAAGCGGCACTTCGAAGCGGGAGGACGCCACAAGCATCAGATTGCCGATGCCCTTGTTGGCCGCGACGGTCTCCGCAACGATGGTGCCGACGAACGCGAACGTAATCGCGATCTTCAGCGAAGCGAAGAAATATGGCATAGATCGCGGCAGTCCCACCTTCCTGATCACCTGCCAGCGACTGGCGCCCAACGCCCGCAGCACGTCCTGCAGCTCGGGTTCAACGGTCGCAATGCCGACCGCGACGTTCACCAGGATCGGAAAGAAAGCGATGAGGAAGGCCGTAATGATTGCCGGAATGGTGCCGACGCCGAACCAGATCACCAAGATGGGGACGACCGCGACCTTCGGAATGGAATTAAACCCGATCAACGCCGGGTAGAAGCTGTCGTACACCAAGGTCGATGAGCCGACCGCGATGCCCGCGAGCAAACCCACGGCGACCGCGAGCAAGAACCCGATCGCAGTCGTCATGAACGTTTGCCAAGCGTTGACGAGGATCGGCTCGCGCCACTGCCATCCGGACGCGAAGATTGCCGACGGCGCCGGCAGCACGAACTGCTCGATCTCGAAGGCGCGCACGACGGCCTCCCAGATCAAGAAAATGCCGAGGATCACGACCCAGGGCAGGATGTGACGGAGCGTCTTGCGCCGCAGCAAGAAGGGCTTGCGTCGCCGCACCGGAGGCGTGTCGTCGAGAATGCCGGTCGTGGCCACGCAGTCATCCTCGCGTCAGGTTGCGCCCGATCGCGCCGCGCTGATGTGCTCGCGCAGCTCGTGGACCAGTCCAACCGAGTAGGGTTCATAGGTGATGTCGAGCTTGCGCGGTCTTGACGAAGCGACCGCGCGCTCGGCGATGATGCGGCCGGGCCTCGCACTCATCACCAGCACGCGATCGGCCAGGAAGACCGCCTCGCGCAGGTCGTGGGTGACCAGGATGACGGTAGGTTTGCGGGCTAGCCACAGATCCTGCAGAACGAGCCACAGCTCCTCGCGTGTGAACATGTCGAGCGAGGCAAACGGCTCGTCGAGCATGAGCAAGGTGGGATCGTGGATGAGCGCCCGGCAGAGCGATGCCCGCTGCTGCATGCCACCGGAAAGCTGCCAGGGAAAGTGACCCTCGAATCCTTTCAGCCCGACCAGCGCGAGGAGATCGCGTGCCTTCGCCAGATAGGCCGCCCATTCGCGCCTGAGCCTCGAGCAATGCGGCTGCACGATTTCCAGCGGCAACATGACGTTGGCGAGCGTCGTCCGCCACGGCAACAGCGTCGGATTCTGGAACGCCATGCCGGCGATACTCAAGGGTCCGGTCACGGCGCGGCCACTGACGATGACCGCGCCGGCGGTGGGCGGCCACAACCCGGTGACCACCTTCATCAGGGTGGATTTGCCGCAACCGGAAGGACCGACCACGGCGACGAATTCGCCGTCACGGACCTGCAGCGTCGTCCCCTGCAAGGCGAGCGTGCCGTCGGCATCTTCGCCGTAGCGCAGTGAGACGCGGTCGAGGTCGACGAGGTGCATTGCAACTCTTCCGTCACGCGTTGCGCGATCCACGGCCGATGCCGCTGCGGGGCGAATGGTCGCGCGCATTTACACGAGCTGCCGTCGCTCCATCAGGGTGCAAATACAAAAGTCATGCCATGCTGCGATCGATCGTGGTCTGCAGACCTTTTGTTTCCGCGTGCGAGCGCGAAAAGCGTTTCGCATAGCGGCTTAAAAAGCGCCGCTCGCAGAAGTTGCCCGCTGGCAATGCGGCCATGGCGAGACAGGCTGGCACGAAACGTGCTTTGACGAAGCGCAGCACGCAGTGAAAAGGTGTAGCGAAATCGACGGCATGGACCGATGCTAGCGATCGTTGACGACCATGCCAAGCCTGAATACGCTGGCGTTTTTTCATGGAACATGATGAGCGGCTGGTGCGGATGGAGGCAGTCAATGATCGAAGTCCGTTCTGACAGCAACGCGCAGACATTCTTCAGTATTCGCACACTCCACCGACTCGTTTCATTGTCCCTCGTCTTTGCCGTTGCGTCCGTGGTCGCCGCCAAGGCGGAAACGAAGAACGTCAAGATCATGATGGATTGGATCATCCAGGGAACGCACGCGCCGTTCTTCGTGGCGCAGGACAAGGGGTACTTCAAGGCCGACGGCGTGACCGTGGACACCATCGACGCCGGAAAAGGCGCCACCAATGTCGCCGTCGCCGTCGCCGGCGGCGTCTACCAATTCGGCTGGGTCGACCTGCCCTCGATGATTCGATTCAACGCCGCAAATCCGGCTTCGCCCCTCCTCGCCGTCTATGTCAGCTTCGACGAGTCGCCGCTGGCGGTCATCACGCGCAAGGCTGCCGGTATCCGCAAGCCGAGCGATCTCGACGGCAAGAAGATCGCGGGCGGACCGGGCACCGCCGTGCACGACACGATCTCGATCCTGCTCAAGGCGGCCAACGCCGAGAACGTCAAGATCAATTGGGTGGCGGTGCAGCCGCAATTGTTCGGCCCCATGCTCAAGCGCGGCGAGGTCGACGGCACCGGCGGATTCACCAATTCGAACATACCGGCCGCGCTGGAACTCGGTTTTACGCTCGACGATCTGTTCGTGATCAAGTACTCGGATTTCGGCGCCGACATGTATGGCCTCGCCTTGGTTACCACCAAAAAATTCGCCGACGAAAACCCGCAAACCGTGCGCGGCGTGGTCAAGGCGCTCAATCAGGGAACCAAGGATACGATCGCGTCTCCCGAAAAAGCCTTGGCGATTCTCAAGGCGAGCGATCCCATGATGAAGCTCGACATCGAGAAGGTGCGCCTCGATATTGCGCTCGGGCTGACCAATACGCAGCACGTGATGAAGAATGGCCTCAGCTCGGTCACTCCGGAGAAATTGCAAAAGACCATCGACGCGATGGTGACGGCCTATCAGCTGCCGGTCAGCCCCGATCCGGCGACCGTGTACACCGATCGGTTCCTCCCGCCGGTGGCCGAGCGAATGCCGCCGAAATAGCGCTTTGCCGTCGCGACCCACCGACGCACCGCCTCGATAGTATCGTCGCCCGTTCAGCCTTCTCCTGTTGCGCGGAGATAATCGATGAGACCTGGGCTGATATTGGGAACGAAGAGCTCATCGACCTTCATCTTGCGCTGCGAGAGCTTTTGCTCGTCGAGGTAGGTCATCAGGGCATTCAGCGTCGGAAGGCTGCCTTCGACCGAGTAGTCCCAGATCCCCGGCGCGAAAAGCCGGCGCGTTGCTTCCACCTCGTCGACGACCCACGGAAGGCTGACCGTCAACGCATTGGTGTCGTACATCGCCTGCTCGGCCATGTCGCGCGCCCTACAGAAGGCATGATAGAAACTCACCGCGAGCCAGGGTTTCTCTTGATAAAGACTGGTCTTCAGCACCAGCATATGCATGATCGGATGCGGGTCTTGCTGTAGTACTCGACCTCGACCTTGCGCGAATCTCGGAACAGCCGCCGAACGGTTTTGCCAAACCCGCTAGGGATCATCACGGAAACGAGCGCGTCGATCTTACCGAGCTCAAGCATCGCCTCGAGCGTCGTATCGGCCGGAATGGACTCCACCCGAATGCCGTCAGGCGGCTTGATGGAGCGGATCGGTTTGCCGGTGACCCACACGACGTCCTCGGGCTTGACGCCGTACTCGTGCGTTAGCAAGCCGCGGACCCAAACTGCCGCAGTCATCTGGTAGTCCCCCACACCCACGCGCTTGCCCTTCAGATCTTCCGGGCTCTCGATGGGCGAGTCGGCCCGCACATAGAGGGCCGAGTGGCGAAAGATCCGGGACGGAAACACGGGAATCGCGATGAAGCGCGTATCGCCTTCCGAGCGCAAAATCGTATAAGATGAGAGCGACATTTCGGAAACGTCGAACTCGCCGTGGTTGAGCATACGCCAAAAGGTCTCGCCTGGGCGCAGAGGAAGAAATGTTAGATCGACGCCTTCGGGCCGCACCCTTCCGTCGATCAGCGGTTGGGTGCGATCATAACGGCCACAGGCCAGCGTCAATTGGAGCTTGTGCATTCGAAAAGAACCGACAGACTTCCTTCCGCGCCACGGCAGCGCGCAATTCCTGCTGCGCGACGCATTGTTCCGGCCGCGTCGGATTTTGAACTTATGACTAATCGCGCGAGCGACGTTCTGTCTACCCCAATTTTGTTTCGCGCGGGCAACGTGGCATCCGTTTTGCAGGATAAATATGGAGTGCGCGACTGACTGGGACAGCGCCGCGGCCCGCTGTCGTCGATTGGGCCGCAACCTGATGGATACGGGGATAATCATGCGAACAATGAGGACACTCCGACGTGCAGCGCTGAGTTTGGTCGTGGCCACGTTGATACCGGTCGCGCCCGTAGGCGCGGTGGACACGGTCACCATCGGCACCGTGGGCTCGCCTTCGGCCAATCTATGGCCGGTGTTCATCGGGCTCGATAAGGGCTTCTTCGCAGCCGAGAACGTCAAGCCGGATCTGATCTACGTCCCGGCGAGCGC
>Ga0209526_10003736_pt1 | contig 10375 bp, 6 predicted proteins | sample JacPinW_OM2H0_M1_FD_188566 | JGI IMG/M metagenome (GOLD analysis project Ga0209526, IMG submission 188566) | Forest soil microbial communities from Algoma, Ontario, Canada - Jack Pine, Ontario site 1_JW_OM2H0_M1 (SPAdes) (version 2) | ecosystem: Environmental > Terrestrial > Soil > Boreal... | reverse complement strand
GATTCGACCGGCATTCTGCTCGACGTAAACCCGGCCCTGGTCACCATGTTAGGTTACGCGACGGCCTCGGAACTGGTGGGCCGCAATCTCGCGAACTTGTATTCCGATTCGCAGCAGTGGTTCGGCCTGGCGGACTATCTCCGCGCGCTGGAAAAATTCCACGGATTGGCCGCCGATTGGGTGCGCAAGGATCACACGTCGATCAACGTGCGCCTCTCCGGGCGTGCCTTTCGGGACAAAGGCAACACCATCTTCTTCGAGCTGTTTGCCGAGGACGTGACCGAACGCCGGGCATTGGAACAGCAGCTCCGCCAAGCCCAGAAAATGGAAGCCGTGGGCCGGCTTGCAGGAGGCATCGCTCATGACTTCAACAACCTGCTGATGGTGATCTCTGGGTATTCCGAGTTCCTGCTCGATCGCCTGGGTCCGGACCCGACTCTGCGTGGGCCCGCGCAGGAGATCGCCAACGCCGCCGAGCGCGCGACCTCTCTCACCCGCCAGCTACTCGCGTTCAGCCGTAAGCAGATGCTGGCCCCCAAGGTGGTAGATCTTAACAGCGTGGTCACAGAAAACCTGAAAATGCTGACCCGGCTGATCGGCGAAGACATCGACCTCGTCATGGTTCCAGGTGCGGATCTCGGCGCCGTCAAAGCCGATCCTGGCCAGATCGAGCAGGTCGTCATGAACCTGGCGGTCAATGCCCGTGACGCCATGCCGCTCGGCGGAAAACTGACGATTGAGACCGCCAACATCACGCTTGACGCGAACTACGCCCGTTTGCATGCGCCGGTGAGGCTTGGCGATTACGTGATGCTGGCTATCAGTGACTCAGGCGTGGGCATGGACGCCGAGACTCAAAGCCACATCTTCGAACCCTTCTACACCACCAAAGGACCTAAAGGCACGGGGCTTGGACTCTCTACGGTCTACGGCATCGTCAAACAGAGCGAAGGCTACATCTGGGTCTATAGCGAAGCCGGCAAGGGGACCGCATTCAAGATCTACCTGCCGCGGCTGAGCGGGACCGGGCAGGAAAACTCTGTGCGACCCACGACCATAGCCGCACAACCGGGCCAGAGCCATGAAACTATTTTGCTCGTAGAAGATGAAGAACATCTGCGACGCCTGGCACGCCAGTCGCTGGAGAACCAGGGATACAATGTCATCGACGCCGCAGACGGCACCAGCGCCATTCGACTCTCTCACGCACACAAGGGCCCCATCCATCTGCTGCTGACGGACGTCATCATGCCGGGGATGAACGGGCGCGAATTGACCAATCAGATTTCTCCGAGTCGACCCGAGATGAAGGTGCTCTACATGTCGGGCTACACGGAAAACCACATTGGCCACAACGGCACGCTGGACGAAGGCATCGCCCTCCTCCAGAAGCCCTTTACCCTGCCCGCGCTCAAGGCAAAGGTGCGGGAGGTGCTCGACACCCCACTCCCTCAGGAGGTCCAGATGTCTGCTCGTTTGGCTCAACACGCTCCGATCGCTCGCACCCGTAACAAACTCACTTCACCTTTCCGCGCTACCCGCTTCGATCTCCATCTGCCGCTGAAATACCGGCTGCTCGGAGAAAGCGGTTGGCGCGAGGGTACAACCGAAAACATCAGCCGCTCGGGAATGCTATTCCAGGCGGAAGAATTCATCGCACCCAACGCGCAACTGGAGATCAACCTGGTGCTGCCCGCAGAAATCGCGGGACTGGCAGCAGCGGAAGTAGTTTGCCGGGGCGAGGTCGTGCGCACGGTCGAATCCGGTGCCGTAAGTCCGACTTTGGCCGCGAAAATCCTCCAGTACCACTTCCAGCACGGCTCGCATCTGTCGGAGGCGTGACCGGCCGGCACAATGGGCACGCACCACGTAGGCCCCAGCCCCCCCCTTCGTCTGGGCAGGGCAGGTCATGGCACCTGCCCCCCTACGTGACTTGGGGAGATGAATTGAGCGGACCAACCCCGCCCTTCTGACTACTGCACGGGGTAGACCCAGACGCCCATCTGGGCGCGCAGACAACCCTCGCAAGGCGACTTCACCGGCCATGAGACACGCCGAGCGCGTCCCTGCAAAAGCTTTTCTAGTCGCGCCGATAAGCCCTTTTGTGTTGTCATTCCGATTGGGCTGCTGGCAAGCCGACGGAGTTGTTTGGGTGGAGCAGAGCCCGTGGCCCTGCAATAAGGCTTACCCATGAGGGAGGCTTCTCTCGATTTTTCCACGGCTCCTAAAACCTCGGCTTGTAGAACTGGATAAAGCCAATGATCGAGAATCCGGCGCCACCGAACCGACAGCACCCTCTAGAGAATCATTTCAGAACAGATTCACATTTGACGCGATGCATTCTGTTGCTGGAATTTCTCCTGCGGCTGTGGAAAGCCTCCGGCACCTTTCTGAACCTCGACGAGGCGATGCACTTCCTGGCTGCCAACAAACTTTCATTGGCAGAGGCGTACCGGGCGAGCCTGGGCTTGGCTCATCCGCCGCTGCTGATTTTGTTTTTGCAAGTGTGGCGGAGGTTGGGAACGTCTGAGTTATTTCTTCGCTTGCCTTCGGTGGTCGCCGGCACCATCTTCTGCTGGATATTCTTCAAGTGGCTGACCCGGCTCCTGGGCCCTACCGTCGGTTGGTGCGGATTCATTCTGGTTGGGTTCCTTCCCCCCTTGGTTGAGCTTTCAGCCGAAGTGCGCCAGTACCCGCTGCTGCTGTGCTTCCTGATCGCTGCGGCCTACACTCTTGAGCTGGCTTTGGGGCAAAGTTCCGGGGGCAAGCTGTTGCTTTTCTTCGCCTTCCTCTATCTCGCCATGCTGACTCATTTCTCGGCGATTCTCTTCGCTGGCGCGGTGGGAGCTTATTCGCTATGGCGACTGATCAGCGCGCCTCCTCCGCGACGTGTTGTAGCAGTTTGGATTGCGGGCCAGATAGGAGCGCTCGGGCTGCTCGTCTTTCTGTACCGGACGCAAATTTCCAACCTCAGAGGCAGCACCGCTGCGCAGCACATGCATCGACTGTTAGCCAACTCCTATTTTCACCGGGGACATGATCATCCGCTCTTGTTCGTATTCGCACGTACCTTCGGAGTGTTCCAGTATAGCTTTGGACAGCTTGTGGTCGGCGATCTTGCGGGCGTGCTCTTTCTGGCGGGAGTTGTCCTTCTGCTGAACGGAAAAGGAGGGCAGGAGCAACCGGGCCCGTCGCCTCGCCAGTTGGGGTCCTTCCTGGCTCTGCCATTCGTGATTAATTGCGTGGCCGCGATTATGGATCGATATCCGTACGGAGGAACGCGGCACTCTGCCTTCCTTGTACCCTTTGCGGTCGCCGGTGTCAGCCTGGGGCTGACCCAGTTGACCCGCCAGAAATTCGCCCTTGCATTGGGCGTCGCACTTCTAACCATTGCGGTCTGCCAGGGGTTTGGAGCGCCACATCGCCCGTACCTGCTCCGTGAAGATCAGCGTCGTCGAAATATGACTCAGGCGATCGATGCCATCCGGCAGAAAGTCGCACCGGCGGACATACTCTTCGTCGATTTCCAGACTAGCTTCTTGCTCCGGTATTATCTCTGTCCCGACGCGGTTCCTGGTGGCTCGCCGGCTTCCGGCTTCAGGACCTATTCCTGCGACGGCGATCGCGTAATTTCCACGAACTCCGAGACCCCGATTCTGGCCGCGGACACATTCTTCGAGCGATGGAACGATCTGGTGAGCACCTACAATTTGACATCCGGCCAAACCGTTTGGATATTTCAAGCGGGATGGGACATCGGCCTGGCGCGGGGCTTGCAAGAAAAAGTCCCGGAGTTTCACGACCTGAAATCTCAGTCCTTTGGCCGCAACGTCTCGATGTTCAGGCTGACCGCGGGGCAGCCGTTGCCCCGCCCGGTGGCGAAAACCTGATTCCATCAACTGCCGTTCCGGGAGCGGTTTCGCGAACTGACAGATTCAGCTCAGAATGGGTAAGGCGCGAATCCGCCTCTTCGTGGCCGCGTAGATTGCATTACACAACGCCGGAGCGAGCGGGGGAACTGGCGGCTCGCCCGCACCGGTAGGTGCTTCCGTGCTCTCGACGAAATAAGCTTCTACCACGGGCGCTTCGTTCATCCGAATGGGAGCGTAGTCGTCGAAATTTCCCTGCACAACTCTGCCCTTGTCAATGGTGATTTGCGCATGCAAGGCGTTGCTCAGGGCGTAAATCACGCCGCCTTGAATCTGCTGTTCCAGAATGTTCGGATTCACCACTTGGCCGCAGTCGATTGCGCCCACCACCCGGTGAATGCGGGGCTGATCGTTTTCCATCGATATCTCGACTACCTCGGCCATGTAGCTGCTAAAACATCCAAAGGCGGCGATGCCTTGGTAGTGCCCCGGCGCCAGCGGCCTGCCCCAACCCGCTTTCTCGGCAGCCAGCTTCAACACCCCTCGGATGCGAGCGCTCTGCCAGCCATTGAGGTTTTCGTCCTTCGAGAGCAGATGGAGGCGTAAATCCAGGGGATCTTTTCCCCCGGCGCGCGCCACCTCATCAAGAAATGACTCACTGGCAAATCCTGCCTGCAAGGCATTAACCGACCGCATCCAGCCCAAGGGGACCGGGGTTTCGGTCATGACATACTCGATCAAAACGTTCGCAAAGGCGTAGGTAAACGAGGCTTCCTCCTTGACCTCGGAATCGGTTCCGTGGTCGGCGGGAAATCCCTTCTGGATGTTGATGGATGGCATTACTATACGGTGCGAAAACGCGACCGGCCAGCCGGCGCCATCGAGCACGGCGCTCAAACGGTGATAGCTCGCGGGCCGGTAGGTTGAGTGCCGCATGTCGTCTTCACGTGTCCACAGCACCTGCACCGGACCATTGACGGCCTTCGAGACCAGCGCCGCCTCCACAGCATAATCGTGTTCGAGCCGGCGCCCGAATCCTCCGCCCAGCAATGTGATGTTGACCTTCACATTATCGGGGTCGAGTCCGACCGCCGCTGCCACCGAATCGCGCACGTCCTGCGGAACCTGGGTGGGCGACCAGATTTCACAACTTGATCCCCGAAAATGTGCCCCACAATTGCCCGGCTCCATGGGAGCGTGAGCCATGAATGGGAGTTGGTACTCGGCCTCGACCTGTCGTCCAGAGGCCCTGGAAACATTGCCTGAGGAATAAAGGGTCACAGCCTTGTCAGACGCGGATTTTTTCAGCGCCGCAAAAATCGCCGCCGAATTCAAATCGCGGTTGAGGCCTTCATCCCATGTGACATTGAGCGTGCGCCGTCCTTCCATCGCGCCCCACACGCTTTCGGCGACAATCGCAATGGCTGCGTCGCTGATCTTTCCCACGTAACTGACGCCTGAGATCTTTTTCGACTCCTTGTCGTCGAAGTTCGCGACCTTCCCCCCAATTACCGGGCAACGCGTCAGGACAGCGTACTTCATCTCCGGCAAGCGCAAATCAATTCCATAACCCGCTGTGCCGGTGACTTTAGACGCCGTGTCCAGACGCGGAATCCGGTGGCCGACAATCTTGTAATCTTTGGCGTCCTTCTTCAGGGGCGGGTCGGTGGGAACGGGCAGGGTTGCGGCCCGCGCCGCCAACTGGCCGTAAGTCCTGCGCCGAGTCGAGGCGGAGTCGACCACCGTACTGTTTTCAGCTTTGCAAGCCGATCGCGGCACACCCCACTCCAGTGCGGCGGCGCTGATCAGCATCTCGCGCGCGCTGGCGCCAGCCTTGCGCATCGGATCCCAGGTCGTTCGCACGCTGGCACTGCCACCTGTGGATTGATCACCGTATAAGGTGCTGGCCCCGGCTTGCTCGACGCTGATCTGGGTCCAGTCCGCTTCCAGTTCTTCCGCCAGAATCATGGGCAGAGAAGTGCTTACGCCTTGTCCCATCTCCGAGCGTGCGAGCGCCACCGTAATTTTTCCGTTGGATGCGATCTTCAGGTAGGCATTGGGGGCAAAAGTTTCCTGGCTGCCCGAACCCTTGTGCGGTAGGTAGAAGCCAATCACCAAGCCGGCGCCGGCAGCCGCGCCCGCGGTGATGAATTCGCGACGGGAAAGCGGGCTCATCGCGCTCCTCCCGGGCTCGCCGCGCGATGAATCGCCCGGCGGATGCGGTCATAGGTCCCGCAGCGACAGATGTTGCCGGACATTGCTTCCGTGATCTGGTCGTCGGACGGCTGGGGAGTTTTCGTCAGCAGGGCCGCAGCGGTCATGATCTGGCCTACCTGGCAATAACCACACTGAGGGACATCTTCGGCGATCCAGGCTTGCTGCAGCGGATGCAGCCCGCTGGCCGACAGGCCCTCGATGGTGGTGATGCTCTTTCCCGCAACTTGTGAAACGGGGGTGGAACACGAACGCCGTGCGGCTCCATCCACATGCACGGTGCAGGCGCCGCACAATCCGGCTCCACAGCCGAATTTCGTGCCGGTCAATCGAAGCGTGTCGCGCAAAACCCAAAGCAGTGGCGTGTCTGGCGAAACATCGACTTTCCGCTCGCCGCCGTTTACCCGCAGAGTGAGGTCTGGCATGGAAGCCCCGAATAGTTTGGGATGAAGCAAAACATGGTAGCGGAAACAAACGAAAAGGGGAATGTGCGTTGTTCCCCCGATTTAGGCACACGTCCTCTCCGCGAGCCGCTTGATCGCCCGCAACCACATGCGCCGGATCAGGGCGCTGCCGGGATAGATCACGCGCCAGTAGCAGGCAAATTTACGTCGCGCCGGGTCGGCGGCGTACACTCGGGTCTCGGCGCTGACGAAGGAGGTGCCCCGTCCAGCATCGGTCACGCGGTAGTTTATCGCAGCCAGGGCAAAGCCGGCGCGGGCAACGCCAGCCCAACCATCATGACCAGCAAGCCAGAGCTCAGAACCAGCCCGGCGCAGCCTGGACTCGCGATTCCCAACCACACGACGGGATGGACCAGCGCAGCGCCACCAACCAGGAACAGAACAAATCCGCCATGAACCAGACCGGCGATGGGCATGCGCCGTATCTTACATCCCATCACCCCCAATTAGGTTTCAGGCAGCGGATTTCTGGTTTGGATCTTAATTAATGCTCGTGTCGAGGGCACGGCGGGATGAGAGCGGTAGCAACGAGAAGGGTGCAGTTCCGTTGGCCGGCGATGCGGCACGACAATGCGGGGGGGGGCTCTGGTCTTTCATGAACTCTGTGGGCAAGGAGTCCAAGAACCTGCGCGAGAGCGGACGGCCACCCGCAAGATAAACAAGCACCTTCAAGGCGTCGCTATCGCGAGTCCTCGATCAAGGCCTGCCGAGCCCGGCGGGGGCGCGTCGGCTGTAATGTAAGCCGGAATTGGCCCGAGTCTCGAAACTCGCACAAGCCCCCTGAGCCCATCCATCACATCCCAAAGAGAGCCGGTTCCCGATGCGCTTTGGGGAATGCTTTCCACCAATTCCTCCAGCCATACGGGGTGGGCGTCCAGGAAATCGTGCTCGACTTGGACAGCAATGTTCGTCCTCGAGCAGCGCTGCTACACTAATTCCCCCATGTTTCCCGGACACGCCACCACGGCCGGCACGGCCCGCTATCGGGACCGCTTCCCACCACTGCGTCAGGCCGGTCACTTCCGCCAAGTTGAGCACGTACCGGCAGTGAGCGAGCTTTGGCTGTCGTCGATCGGATTGGGCACCTATCTCGGCGAGCCCGACGATGCTGCCGACCAGGCTTACATTGAAGCCATTGAAACCGGGCTGCGCTCCGGCGTCAACGTTCTCGATACCGCTATCAATTACCGCCATCAACGCTCCGAAAGAAATATCGGGATTGCAATCAAGCGGCTGATCGAATCGTCGCAGTTCGAACGCGACGAGGTTCTAGTCTGCACCAAGGCCGGCTATCTTTCTTTCGACGGCGATCCGCCTACGGACCCGCGTGGTTACTTTCAGCGCGAATACATTGAAACCGGCATCCTGGATCCCAGGGATCTGGCCGGCGGGATGCACTGCATGTCCCCGGCCTATCTCGAGAATCAGATTGAGCGTTCCCGCCGAAACCTGGGCCTGGAAACCATCGACCTCTTCTATATCCATAATCCTGAATCCCAGTTGGGCGAGGTCTCCCGCGAAGTTTTCCGTCAGCGCTTGAAAGAAGCGTTTGCCATGCTCGAAAGGCAGGTGAAGGCAGGCAAACTTGAATACTACGGAGTTGCGACCTGGAGCGCTTTCCGTGTGGCTCACAGTTCCCGCGATTACATCGATCTGTTCGACCTGGCAAGAATGGCGTACGAAGTGGGGGGCGAGCACCACCGCTTTCGTTTCATTCAGCTTCCCTTCAATCTGGCGATGCCGGAGGCCTATGGCCTGATCAATCAGAGAACGGAAAAAGAGAAGATGTCAGTTCTCTCCGCCGCGGCCCGCCTGGGAATCGCGGTGATGGGCAGCGCCACGCTGTATCAGGCCCGCCTCGCGCAAGGCCTGCCCGATTTCGTCGGCCGCATTCTGGGAATGAAGCAGGACGCAGAAAACGCCATCCAGTTCTCGCGCTCCGCGCCCGGTCTCGCCTCTTCTCTAATAGGTATGGGGCGCAAAGAGCACGTGACAGCGAATCTCGAGCCAGCGTTGACCAACCCAACGCCGGTGCAGGACTGGAAAAGGCTTTTCACCAGGACCTTAGAATAAGAATGACACAACAATCCGCGATCTGAGGTCCGAAGTCCGCTACTTCAACTCCTGCAGCTTCTGGGTCGCCATTTGCGCAACTTCGCTGGCGGGATTTTCCTTTTGGATCTGCTCGTAGATGCGTTTGGCTTCGCCCGGCTGCTGTGTGAACTGGTAGGTTGCAGCCAATTCCATCTGCGCCGTTGCCTTGCCCACGCTTCGAGCCGGCTTCGCCATCAGGTTGTTGTAGAGGTCAATCGCTTCCTTGGTGCGATTGGTATTGCGATAAAGCGCAGCCAGAGCCAACTTGGCGAGGGCTCGAAGGTCATCGTTGTGAGAGGAAGCCACCGCCTTCAAATCTCGCTCTGCGGCGGCATGGTCACCCAGTTGCGAAGCCGTCAGGCCCAGGAAATAACGGGCAAATTCGCTTGTCCGCGTGTGCGGATACTTGTCCACTATGGCCTGGAACTGCTTGCGGGCTTCAGTCGCGCGCTCCTCGGTTGACGCGAAACTTGAGATATTAGGCTCCGCCGGCGCGCCCGCAGGTCGCAGCGAAGTATCCAGCGTGCGCACCGCCTGATTAAACTGAGCGCTGGCTTGCTGGTCCTGCTGGTTGAGGTAGTACCAGCCGCCTAAACCGGCCCCGAGAGCCACCAGCAGCACCAGGCTTCCAACCATGAGCTTCGATTGGTGCTCGACCGTCCAATGGACGGTGGCCTCGGCGGCCCCGAATGTGGCCCGGCTAAAGCGGTCTTGTTTCAGTTGATGACGGGTTTCTGCGCGCACGAACTTCCCTTCTGCATCTCGGAACGATGGGGATGATAGATCTGAGTCTAACAGGCAAAAATTGGCAGCGTCAAAAAACAGCAGGAATGAACCGAACTCACCTAGGGGCGGCTCCCCTCACCCGCCCCACCCGCCAATTCGGCGGCCGCAAAAAACCGGCGCGCTCGCCCCCCGGAGCGAGGCGTCTCCGGCCTACGCGGTCTGCGATGATTCGTAAACCTACCGGGAGGTCTCCTCCAGAATTCCCTGCTCCAGTTTTTCCTGGCATTCGATGCAATGCCGTGTCCAGGGCACAGCTTCCAGACGCTTGGCGTTGATCTCCTTGCCGCAGGAAATGCATTCCCCAAAGCTGCCCTCGCGGAGCCGCTCGAGCGCGCCCTCGACCATCTGCAGCAGTTGCCGATCATTATTGCTCTGGTGAAAGAGAAATTCCTTGGTGTACGAGCTGGCAGCACGGTCGGCGATATCCTGGGCCGAGTCCTCGTCCACGGTGCGACCATCCTGCTCCGTGCGGGTTACCATGCGGCGCAACTCCAACTGCCGCGATTCCAGCCTCTTCTTGAAATAGTCCAGCTTCTTTTTGTCCATGGATAATGACTTCGCGGCCCGTAGGCCGCGTCCTTAATGCGCCTTGTGGTCAAACGGAAATGATAAGCGCTCAAATTGAGATGCGTCAACTAGCCGGTACGGCTAGGGTGCGCGACCTAGACGAGAAGAACTGGGGGGTTTCCTTTTTTGGGCCCTTTAACCGAGCGTATGTGATACGCTCGGAAAGGAGGTTCAATGTATGCCCGATTCGTTGCCTGCTTTGGAGGACCAGAAGACTGACTTGCTGCACAAAATCTCTCAGCTCGGCGATTTTCGGCCGGGTTCGATCACGACTACCACCGGTCGCTGCGGCAACCCCCGGTGCCATTGCCACCAGCCCAACCATCCCGGACATGGACCCAACTTTCGACTTACCTACAAGGCCGACGGCAAGACTGTCAC
>Ga0209526_10003735_pt1 | contig 10376 bp, 10 predicted proteins | sample JacPinW_OM2H0_M1_FD_188566 | JGI IMG/M metagenome (GOLD analysis project Ga0209526, IMG submission 188566) | Forest soil microbial communities from Algoma, Ontario, Canada - Jack Pine, Ontario site 1_JW_OM2H0_M1 (SPAdes) (version 2) | ecosystem: Environmental > Terrestrial > Soil > Boreal... | reverse complement strand
GGCTTCTGCATCGGCCATGTCGGGCCGGAAGCCGCCGTCGGCGGGCCGATCGGGCTGCTCCGGGATGGGGATATCATCGAAATCGACGCCGTCGGTGGAACTCTTAACGTAAAATTGAGCGCCGCCGAGCTGGCGGAACGTAAAACCAAGTGGGCGCCTCGCGAGACAAAGCATACGTCGGGTGCGCTGTGGAAGTATGCCCAGCAGGTTGGGCCAGCGGTGGCTGGGGCTGTGACCCATCCGGGGAGTGCGCACGAGAGACAGTGTTATGCGGACATCTGAGCGTACCATTTTTGCGTTGATGTTGGGGGCAGCAATGCTGGCCACCCCCGCGCGCGCATTTGATGGCGCTCCGGTCAATCAGGATACGGCAATCCCGGTGGTTTCAGCGCAGCCTGGAACCGCCGCCGCGCTGAAGAAGCCGGTCCCACCGGCCGCTATCCCGGATAACTCAAACTCGCTCACCGCGCTGCAATATGCCGCCGAGGGCGGCCATCCGATCGCGCAGTGGAAATTGGGCCGCATGTATGCCGACGGCATCGGCGTCGCCCAGGACGATGTTCGCGCCTTCGAATATTTCAATCGCATCGCCAGCAAGCATGCGGAGGACAGCCCTTCCGCGCCGCAATCGGCGATCGTCGCCAACGCCTTTGTCGCGGTCGGACGCTATTACCTCAATGGCATTCCCAATTCGAATATCAAGTCCGACCCGGAGCGGGCTCGGGAGATGTTCTCCTATGCCGCTTCCTATTTCGGCAACGCGGATGCGCAATACGATCTGGCGAGGCTCTATCTGAAGACCCCCGACGCCTCGCGGGAAGATTTCACCTATGGCGCGCGCTGGCTCGGGCTAGCCGCCCAGAAGGGCCAGCACCAGGCGCAGGCCTTGCTCGGCCAGATGCTGTTCAACGGCGACCGGCTGCCGCGGCAGGCCGCGCGCGGCCTGATGTGGCTGACCCTGGCGCGCGATGGCGCCGCCGCCGACGAAGTCTGGATCAAGGAAAGCTACAACCGGGCGTTTGCCAAAGCCTCCGACGATGACCGCGCCATGGCGCTGCAGATGCTCGAGCACTGGGTGCAGGGCCGGCGGGATTGATCGCGCGCAGCCTTACGCCGTCTCCAGATCAAGATCCGCCCACACCGGCACATGGTCCGACGGCTTCTCCCAGGCGCGCACATAGCTGTCGACCCCGACATCGATGAGCCGGTCAGAGGCCTGCGGCGACATCAGCAGGTGATCGATCCGCAAGCCCCAGTTCTTCTGCCAGGCGCCGGCCTGATAATCCCAGAACGTGTACTGGCCGGGCGCATCGTTGACCGCGCGCAGCGCGTCAGTGAGGCCGAGGCCGAGCAGCGACTGGAAGCTCTCGCGGGTGGTCGAGCGGAACAGCGCGTCCTCGACCCAGGCCGCCGGATTGTGGACGTCCTCAGGTCTTGGAATGACGTTGAAGTCGCCGGCCAGGATCAGCGGCTCCTCGGTCTTCAGCCGCTCTTTCGAATATTCAAACAGCCGCGACATCCAATTGAGCTTGTAGGGATATTTGTCCGAGCCGACCGGGTTGCCGTTGGGCAAATAGAGACAGGCGATGCGCAGTACGCCCTTTTTCAGCGTCACCACGCCTTCGAGGAAGCGTGCGTGGGCATCTTCGTCGTCGCCGGCGAGGCCTGATTTGGTCTCGTCGAACGGCAGCTTCGACAACAGCGCGACACCGTTGAAGGTTTTCTGGCCGTGAGTGACGACGTTATAGCCGAGCTCTTCGATCTCGAGCCGCGGAAACGCCTCGTCCGTGCATTTGGTCTCCTGGAGGCAGACGATGTCGGGCGAGCATTCCTTCAGCCAGGTGAGCAAGTTCTCAAGCCGCTGCCGGATCGAATTGACGTTCCACGTGGCGATGCGCATGCGAAGGGGTCCCGGCGGCAAGCCGCACAGATCGAATTTCAGAGGTCGCGATCTTTAGATCGAAAAACTGGTGCCGCAACCGCAGGACGCGGTCGCATTGGGATTATGCACACGGAACGACGCGCCGATCAGATCGTCGACGAAATCAACCTCCGATCCCGCGAGGAACGGCACCGATGCCGGATCGACCAGCACCACGGCGGCATCGCGCGCGATCACAAGATCATCGTCCGTCTGGGCGTGATCGATGTCGAATTTGTACTGGAAGCCGGAACAACCGCCGCCCTCGACCGAGATGCGCAGCTTGGCGCCGCCACCCTCGCTTTTGAGGATTTCGCCGATGCGGCGGGCGGCCCGCTCGCTGATGGTGACGGCTGTGGTCATCGGTTTCTCCAAGGCAGCGTCATGCCCAATTCATTTGGTATCCCGCCTATCCCATAGTTAAGTGCGTAGTCACGCGGAATCAAATGGATAAGGACTAAAATACCGTGTCGGTCGGAATGGCTGCCCCCCGCGCACCCTACGCCTGTGACCCCGACCGCAGCCGCGGCCGGCTGTTTGCCGAGCCGCCGAGCAAGACCCGCAGCCCGTTCCGGCGCGATTGCGACCGGGTGATCCATTCCACCGCCTTCCGCCGCCTGAAGCACAAGACCCAGGTGTTCGTGTTCCACGAGGGCGACCACTACCGCACGAGGCTGACCCATTCGCTTGAAGTGGCTCAAATCGCCCGCGCGCTGGCCCGCCAGCTCGGACTCGACGAGGATCTCACGGAAACGCTGGCGCTGGCCCATGACCTCGGCCATCCGCCGTTTGGGCATGCCGGCGAGCGCGCGCTCGATGCCTGCCTGGAGGCCCATGGCGGCTTCGATCACAACGCGCAGACGCTCCGCGTGCTGACGGCGCTTGAACATCGCTACCCCGAGTTCGACGGACTCAACCTGACCTGGGAATCGCTGGAGGGCATCGTCAAGCACAACGGCCCGCTGACCGACCGGAGCGGGACGCCGGTCGGTCGCTACCACGACCGCGGCGTTCCCATAGGCATCGCCGAATACGTCAAGACTTACGATCTCGAGCTATCGAGTTTTGCCTCGCTGGAGGCGCAGGTCGCCGCCATCGCCGACGACATCGCCTATGACGCGCACGATATCGACGACGGCCTGCGTGCCGGCCTGTTTGCGGTCGACGACCTCAAGGTCATGCCGCTCGCCGCCAAAATCATCACCGAGATCGGCCGGCACTATCCCGACCTCGACCATCCCAGACGCGGAGCCGAGTTCGTGCGCGAGCTGATCTCCTATCTGATCTCGGCCGTATTCGAGGAGGCCAAAGAGCGCCTGCAGGCCGCGCAGCCGCAATCGGCCCATGACGTACGCGATCAGGCCGAGGCGCTGATCGCGTTTCCGCCGCAAGTCGCCCAGGAAGAGGCCGACATCAAGGCGTTCTTGAAACAGCACATGTACCGCCATTCGCGGGTGATGCGGGTGATGGGCGAAGCCGAGCAGATCCTGTTCGATCTGTTCGCGCGCTATCAGCGTTCACCCCGGGATCTGCCGGCCGAATGGCTGGAAGGCACGCAAGCCGAGACCGAGGCCGAGCGTGCCAGGCGGATCGGCAATTTCATCGCCGGGATGACCGACCGCTTTGCCTTGATCGAGCATCAAAGGCTTTTTGACTCGACCCCGGATTTGCGTTAGGCGGCGGCGATGGCCGACAAATCCACTTCGCAGCATCTTTTTGCCGACGTGTTGGCGCGCGTGCACGCGGTCTGCGGCGCGCTCGCAGCGGAGGGCCAATGGCCCGCCAGCGTCGATCTGTCGCGGGTGGTGGTCGAGCCGCCGCGCGATGCCAGCCATGGCGATATGGCCACCAACGCCGCGATGGTTCTGGCCAAGGAAGCCAGGGTCAAGCCGCGCGATCTTGCGGAAGCGATCGCCGCCAGATTGCGCGCCGATGCATTAATCGCTTCCGTCGATGTCGCAGGCCCCGGCTTTATCAACCTGGCCCTTAAGCCAATGGCCTGGGCCAACGAGTTGCGCACGCTGCTGCGCGAGGACGCTTCCTACGGCAGAAGCACGATCGGCGCCGGCGAGAAGGTCAATGTCGAATACGTCTCCGCCAATCCGACCGGCCCGATGCATGTCGGCCATTGCCGCGGCGCGGTGTTTGGCGATGCGCTGGCAAGCTTATTGACATTTGCCGGCTTCGACGTCGCTCGCGAGTATTACATCAACGACGCCGGCGCCCAGGTCGACGTGCTCGCACGTTCGGCATTCTTGCGCTATCGCGAGGCGCTTGGGGAGACCATCGGCGCCATTCCGGAAGGGCTTTATCCCGGCGACTATCTGAAGCCGGTGGGGATGGCGCTTGCGGCCGAGCATGGCGACAAGCTCAAGGCCATGCCGGAGACCACGTGGTTGCCGATCGCGCGCAACAAGGCCGTTGCGATGATGATGGAAGAGATCAAGGGCGATCTCGCCGCGCTCAACATCAAGCATGATGTGTTCTTCTCGGAACGCTCGCTGATCGAGAGCGGCAACAACAAGGTCGCTGCAACCATCGATTTCCTGCGCGCCAAGGGCGACGTCTATGAGGGCCGCCTGCCGCCGCCGAAGGGCGGTCCGGTCGAGGACTATGAGGATCGCGAGCAGACCCTGTTCCGCGCCACAGCCTACGGCGACGATGTCGATCGCCCGCTGCTGAAATCCGACGGCACCTATACGTATTTCGCCTCCGACATCGCCTATCACAAGGGCAAGTTCGACCGCGGCTTTCGCGACCTCGTCGACGTCTGGGGCGCCGACCACGGTGGCTATATCAAGCGCATGCAGGCCGCGGTGAAGGCGGTTACCGCAAACAAGGCCGCGCTCGACGTGAAGATCGTGCAGCTCGTCAAATTGCTACGCCACGGCGAGCCGGTGAAGATGTCGAAACGATCGGGCGACTTCGTCACCTTGCGCGAAGTGGTCGATGAAGTCGGCTCGGATGCGGTGCGGTTCATGATGCTGTTCCGCAAGAACGACGCCGTCCTGGATTTCGACCTCGCCAAGGTCCTCGAGCAGTCAAAGGACAACCCGGTCTTCTACGTCCAGTACGGACATGCCCGCGGACATTCGATCTTTAAGAACGCTCGCGAGGTGGTTCCGGACCTGCCGGAGGAGGGGCGTGCACGGGCCGCCTACCTCGAAAAAGCCGCAGTCGAGCGGCTGACGGCGCCCGAGGAGCTTGAGCTGCTCAAGCGCCTGGCGCTCTACCCCCGCACCGTCGAAGCGGCGGCTTCGGCACATGAGCCGCACCGAATCGCTTTTTATCTATATGATCTCGCCAGCGAATTTCATGCGCTATGGACGAGGGGGCGCGATTTGCCCTATTTACGCTTCATTATCAATAATGATGCAGAGATCACGAAGGCGCGCCTGGCGATGGTTCAGGGCGTCGTCTCGGTTTTGGCCTCGGGGCTGGCCATTCTGGGCGTTAACGCCCCGACCGAGATGCGGTAAGCTTATAGTACGGTAAGCTTAGAGACAGGGGTGTGACGGCACTCACGAACGGGGATTTGTGAGCGCATCTGGCAGGGGCCAATTCGTTGGGTGTAGCGGGTTGGCGTTTCCCGAAGGGGATGCATCATCACGATGGCTGATCGATATCAGGACAGGCCTTTTCCGGCTGGCGACGACAAGGGTGAGAGCGATCCCTTGGCGGAGCTTGCGCGGCTGATCGGCCAGACCGACCCGTTCGGCACCATGGGCCGCGCCAACGTGAAAGTGCAGCCGCGAAGCGCTCCTCCCGTCGATCCCTATCCGCGTCAGCCGCCGGCCGAACCGGAAGATGGCCCGCCCGTGGGTCCGCCGCCCTGGATACAGCGCGCCAACCGGCAGGAAGTCAAAAAGCAGGTCTACCAAGAACCGGAGCCCGAAGAGAATTATGAGCCGAGCCCGGTGCATCCCTTGCATCGCTACGCGGCCCAGCATCAGCATGCGGCGCCCCAACAACAGGATTATCAGCAGGACGCCTACGACGAGGAGACCCAAGCCGAGGTCGATCCGTCGCGCTATGACGACGCGCTGTACGGCCAGATCGAGTCCGGTGCGGAGGATTACCAGCACGATCCGGCCTATCCGGATGATCCCTACGCCTATCAGGATGGCTACGAGGAGGGTGTGGACGATCAGGGCGAGAGACGTCGCGGCGGCCTCATCACGGTGATCGCGGTCCTGGCGCTTGCGGTGATCGGCACCGGCGCTGCCTTTGCCTATCGCAGCTACGTCGCATCGCCCCGCAGCGGCGACCCGCCGATCATCAGGGCCGACAACAGCCCGACCAAGTTCGTGCCGTCGCCTGGCGACAGCGCCAACAAGACGCCGGATCGGATGCCGGCCGGTGACGGCACCGAGAAGATCGTGCCGCGCGAAGAAGCGCCGGTCGACATCAACCGGGCGGGCGCCGCGGGCGGTCCGCGCGTGGTGTTCCCGCCGCTGAACCAGAACGGCAACCCGCCCTCGGCGGCGAGCGTGGCGCCGAGCAATGTACCGGTCGCAAGCGCAGGGCCTGTTCCGAGCAACGGCACGCTGCCGAACAACGAACCGCGCAAGATCAAGACATTCTCCGTCCGTGGCGATCAGGCCGACACCGGCGCGCCGGCGGCCGCGGCACCGACGGTTCCTGCAACAACGAAGCAAGCGCCGGCTGGGAAAAACGCCGCGCGAACCGCGCCTTCTTCGGCCAATGCGAGCGCCAATGCGCCGCTGTCGCTGTCGCCGCAGGCCGACGCCCCGGCTCCGACAACTCCGGCCCCGGCAACCCCGGCGCCGACAACGGATACGCGAACCCGGGTCGCCGCGACCAATCCTGCCCAGACCGCGCCCTCGGGCGCTGCAGACACGGGCGGCAGTGGCGGCTATGTGGTCCAGGTCTCCTCGCAACGGAGCGAAGCCGACGCCCAGGCCTCCTTCAAGGCGCTGCAGAGCAAGTTCCCGAACGTGCTCGGGTCCCAGTCGCCGCTGATCAAACGCGCCGACCTCGGTGACAAGGGCGTCTATTACCGCGCCATGGTCGGTCCGTTCGGATCGGCGGATGAAGCCTCGAAGTTCTGCGGCAGCCTCAAGAGCGCCGGCGGGCAGTGTGTCATCCAAAGGAATTGACGCCCGTTTCCTTGACCCCCGCGCGAACAGCGGGCTAATCGGCCCGCCATGAGCACACGCGCATTCATCACAGGCGTATCGGGAACCGAACTTGGCGCCGCCGAGCGCGCGTTCATTGCCGAGGCGCGCCCCTGGGGTTTCATCCTGTTCAAGCGCAATGTCGAGACGCCGCAGCAAGTCGTTTCACTTGTTTCCGAATTGCGCGACACCGCAGGCCGGCCCGAAGCTCCCGTCCTGATCGATCAGGAGGGCGGGCGGGTACAGCGCCTCGGGCGCCCGCGTTGGCCGGTTTACCCGGCCGGTGCGGTGTTTGGCGCCCTCTACGACGTCGAACGAGCGCTCGGCCTGAACGCGGCGCGCCTCAGTGCAAGGCTGATCGCAGACGACCTGGCGGAACTCGGTATCACCGTCGACTGCCTGCCGCTAGCGGACGTACCGGTAGCGGGTGCCGACGCCGTGATCGGCAACCGCGCCTATGGCACCGAGCCGGGCAAGGTCGCGGCGATCGCGCGTGCCGTGACCGACGGGCTAGAGCAGGGTGGTATTTTACCGGTGCTGAAGCACATTCCGGGGCATGGCCGGGCGACCGCCGATACCCATTTCAAGCTCCCGGTGGTCGATACGCCAAGGAAAGAGCTCGAACGGACCGATTTTGCCGCCTTCCAACCGCTGGCGGACCTGCCGATGGCCATGACCGCGCATGTTGTGTTTAGCGCGCTCGACCCCGCCCAACCAGCCACGACTTCTGCGACAATGGTGGATCAGGTGATTCGCGGCGTGATCGGGTTCCAGGGTTTGTTGATGAGTGACGACGTGTCCATGAACGCTTTGGCGGGATCGCTTGCCGAGCGGACTCGGGCTGTTTTTGCGGCCGGATGCGATATTGTTCTGCATTGCAACGGCAAACTCGACGAAATGCGCGATGTCGCCCGTGAGACGCCGGAATTGTCGGGCAAGGCGTTGGAGCGTGCTCGGAAGGCGCTGGCGTCACGCAAGGCGCCCAAGCCCTTCGACCGGGTCGCGGGGCGGGCGGAACTGGACGCGTTGATCGATCGGGCAGGAATTGTAAGCGCATGACCGCGGAGATCTTATCCTTCGAGACTGGGCGGCCGGCCGAGCTCGCCGATGGCGAGCCGTCGCTGGTCGTCGACGTCGAGGGTTATGAGGGCCCGCTCGACCTGTTGCTGGCGCTGGCGCGGCAGCAGAAGGTCGATCTCGCCAAGATTTCCATTCTCGCTTTGGCCGACCAATATCTGCAGTTCATCGAGGCAGCGCGAAAAATCCGCCTCGAACTCGCGGCCGATTATCTCGTGATGGCGGCCTGGCTTGCCTACCTGAAATCGCGGCTGCTGCTGCCGGAGCCCGCGACCCCCGACGGGCCGAGCGCCGAAGAGATGGCGACCGCGCTCGCCAACAGGCTGCGGCGGCTTGAAGCGATCCGGGAAGCATCGAACCGGCTGATGAACCGTCCGCAATTGCAGCGCGATATCTTTCCGCGCGGCAATCCCGAGGCCATCGCCGAGATCCGGCATCCAAGATTTACCGCAACCCTGTTCGACCTGCTGACCGCCTATGCCGCGCAGCGCCAGCAGCGCGTGCTGGCCTCGGTGCATCTTGCCAAGCGCACGGTGTGGTCGCTTTCCGAAGCGCGGGCATCGCTGGAGCGGCTGATTGGCATCGCCGAGGACTGGAGCTGCCTCGACGAATATCTGATGAGCTATGTCGTCGATCCCTCGCAGCGGGCGACCGTGTTTGCCTCGAGCTTTGCGGCGGCGCTGGAGCTCGTGCGCGAAGGCGAGATGGAACTGAACCAGAAAGAGGCGTTTGCGCCGTTGTATTTTCGCAAGCGTCCGCCGCAACCAGCAATGTCGGCACCGGACTTACCGGTCGAGTAAGTGAAAGAAGGAGACCGTGCCATGCCAAGCTTGGCAGAAAAACGCAAAGCCGATGACGAGGAGGCCCCCGTCGATGCGCAGGCGCGGCCCGAGGAATTGCGGCTTCTGGAAGCGCTGCTGTTCGCCTCGACCGAGCCGCTCGATCAGGCCGCACTAGCCAAACGCATGCCCGACGGCGTCGACATCAAGGACGCACTTGCCCAATTGCAGGCGGAATACGCGACCCGTGGCGTCAATCTGGTGCGCATCGCCAACAAATGGACATTTCGTACCGCAGGCGATCTTGCCTGGCTGATGACGCGCGAAAGCACCGAGACGCGGCGGCTGTCGCGCGCGGCGATCGAGATGCTTGCGATCATCGCCTATCATCAGCCGGTCACGCGCGCGGAGATCGAGGAAATCCGCGGCGTGATCACATCGAAGGGAACGCTCGATGTGCTGCTCGAGACCGGCTGGATCAGGCCTCGCGGGCGCCGCAAGACCCCGGGCCGTCCGCTGACCTTCGGAACCACGGAGGCCTTCCTGTCGCAGTTCAGCCTGGAAGCGCTCTCCGATCTGCCGGGCCTCGAGGAACTGAAGGGAACGGGACTACTGGATTCGCGGCTGCCTTCCGGCTTCAGCGTGCCGGCGCCCTCGGACGACCCTGCCTTGCGCGAAGACGAGGATCCGCTCGATGTCGGCGATCTGGAACTCGCGCTGGCGCCCGCGGTCGAACCGGAAAACGACGAGAAAAGCTGATCCGGCGGGATCGGCCGCCCGCGCGATTTATTCCGGTTAACACTAGCATTAATACGTAAACCGGACAGCGATTTGCCGCGGCCGAAGTCCTTGTTTTTGACACCCCGCGGGCCTACTTTCCGGGAAAGCTTGGGCCGGCTTCCGGCCCGTTTGGAGGGTTTGCAGGATGGGTTCGCTTAGCATTTGGCACTGGATCGTGGTGATCGCAGTCGTCCTGCTGCTGTTCGGCCGCGGCAAGATTTCGGATCTGATGGGCGACGTCGCGCAAGGCATCAAGGCCTTCAAGAAGGGCATGCAGGACGACGAAAAGACCGCCGAGAAGACCGAACCGGTCAAGAGCATCGATCACAACGCCGCACCGTCCCAGCCGGCGCGATCGGACGTCGGCAGCAAGGCTATCTGAGCCCAGGGCTATCTGAAACCAGAGGCCGGAAGGCAGACGCGAGCCGGCGCCCGATCCTGTGTGCGGGAAATAGGGCAAACTTCGCGTGAGCGGATTTTTCCATGTTCGACATCGGATGGAGTGAGCTCGTCCTCATCGCGGTCGTCGCGCTGATCGCGATCGGCCCGAAAGAGCTGCCGGGCGTGCTGCGCATGGTCGGGCAGTGGATGGGCAAGGCGCGCAAGATGGCCGCCGAATTCCAGGGCCAGTTCCAGGAAGCGATGCGGGAAGCCGAAATGGCCGACCTCAAGAAGAGCTTC
>Ga0209526_10003734_pt1 | contig 10379 bp, 11 predicted proteins | sample JacPinW_OM2H0_M1_FD_188566 | JGI IMG/M metagenome (GOLD analysis project Ga0209526, IMG submission 188566) | Forest soil microbial communities from Algoma, Ontario, Canada - Jack Pine, Ontario site 1_JW_OM2H0_M1 (SPAdes) (version 2) | ecosystem: Environmental > Terrestrial > Soil > Boreal... | reverse complement strand
TCAGCGCCGGCTTGGCCGGGCCGGCGGCCGCGACGACCGTGACCCCGAGCGCAGGCCGGTTGCCTGCCTCTCCCATCGGCTCCCCCACTCCTGACGAGGGCGTCAGGGTAGACGGGCGTCGGGCCCGTCGCGTCTCGTGACCGGGACGCCGACCGGGGTCGTACCATCGTCCGATGGCCACGCGCACCGAGGGTGCCTCCGACGATCTCGTGACGTCCGGCGGTGGCGACCAGCCCGCCATACGCGTCGACGGGCTCCGGCGGCGCTTCGGCGAGCTCGAGGCGGTCCGCGGGATCAGCTTCGAAGTCGCGCGCGGCGAGACCTTCGGCTTCCTCGGACCCAACGGCGCCGGGAAGTCGACGACGATCTCGATGCTGTGCACCCTGTTGCGGCCGTCGGGAGGCAGCGCGCAAGTCGACGGCTTCGACGTCGTCAAGCAGCAGACCGACGTGCGCCGCCGCATCGGCCTCGTGTTCCAGGACACCACCCTCGACGACTACCTGACGGCCGACGAGAACCTTCGCTTCCACGCCGAGCTCTATGGCGTGCCCAAGCCGGTGGTCGCCTCCCGCATCGAGCAGGTGATGCAGATGGTGGGGCTGTGGGAGCGACGCACGAGCCTGGTGCGGACCTTCTCGGGCGGGATGAAGCGCAGGCTCGAGATCGCGCGCGGGCTGCTGCACTCGCCCCGCGTGCTGTTCCTCGACGAACCCACTGTGGGGCTCGACCCGCAGACCCGCAGCCACATCTGGGGCTACATCGACGAGCTCCGGCGGCGCGAGGCCATCACGATGTTCCTCACGACCCACTACATGGATGAGGCGGAGCACTGCGACCGCATCGCGATCATCGACAACGGTGAGGTCGTGGTGATCGACACGCCCGAGGCGTTGAAGGCGAGTGTCGGCCGCGACCGCGTCCAGATCCAGACCGACGACGACGAGCGCGCGATCCGAGAGTTGCGTGACCGCTTCGGCATCGAGGCGTCGATCAGCGAGGGCACGATCACCCTGCACGTCTCCGAGGGCGAGAAGTTCGTGCCCCGGCTGTTCGCCGAGCTCGACGTCCCGATCCGGTCGGTGAGCGTGGCCCGGCCGACGCTCGACGACGTGTTCATGACCTACACGGGGCGGACCATTCGGGACGCCGAGGCGTCGGGCGGCGAGATGCTGCGCAGCAGCGTCTTCATCCGGGCGAACCGCGGCCGATGACCACGGCGGCCACCACGACGACGACCCGGACCGAGGTTGCCGGCGTTCGGGTCGCGGGCGGGACCGTGCGCGATGATCTGCGGGCGGTGCGCATGGTGTGGAAGCGGGAGCTGATCCGCTTCTCCCGCAGCCGGGCCCGGATCGTCACCTCGCTCGCGCAGCCGGTCCTCTATCTGTTCGTCCTCGGCAGCGGTATCGGCTCGCTCGCCGCGACGGGTGCGACGCGGGGCTTCGACTTCCGCACCTTCATGTTTCCGGGCGTGATCGCGTTGACGGTCCTGTTCACGTCGATATTCTCGGCGGTGTCGATCGTGTGGGACCGCGAGTTCGGGTTCCTGCGGGAGATGCTCGTCGCGCCGGTACGTCGCGGCGCGCTCGTCACCGGCAAGTGCATCGGCGGCGCGTCCGTCGCCACCGTGCAGGGATCGCTCATGCTGCTGCTCGCGCCGGCGGTCGGGGTGCCGTGGTCTCCCGTCTTGCTGGTCGAGCTCCTGCTCATCATGGCGCTCACCGCCTTCACCATGACCTCGCTCGGCATCGTCATCGCGAGCCGCATGCAGCAGGTTGAGTCGTTCCAGTTCGTCATGCAGCTGCTGGTGCTGCCGATGTTCTTCCTGTCGGGAGCGGTGTTCCCGCTCAGCCGGCTGCCGAGGTGGCTCTCGATCGCGTCGAAGATCGATCCGCTCACATATCTCGTGAACCCGTTGCGGCGCGTCGTGTTCGCCCACGTCCATCCGTCGGCGCGCGTGCGGGCCGAGCTCCTACCCCCGATCACGTGGAACGGATGGCCCGTTCCGATGTGGCTGGAGCTCGTGGCGGCCGGCGCGCTCGCGCTGACGCTGGTGGGGGTCGCGGTGAGACTGTTCTCACATACCGACTGAGCGCGGGTTCGTATGCGCCTGCGTCCGGCGGTCCACCGCCTGAGCACGCGGAGCACGGAGAATGGGTGCCGTGCCGCAGGAGCCGATGCGTGGGCCGAGACTCGAAGAAGAGGCGGGATGGGGCTTCGTGTCGCCGGGCGAGTCGCGCATCCCAGCCGCGTTGGCGGTCGTCGCGGCCCTCCTGTTGTACGTCGTGCTTCCGAACCGGCTCACCCTCGGCCCGACGTGGCTGTTGCCCTCGCTCGAGATCGCGCTGCTGATCCCGTTGGCCCTCGCGAACCCGTCGCGGCTCAACCGCGAGTCGCGCAACCTGCGCGCCCTGTCGATCGCGCTCATCGCGCTCGTGAGCCTGGCCAACGTCACGTCGCTCAGCCTGCTCGTCCATTACCTCCTGCGGGGCGGGAAGGCCGGTGGTCGCGCGCTCATCTACTCGGCCATCGGCATCTGGATCACCAACGTGCTCGTGTTCGCGCTGTGGTACTGGGAGCTCGACCGCGGCGGACCGCTCGCGCGGACCCAACCGCACCACCGCCGTCCCGACCTCCTGTTCCCGCAGATGGCGACGCCGTGGGTCGTCGACGGGCCGTGGGTCCCGAGGTTCATCGACTACCTGTTCACCTCGCTCACGAACGCGACCGCCTTCAGCCCGACCGACACGATGCCGCTGACCCCCGTCGCGAAGGTGCTGTTCGGCGCACAGTCGTTGATCTCGGTGATGGTCGTGGTGATCGTCGGTGCACGCGCGGTCAACATCCTCAGCTGACCCAGAGCTGACCCCGGACCCGTCGTTCGATCGTCGGCCTTCGAGAGGCGACGGGTAGGCTCGCCGCGATGGCTGATCAGGATCAGTTCGCAGACCTGGCCATGCCGTACATGTCGGCGCTGTACTCCGCCGCGCTCCGGATGACCCGGAACCCCGCGGACGCCGAGGATCTCGTGCAGGAGACCTACCTGCGGGCCTATCGCGGCTTCGGTGGGTTCAAGGAGGGCACGAACATCAAAGCCTGGCTGTACAAGATCCTCACCAACACCTTCATCAACACCTACCGGTCGAAGAAGCGACGGCCGGAGCAGGTCGACCTCGACGACGTGGAGGACTTCTACCTGTTCCGCCGGCTCGGCGGGCTCGAGGCGGCCGAGGCGGCCCGGAGTCCCGAGGTCGAGGTGCTCGACCGGATGCCCGACGACGTCGTGAAGCGGGCGCTCGAAGATCTTCCCGAGCAGTTCCGGATGGCCGTCCTGCTTGCGGATATCGAGGGTTTCTCGTACAAGGAGATCGCCGAGATCATGGACGTCCCGATCGGAACGGTCATGAGTCGGCTGCATCGCGGAAGAAAGCAGCTCCAGAAGGGGTTGTGGGACTTGGCTGAAGAACGAGGACTGGTCCCGCGGGCGTCGACCGCAAGCGGGGGATGAGCGAGCCCATGACGAGCGACAGCGGATGACTGGCGACATGGACTGCGACGGCGCCATCCGGCGTATCTACGAATACCTCGACGGCGAGCTCAACGCCTGGAAACGAGCCGCTATCGCCCGCCACCTCGACGAATGCCCGCCGTGTGCCCAGGGATTCGACTTCGAGATCGAGCTGCGACAGGTCATCGCCTTCAAATGCCGGGACGACGTCCCCCCGGCCGTGCGCCGCCGCATCGCCCTGGCCATCGGCGTGGAGCTCCCGCCCGACGAGCACCCGGTGGTCTGACGCCGTTCTACGATGGCGTGAGTCGCTCGTCCGCCTGATACCGGAGGCAGGGTTGAAGACCGTCCGCCCGCTGATCGTCACCTTCTCGGCGCTGTTGCTCGTCGGGCTCGGCGCGTCGCCCGCGTTCGCGGTCGGGGCCGGGACGCCGAAGCCCTGGCACTTCTGGATCGCGCCGATCCTCGCGATCAGCTTCATCGGGATCTTCGTGGCGTTGATGGTCGGCTACTACGTCAAGGTGTTCCGGCCCAAGTACCGCGGCCGGTAGACGGTCGCCGATGGACGGGACCCGATCCGGGGGAGTCGCCATCGAGGTGGCGGGCTCCGGTGAGGCGCGGGAGCTTCCCGATCCCGTCGACTGGGGTCTCGCGCTGCAGGTCGCGCGACGATTCGCCGGCCGCGAGCCGATCGCGGCGTCGTACCTCGGCGGGTCGCTGCGGCGCGACTTCGAGGACGTCACGGTCGAGGCCGAGGGCCTCGTCAGCGAGTTCACCCGCTTGCACAGCCCCGGCGCCGCGGTCGGCAGCGTCCTCGACCGTCACGGGTGGGTCGAGGCGAACATCACATCGATGCGCCGCCTCCTCCGACCGTTCACCGAGCGGGTCGCGGAGCGCGTGGCGCGCAGCCCGGTCGCTCCGCTCGGGCGGCGGGTCGCGGGTGCCGAGATGGGTGCGTTGCTCGGCTATCTGGCCCAGCGGGTGCTCGGCCAGTACGACCTGCTGGTACCCGAGGACCCGGCGTCGCCGGACGGCGCACCGGCCACCGACGCGGTCTACTACGTCGGATCGAACGTGATCGGCCTGGAGAAGCGGTTCGCGTTCCGGCCCCGCGACTTCCGCCTCTGGATCGCGCTCCACGAGGTGACGCACCGGGCCCAGTTCACGGGGGTCCCGTGGCTCCGGCCTTACTTCCTGTCACTCGTCGACCGCTCCCTGGGGATGGTCGATCCCGATCCGAAGCGCCTGATCCAGGCGCTCACCCGGGCCGCCGAGGAGCTGCGCCGAGGGCGCAACCCGCTCGACGACGGAGGGCTCGTCGGGCTGCTCGCCACGCCCGAGCAGCGGGGGGTGATCAGCCAGGTCCAGGCGCTGATGTCGCTGCTCGAAGGGCACGGCAACGTCGTCATGAACCACCTCGGACGCCGTCACGTGGTCGGCCAGGAACGGATGGCCCGCGTGCTGCAGGCCCGCCGCCAGGCGCGAGGTCTCGGGGCCCAGGTGCAGAAGCTGCTCGGTCTCGAGATGAAGATGCGCCAGTACGAGGTGGGGGAGTCGTTCGTCGACGCGGTCGAGCGGGCGGCGGGCCTCGAGGCCATCGACGCGGCGTGGCGCGGCCCCGAGTGGCTCCCGACGATGGACGAGCTGACGCGGCCGCTCGATTGGTTGCAACGGGTCCAGGCCTGACGCCCGACACGCTCGTTCGCGCCGTCGCACCCTGGTCGGGGCGGCTGCGTGGACTCGACGGCGTGCGCACGCCCGTCGTCGTCGCGTGCTCCGGGGGCGCCGACTCCCTCGCGTTGCTCGCGCTCGCGGCGGCGGTAGGACTCGACCCGGTCGCGGTGCACGTCGATCACGCACTCCGCGCCGGCAGCGAGCGCGAGGCGGTCGTCGTACGCGAGCACGCACGCCGACTCGGCGCACCGTGTCTCGCCGAACGGGTTGCGGTCGCGTCGGGTTCGAATCTCGAGGCTCGGGCCCGCCACGAGCGCTACGCCGCGCTGCGTCGCGCTGTCGATGCCACCGGCGCGTCGGCGCTGCTGGTCGGCCACACCGCCGACGACCAGGCCGAGACCGTGCTGCTGAACCTGCTGCGCGGCGCGGCTGCGTCCGGTCTCGGCGGGATGGCGGTGCATCACGACGACGTCCGCCGCCCGCTGCTCGCGCTGCGCCGCGCCGATACGCGCGAGATCTGCGCGCGCCTGCGGTTCGTGCCCGTCTTCGATCCGACGAACGACGACGTCGCGTTCCGTCGCGCGTGGATCCGTCACGAGCTTCTGCCCTTCCTCGAACGCGGCGCGCGCCGCGATCTTGTTCCGGTGCTCGTGCGCCAAGCCGAGGTGTTGCGCGACGAGTCGGCGTTCCTCGACGACCTCGCGGCCGCGTCGTGGCCGGTCGCCGGCGAGCGCGACGGCGCTCAGGCGCGTCCCCTCGCGGCCCTGCCCGTCGCCCTCGCGCGCCGCGCGGTTCGGCGCTGGATCGGCGTACCGCCACCCTCGTTCGCAGAGGTCGACCGCGTCCTCGCGGTGGCCCGCGGTGAACGGCACTCCACGCAGCTCGCGGGCAACCGCCGGGTGGCGCGCAGTCAGGGACGGCTGCTGCTCACCGCCGGTGCGCCCGTCGCCGCGAGGGGCACATTCGTCTGCCCGCTGCCGGGCGAAGCCGAAGGACTCGGCGTGCGACTCGAGTCGTGGGTCGCGCGCCGGGCCCCGACGCGCTGGCCCGACGGCCGTTGGACCTGCGTGCTCGATGCCGACGCGCTCGGCGACACCGCCGAGGTGCGTCGTGGCGCCGACGGCCGCGTCGCACTGTGCGACGCGGCTGGGGGAATCGTCTGGACCGTGGGCTACGGTGTCGCCCGCGGGGCGCGGGTCGACGGCGACACTCGTCGCTTCCTCTGGATCGCAGCCGCGCGAACAGCCGAGCGCGCGCACGGTGGAGACGGTGGAGGTGGGCGGTGAGCTGGTCGGACCCCGACGTCGGGCAGATCGTCGTCGAGGCCGATGAGCTGCAGGAGCGCGTCACCCGGCTCGGGAAGGACATCACCTCCGACTACGCCGACCGTCCACCCCTCCTTGTCGGAGTGCTCAAGGGCGCGTTCATGTTCATGAGTGACCTCGCGCGCGCCATCGACCTTCCTGTCGAGTTCGACTTCATGGCCGTCTCGTCGTACGGATCGGCCACGCGCACGAGCGGCGTCGTCCGGATCATCAAGGACCTCGACCTGGATCTGACCGGCCGCCACGTGGTGATCGTGGAGGACATCGTCGACTCGGGCCTCACGCTGGCGTACCTCAGGAAGAACCTGGCGGCCCGCGGGCCGGCGTCACTCGAGGTGTGCGCCCTACTCCTCAAGGAGGGTCTGCAGAAGGTCGATCCGGACCTGCGATATGTCGGTTTTCGGATCCCGCCCGCCTTCGTCGTCGGGTACGGCCTCGACGTCGGCGAGCGGTACCGGAACCTGCCCTTCATCGCCGAGTACGCCGGGCGCCTCCCCGGAAATTCGGCGCCTTGACGGGCTCTCCGGCGACGTGCCGACCCCTCCGGCGAGGCCGGGGCCAGAGGTCGGCCGCGGGGACGTCGGGTTAGTCTGATGCCTCGCTACCGTCCCGCGAAGGTGGGCTCGTGACGAAGCTGCGCCGCAGCATCCTGCTCTGGATTCTCGTCGCCGCACTGGCGGTGTTCCTCGCCGCGCAGCTCCTGAACCGGGGCGAGTCGCGCAAAGAGCTGAACGTGCGGGCGTTCGAGAACCACCTCAGCGCACACGAGGTCAGCACGGCCACCCTCTTCGACCGTGACCACGTCATCAAAGGTCGCCTCGCCGACGGCACCAACTTCCAGGTCCGCTTCCCCGACCGGTACACCGACCAGATCACGAGCAAGGTCGTGGCCGCGAACGTGGGGCTGAAGACCAACGCGCAGAAGCAGAGCGCGTGGCTCGGCGTGCTCATCGGCATCCTGCCGTTCGTCCTCATCGTCGGCGTCGTGCTGTTCGTGATGAACCACGTGCAGGGCGGCGGAAGCCGCGTGATGAGCTTCGGCAAGTCGCGCGCGAAGGTCGTCTCGAAGGACCAACCCAAGACGACGTTCTCCGATGTCGCGGGGCTCGACGAGGCGGTCGAGGAGCTGCAGGAGATCAAGGAGTTCCTGGAGTCGCCGCAGCGGTTCCAGGACATGGGGGCCAAGATCCCCAAGGGCGTCCTCCTCTACGGCCCGCCGGGAACCGGCAAGACCTTGCTGGCCAAGGCCGTGGCCGGCGAGGCCGGCGTCCCGTTCTTCTCGATCAGCGGCTCCGACTTCGTCGAGATGTTCGTGGGCGTGGGCGCGTCCCGCGTGCGCGACCTGTTCGAACAGGCGAAGGCGGCCGCACCCGCCATCGTGTTCGTCGACGAGATCGACGCCGTCGGTCGCCAGCGTGGTGCCGGCCTCGGCGGTGGCCACGACGAGCGCGAGCAGACGTTGAACCAGCTGCTCGTCGAGATGGATGGCTTCGACATGAAGCAGGGTGTGATCCTGCTGGCATCCACCAACCGTCCCGACATCCTCGACCCCGCGCTGTTGCGCCCGGGGCGCTTCGACCGTCAGATCGTGGTCGACCGGCCCGACCTCGAGGGCAGGAAGGCGATCCTGCGGGTGCACGCGCGCAGCAAGCCGCTTGCGGAAGGCGTCGACCTCGACGTGATCGCGCGACGTACGCCCGGGTTCACCGGCGCCGATCTCGCCAACCTCATGAACGAGGCTGCGCTGCTGTCGGCACGTCACCACCTCAAGCTCATCGGCTTGCCGCAGCTCGAGGAGGCGATCGACCGCGTGATGGCAGGCCCGGAACGCAAGAGCCGCCTGATCTCCGAGCGCGAGAAGCGCGTGATCGCGTTCCACGAGGCGGGCCACGCGCTCGTCAGCCACGCGTTGCCCAACACCGACCCGGTGCACAAGGTGTCGATCATTCCGCGCGGTCGGGCGCTGGGCTACACGCTCACGCTTCCGGTCGAGGACAAGTTCCTAGTGACGCGGGCAGAGCTGCTCGACGAGCTCGCGATGTTGCTCGGCGGACGCACCGCGGAGGAGCTGGTGTTCGCCGACCCGACCACCGGCGCGCAGAACGACATTGAACGGGCCACCACCGTCGCACGGCAGATGGTGACCGAGTTCGGGATGAGCGAGGTGCTGGGGCCGATGCGGTTCGGTCATCCGCACGGCGAGGTGTTCCTGGGCCGTGACTTCCAGTCGACGCCCGACTACTCCGACGAGGTCGCCGCCAACATCGACGACGAGGTGCGCAAGCTGATCGACGGCGCGCACGTCGTGGCACGCGAGATCCTCGAGAACAATCGCGACGTGCTCGACTCGCTCGCGACGGCGCTCGTGCAGCACGAGACGCTCGAGGCGAACCGGGTGCAAGAGGTCCTTGCCGCGACGCGTCCGTGGACCGGACCGGTCCGCGACGATGTCGGGGCGGGACGGCCGTCGGCGGTCGCCGCGAGCGATGCCGCTCCGTCGCCTCGCCGTCGGGGGTCGTAACCTCGGGGAACACCGCTGCGTGCGCCGGTGTTGCGCCGACCGAGCCGCGCCGCTTTCCGGATGGTGAGCCGATGACCGACCCTGACCGCGTCCCCGCCCTGCACGAGCACCGCGGCGTCGACAAAGCCCGAATCGAGCGGGCGATCCGGGAGATCCTGCTCGCGGTCGGGGAGGATCCCGATCGCGAGGGTCTGCAGCGGACACCGGCCCGGGTCGCCGAGATGTACGCGGAGCTGTTCGTCGGCTTGCACGAGGAGCCGTCGAAGCACCTGACGATCACGTTCGAGGCCAACCACGACGAGATGGTCATGGTTCGCGACATCCCGCTCTACAGCGTGTGTGAGCACCACCTCGCTCCCTTCCACGGCCGGGCCCATGTCGCCTACATCCCGGGGTCCGACGGGCGCATCACCGGATTGTCGAAGCTCGCCCGCCTGGTGGAGGGGTTCGCCCGTCGTCCGCAGGTCCAGGAGCGCCTCACCACCCAGGTCGCCGACGCGCTCGTGGAGGTGCTGAGCCCGGCCGGGGTGTTCGTGGTGATCGAGGCCGAGCACTTGTGCATGTCGATGCGCGGGGTGAAGAAGCCGGGCACGCTGACGGTCACGTCGGCCGTCCGGGGCCTGTTCAAGGACAATCCCGCCACCCGGGCCGAGGCCATGAGCTTCATCGGTCAAACCGGGCGGGCCTGGTGAACAACGGCGCCGTCCCGAGGATCGTGCTCACCGGGACGGCCGCTAACCTGCGCCCGTGTTCCGGTGGGAGTCCGTTCTGACGCGACCGCGGCCTGCGGTCATGGGAATCGTCAACGTGACCCCCGACTCATTTTCCGACGGCGGCCGCTTCCTGGACCACGCGGCCGCCATCCGCCACGGCCTGGGCCTGGTCGAAGAAGGCGCCGACGTGCTCGACGTCGGCGGTGAGTCCACCCGGCCGGGTGCCGGCGCGGTCCCGATCGATGAGGAGCTGCGTCGGGTGCTGCCGGTCGTGCGGGCGCTGGCGGCCGACGCGGGCGTGCCGGTGAGCATCGACACCACGAAGGCCGACGTCGCCGCGGCCGCGATCGACGCCGGCGCCGCCGTCGTGAACGACGTCGCCGCCGGTCGCTACGACGCGCGCATGTTGCCCACGGTGGCCGACGCGGGCGCGGGGTATGTGGCGATGCACATGCTCGGCGAGCCGCGCACGATGCAGGACGACCCTCGCTACGACGACGTGGTCCGCGAGGTCGGCGACTTCCTGGCGGATCGCGTCACCGCGGCGCGCGACGCCGGGATCGCAGGCGACGCGCTGCTGGCGGATCCCGGCATCGGTTTCGGCAAGACGGTCCGGCACAATCTCGAGCTGCTCGCCG
>Ga0209526_10003733_pt1 | contig 10381 bp, 9 predicted proteins | sample JacPinW_OM2H0_M1_FD_188566 | JGI IMG/M metagenome (GOLD analysis project Ga0209526, IMG submission 188566) | Forest soil microbial communities from Algoma, Ontario, Canada - Jack Pine, Ontario site 1_JW_OM2H0_M1 (SPAdes) (version 2) | ecosystem: Environmental > Terrestrial > Soil > Boreal... | reverse complement strand
CTGGCAGTTGGTGATGGCGATGTAAGAGGAACAACAGGATGGTCTCCACAAACGCAAAGCTAACGGAATTTGTAACCAGAATGAAAGAGATTGCGGCTGCCAACCTTGAATCCATCATTCTCTATGGCTCCGCCGCGAGAGGAAACTTTCGTCCGGACCATTCCGATCTAAATCTTCTTTGCGTGCTAGGTGCACTAACCACCGAGGAGCTTGGACGCGTCGCCCCCGTGGTGAAATGGTGGCGCACCGAACAAAGAGAACCGGTGCCCCTCTTTTTTACTGCGGAAGAGCTGCACATGGCCGCTGATGTTTTCTCCATTGAGTTTCTGGACATTAAGGCCAGCCGGCGAGTCCTGTTTGGGGCTGACATTGCTGCAAACATCGTAGTGCCGATGAACCTTCATCGCGTGCAGGTGGAGCGCGACCTACGAACCACTGTCCTAAAATTGCGCGGGCAGTATCTTCGTGCGCCTGGCAACAAAGATGAGCTGGCCCCCGTTCTGAGAAAATCATTCTCCGGGGTACTCGTGCTCTTGCGTCACACGCTAATTGTGTTTGGCGAAGAGCCTCCCGTGGAAGCTCGCGGGGTGATTGCCCGCGCAGCAGCACTGACCAGATCCCATGCGGCCGCCTTCGACGCCGCTCTGGAGCTCCACGAATCTGGAGAGCTCAGGGGAGAGATTATTTTGATTTATGGCGCTTACTTGAAAGCGCTGGAACAAGTGATTCGTGCCCTAGACCAGCACATGCCCAAACGGGAATGGCGGCGCGTGGAAGCTGCGAATTCGTGAATCCAACTGAGCTGAGGGAAATATGAAGATAGGTCTTGCGATTCTGGCGGTTGTTCTTGTAATTGTACTACTACTTGGTGGATCGTTTGTCGGCCGAAGAAATCAGATGGCTATTAGGCGCGAGGCCGTGAATGCTTCCTGGGCGCAGGTGGACGTCGTGCTTCAACGTCGCGCAGACCTAATTCCTAATCTTGTGGAAACCGTAAAAGGATACGCTGTACAGGAGCAGGTCGTGTTCGGTGAAATTGCTAGAGCGCGCTCCGAGCTCCTCAGCGCAAGCACGCCTGCGGATAAGATAACGGCCAATGGGCGCCTCGATTCCGCAATTGGAAGGCTGCTCGTGTTGGTGGAGAATTATCCACAGCTGAAATCGAATGAAAACTTTTTGCGTCTACAGGATGAATTGGCAGGCACGGAGAACCGGATCGCCATAGAACGGCGGAAATACAATGAAGTGGTGCAGGATTACAACACCTACATTGCAACTTTTCCGAACAGCCTAGTGGCCAGTTTGGGTGGTTTCACGCGCAACGACGCTTACTTCAAGACCGAAGAGGGTGCTCGACAAGCTCCCAAAGTGAATTTTAACTACGGCAACGCGCCGCCTGCGACCGCGAAGCCGCAACCAGCTCCGACCAAGCCGTAACACCAAGCTTCGGAGAAATTGATTTGTTCAGGGAGAGATCCTGCGGTTACTTCTTTAGTAGGCCGCCGTTGGAAGGCGTGAGTGCCCGTGTAACACTCTCGTCACGTTTGCCTAGATTTTGGATTTTCAGCGTTAATCGTCTACTTAGGCTGGGGACCATTGCCGTCTCGACCTCCCCATCTCGGGCGCGTGCCAAAGCACGCTCTGGAGATGTGGATCCTCGCGCTTCAACCGATGAGAAGAGTCTTGCGTTGATCCCACGGCGATTTGAGAAGCAGCGATTAAGTCTACAGACTTCCGTCCGAATCGGCCCGGAGAAACGCATTCCAGAAACAAATCCTCAGCCGCCTACGAGAATACATTGTCATCACCCCTGCTCCACCTTGGATGCCTGTGTCTGTTTTGCGACAGTGGCAACGAGTGCGGTCAACGTTAAGCGGACTGGCTAGCGTAAAGAAGCTGACCTGCCCCCGTCCAGAAGGCCAGTTCGAAACACGACACACCTGTTGATGGTCTATTCGTGACGCCAGCAGTCTCCCGCTAATCTGAGACCAAGACCTTTTGGATCGGACGGAACAATGCGCTCGACAAGATGGATGGTTTCCTTTGCGGTTGGGATCTTCATGCTCGGCAGCAATTTCGCGCTGGCCCAGGGTCATGGAAATGGAAAGGGCCACGAAAAACATGGCGACGGTGAGGGCGGGGACGCGCGTTACTACAGAGATCACGACCGCGAAACGATGCACGGATGGTATGAAGAGCACGAGGACAATCTTCCCCCTGGACTCGGCAAGCGAGACCGTTTACCACCAGGGTTAGAAAAACAGCTTGTGCGACGCGGCACACTCCCGCCGGGCCTCCAGAAACGCCTCCAGCCGTGCCCTGAAGACCTCGAACGGCGGCTGCCTCCTCCGCCCCCGGAGTGCGCGCACGTATTGATAGGCGGACACATTGTTCTGCTGAACCGAAGAACGAACGTGGTGGTGGATCTCGTCCATTTCGAGATTCGCTAGTCTCGGTTTCGCAGCCGAGCAGCTTTCTAGCGGATGTTTCTCGACATAAGAACGATCCGTACGGCACTCAAGGACCTACAGTACGATGCCCTTGCTCGTAGAAAATGTGGCCCGTCTTAGTCCTGCGTTTTGGCTGGGCGTTTAGCCCTGCGGATTTGTCCGACGACCCTTGTTACACCTGGAGCTACTTCATCGGCGAAAAATCCGTCGGAGGCATGTACGTCGACTCCACTTTTTCCACCAGCTTGTCGGCCTGCTCGGATCTCGCCATCTCTTGAAACGCCGGGTCAGCCCGCATCGCCTCCCAGTTCTTTTTCGCTTCCTCCCGGCTGGGATGCGCCAAGATATAGATGAATGTGTTGTCCCAAGCGGGAGCATCCTCGGGTATCCAGTAACCCACAGCCTTCAGATCGTGTTTGGCGAGTAGCTTTGAAGCCGTGTCGCGAAACCGTGATTCCAGAGCCGGTAATTTACCCGGCACAGCATGATAAACGCGAAGCTCGAAGACGACACTGCTAGCGGCCCTTACTTGGATCATGTGCGTGAGACGGGCAGTAGTAAATGATCCAGCGGCCAAGGAAACTAGGGCGATGCCGCAAACAGTCCATCCTTTGAATTTCCGGCGGTTGAGTGCCATTGCCAGCGACAGGTGGTTGGTCTTCATGGGTTCATTCTCCCCTGTGTGTGTTTTGCGAATATGCACTAACCCGTACAACGCAATTGCTAGGTTCAATCAGAATTCGTCCGCCCACGCAGTCACTCATGGCGCAGCGCAATCAACGGATCCACGCGCGTCGCCCGATGCGCAGGCACCACGCACGCAAGCAGCGTGACGCCGGCGAGGAGCGCGGCGATAGTGGCAAAAGTGGCGGGGTCGGTGGGCTTGACAGAGAAGAGCATGGACTGCAGGAAGCGAGTCAAAGCCAGCGAACCAAACAACCCGACTACGACGCCGAAGGCAACCGTCACCGTGCCTTCCGTGAGTGCCATCTTGAGAATGTCGGTGCGCTTCGCGCCCATCGCGATGCGAATGCCGATTTCGTTAGTGCGGCGGCTGAAGGTGTAGGCCATTACGCCGTAAATACCAACGGAAGCGAGAAGAAGAGCGACGCCAGCGAAGATGCCGAGAAGCTCGAAGGCAAAGCGGCGCTCGGCGAGGAAGGCGGAGACGATGAAGTCCATGGTGCGAACGCCAAAAACGGGAATAGTGGGATCCACCGTCTGGACTTCGGCGCGGACGGCTTCGCCCAAAATTCCAAGGTCGGCGGTAGTGCGAAGGTAGACGACACCCGCGTAGGAAGGAGCCTGGTAAACCGAACGATAGATGTGGGGTGCACTTGCCGCGTCAAAGCCGTCGGATTTGATGTTGGCGACAACGCCGACGATGGTGAGCCAGGGATTTTGCGCAGCATTTTGATTGCGAAGGCTTGGGACGGCCAGTCGAAGGCGCTGACCGACGGCGTCGGAATCAGGCCAATAGCGGCGGGCGAGGGTTTCATCGATTAGAGCGACTTGCTGGCCCTTGGTGTCGTCGGAGTCGGCGAAGAATCTGCCGGTGATCAGAGGAGTCTTGAGAACGGAGAAGTAGGAGGGGCTGACGGAAGCGATTTCGGCGACCGGAATTCGCTCGGAATCGAGAGCGCGATTCTCGATGACAAAAGGCGCCTGAGCATGCTTGCCCTCCATGGGCAAACTGGAGGGAGTCCCAAGAGCGGCCTGCTCCACGCCTGGAATTGCGGAGATACGGCGCAGGATTTCGTGCTGAAAGGCGGCTCGCCTTTCGGGAGTGAAGTAATTGTCTTCTCGAGGATTGTTGGGGACAGCGAGCCAGATTTTTGCAGTGGTGAGATGGTGAGGTTCAAAGCCGGGCCGAACTTCGAGGAGATGCCAAAAGCTGCGAACCAGAAGACCTGCGCCGATCAAGAGAACGAGCGACAGAGCAATCTCCGAGGCGACAAGCAGGCGAGAGAATTTCATTTGATGCTTGCTCGAGCCCGCGCCGCCGGTGCCTTCGCGAAGGGCGGTGATCTGACTGGTCCGGGCGCTTTGTAGAGCGGGAGCGAGTCCGAAAAACACGCCGGTGAGAATGGAAATAAGGAAGGCGAAAAAGAGGACGCCGGGGCTGAGGCTGACTTCATTAAGCCGAGGGAGATCGGACGGCGCGAGTCGAAGCAGAGAGCTCTTGAGCCAGAAAACGGTGAGGAGTGCAGCGCTCCCGGCGATCGTGCCGAGGAGAATGCTTTCGGTGAGGAGCTGCGTGACGAGACGCGAACGACCAGCGCCGACCGCGAGACGAACGGCGATTTCGCGTTGACGGCGGGCGGACCGAGCCAGAAGTAAGTTGGCCAGATTGACGCAAGCGATCAGTAGAACGAAGGCAACTGCGGCGAAGAGGACGAACAGTTCCGTGCGGACATTGCCGACAATGTCTTGCTGAATCGGGACGAGGCGGACGGACCAGCCTGCCGCGGCAGGATATTCGTCGGGGTACTGGCGAGAGAGTTGCGCGACGAAATCGTCGAGTTGCGATTGCCCTTGGGCTAAGGTGAGACCTGGTTTGAGGCGGCCTATGGCGCCCGGGAGAAATCTGGTGGCGCGGACCACCGGCAAAGGAAAAGGATCGGCGGCGAAGCCGGCCGTGCCCCAGACATCAACGTCGGCAGTGAGTGTACGGCCAGGATGGCGGAAGTCGGGCGGCATCACACCGGCGATGGTGTAAAGGTCACCGTCGACGCGAATTTTTTTGCCGAGCACGTTGGGATCGGCGCCGAAGGTGCGGTGCCAGAAAGCGTCGCTGATGACGACGGGATCAGAGAAGCCCGGCCGAGCGTCGGCCGATGTATAGATGCGGCCGAGCTGGGGATGAGCGCCGAGCATGGTGAAGTAGTTCGCGCTGGTGCCGAGGAGTTCAATGCGCTCGGGATGATCGCCGCCGGTGAGATTGGCGTCGGCGGAGACGAGGGCGGAAATGTCCTGGAACACGCCAGAATGGTCGCGGAGGTCCCAAAGCTCCGGGATGGACATGCCGATGTCGTGAGTGTTGGAGCTGCGGATGTCGTCGTAGACACGGACGAGCTGCTCGGGATGCGGAAAGGGCAGCGGCTGGAGAAGCACGGCGTGGACAACCGTAAAGATGGCGACGTTCGCACCGATGCCGAGAGCGAGCGTGAGAACCGCGACCAGGGTGAAGCCGGGGTTGCGGCGGAGCGTGCGCGCGGCGTAGCGAATGTCCTGCCAGAGCTTCTCCAGCCAAACGAAACTCCAGACGTCGCGCGTATCTTCCTTCACCCGCGTAACGTTACCGAACTTCCGCACCGCCGCATAGACTGCTTCCTCCGGCGACATCCCGCGCTCAATGTTGTCCTGCGTCTCCATCGCAATGTGCTCGCGAATGTCCTGGTCGAGACCCTCCATCATGCGGTTGCGGCGGCTCATGATTTGCCCTCCTGTTCCGCTGGCCGTAGAATCTGTGCGATCGCTCCCGCCAGCTTGTCCCATTTGCTGGTCTCGACCGCCAGTTGCCGCCGGCCCTTGACCGTCAGCCGGTAGAACTTGGCCCTTCGATTGTTCTCTGAAGTCCCTTCTTCCGCCGAAATCCATCCCCGCTTGATGAGTCGATGCAATGCCGGATAGAGCGACCCCTGCTCGACCTGCAACACGTTGTCGGAGTTGAACTCAATGGCCTTGGCAATAGCGTGGCCGTGCGTCGGCCCCAGCAGCAGCGTGCGCAGAATCAGCAGGTCCAGCGTGCCTTGCAGCAGCTCGATGCGTTCCTTCTGTTGTTTAGTAGACATTCTAGGTGAGATTATGGCGCTTCCAGTAGAATGTCAAGGTGAGCTTACGCGAGGAGTGAACTACCGCGGCACAGATTGGAATAGGTTATTCGACTCTCAAGACCGAAACGATGGACATCAGCTTCGCGATGATGACCATGCTTAGAAAACGCGGCGGCGACCGCTAGAATTCTATTCTCGATCCATGAGGTCAACTAGCCGTTGCTTCACCGCCGTCCACTCCGCCGCTAAGATCGAATATCGCACGGAGTCACGAGCGATGTAATCAGCGGCCATGCGGTGGGCTCGGAGAATCCCTTCGAATTGTCCGCCGATGCGTTCGAGGGCAGCGCGCGACCTTGCGTTCCTGGAATCTGTGTGGAAGCAAACACGGAGCACATGCCACGCTTCGAAGGCGTGTGTCAGCATGAGCATCTTGGCTTCGGTATTCGCCGCAGTCCGGACTGCCGAGCGCGTCAACCACGTGTAGCCAATCTCACAGACGTCCGGCGCGCTGCGGCCGTGCGAGGCGTGACTCTGCGGCCACGACCATCGTTCCAGGTTCCAGAAGCGTGTCGACCCAACGACAGTGTCATCGTCCACCCGCAAGATCACGAACGGTAGGGCGGTACCCGCGTCTCTCCATGTCAATGCGGTGTCTATGTAGTTTCTAGCCTCGGTCTCGCCCCGCGGGACAGGACTCCATTGATAGAGGGAGGGATCAGCCGCAGCCGCGGCCGCCAATCCTTCAGCGTGGTGCCGCTCAAGCGGTTCGAGGCGAACGTATTTGCCTTGCAGCAGGAGAATGTTGGTTTTCATGACTTTCACGATTCAGCGGTTCGCTTATGACTTCAAGGGCCATTGCGGCCTCACGATTCCTGCCGACCACCACCCTGCGAATCGGCAGCAAGCCAGTATCGAGTAGGCCTTATCTTTCCCCTTGCGAGGAGCGATACGGGCTTACCCTGTTCCGCTGAAAACGACGCTTACGAGCATTTGTATATTCTGACCTACGGCAGGTACTGCCGCTCTGCGTACTCTGTTTTGGCTTCGTTCAGGATGGATGTCGGGGTCGTGTTCCCTAAGTTTGCAAGTCAACGGAGCCGGGCTCGCAAGACTATGTCGTGACGCAGGTCAGAGCGAAACCTCGCCTTCCATGATCGGTACTGCGTGCCCGCCCACCCGCACGTTGGAGATGTCTGTGCCGTTCTTGCTCGATCTTACAAATAGCTCACTCGGGCGCTTGACTTCGACTCCTTGCAGGATCCGCACGGTTTCATCTGGTCGGGCAACGCCGTACTTGACCATCCAAGCCGAAGTGCATCCTGCTCCTGATCCAGTGGCCGGGTCTTCTCCGACGGGATAGATGCATCGTGCGCGAAGACCCACTTTCGGGTCGCCAGTGTCTCGGGTAATGAAGTAGAAGTCAGGCACCTCCGCCTGCTGCCGCTTCAGATAGTCGTAGCCCTTCCAAAAATCGTGCAAGGAGTGAAGAGTACTGAGGCGTTTGAGGGGTACGACGATAAAGGGCAGGCCCGTTGAGACCGTTTGGATCGGCAGATCAGGCTCGAGTTCAGCCCCGTCAAGCCCCAGCGCTTCGGCAACTACACTGCGGTCATGCACTCTGCCAAAGGACGGCGCGACCTGTCGCATCTCTCCGAAGGTCCCATCGGCTTCCTCGTGAAACGAGACCGGCACTTTACCCACCTGCAAATCCAGCACGATCGTAGAATCCGAGGCATCATGCGCCTTTGCCCTGCTTGTCGCCAATCGCAGATTTCGGAGCACGTTTGCCGTGCCAAGTGTTGGGTGACCACCAAATGGAAGTTCCTTATCGGGTGTGAAGATGCGCACCTTCACTCCTTCGTGCGCCTCAACGGTGGGATCACGAGGAAGCACAAACGTAGTTTCCTGAAGGTTGGTTTCACGAGCCAAATCTTGCATCTCTGAATCGGTCAGCAAACGGGCATCGGTGAAGACCGACAGCGGATTGCCTTGCAGCCGCTGGGACGTGAAAACGTCAATTTGCACGAAGTGAAAATGCCGGAAATTTCCACTTGGACTGGCAGTCGTAGACGCTCTTGCACTCCCAAGCATGGCGGATGTCGTACCTGAGGTAGCTAAGGTTTTAAGAAAACTGCGCCTGGTGTGTTTCATATAGTGAGGAGGCATTGTACGCCGCCTCAGTTGCATCCCGGAAGTTACGGGTCTCTCGGGCTAAATGCGCACTCCATCCGTAAACACTTTGCGACGAGGCAGGGCTTATTTCGTCGAAAGACTTGAGGTGTACTTCCAAGTGGCAGATGATCCGCCTGAAAGTCAGCGTGGCCAAAGATTCGGGTATCCCAGCCCGGCCTGCTGCATACTGATCATGTGCCAACTCAGACGAGATCGATTACGCGCCTTCTCGAGATTGTTGCCCCGGCGCGCCAGCGCCTTGTGGACCATCCACTTTATTGTGAGATCCGAGACATCCAGCACTTGCGGATTTTTCTCCAATCGCATGTATTCGCCGTGTGGGATTTCATGTCCCTCTTGAAATCGCTTCGAGCTTGTCTTACGTCTGTCGCGTCCCCATGGCTGCCGAGCGCGTATCCGAAGTCCCGCCGGCTCATTAACGAGATCGTACTCGGCGAGGAGAGCGACAAGTTTGGCGACCGGTACACAAGCGCGACTCGCTTTATGGGATGGCATTCTCAACCGCATTCGAAGAATAGGTAATTGACAGATCTTCGGCCACAAATTTGGGCCGATCTCTGGGTAAGTTCTGGATCCGCCAGGAATCGCGGTCACGCAATCCGACCGAGCAGCGCAGACCACAAATCAACTAATGGGAGCTTGCTTCGCCTTTTGTAATGGCTATGACCCTAGCCTTGACGGCTCGGATGTAGTCTTCCGGAGCAAGCAAGATTTGCAGCCCCCTCATCCCTGCAGATACGGAGATTACATCGCAGATTTCCGCGAGCTCGTCGATATAAACCGGATAGTCCTTCTTGCAGGCCAGCGCGGTCACTCCGCCGCGAATGTAACCGGTCGCAGCTTGCACTTCCTTCAAAGGAACCATATCGACCTTCCGATCCCCTGTCTGATGTGCTAGCGCCTTGAAGTCCAGCTCCTCGGTCGCGGAAATTACCGCTAAATAGATTCCGTTGCGGTCCCCCTGCACGGCAAGAGTCTTGAAGACCCGCTCTGGCGGTATGCCGATCTTTGCCGCCACCGTTTCCGCGGACAAATCGTGAGGATCCACCTCGTACTCGCGCAGCTCGTATTTGATCCCAAGTCTATCCAGAACTCGCACTGCGTTCGTCTTGACCACTCAATGCACCCTCATCTTAGGGTCAGTCATGCCAGTCAGTTGGATGCGTGTCTCGTCCTGAAGAATACATGGGCTCTTCTGTTCGCCCTTCTCCGCCACTCGCATCGGATCATCTTGTCAAAACCCTGCTCCGTACAGTGGGTCGATGCGGGAACCGAAAGACGACTTCTTGGCGAGTGGTCGGCCACCGGAAGAAGTAACCCAGCTACGCCAACCCTCGTGGCCGGTGGGGACTGAATGTTCTGGATCGTCGTCATGGGTTCGGTTCGCACCATGAATGGGATTGTTTTGAAAACGGAATGGCTTTTAGAACTCAGTCTGAAGAGCTCGAATCATCAGGCGCGTACAGGGGTGACGCCGAGCTCGTTCCGGACAATAGGTGCCACGACCGTGCCGAGGATCTCTATGGCGTCCAACATTTTTTGGTGCGGAAGCGTCGAGACACCCATTTGGAATGTGATGCGGGAGATGCCGCCGAGAACTTCATTCACATAAAGGATCTTTTTCGCGACAGTTTTAGCGTCGCCGATCAGCAGCGCGCCGGTAGGTCCGCGCAGGCCGTCGAATTGACCGCGTGTGGCGGCTGGCCAGCCGCGTTCCTTGCCGATTTCGGTAAATGTGTGCGCATATCCTGGATAGAATATTTCCGCGGCTTCGTCAGTGGTATCTGCGAGAAAGCCAATGGAATGAAGACCTACAGTAAGTCGCTCGGGGGAATGACCGGCGCGGCGCCCAGCCTCGCGGTAGAGGTCTATGAGTGGGCGGAAGCGTTTGGGCTCACCGCCGATTATGGCCACCATAAGAGGAAGTCCGAGCATGCCTGCGCGAACGAAGGATTCGGG
>Ga0209526_10003732_pt1 | contig 10383 bp, 5 predicted proteins | sample JacPinW_OM2H0_M1_FD_188566 | JGI IMG/M metagenome (GOLD analysis project Ga0209526, IMG submission 188566) | Forest soil microbial communities from Algoma, Ontario, Canada - Jack Pine, Ontario site 1_JW_OM2H0_M1 (SPAdes) (version 2) | ecosystem: Environmental > Terrestrial > Soil > Boreal... | reverse complement strand
CCTCGGAGCTTACTTCATCACCGCACACGATCTGGCGGCCGATCTGGGAAGAGCGTATCGCGAAGGCCGGCTGGATCGCCGAATGCGCGTGTATCTGGCGCCGAAAGTTCTGGTCATCGATGAAGTAGGCTACTTACCGCTGGACGATCTGGGAACCACGATCTTCTTCCAGTTGATCAGCGCGCGTTACGAACGAGGCAGCATCATTCTGACTTCGAACAAGAGCTACGGAGACTGGGGTTCGATCTTTGGGGACTCGATCATCGCGACAGCGATTCTGGACCGGCTGCTGCATCACTCGACGACGATCAACATCCGCGGCGAGAGCTATCGGTTGAAAGAGCGACGCAAGGCCGGACTGGTGCCAGCTCGAGAACAGGAGCGAGCGGCGTCCACCTCCTTGGCCTCGGACTCCGTTACGCCCAAAACGCGCCACAAGACGGCGCTGGGCTCCACTGCGTGCGAGGCCAAGGAGGCAGCTTTATAGGCTTCAGGGGTGGGAAATTTTCGACCGGCGAAATGGGGAATTTTCATTCGGCTTTGACAGGTTCAACGAGATATTTGCTGAGAGGCCTGGACTTAACGGGATTGAAATGGTCGGGGCGAATGGATTTGAACCATCGACCTCCTGGTCCCGAACCAGGCGCGCTAGCCAGGCTGCGCTACGCCCCGACCGAACATGCTCGGCCCCACAGCGGCTTGAGCGGAATCACAACATTAGCATAGCTGCACAAGGGAAAACAGCACGAGCCAACACGCCGACGCATATCCGCAACTTATACTTCCCGTCGCGATACAGAAAAGAAGGCCGCCGGAACTCTTTCTCTCCGACGGCCGTTTTCCCAGATTGGACTTGCGCTAGAACGACAGTCGCAGCGCCAACTGGATGATTCGAGGATCATACGTCGAGGTGATCTGGCCAAATTGAGAGCTGTTGATGTTATTACCGGTGACACCGTTGACGGTGACTCCATCACCGTTATTTACGACTCCCGGGTTGAGGAAATTCGCATGGTTAAGAAGGTTGAAGAACTCCGCGCGGAATTCCAGTTTCATCCGCTCGCCAATGAGGGCCGTGGTCTTCGAAAATGCCAAGTCGAAGTTCACGTACCCAGGCCCACGGAGTGAATTCCTTGCGAGGGTTCCGTACGTGGATAACGACGGGTCAGCCAGGACTTGGGAATCCGATGGAAATACGGTGGCACTCGGGACACACGCGGGAACCGAGCCGTCCACACATCGAGCATTGCTGAAACTGGCTGGGTTGACCCAATAGTTTCCGGTTGAGGTTGTTCCGGTGTTCGGATTGGTGAGCGTCTGCGACGTCCGTGGATCAAATGTGTTCGTCGGGCCGACCACGTTGGCATATACATCAAAGGCATCTCCGGCACCTGATGGGCCCTCCGACCCCGGATTAAATCGCCCAGGAAGTCGGGCGAAAAAGTCGAAGGGGAAACCGGTATGCCAAGTGACGATAGGAAACAGACTCCACCCTTCGGTAAGGCGTTTCGGTCCCGAACTCCACATATGGGCGATGGGAAGGTCCCATCCACCGCTGAAGGTGATGCGATGGCGAACGTCCTGATCGCTTGACGCTCGCAGAAGATTCGGGTGGTAGGCCGGCACTTCGGAATTCCGGTTGCGGAATCCTGACGTGTTGTCTATCGCGTGCGCGAATGTGTATGCCAGCGTGAAGTAAGTCCGGCCGAGAAATGCGGTCTGGGCAATCTGCTTGGTCAAGCTGGCCTGCAGACCGTTATAGCTCGCCTTGGTCAAGTTCTTAAATTCGGGAAGGCCGGCAAACGAACAAAAGGCGTTAGGGTTGGCTCCAGAGGTGCTGTTGCCGCTGTTATCCAGGCAAGAACTATTGCCGGACTGGAGGTTCAATACGCGATCAGTGGTACCGAGAACAAACGGATTTATGTCCACCAGGGTAGTCAATCCGTGCGAACTGCTCCCCACGTAGCTGAACTCCACCACGGTGTTTGAGGCAACTTCCTGTTGTAAGCTCAGGCTGTATTGATACGTGTACGGTGTTCGAAGATGTGGGTCTACGAGATACACGGCACCGCCGCTATTGACTGGAAGAAAACCAGCAGCACTGAAATCGAGATTGGAAGGAGGCGCCTTCGATGGAAACGGATTGGGAGATCCGGCGGCACCGAAAGGATCGCTGAGGTAATTCAGATTGGAGGTTTGCCCCGAAACAGTGGGGAAGACTAGGCCCGCGGAGGCAAAGAACGGGGGTTGTCCGTTGAACTGGAGATTATCCTCTCCCTTCAGGACATCGTAGAACACGCCGAAGCCTCCACGTAGGCTTGTCTTGCCGTTACCCTTTGGATCCCAAGCAAACCCGATGCGCGGCCCCCAGTCATTCTTATCCGGAAAGTTCACTCCTGTTGGCGCTCCGGGATCACCCGGGAAAACCATCCCAACCGGAGCATTCACGAAAACCTTCGATTGTTGACCGGGGATTACCGAGAAAGTTCGCCCCTTGGTATCCGCCTTTGGGGAATTGTATTCGTAGCGGATACCCAAATTCAGGGTGAACTTCTTGCTCACGCGCCACTCGTCCTGAAGGAATCCATAGTACGACTTGCTACGGATGTTAGAAGGAGCAGCCGGATACTGAAAGTAGTCCGCGGGGGCCCCGATAAGAAAGTCAGCGAGGGAATTATCGGTAGCGACGCTGCCACCCGCAAAGTCGAACTGTCCATTGACGTAAAAATCGTAGACGGTGTTGTTTTGGTAAGCGGAAACTCCTGTGCCCATTTTGAAATTATGCTTACCGCGAACCCAATTGAGCGTGTCGGTGAAGCCAAAGGTGTTATTTATTTCATGTGTCGGACCTTGTGGGCTGAATCCAATAATTAAACCATTATCAAAAGACATGATCGGAGGCCCGGAAGGATTGTCCGGTGTAATGCCGATACCCAAATCGGATGCGTTCGCCAGCTTGGCGGCCGGGATATCCTGCGCATAGTTATTTCGCTGCACGAATAATCTTATTTCGTTCACCAGGTCTGGAGTGAAGACATGGCTATAGGCCAGATTTCCAAAGTAATTATGGTAGGCTTTGGTATCCGAAAATCCGGGTACCGTCGCAAGATCAAATGGATTCAGTTGAGGGTTGCGATTCCCGCCCAGTGTTGTGCTGATTTTGTCCTTCTGCGAAATCACCACATCGAACTTCATGGTCAGCTCGTTGTTGTTATTGGTGTGCGCGCCGTGGTAATTGGCTTGGCCCGTAGGCGTTGTCGGGAAAAAGCCCAGACCAATGTACTTTTGCGCCACAGGATCAAACTTTGTTGGATCGATGATTCCGCAGGCAGCCTTGGTGGGGTCCGTTTGAAAAAACGGATTGGCCTGCAGAAACGAGGCCACGCCGGTATCTGCATTCGGGCAGTTCCCTGCAGTTCCACCACCCGAGAAATCCCCTGCCAGTTGCGCGGGGGTATAAACCGTAGTTAGGCCGCTAGACTGCTGCGACGATAGTTTTTGGCCTTGATATCCGACGAAGAAGAAAAATCGATCCTTGCCATTTACCAACTTTGGCAGCGTGATCGGTCCTCCAAAAGTCCCCCCAAACTGATTGCGCTTTAAAATATCGCGCGGCAGTTGGTTATTGGGATCGTTTTTATTGAAGAATTGATTGGCGTTGAAAGCGTCATTGCGCAGAAACTCAAATGCGCTTCCGTGCCATTGGTTCGTGCCGGACTTGGTGACCACACTGATGACGCCGCCTCCGTTGCGTCCGTACTCCGCCGAATAATTGCTTTCCAGAACCCTGAACTCGGCGACCGTGTCCGGATTGGGGTTAAAGACCACACTGTTATCCAGCAAGTTGTTGTTAAGACCGCCGTCTAAAAGAAACGTCACCGAGTCGCTGCGGCCGCCCGCGATGCTGTACTTCCCTGCCGCGGTGGAATCCCCGTTGGTCTCTGTCACCCCTGGCTGCAATTTCGCCAGATCCAAAACGTTTCTGCCGTTCAGCGGGGCGCGTTGGATCGTTTCCCCAACTACGTTGACGCCTATCGTCTGATCGACCGTCTCAACGTTTGCGGCTTGCCCTCTCACTTCCACTACTTCGCTTTGCTCTCCGATTTCCAGCTTGGCATCTAATTTCAACGACTGATTAATTTGCAGCGCTTGTCCTGCGAAGATCTGTTTGCGGAATCCAGGATGCTCAATCGTCACACTGTAAGTGCCGATCGGAAGCGATAGGGCCTGGTAGTATCCGTTGTCTGTCGTGCTCACATTTTGCGAAATTTGCGTCCCCAGATTCGTTACCGTCACCTTGGCACCTAAAATCGGCGCACCCGCCGAGTCAGTCACCGTGCCTACAATGCGTCCGGTCGCGTCCTGCCCCAGCGTTATGGTACTCACCAGCATTAAAACGATTGAACCCAAAACGAAATTTCGATTCACCGCAGACCACCCCATGGGCTGCTCCTCTCGCACAATTATTTCGAAGTGCTTTTTGCTTCAGCCGGCGACGAAAATTCGCCGTAACATCCGAGCATGATATACAGCCCTGATGCAAGTCCCGGGCCGCAATGCCACATTGCAAACACTGGTACTTAAGTATTCGTGTCCGCTATTTTATTCCAGTTTTGGAAGTTATAGTGCTTTAGATTTAAATCCCCATATAAATTTATAAGAAATATAGAATGCCTTTGTTTATCGCCCGAGTACAACTTAATTCAAGCGCAAGAGCTTTGCGTAGGTTATCGCCGGGATGCCCCGGATGGGCTCGAGGATGGAGTTAAAAACTTCGCCGTCCAGGCGCACCAGAGAAACTGCTTGCGCGCCTTGCGTGGGAGCTTTGCGGCCCAGGGCAAACGTGGCGATGTTGACGCCGTATTTTCCCAGCATCGTTCCGACTTGCCCGATGACGCCGGGCTCGTCCCGGTTGCGCAAATATAAAATCGTGCCTTCCAGTTGGGCTTCGAGCGGAATGCCTTCCACTTGAAGAATGCGCGGCGATCCGTCGAACAATACCGTGCCTTCCGCGCTGAAGCCTTCCTGTGAGGCGCCGCTCTGCGGCAGCACGGAAATTTCCAACGTGTTCGGGAAGCCGTGCTCGCGCTTGCGCGTTTCTTCTTCTACTTTCAAGCCGCGCGCGGTCGCAATCGCCGGAGCATTCACCACATTTACTTTTTCATCCAGCACCGCGTTCAACACACCCGCCAATACCGCGTTGCGCAGTAAGTGCGTGCCTACTTCGGAAACTTCTCCCGCATAGCGAATGCGAATTCTTGAGGGGCGAGTGTCGGACGCTTGTGACACCAGCGAGCCCAAGCGCTCCGCCAGTTCCATGTACGGACGCACACGGCGATACTGCTCGGCGGAAAGCACCGGCAAATTGACTGCGTTCCTGATGATTCCTTCGGACAGGTAATCTTTCACCTGCACCGCCACCTGCGTGCCCACTTCTTCCTGAGCCTCGGTTGTGGATCCAGCGATATGCGGCGTAGCAACTACATTGGGCAACCCGATCAGCGGCGAATTTTTTGGTGGTTCCACGACGAAGACGTCCAGGCCCGCGCCGCCGATGTGCCCGCTCTTCAAGGCGTCGGCCAAAGCAGCTTCTTCGATTAACTCCCCGCGCGCGGCATTGATGATGTACGCGCCTTTTTTCATCTTCGCGAGCGATTCCGCATTGATCAGATTTTGCGTCGCGGGACTCAGCGCGGTGTGCAGCGAAACAAAATCGCTCTCCGCCAGCAAACGGTCGAGCGGCACCAGTTCCACGGAAAATTCCTTTGCCGCAGCTTCGCTGATGTACGGGTCGTAACCCAGGACGCGCATATCAAACGCTTCCGCGCGCATGGCCACTTCGCTGCCGATGCGCCCGAGCCCAATAAGCCCCAGCGTCTTGCCGCTGATTTCCATGCCCGCCGCGCTCGATTTCTCCCAGCGCCCTTCATGAATGGCCTTATCCAGTCGCGGCACTTGGCGCGCGAGCGAAAGCAGCAACGCGAAAGTGTGCTCGGCGACGCTCACCGCGTTTCCGCCGGGCGTGCTCATCACGATGATGCCTCGCTTGGTGGCGGCCTCCAGATCGATATTGTCCACGCCCACGCCCGCGCGTCCCACGCAGCGCAGAAGAGGCGCTTTATCCAACAACTCGGCGGTAACTTTTGTGGCGCTGCGCACAATGAGCGCCTGGGCATCAGCGATTTCCGCGACCAGGTCGTCTTTTGTGGTCAAGACCACGTTCCAGCCAGGCTGCTCCTTGAGCAGTTCCACACCCCGCGCGCTAATTTTGTCGGCAACAATTACTTTCATGCGCTTCGTCTCCGCCTATGTGGTGAAATTTTTGCGTTTCGTTAACCATCAACGGTAGCGAGCCCTCACCACAGTGTCAATGCAACCGGCGATCATTCTGTGATAATTTTGCAATTACAAATATCTCGCGCGAAAAGCGGCCAGCGCTAGCAAACCAAACTGAGGAGCCGGTGATGAGTCTGTCTGAGCGGATTCAAAAAGATTTGGTGGACGCCATGCGCGCCAAGGACGAGCTACGCCTGAGCGTGCTGCGCGGCATGAAGGCGGCCATCAAGCACAAAGAAGTAGAAAAAATTCGTGTGCTGGACGAGGCCGAATCCATTCAGATCCTGCAAACGCTGGTCAAGCAGCGCAAGGAATCGATCGAGCAATTTTCCAAGGGCAATCGCCCGGAACTCGCCGACAAGGAAACCAAAGAACTGGCCATTCTTGAAGGCTATCTGCCCGCAAGCGCCAGCAAAGACGAAATGAGCGCCGCCATCGATAAAGCTATCGCAGAAACCGGCGCCAATTCCATGAAACAAATGGGCGCGGTAGTGAAAGCGGCGAAATCCGCGCTCGAAGGAAAATCCGTCGACGGCAAAGCCCTAAGCGACCTGGTCCGCGAGCGCCTCGCAAAATTAGGATGAAATAGAAAAGGCCCCGCGAAGCCGCCCACCTGTCGGCTTGCCGTTTCCATACTGAAAATCCCTGCCGCCCACTTAAGATTCTCTTCCCCACCTGCCCATCGTGCGGCATAATCCCGCACGCAGCCAATTTGGTTTGGCCCCGGGAGGCTTTCTTTGAGCGAACGTCCGTGGAGTTCCACTGCACCGCCAGGCGAATTCCGGCCGTTTGTTCCCGATGGAGAAACTCTTAAAGAGTTCACGCTACGCGCGGTAACTCTCGGCGCGCTCTTCGGCCTGCTCTTCGGCGCCATCACCGTTTACGTAGGATTGCGCGCCGGCCTCACCGTTTCGGCTTCCATCCCCATTTCCGTTTTGTCCATCAGCATCCTGCGCGCCTTCGGCCGCTCCACCATTCTTGAAAACAATATCGTGCAAACGACGGGCTCCGCCGGTGAATCACTCGCAGCTGGCGTCATGTTCACGATTCCTGCGCTGATCTTCCTCGGTTTTGGCGCGGAATTCACCTTCTGGCGAATTTTTCCTTTAGCACTCCTCGGCGGATGGCTCGGCGTCCTCTTCATGGTGCCGCTGCGCCGCCAACTTATCGTCAAGGAGCACGGCAATCTCAGCTTTCCCGAGGGTACCGCGTGCGCTGATGTCTTAGTCGCCGGCGAACGCGGCGGCTCATTCGCCGGACGCGTTTTCTGGGGTCTGGGTCTAGGCGGTATTTATACCTTCCTAATGAACACCGTCCAGGCCTGGACGTCCCAGCCAGAAGCTCGCCCGAATTGGTTTCAGGGCGCATCCTTCCGCATGACCATCACCTCCGAGTATCTCGGCGTCGGCTACATCATTGGTTCACGGGTGTCCGGCATACTTTTCGCCGGCGGCATAATTTCCTGGCTGGTCATCATGCCGGCGATCCGTTTTTATGGGCAGCTCGCCAACAACGTGCCGATTTATCCCTCCACCATTCCGATTCCGCTGATGAGCCCCGACCAGATTTGGGGCACCTATATTCGCCCCATGGGAGCAGGCGCCGTCGCCGCCGCGGGATTGATCACTCTGCTGCGCACACTGCCCACAATTTTCTCCGCGCTCAAAGCCGGCCTTAAAGATGTTCGCGCTGAAGGCGCAACTGACGCCACCGCAGCCACCCGCACCGATCGCGACATGCCCATGCGCTGGGTCATTCTCGGCTCCCTGCTGATAATCGTCATGATGTGGATTCTGCTCACCTTTCATCCCATCCCCGGAGCCGAAACGCGCTGGTACCACAATCTTTTTGCCGGCATCTTCGTCACCGTCTTCGGCTTTCTGTTCGTGACCGTTGCCGCGCGCATCAGCGGCCTCCTCGGCAACTCCTCCAATCCCATCAGCGGTATGAGCATCGCCACGCTGATGGCCACCTGCGCAATCTTCTTGGTTGCTGGATGGACCGCGCCGAACTACCAAGTGCTCGCGCTAATGATTGGCGGTGTAGTGTGCATCGCGGCGGCCATTGCCGGCGCCACTTCGCAGGATTTGAAGACCGGCTACCTCGTTGGCGCGACGCCTTTTTGGCAGCAGATGGGCCTTTTGATCGGCGTCACCGTTTCGACCATGGCCATCGGCACGACGCTCAACCTGATGAACAAGGGCCTGGAAAAATATATTCCCACGCAGATCCCCGTTACCGTCGAAGCCCTGCCCTCAGGCGTGAAAGTCGAACGCGATAGCTTCACCTATCAGGGCAAAAATTATCAGCTCATCAATTCCCTGGGCTCGCACGAAGTTCCAGATGGCGAATATTTGTACAGTCCGCAAACCAAACAAATCGAGTATCAATGGGCTCAGGGAATCGGCAGCCTCAAGGCTCCTGCACCCCAGGCCCGCTTAATGGCCACCGTCATCAGCGGCATCCTGAATCAACGCCTGCCATGGCGGCTGGTCTTGATGGGCGTCGCTTTAGTGATCGCGGTGGAAATTCTCGGCGTGCGCTCGCTAGCATTCGCCACCGGCTCCTATCTTCCGCTCGGCACTACTGCCGCGATGTTTGCCGGAGGCCTCATCCGCTCGCTCGTCGACGCCACCACCAAGAAAAAAGACGAAAGCGAAGCCAGCCCCGGCGCGCTCTACTCCAGCGGACTCATCGCTGCCGGAGGTGTCTTCGGCCTGCTCGGCATCATCATCAATCTGTTGCAGGATCCGGAAATTTCCAACCGCGTCCCGCACTGGCTAACCTCACTCCTCCGCCTTCCTTGGCCCGAAAAATTATTCAGCCTGGGCCCAAGGTTCTGGCCCGCGCTCGCGGTGAATGAAAAGCTCCCCATGCCCACTTCCGCTCAATCCATACTTGGCATGGTGATGTTCGCCCTGCTGGGCGCCTCGTTGTTTTACTTCGCCCGCAAAAAACTCGACTGAGCTTTTAGTTTTTTGCAATGACCATGGCCGGTCCAGAACCCGTCGGTCCCCTCCGGGTGCCCCAGGTTTGCATTTCTGAACCTGGGGCTTTTGATTTTTCACTAATTCTCGACTTTTCTTTCCCGCAGATGTTAGGCGGGTGGCACACCTTACATTCAATTGCTCGACTTCAAAGTTGCATCGCTGCGAGCGCGGCTCCGTAAGCTGATCGATTTAGTCCCGCGATGGCTGGGTGACACGGTCGCCACCCATTCTGTTGTAGTTCCTCTCGTATCTTGTCCCCCCGCCCAATGGCCGCTTCTAAAGTTGGAAATTCATTTTGTTCCAGAACCAACGCTTGTCCTTTCTCGCCGCTGTACAAGGTAACCCACCCGCCCCCGGATTCAGTAACCGTTACGAACAGTAGCTGATACGGTGCTTCCGACGAAGGCTCTGCCTTCAAAAAGAGATACATCATGACTTCTCCTATACGCGACGGGACTGTGGCGGGACGCGTGGTATCGTCGAATAGGATAGTTGCAACTCCACCGACCAAGTGTTCCATTTTGGAACGGTGTCAGCCTTTGGCGATTAACAGCACGGTTAGTATCGTTCAAACTATTCCAAGGCCGTACGATAAACGTTTAAGTTAATAAATGACTCTGCGTGGCCTACCCTTTGCGCGGTTTTTGCAAAGGGTTCACCTGCCGTGGCAGGTTTACCCGCCGTGACGGATGGGCGTCGATCTTCAGTATTCCATCGAATAATCTATTGTCAGACAAATCTGAGTGGTATCGTCGGCCAGGAAACTTCGATAGCCAGTTTCCGCATTTTGAGGTAAAACGGAAGACGACAAGCAGTTTATTAAGGGATGACTAGCATGTCGCCCGACCGAATGCCCCCTTTGGTCAAGCAAATAATGACCGGCCTGCGGTATCGGTACGCTTCCCTCAATAACACTCATTACGAAGTTGCCTGGACGGACGGCTTGACTGTCGCTGCAGGCACAAACACCAAATGCTCAGCGATGCCGCCAGGTGCGGCCTTCCTCGGCCTGCCGGTTGGTATGTCTTGGCCGTCGAGCGTGGCGAGCCGCGACAAT
>Ga0209526_10003731_pt1 | contig 10383 bp, 9 predicted proteins | sample JacPinW_OM2H0_M1_FD_188566 | JGI IMG/M metagenome (GOLD analysis project Ga0209526, IMG submission 188566) | Forest soil microbial communities from Algoma, Ontario, Canada - Jack Pine, Ontario site 1_JW_OM2H0_M1 (SPAdes) (version 2) | ecosystem: Environmental > Terrestrial > Soil > Boreal... | reverse complement strand
CTCAAGGACAAGTTCGAGAACATGGGCGCGCAAATGGTCAAGGAAGTCGCGTCCAAGACATCCGATGTCGCCGGTGACGGTACGACGACTGCGACCGTGCTTGCCCAGTCGATCGTGCAGGAAGGCATGAAATACGTCGCCGCCGGTATGAACCCGATGGACTTGAAGCGTGGTATCGACAAGGCGGTTATCGCCGTCGTCGAGGAGCTCAAGAAGATCAGCAAGCCATGCACGACCAGCAAGGAAATCGCGCAAGTGGGCGCCATCTCGGCCAACGCGGACGAGGCGATCGGCAAGACCATCGCCGAGGCAATGGACAAGGTAGGCAAGGAAGGCGTCATCACCGTCGAGGACGGCAAAGGGCTTGAGAACGAGCTGGACCTGGTCGAGGGCATGCAGTTCGACCGCGGTTACATTTCGCCTTACTTCATCAACAATCCGGACAAGCAGGTGTCGCTGCTCGACGATCCGTACATCCTCTTGCACGACAAGAAGATCAGCAACATCCGCGATCTTCTGCCGCTGCTCGAGCAGGTGGCGAAGTCGGGCAAGCAGCTCCTGATCATCGCCGAGGATGTCGATGGCGAGGCGCTGGCAACATTGGTAGTCAACAACATCCGCGGGATCCTGAAGACGACCGCCGTCAAGGCGCCGGGCTTCGGTGACCGCCGCAAGGCGATGCTCGAGGACATTGCCATCCTGACCGGTGGTACGGTGATCGCCGAGGAACTTGGACTCAAGCTCGAGAACGCGACGCTGAAGGACCTGGGCCGCGCCAAGAAGGTCGAAGTCGCGAAGGAAGACACGACCATCATCGACGGTGCGGGCGAAAAGTCGGCCATTGAATCGCGGGTGAAGAACATCCGCGTGCAGATCGACGAGGCGACCTCGGACTACGACAAGGAAAAGCTGCAGGAGCGTGTGGCCAAGCTTGCCGGCGGTGTTGCGGTGATCAAGGTCGGCGCGGCGACCGAAGTCGAAATGAAGGAAAAGAAGGCTCGCGTCGAAGATGCACTGCACGCGACGCGTGCGGCAGTGGAAGAGGGCATCGTTGCCGGCGGCGGCGTCGCGTACCTTCGCGCGCGTGCCAACGTGAAGAATCTGAAGGGCGACAACCCCGATCAGGAAGCTGGCATCAAGATCGTCCTGCGCGCGCTCGAAGAGCCGATGCGTCAGATCGTCCAGAACGCGGGCGACGAGCCCTCGGTAGTCGTCAACAAGGTGGTCGAGGGCAAGGGCAATTTCGGCTTCAACGCCGCGACCGGCGAGTATGGCGATCTGGTCGCGATGGGCGTCGTCGACCCGACCAAGGTGGCGCGCTTCGCGCTGCAAAACGCCGCGTCGGTTGCCAGCCTGATGCTGACGACCGAGGCGATGGTCGCAGAATCGCCGAAGGACGAAAAGCCCATGGGTGGCGGCGGTGGCATGGGCGGCATGGGTGGAATGGGCGACATGGATATGTGACCATCGGTCCCAAGAGCGCGCCGGCAAAGCCGCTCGCGATCGGACGAAATGGCCATCCTCGCTCATTTGGTAACTGAGCCGGGATCCAGTGGTGTTCAAAGCCCCGCTTCGGCGGGGCTTTTTATTGGGAAGCGATTTACGTCGTGGAGATGGTCCGAGACGGCGAAGCAAACCTCCGACGCGCGGCCTAAGTATCGCCCATACCAGAGAGCCGTTACGCCGGCATCAGTCCAGCGCCATGCGAAAGACGCCGCCGAAGAAAGTGTTCCCATCGTTCGGCTGCTTGATACTGCCATTAGAAACGTGCCGCAGATAGGTCGCCAATTCGTAGCGGCGTTTAGGGCCAAAGGCAAGCCCGACGCCAAAGTGCTCGTTAAACTGGAATGTGCTTGCAAAGTGACGAGTTTCGTTGAGCCGGGTTGCGGACAATGCACTGACGCCCAAGCCTGCCTCGGTAAAAAAGGCCGCTTCTCCGATGGCAGGCCCGGTCCAACGCAGGGTAGGAGTCACGCTTGCCTCCCACAGGAACGGAAAATCGGTTGGCCGTTCGTTGCCTCGCCAATACGCAATTTGCCCGTAAATGCGCACGCCGAGGCCGTATTCGGCCAACGGCGCGCAGGTGCATACCGAGTCCCAGTATGCTGCAAGGCCGTAGAGCTTCGATTGTTTTCCACTGGCCGCGGTGACGCCGAGTCCGGTCGGGGTCAGAAAGCCGTCCGCGGCGGCGTTCGCGCTTGCCGCGCTTATCATCGCTGCCAGCAGCACGCCTAGCACGCGGCGAAAGATCTTTGGACGCCGCTCGGGGAGATAGTGAAGTTTCATATGGGTATGGGTAGGTGATCGGTGATTTCTTGTCAATAATCGGAAGTGCTGGCAGGCGACGGTATCCAGCCCATTGCGTGGCACCTGCGGGCGAATCGGTCGCCGGCGTTGGCAACGCATTCTAAGGGCGCGCGCAGTTACGGGCAAGGATCATCGTCCGGCCTCGGGAGTGCCAGCAGAGACAAAAGAAATACATTAAACTAAGGCGTTAGGCACGCCGGACGGCGCACGGTGCGCGATCGGCACGATCCAATAAAGACGGCCAAGCGCCGCAGAAAAGGAGCCTGTCGCCATGACTTCCGGAATGCTCTTCGCGCTTGCGATCAGCGCGCTGGTGGTCGCGGTGCTTTTCGGGCTCGTCCGGCGGCAGCGGAGCGCCGCGAAGTCGAAGCCCGGAGGAGAGTCGACCAGCACCACCGTACAATGGACCGAAGGCGAGACCACGAGGCTCTTGTCCAGCGCCGAGCTCCCGGGCCTGTATTTGTTGCGCTCGCGATTCCTGTCGAAAGCCGAGAATGTAGTCTACCTCCTGCTCAAGGCTGCATTTCCGCGGCACGAGATTTTCGCGCGCGTACGACTGGCAGACGTGCTGCAGGTGAAGATCGGACCGCAGGGAATGGAGCGGCTGCGTGCGTTTCGCAAGATCGCCAACCAGCACGTCGGTTTTGTAGTCTGCGATCGGGACATGACCATCGTTGCCATTGTCGACTCGAAGGAGCCCGAGCAGGTGCAGAACCCGCGCGACCAGAAGCTCGAGATCATCAAGCAGCGGTGCCTGCAAGCGGCGCAGGTGAAATATTTGTGCGTGTACCCGCCGACGCTGCCTCGATACCGCGAGTTGCGCGAGCAAATCCTCGGACCCGCGGGCGATCTCGTCTGAGTTGGCCTAGCTCCGCTTACGCAGCTTCGTCACGAGCTTTTGGCGTACGCTAAGAAGCGATCCGCGGCCGTATGCGGTCGGACCCGACAGTGCCGCCGCGCATCGCGAGCCAGGTACCTACCAGAATCAGCGAGCCCCCCAGCAGCATGTTGATGCTAAGCGGTTCGCGCAGAAACAGATAGCCCCAGAGAACGCCGAAAAGCGGGATCAGGAAGGTGACGCTTAGTGCGCGCGCCGGGCCGATGTTCGCAATCAGCCTGAAATAAAGCATGTACGCGATGGCGGTGGATCCGACGGCCAGCGCAAATACATTAGCGGCGACGATAGCTGTTATCTGCCCATTCGGGGGGGCAAGCGGCAGCGTCGGCGCGAGCACGATTGCCGCGGCCAGCTGACTGTACAGCGCAGTCGAGAAACTGGGCACGCCAGCCATGCGCACCTTGGCGTAGACGCTTGCAATGCCGTAGCACATCGCTGCCGCAAGGCATGCGAACACCGCGGCGAGCGCGAAACCGGTCATGGGCTCGGGTCGCCAGCCGACCAGCAACACCACTCCGGCGAGCCCGAGCGCCATTCCCGCAAGTTTCGACAGCGGCAACGGGTCCTTAAGCCACAGCGCCGCGGCGAGAGCGCCGAAAAACGGACTGGTCGCGTTGAGGATGGCCGCGGTCGATGCGGCGATGTGCTGGCCGGCGAAGCAGAACAGCGCGAACGGCAGTGCCGAATTGACGATGCCGATGACCAGGAAGTCTCGCCAGCGCTCGCGCAATGCCGGGATCTTCCCGCGCGACAGCGCGAGCATGATCAAGACCACAAATGCGAGCGCGACTCGGCTTTCGGCGAGCCAGAGCGGCCCTACGACGGGTACGGCGACCCGAATGAAGGCGAAAGAGCCGCCCCAAAGCGCCGCCAGCGCGACCAGGCGCGCAAGGTCAGCCGGCGACATCTCAAGCCGCGGCGGCAGCCGGTTGCGCGGGCACCAGGGCGAGCTGGCCGCGAGCGCGCGCAAACGCGCGTTCATGCTCCAAGAGCCATGCCTTGCGCCACAATCCACCGCCATACCCGGTCAGCGTTCCGTCGGCGCCGATCACGCGATGGCACGGCACGATAAGCGTGAGCTTGTTGTCGCCGTTGGCACGTCCGACCGCACGCACCGCCGCCGGCCGCCCGATTTTTGCGGCGACGTCGGCGTAGGCAAGCGTTTCCCCGGGAGGAATCCTGCGCAGCGTCTCCCAAACTGCGCGCTGGAAAGGCGAGCCGGTGAGCTGCAGCGGAGTCGCGAACGTCAGTGAGCGCCCGGCGAAATACGCGTCGAGCTCCTCGCCAATACGTTTGAGATGGCGGTGCTCACCCGGAACGACGCGCTGCGTAAGGCGGCGGCGCAACGCCTGCACTTCGCGCTCCAGGCCGCGGCGGTCGACGAACTCGAGCAGATAAAGCCCGGCGTCGTTGGCCAGCGCGAGCATCGGACCGAGTGGTGTCTCGAACCATTTGGCGTACAGGCAATCGACGTCGTGCGCAAGGCTCGGCGCGGTGCCGAAGACTTTGGCGAAGGCTTCGCGGAAGCCGCTGGATGACTCAAATCCCTGGTCAAGTTGCAAGTCGATCATGCTTTTTCCTTCTCTGACGCCGGTTAATGCCATGCCCATCCGCCGCGCACGGTGGTAGGCGTGAAAGCTCATGCCGCAATAACGCTGGAACTGGCGACGCGCAGTCGAGGGATCGATGCCCATGCGCGCCAGATCCACCTCGCGCAATCTTCCCGACGGGTCGGCCTCGACCGCGGCCAGGAGTTTCTCGACCATCGGCGCCGGCTTGCCGCGCGCGTCGAGCGGCCGGCAGCGCAGACAGGGGCGGTACCCGGCGTACAAAGCGTCATGCGTCCGGGCGTAGAACTCGACATTCTCGCGCTTGGGCGTGCGGGCGTGACAAACCGAGCGGCAGAAAATGCGCGTGGTCTTCACTGCGACATAGAAAATACCGTCGTACGCCGGGTCGCGATTGGCGAGCGCACGGTACATCACATCAGGCGGTGGTAGTTTGGACATGGGCGAATTATAAAAGCGGCGCAGATGATGCGTCGCCGGAATTCGGGCAGCAAATTGCCATCTTCCACGCCCGAACGCGTCTGCGGCCATCTTCATGCCGCGGTACGGTCTTCGTCGTTGAGCTCTGCGTCGCTTCAAGCGCGCGCCGCGATGACCGAAAGCGCCGCGCGTGAGATCGGCCGTTCCAGGCAGGAAGCGGCTCAGGCACCTGCGCTCGCGCTGGGTCCCGTATTCTCCTTGGCCGGCGCATGACCGCCGAGAAACAGACGGTTGAGATTCGGGTCGTCCAGCAGCTCGCTCGCCGGCCGGTCGAGTGCCAGGCGGCCCATTTCCAGCACCAGCGCACGATTCGAATATTTGAGCGCGGTGCGGACGTTTTGCTCGACCATTAGTATTGTGGTGCCGTTGTCGGCGAGCTTGCGCAGCAACGACATTACGTCCTGCACAAGCTTGGGCGACAGGCCGATCGAAGGCTCGTCGATCAGCAGCACCCGCGGCCGCAGCAGGAGCGCCCTGCCGACTTCGAGCTGCTTTTGCTCTCCGCCAGACATCGTCGACGCCTGATTGTTGATCCGCTCCTTGATCCGCGGGAAACGCGTCAGCACTTCCTCGATGCGTCCGTTCAACTCGCCACGTGGCAAGGTGATGCCGCCAAGCTCGAGGTTGTGGCGCACCGAAAGCGAGCCGAAGAGATTGCGCCCCTGGGGCACGAATGCGATCCCCTCGGCGAGCAACTCGCGCTGCGTTTTTCCATTGACGCGCTTGCCCTCGAAGCGGACCTCTCCGCTTCGAGGGACCAGCATGCCGAAGAGCGTCTTGAGGACGGTCGACTTGCCCGCGCCATTGGGCCCGATCAGCAAGGTGATCTCCCCTTTGCGGGCGTCGAGCGTCAACTCGTTCAGGATCGTAACGCTCGGTGAATAACCGGCGACGACTTTGTCGAATTCGATGATGGTGTCGGCCATGGCGGCCTCCTAGATTCGTATCTCAGTTGCCAACTCAGTTGCCGACGACTAATTCAGCCATTCCCGCGAATGCATGTTGCCTACTCCGCTACCCACTCAGTTACCTACTCAGTTGCCTACTCAGTTGCCTAAATAAGCTTCGAGCACCTGCCGGTTCGCCTGCACCTCGGAAGGAGGCCCCTCCGCGAGCACCTTGCCTTCGACCATGCAGATCACGTGCGGACAGAGCTTCATGATGAAATCCATGTTGTGCTCGATGACCACGAAGCTGCCGCCCTGCGACTTGTTCAGTTGCAGCAGCAGCTCGCGCAATTGATCGACCAGGCTTGGATTGACGCCGGCGCAGGGCTCGTCCAGCAGCACCAGACGCGGGGCCGGCATGAATGCCATGGCGATGTCGATCAGCTTTTGTTGTCCATAGGAGAGATTCCCGGCAGGCAGCTTGGCGACGTGCTGCAATCGAAACAGCTCGATCATCTGATCTGCGTGATGGCCGCACCCGGCGTCGGGCTTGGCAAACAATCGCCCCGGCATGGTGCCCTTGAATTCCTGCGCGGCCGCGATCAGGTTGTCGCGCACCGACAGCTTGACGAACACCTGCAATGTCTGGAACGTGCGCCCGACGCCGCGGCGCGAGAGCTCCAGCGGCGACATGCCGGTGATGTCCTCGCCACAGAATTCGACCGCGCCGCCGGTCGGCTTGATCTGCCCGAGAATGCTGTTGAACAGCGTCGTCTTGCCCGAGCCGTTGGGCCCGATCACACCGACGATCTCGCCGGGACCAACCGAGAGCGTGACGCCATCGACGGCTTTGATGGCACCGTACGACTTCTTCATGTCCTTGACTTCGAGAAATGGCGTCATCGCGTATCTCCGCCCGATTTGAAGCGGTCGCCCAGCGAGAGCAATCCTCCCGGCAGGTAGACCATGAGGACGATGACCGAGAACCCGAAGATCGCCAGATACCAATCCTGCAGGAAGCGCAGCCATTCCGGCAGGAGCACGACCACGACCGACCCGAGGACCGGGCCGAAGAAGCGGCCCGAGCCGCCGACGATGACCGCGAGCAGCATCAACAGCGATACCGAGAGGTTGAACTGTCCCGGCTCGATGAAATTGACCAGAGCCGCCAAGTACACGCCGCCGATGCCGGCGCATGCGGCACCGATCGCAAACGCAAGCAGCGTGTAGGCGGTGATGTTGACTCCGGTGCTTTCAGCTCGGATCGGGTTGTCGCGCAGCGCGGCGAAGGCACGGCCCCAGGGCGAGCGCAACAGCCACCACAGCACCGCCGCAAGCAGTATCACCGATACGAACGCGAAGTAGAAAAACGGCAACGCGCCGTCGAGCGAATAGCCGAAGATCGATGGCCGCGGAATGTTGGAGATGCCGAAAGTCCCGCCGGTAAGGTCCTCTTCGTTACGCATGACGAGGAAAACGAGAACGTTGAACCCCAGCGTCGCGAAGGCGAGGTAGTGGTGCTGGACCCGCAATGCCGGGAAGCCCAGTGCCAGCCCGACGACGAAACACGCAATCGCCGCGATGGGCAGCGCGAACCAGAACGAGACGCCCATCTTGGTTATCAGGATCGCGGCGATGTACGCGCCGATGCCGTAGAACGCCGCTTGCCCGATCGACATCTGCCCCGCGTAGCCGACGATGAGGTTGAGCCCGAAAGCGGCCATCAGATATACGCAAAGCAATGTCATCAGATAGACGCCGTAGCTCTTGAGGAATTGCGGCAGGATGGCGAACAGTACCAGAGCGATCACCAAGCCGATTTTTTGTACCTTGCTCATACCTTGCGCTCCTCGGTCCTGCCCAGAAGACCTTCGGGCTTGAAGATGATGACCACCAGGAACAGCATCAGCGCGACGCCTTCCTTGTATGCAGGCGAGATGTACGCTCCCGTCAGGTTTTCCAGCACGCCGACCAGCACTCCGCCGAGCAGCGCGCCGCGAGTCTGATTGAAGCCGCCGATGATCGCGGCGTAGAACGCCTTGAGGCCGATCGACTCGCCCATGTCGAACTTGGCGAGGTAGGTAGGGGTGACCAGCAGCGCCGCAACAACGGAAAGCACCGCGTTGATCAGGAAGGTGTAGAGCACCATGCGGGCGACGTTGATGCCAAGAACCCTGGCCGAGTCGGTGTTCTGCGCCACCGCCTGCATTGCCCGGCCGGTGACGGTGCGGTTGAGAAACATTTGCAGACTGATGACGATGAGGCCGGCAAGGACCAGAGTGCCCACGTCCATGTATGACACCCTGAGCGCACCCAGCGAAAGCAGGCCATCCGGGAAGATGCTGTTGAACGGCTGCGCCTGCGCGGTGACGCCCGCCTTGACCAGTTGCTTGACACCGATCGACAAGCCCAGCGTGGCGATGACCAGCGGAATCACCCCATGGCGGATCAGCGGATCGACCATTGCTCGCTTGAAGGTGTAGCCGAGCAGGATCATCGCGACCAGGCAAGTCAGCAGGAAGGCGACCCATAACGGCAGGCCAGCGGTATTGATGAAGAACAACATCAGGAAGGCCGGGACCATGACGAACTCGCCTTGCGCGAAGTTGATCGTGCCCGACGCCTGCCACAACAGCGTGAACCCGAGTGCGCAAAGGGCGTAGATCGCGCCGGTCGCGGTCCCCGAGATGATGAGTTGCACGAGGTCAACCATGGCCATCCCCCAATCTGATCGGAGAGCGCAGTATCGCGCGCACCGAGCCGGTCGCCTTGGCGCCGGCCGCGCGTGCCTTGCGCTTATTGGATCGGCGATACCGGAGGCAGCGTCGCGGTAACGACCTGCTTGCCGCCTTCCACCTTGACCAGGAAGCTCTCGCGATCGAGGTCGCCGTTGGCATCGAAGTGCACATCGAGTAACACGCCGGGATAATCCTTGGCCCGGATCGTCGCTCCATGCAGCGCCTTGGCGAACTCCTTCGAATCGAGCTTGCCGATCTTCTCGGTGATCGCCTTGACCACGTACATTCCGCTGTAGCCCTTCATGCCGTTGTGGTCGCTCTTGTATTTGTATTCCGCCTGGAATTTCTGGTCGAAAGCCTTGATCTGCGGCTGCGGCGCGTCGACGGTCAAGCCGACGTGTGCGACCGCGCCGTTGGCGGCATCGCCGGCGAGCTCGATCACCTTCTGCCCGGTCAGCGTCGTTTCGCCGATGATCGGCTTGTCGTAGCCCTGTTTCTTGAATTCACGCAGCGCGCGGGCCGACTCCTCTTCATTGGTGTAGACGAATGCCGCGTCGGCATTCGACTGCTTGACCTTGAGCACCGCCGCACTGAAGTCGACCTGACCCGGGTCGGTCGAGACGTCCGCCGCAACCTTGATGCCTTGCGCCTCGAGCGCCTTGGTCATGGAATCGCGCCCGCCCTTGCCGAAGTCGTTATTCACCCAGACGATCGCGACGGTCTTGGCCTTGACGGTATCCTTGATGTAACGCGCGAGCTTCGGCATGGCGGTGGTTTGCGTAAACGACGTGCGAAACACATAGGGATTTCCCTGCTGTGTGATGTTCGCCGCCTCGCCGCCCGTGAAATTAGGAATTTCCGCACGCTTGGTCTCGGCCATGCTGACGATGAAGGAGCCCGAGAAAACAGGGCCCATCACCACATACGCTTTTTCGTCGACCGCCTTCTGAGCGAGAGCTTTGGCGGTTTGCGGGGCCGACTGCGTGTCCATCGACGTGTATTGAATCTTGCGACCGAGTATCCCGCCCGCGGCGTTGATCTCCTTCACCGCCAGCTTGACGCCGTTGTCGAAATTGGTTCCCGCGGTCGCGCCGGTGCCGGAGAGCTCCACCAGACCGACGATCGGAATGGGGCCCTGCTGGGCGAAGCACCCGGTTGCCACCACAAGCCCCAACAGGGCGGCCGGAATCAGATCGAATTTTTTCATGATTGCTGTTTTCCTCCAGTGAAGGTGCTGCTACGAAAAGATTTGTTCGACGAAGAAAGACCGGTCTGCGCCACTTTGATGGGCGCTTGCAATGAATCGAGCACCAGCCGGATTTCTCGTGGCTATTCATGCCGAAGCGGGATAGATTCACGCCGTCCTCCTTCGCGCGATCCCTATGTTCCTGCAAACAATCTGCCGCGGAAAGCGGCGGGACTGGGGCGCGACTGCGGAAATAGCTGCGCTCTACGGGCAAGCGCATCGGCGCTGACACCGCTCTCCTCCTGGCCCCGTTGGGCGA
>Ga0209526_10003730_pt1 | contig 10384 bp, 10 predicted proteins | sample JacPinW_OM2H0_M1_FD_188566 | JGI IMG/M metagenome (GOLD analysis project Ga0209526, IMG submission 188566) | Forest soil microbial communities from Algoma, Ontario, Canada - Jack Pine, Ontario site 1_JW_OM2H0_M1 (SPAdes) (version 2) | ecosystem: Environmental > Terrestrial > Soil > Boreal... | reverse complement strand
CAGCCGTAAGCGTTGCCGCGCTAGACCGGATTGAGGCGACCGCCGCGAAGGTGGAGGCGGACATCGCTGCCGCTCTCCAGGCCCACGCTGAACTCCAGGCCGGGGCCGGAACCGCGGCCGAGGGCGCGATACACGCAGCCCAGTCAGCCTGGGTGGCAGCAAATTCGGCCGTGGAGGCCGACAGCCGGGCAAAGATCGCCCTGCGCCGGGTCGAGCACTATGTGTCGATCACTGTCGCCCTCCTCGTGATCGCGATCATCGTCCTCGCGGTGACCGCCACGTCCGTCCACTGAGATAGCGCGCAAATTGCACGAGATGGTCGTGAACGGAGTAACCAGGCAAACTATATTATTTCATGCCCGTTCGCTGGAGCTAATGTGACGGACCTTCGCGGGTGTATGCTGAGTGAAGAAATTCCGGGGGGAGTGAATATTGTGCCATGTCGCGGCGAGGAGGGCGCAAACTCTGGGTTTAGCGTTCCAGCCGACAAGGGGGAATCGCCGTGGCCCAATTGCCGCTTAAGGGTATTGATGCCGACCAGGCTTGGATGCAGTCCCAGCTATTCGCGGCGATTGTCAGCTCGTCCAATGACGCCATCGTGGGGAAAACCGTCGGCGGGGTGATCACGAGCTGGAATCCGGCCGCCGAGCAGATGTACGGGTACCCGGCTGAAGAGATCATCGGCCAGCCGATGACGGTCGTGTGCCCTCCTGACCGGGCCGGCGAGATCCAAGAGATCCTCGGCAAGGTAGGCCGGGGTGAGAGCGTCACGCACTTCGAGACCGTGCGGCAGCGTAAGGACGGCACCACCTTTCCTGCGTCGGTGACGGTCTCACCCATCCGCGACGAGCACGGCACACTGATCGGAGCCTCGTCGATCGCCCGTGACATTACCGAGCAGAAGCAGTTCCGCGCCGCGACCGAGCTTGCCCACCGGGCCGACGACGTAGAGCGGGCCAACCGGAACCTGGAGAGCTTTACCTATTCGGTCTCCCACGACCTGCGCGCTCCGCTGCATGCGCTAGGCGGCTTCAGCGGGATCCTGCTGGAGGACTATGGGGATGTTCTCGGCGAGGACGGCCGGGACTACCTGGAGCGGATCCAGGCCGCCAGTGATCGGATGGCACGGCTCATCGACGATCTGCTGGATCTTTCGCGCCTCGCGCGAGCCGAGCTGCACCCCCGGCCGGTCGATCTCGGCGCCGAGGTCACCCGGATCGCCGAGGAACTCCAGCACGCCGAGCCGGGCCGCCGCGTCCAATTCGCTATCCAGCGCCCAGTCGAGGTACAAGCGGATCGCACCCTCATCCGCACGGTTCTGGAACATCTGGTGGGCAACGCCTGGAAGTTCACCTCGCACCGGGATGATGCACTGATTGAGTTCGGGACTACCCCGGTCGAGGGCGCGAGTCTCTGCTGTTACGTGCGCGACAACGGCGCCGGCTTCGACCCCGCGTACGCAGGCAAGCTGTTCAGCCCGTTCCAGCGGCTCCATACCGCAGACGAGTTCCCCGGCGCCGGCGTCGGCCTCGCCAGCGTACGGCAAATCGTGGAACGTCACGGAGGTCAGGTACGGGCCGAGGGCGTGGTCGGCGAAGGCGCGACCTTCTACTTCACCCTCGACGCGAAGGAAATGGCATGAGTAACAAGACTATCTTGCTGGTTGAGGACAACCCCGACGACGAGACGCTGATGCTCCGAGCCCTGAAGAGAAATAACATTCTCAACGCGGTCACGGTGGCCCACGACGGCGCCCAGGCCATCGAATATCTATTTAACGGCCCCAGCGCCGGCCTGCCTCTTCCCAGCATCATCCTGCTCGATCTGCAACTCCCCAAGGTCGACGGACTGGAGGTGCTGCGCAGGATACGGGCCGACGAGCGGACTCAAGCCATCCCCGTTGTCGTCCTCACCAGCTCGAAACTGCAAGAAGACATTATCGAATGCTACCGCGACGGCGCCAACGCCTTTGTACGAAAGCCAGTGAGCTTCTCCGAGCTCGCCGCGGCGATGAATACGATCGGGATGTTCTGGCTGCGCCTGAACGAGGTCGCGGCGAATTGAGAAGGGGACACCCATGAGCGGTGGGCATGAGCGCAATGAACCGACAAGCGCCGGTCCGGGGCAGGCGAACGCTCGGCCCGGGGAAAGGGCGAACCCAGACGGGCCGAAAGCGCGCATTCTCATCCTCGAGGACGAAGCCTGGGATGCTGAACTTGCGCAGCGCCTATTGACCGGTGCAGGCATCCGCTTCACCGCCGTCGTCGTGGCCACCAGGGAATCGTTCGTGGAGCAACTGGCTGCCTTCCGGCCGGAAGTAATCCTGTCCGACTACCATCTGCCTGGCTTCTCCGGCAAGAGCGCGCTCAAGATCGTTCAGGAGCAGTGCCCGCACATACCGTTCGTCTTCTGGTCCGGTGTGCTCGGCGACGAAGCAGCAGTCGAACTCATGAAGGAGGGGGCTGCGGACTACGTCCTGAAGGACCGGCCCGCGCGCCTGCCCGAGGCCATTCAACGCGTCCTCGCCGAGGCCGAGCAACGGGCGCAACTAGCCCAGCTCGAAGATCGGCTGGCCGAGGCGCAGCGCCTGGCCAGCCTCGGTCAGCTGAGCGCTGCCGAACAAGCCATGAGCCTCACCCGCCAACTGCTCGCCGTCGCCCGCCGGCAAGTGGCGGCCGCAGATCCTCAACCTTGACCCATGGCCAGGGCCATCAACCTCGCGTTACCGCGCTAGTGCTCTTGGGGGGCCGGACACCGACTGCCGCAGCAGCAGGCTCATCGGCCCGCGGACCATCACGTCACCGGCCGGCCTGCGCTCGATGCGCGCGATCAGCGCGTCCACGGCCGCGCTGCCGAGCTCGGCCAGCGGCATGGTCACGCTGGTGACCGGGACGTCGAGGAAGGCAAGGCACTCGTCCTCGTCGAAGCTCACCACGGACATCTCCCCGGGCACCCCGATGCCGGAGCCGCGCAGCGCCGCCATCACCCCGAACAGCTGGTTGAGGCTGCCGACGCCGCACGCGGTGGGCAGCGCGGCGTGCCGCAGCATCCGCGTGGTGGCCTTCCAGCCGCCATCCTCGGTGGCCTCGGCGTGCCGGACGGTCAGCTGGATCCCCCGGGCGGCGCAGACCCGCCGCGCCGCCCTGACCCGGCGGTGGACGGTGTCCACATCCGGCGGCCCGTCGATGAAGGCGATGCTGCGATGGCCGAGCCCGGCCACGTAGTCGACAAACAGCCTGACCGCACCCGACTCGTCCATCACCACGTCATTGCCGCGCTCCGGCCCCCGGCGATTCACGTAGACATGCGGCACCGCGGGCACTCCCCCGGCATGCTCGGGGATACGCAATGCGGTGGCCAGCAGCAGGCCGTCCGCGCGGCTCTCCTCGATCAGGTAGCGGTAGTCCTCAGGAGGCTTCGGGTCGTCGCCGGGCTCCTCCATGACCATGACGACGTAGCCACGCTCACTCGCCCGCTGCAGCGCGCCTCGCTGCAGCCTGACCCAGATCGGGTTGCGCAGCAGCGGAATGACGAACGCCAGGGCTCCGGTGCGGCGTCGCTTCAGCGCCCGGGCCAGCGCGTTGGGCCGGTAGCCCTGCTGCCGGGCCGTGTTCAGGATCCGCTGGTAGATCTCCGGGCGGATGGACTGCGCGGGGTCACCGTTGAGCACCCGCGAGACGGTCGACACATGAACGCCGACCGCTTCGGCGATATCGATCAGACGGGACGCGCGCGGCCGGGTGCCCGGCGCACCGGGCGACTCCCCTGTGTCTTCGGACAAACTCCGCCACCAGTTCCCGCGTCAGGCCGTAACGCCACCGTCGACCATGAACACCGCGCCGTGCAGGTAGCCCACCGCCCCGGTGACCACGGCGAGCCGAGTCACACTACCTCCGCAACCGTGCGGGTCAGCAAGATCGCCGCGCAGAAGGAGCGGTAGACGGCGAGCGGGTCCTCGCCCGCCAGGCGCAGCTCCCGCGGGCCGGTCCGCTGCACGCCGCGCACCCAGCTGGCCGCCTCGGCGATGTCGGTGGTGCGGACGGAGATCTCCAGCGGGACCCGGCCCACCGGCGGGGGCTCCGCCCCGGCCGCGCCCGCGACCGCCTTCTCGGCGGTCTCGCGGATCAACCCGCAGGCACGGTCCGGATGCAGGCTGTGCGCCGCGACCCGGCTGACGTGTTCCTTGACGACCGCCGTGTGAACGCCGGGGATGAGGGCAGCGGTTTCCTCGCACGCGCACCTGTCCCCCGTCACCAGCACGACCGGCACGCCGTAGTGCGCCGCTACCAGCGCGTTGATCCCCGCCTCTCCGGTCACGACCCCGCCCAGCCGGGCCTCGATGACCGCGCGCGGGTTGTAGGTGTGCGAGAGCCCGGCGGGCGCCCCGACCGAACCGTGGTAGGAGACGAACATGACGGCGTCGAACGTGTCGTCCAGGCCCTGCATCATGTAGAGCGGCTTGTGACGGCCGGAAATGTAGGACGCCTGGCCGGCCAGGGCATCCGGCGGCAGGTTGCGCATCGTCGAGTGGGAATCGTTGACCACGATCTCGGTGGCGCCACCGGCCAGTGCGCCCTCGATGGCGGCGTTTACCTCGGCGAGAAGCAGCCGGCGCCCGGCGACCGCTTCCGGGCCGTCGCCCACGCACTGCGCCCAGTCAACGACGCCCGCGGTGCCCTCCATGTCGCTGGACAGGAAGATCTTCATGCCCGCTCTCTTTCCCGGATCCAGAAGGTCTGGTCGTCGGCGGTGATCACGCTGTAGGTCGCACCGGCGGCGGTGGAGGCGCCGCCGTGACGACCATCGGGGGTCAGGCAGAGCGCTTGCAGCGGCGTACGGAACTCGTCGAGCAGGTCCAGGGTGTCCCCCAGCGCCGTGGCGCACGCCTGGGCCGGGTCGGCGCCCGCCGCGAGCGCCAGCAGCACCGAACGGGCCGTGTTGCCCCGGATCGCGAGCTCGCCGCGGCCGGTGCAGGCGGCGGCGCCGACCCGGTTATCGCAGTAATTGCCGGCGCCGATGAGGGCCGAGTCGCTGACCCGGCCCGGGTACTTCCACGGGTAGCCGCTCGTGCTGACTCCGGCCGCGAGATTGCCCGCGGCGTCCAGGGCGAGCACGTTGACGGTACCCCAGGGGCCGTCCGGGGGTGGCATCGCCGCCATCCGCTCGAGCACCTTGCGGCGGTAGGTGACCTCGCCGGGCCCGTGCACCACCTCGGCCGCCTCCAGCCCGGACGAGGTGAGGCCGTCGCGCCAGATCCGCCGCGCCTCGTCGGTCAGTGTCGGCCCGCGCTCGATGCCGACCTCGTCGGCGAACCGTTCCGCACCGGCGCCGACGAGCATCAGGTGCTGCGGCAGCCGCTCGCACACGGCCCGGGCGATGGAGATCGGGTGCGGGAAGCCGGTCACCGCCGCGACGGCGCCGGCCCGGCGAGTCGCGCCGTCCATGATGGACGCGTCGAGCTCCACCTCGCCCACCAGGTTCGGCAGCCCGCCGACGCCCACGTAATGGTCGGCCTCGTTGGCCTCCACCAGCCGGACCGCGGCCTCCACCGCGTCCATGGCGCTGGCACCGCCGCGAAGCAGCGCCATCCCTGCGGCCAGACCGACCTCGCCGCGCTCACTAGCGATCATTACAAGCGTTATGGCTGCTCCTTCTTTTGAAGTTCGCCCACCGCCGCTGCCACCGGCCCGAAAGCGAAGTGGCAGGCGGCCAGGTGTCCCGGGTCGTCAGGCGAGGCGGACAGGGCCGGGTCCTCCTGCTCGCAGCGCGGCTGCGCCATCGGGCAGCGGGTGCGGAACCGGCACCCGGCCGGGATCCGCAGCGGGCTCGGCGGGTCACCGGCGACGGCCGGAGCACCGCCATAGTCGGCGCTGTCGGTCAGCCTGGGGATCGCGGCGAGCAGGCCCTGGGTATAGGGGTGCCGGGGAGCGCTGAACAGCTGCTCCGTGGGCGCCACCTCGACGATGCGGCCCAGGTACATGACCGCGACGCGGTCGCACAAATGCCGCACCACGGCCAGGTTGTGTGAGATCAGCAGCAGTGTCAGCCCCAGCTCGCCGCGCAGGTCCCGCAGCAGGTTGAGGATCGTGGCCTGCACGCTGACATCGAGCGCCGACACCGGCTCGTCGGCGACGAGGACGTCGGGCCGAAGCGCCAGCGCCCGGGCTATCGCGACCCGCTGCCGCTGGCCACCGGAGAACTGGCGCGGGTAGGCGGAGAGGTCGCTTTCGCTGAGCCCGACCAGCGTGAGCAGCTCCGTGCTGAACGCCTCCACCTGGCTCCTGGGCACCACGTGATGCACCCGCAGCAGCTCGCCCAGCATCCCGCCCACGGTCAGCCGGGGGTTCAGCGACGAGTACGGGTCCTGGAAGACCATCTGGATACGGCGCCGGTCGGCCCGCGAGCGGTTGGCCGGCAGGGCCCGGCCATCGAAGCGGATCTCGCCGCGGTCGACCGGGCGGAGCCCGGCCAGCGCCAGGGCGAGCGTGGACTTGCCGGACCCGGACTCACCGACGAGGGCGAGCACCTCCCCGCGCCCGATCTCCAGGTCGACGCCGTCCACCGCGCGGAGCAGCCGCTCCTCGTGGCGGATGCGCGCGGCGAGCTGAGATCCGACGGGGAAGTACACCGACACTCCCCGCGCCGCGAGCAGCGGCTCCGCTGACCCGGGCATGGCCGGACCAGCGGGCACGGCAGGCCCGGCGGGCACGGCGGTCACGGTCGCGCCCGATCCGCCGCCACTGCCTCCAGGCAGCGCTCGTAATGCAGGCAGGCAGTCGCCCTTCCGCCGGGCAGCAGCCGCAGCGGGGTGTCGGTCACCCGGCAGTCCTCTTCGACGAAGGCGCACCGCGGGTGGAACCGGCATCCCGGGGGCGGCGTGATCAGGCTGGGTGGTGAGCCGGGAATCGGCACCAGCGACTCACGGACATACTCAAAGTCCGGTGCCGAGCGGACCAGCCCGAGCGTGTACGGGTGGCGGGGATCGAGCAGGACCTCGCGGACATCCCCGCGCTCGACGAGCTGCCCGCCGTACATGACGGCGATGTGCTGGCAGACCTGGGCGACCACCGGCAGGTCGTGAGTGACGAACACCAGACTTACGCCTGACTCGCGGCACAGCCGGGCCAGCAGCCGGAGGATCTGGTCCTGGATGGTCACGTCCAGCGCGGTGGTCGGCTCGTCGCAGAGGATGATCTCGGGGTCGCAGGACAGCGCGATAGCGATCATCACCCGCTGCCGCATGCCGCCGGAGAACTCGTGCGGGTAGGCACGGAACCGCCGCTCCGGGTCAGGGATGCCCACCCGGCGCATCAGCTCCAGCGCTCTGTCCGCGGCCCGGGCCCGGCTGTAGCCGAGATGTACCTCCGGCCCCTCGGCGATCTGCCGCCCGACGCGCATCACCGGGTTGAGCGCGCTCATCGGCTCCTGGAAGATCATTGATATCTTCGGGCCGCGGATGCGGTTGAAGTCGGAGCGGCCCAGCTGCACCAGGTCCACGCCGTCCAGCAGGATCTGCCCCGAGGTGACCTGCGCCTCGGGCGGCAGCAGGCCGAGTATCGCGCGCAGCGTCATGCTCTTGCCGGACCCGGACTCTCCGACCAGGCCGAGCGCCTCGCCCCGGGGCACCTCGAAGGACACGCCGTCGACCGCCCGGACGGTGCCGCGGCGGCTGGCGATGCGCACATGGAGGTCGCGGACCTCAAGGACTGTGTCTGGGATTGCGTCGCTCATGATTGGCCTGGCCTGAGCAGGTCCGCGAGGCCGTCGCCGATGAGCGACAGCCCCAGCCCCACGACGACGACCACGAGACCCGGGATGGTGGTCAGCTGCCAGTGGGTGGACAGGAAGTTCTGGCCATCGTTGATCATGGACCCGAGATCCGCCGTGGGCGCCGGGATGCCGAGACCGAAATAACCGAGCGTCACGATGGCCAGGATGTCCTGCACGATGTCGGACATGGCGTAGATGAACGCCTGCGTGACGACGTTGGGCAGCAGGTGCCGGCCCATGATGCGCAGGCTCGACAGACCGCCCGCCTGCGCGGCGAGCACGTAGTCCTGCCGCTTGGCGACCAGGATCTCGCCTCGGATGATCCGCGCGTAGGACACCCAGCCCACCACCGTTATCGCGATGTAGATGCTGCGCGCGCCCGGGCCGAGCACGAATACCAGGGCGATGACCAGCACGTAGAACGGGAACGCCACCACGATGTCGACCAGCCGCATGATGATCACGTCGGCCGAGCCACCGAAATAACCGGCCAGGCAGCCGAGGACGGTGCCGAGGCAGAAGGGGAACAGCACCGCGATGAAGGCGATCCGCAGGTCCAGCCGGAGGCCGTAGAGCAGCCGGGTCCAGGTGTCACGCCCCAGCTGGTCGGTGCCGAGCAGGTGGTGCGCACTCGGCCCGAGCAGCGTCGCGTTGAGATTCTGCGTGATGGGGTTGTACGAGGTGAGCAGGGGCGCGGCGATGGCCATGCCGACGATCACGCCGAGGATAATGATCCCGGCCATCAGCGCGGGCTGCCGGTACCACCGGCGGGCCCGGGGGGCCTGCGCCCGCTCCGCAGGCACCGGCGGCGCAGGTACCGGCCCCGGGCCTGGCACGAGTGAGATGGCGCTCACCGGTCGAACCGCACTCTCGGATCCAGGGCCGCGTAGGCCAGGTCCGCCAGCAGGTTGACCAGGACGACCAGGACGGCGAAGACGAGCGTGACCCCCTGGACCACGGGGAAGTCCCGCTGGAAGATGGAATTGATCAGTAGCTGGCCCACGCCGGGGATCGCGAAGACGTTCTCGATGATGACTGTGGTGCCGATCAGGAAGCCGATGTTGATTCCGAGCACCGTGACCGCCGGGATCACCGCGTTGCGCAGGACATGCCGGAGGAACAGCCGCTGACCGGAAACGCCCTTGGACCTGGCCGTGGTGATGTAGTCCGCGCCCAGGACGTTGAGCATGCTGGCCCGCAGGCTGCGGATGACCACCGGCGCCAGCGCGATCGCGACGGTCAGGCTGGGCAGGAACATCGAGCGCAGGTGACCGGGGAGGCCTGCCCCGTACCCGCCGGCCGGGAACACCCGGAAGTTGATGGCGAACGCGTAGATCAGCAGGAACCCCAGCCAGAACGAGGGCATCCCCAGGCCGACCAGCGGGACCGCCCGGACTACATGGTCGCGGATCCCGTCCCTGCGGCTGGCCGCGATCATCGCAGCGGGCACGCTGATCAGCACCGCGAGCACGGCCGCGTAAATGATCAGCCACAGGGTGGCCGGCAGGTGCCCCAGGACCAGGCTCCCCGCGGAGCCGCCGTAGTACAGGCTCTGGCCGAGGTCGCCATGCACGAGCCGGTCCAGGAAGAGCCAGTACTGGCTGATCAGCGGCCGGTTCAGGCCCCACTCCTGGTGCAGGATGGCCACCGCCCGGGGAGTCGCGTGGAGGCCGAGGATGCTCCGCGCCGGGTCGCCGGGGATCAGGTGGATCATGAAGAAGACGACGAATGTCACGCCGAAGGCCACCGGCACGAGTTGCAGCAGCCGCCGGCCTACGAACGCCATCCGCCCCACGCGCTCCCACCTTTCCCGTGTCCGCGGGGACTACTTGCTGAGCGAGACGTTCTCCAGGTGGTAGTTGCCGAGCGGTGTGACGAAGAAGCCCTGCACGCTGGACGTCGTCGCGTAGGCGTACGGCGAGTAGTAGAGGTAGGCCATGAACGCGTCGCTCGCCGACTGCGCCTGGATGTAGTTGTAGAGCGACTGCCGGGCCGACGTGGCCAGGGTCTGCTCGGCCTGGTGCGTGTCCTTGACGACAGTGGGGTTGTTGTAGGCGGTGAAGAAGGACTTGGCCCCCGAGTTCGGGTCAACGGCAAAGGTAGCCAGCTCGTCCGGGTCGGGAATGTCCATGGTCCAGTAGGTCAGGGTCATGTCGTACTTGAGGCTCTGCTGGTCGGTGCTGACCGTGTTCGGGTCCAGTTGCTGGATGCTCAGCTTGATCCCGAGCGGCTTGAGCTCGGATTGCAGGATCGTGGCGATGGTCACGTCGTCGGAAAAGCCCGAGGGCACGAGGATCGTCGTGGAGAACCCGTTCGGCACGGTGGACTTGGCCATCTCCTGCTTCGCGGCGGTCATGTCGTGCTGGAGCCCCGGGGTGGCCGCCTGGTAGTAGGGCACCTGCGGCGGGAAGAGGGAGTTCGCCGGCTTGCCGTTCCCGAACAGCACCGCCTTCACCAGCGCGGCCCGGTCGATGGCCAGTGATATCGCCCGGCGGACGTGCGTGTCCTGGAACGGCTTGACCTGCTCGTTGAACGAGAGGTAGTCGGTCCGCGTCGAGTTGAACAGGTTCATCGTGACGCTCGGCGTGGTCTTCAGGCTGCCGACCGTCGACCA
>Ga0209526_10003729_pt1 | contig 10384 bp, 15 predicted proteins | sample JacPinW_OM2H0_M1_FD_188566 | JGI IMG/M metagenome (GOLD analysis project Ga0209526, IMG submission 188566) | Forest soil microbial communities from Algoma, Ontario, Canada - Jack Pine, Ontario site 1_JW_OM2H0_M1 (SPAdes) (version 2) | ecosystem: Environmental > Terrestrial > Soil > Boreal... | reverse complement strand
GATCGAGGATGCCCATCGGCGGATATCCAGTTGGTGGGAGCACCAGAGTGGGAGGGCAGCCAGTCCGGCCAGTTCTCAGAGAACTGCCATGCCAGATGTATCAGACAAGTGAAGATAGCTCGATCGAAACATCATGAAGACCATGTGCCTCGCACAATTCTGTCCGGCTTTGAAATCAACGACATTGGCACGTGAACGAGAAGCCCATCTGCTATAACTTGCCAGCATGTTCGACCTCTTGTGGCTATGCGTCGGGGCTTTTCTTCGCCTCTTCGGTACCCGCCAAGACCTGCTGGAAAATCTCGCGCTTCGCCAGCAACTCGCCGTGCTCAAGCGCAAGCATCGCAAACCAAGACTCGTCCTCCTGGACAGGCTGTTTTGGGTCATCGCCTGCCGACTCTGGCCAAACTGGAAGAACTCGCTCCTTCTGGTCACGCCCGAAACTGTGTTCCGGGTGGCATCGTACTGGTTTCCGGTGTACTGGACCATGCTTTGCAGAGTGCGAAAGCACGTCGGTGGAAAGAGGACTTCCAGACAAGTCCGTGATCTGATCTTTCAAATGGTTGCCGAGAATCCATCCTGGAGTGCGCCTCGCATTCACGGCCAACTGCTCATGCTCGGTTTTGAGCTGTCGGAGCGAACCGTCTCCCGCTGGATGCGCCGGACACCCAGAAGTTCAGAGTCGGGCCAGCGGTGGCTTGCCTTTCTTCGCAATCATTGCGAAGCCATTGCAGCCATGGACTTCTTCACTGTCCCAACCATCACATTCAAGCTCCTTTATTGCTTCTTTATTAATTATTAGCCATGGCCGACGGAGGATTTTGCATTTCAACATCACACAAAATCCACCAGCAGTTGGATCGTCCAGCAGCTGCCGGAGCGTTCCCCTGTCAGTCTGCTCCGACGTTCCTGCTTTTTGATCACGACCAAAAAGACGGACTGGAAGTTCGGGCCGCCATTCGCTCCATGCGGAATCAGTTGCGTGCAAACCTCGATCCAGAGCCCGTGGCAAAACGGAGTTGCCAAGCGTTTTGTAGGAAGCTGCCGCCGCGACCTATTCGACCATGTCATCGCGCTGAACGAACGCCACCTCAAGAGAATCCTAGTACGTCCGCTACTATCATGACGACCTCCCCATCTAGGGTTGAGGACGCAAACGCCCCGGCGGCCGAGTTCGTTCGGCAGCTCGGGGCCATGTTCTTTCTCACGTGCGGCTCGGTGGCTTGCACCATCGATATGATCGCGCGGCGTAAAAACGATACCGAGCCCGACCATGCAGTTCGTCGCTGCTGGGAAAAACTTGCGCGCGATTACGGGGAAGACACTGGGAGTACGGTGTCAAAATCGCGTTCATTCCCATATTCCGACTTAGAGACTCGCCACCCTGCACCTTCTTTGGTGCAACGTCGATTGTGGCTAAGCACAATGTCGTGGCAGAATCCGGACCAGAATGCCTCATCAGAGCCCGCAAGAATGCCAAGAACGACACAACATAAAAATCGCTAGCGCAACCTGACTTAGACAAATTCATCTTCTCAAGACCCAAAACAAATTACTGTAATCATCCGTCCACAAGGAAATGTCGGGCTTTAGGGCGCTGCTGCGAGTGCTCTCCGTCGAACGGGGAAGTGCGTCGAGTGTTCTTTTATCCCGGGAGAGCAGCACCCAATCGCTATAGGTGGTTAGGGCGCCGTCTCCATCGGTGTGAAACAGGGCGTAATGCAACCCAAAACGCTCTGCAACTTTCAAAAGCACTGGTCGCAGGTCGAAGTAAGTGTTGGTGATGTGAACCGCAATGACTCCGCCACTTCTCACCTCCTTCAAATATATCTGGAAAGCTTCCTCGGTCAGCAGATGGACTGGGATCGCGTCACCGCTGAAGGCATCGATGGCCAGCAAATTGAAATCCTGCGCCTGACCACGATTCAATTCACTCTCCATCGAAAGGCGAGCATCGCCCGAGATCACGGCGAGCTTTGCCGGGCAATCTTTCAAATAAGTGAAATACCGCTCATCATTGGCAATTCGTGTGACCTCGGGATTGATCTCATAAAAACGAATGTAGTCTCCTGTTTTTCCGTAGGCGGCCAAAGTACCTGCCCCGAGACCCACAACACCGATCCGGAGATTTTGTGGACTGGCAGCGGGTGAAGGGTGTGTCTGCAGTTCGATTAGTGCCATGCCCACGCCGCTGGTCAGGCCGTAGTAGCCAGTCGGCACACTGCGCTTTGCTTCCGACCGGAACTGGTATCCATGGGCAATCCGGCCATGGAAGAGCGAATAAGCTCGCCAGTCGGGCTGACCCGGGTTCAGCTCCCTTACGCTGAGCACTCCGTAGAAGTTTCGCAATACCGCAACTGAATTTTGAGTCTGGTTTCTGGCGCTGAAAAAAAGCACCGCGCCCACCACCAGCAACGTCGCGCCGCAATAAAACGGTACCGCCCGCGCTCTGGCCGGATCGAACCCTTTCTGACGTCGGCGAGTCAGAAAATAAACTGCCACCAGCACCGGCAGGACCGGAAACAAGCCCCCTATTTCTTTTTTGCCGCCCATCACCAGCGACGTGCATCCAGGTAGTAACGCAGCCGCCACGGCAATGCCGCGCAGCCCCCATCGGCTGCAAAAGAGCCACGAACGTTTATCCCGTGCGAGAACCACGAATAGGAGACACGCCGAAGCCCACAAGCCAAACTGATATTCCCAAAGAGCCCGGAACAGCTGAGGAGCGATCAGCGCTACGAATACGCCTCCTATGGCGCCGCCCAGAGCCACCATCAGGTAGAACGATGTTAGATAACGCGAACCCGGCTTTGACCGCGCCAACTCCCCATGGCAGATCATGCAGGCCGCGAACAGCGTGAATGAGTAGACCGCGATCTGGGCAACGATGCTCTTTGTGGCCCACCCATTGAGCGCGAAGCAAGCCAGAAAAATTGCGACCGCGAATGCAGGATGGAAAACAGCTCGCGAATACCACCTTGGCTCATCAAAGCAAATAATGAAAGACAGCAGATATAGGCTGAGTGGTAGAACCCAGAGAAAGGGCACAACGGCGACATCCTGGCAAATCTGGTTCGTGGTCGCCAGAAACATGATTGAGGCGCAAGCGGTCAAGCTTAGCCATAGCAGGTGAGTTCCGATCGCCGGCTTCGACTGGGCGCAGTCAGTTTCGCCATCGGCGAGGAACTGACGGGATGATTTCACCGAGGACCTGGACCTTCCGGTGCGCAGGGCACAGTACGCGCAGATCAGAGCGTACGCCAGAAATCCGAAGGACCAGAGTCGCGCTTGGGTTCTCGAGGAAACCCAGGGCTCCACCAGAAAGGGATAACTGAGCAGCGCCAGCAAAGAACCGACATTAGAGAGAGAGTAGAGCCGATAAGGAGTTCGGCCTGGACGAGTTCTAGTAAGCCAACTCTGGAGCAGCGGTCCCGTGGACGAGAGGACGAAATAGGGCAAACCGGCGCTGACCACCAGCAGCACAGTCAGCCTCCAGACCGGATGATCACTACTGTGTGGCCTCCAACTCACACTTGGCGTGATGGGTGTTCCCCACACCACTGCCAGCAAAGCAAGAACCACCAACGACGAGAACAGAAGAGCGGAATGCAGGTAACTCTGCGTGCGGGGACTGAACCAGCTGGCCAGCGTATGCGCATAGGCATAGCCGGCGACGAGAAGCGTTTGGAAAAAGAACATGCACGTGGTCCACATCGCCGGCGTGCCGCCGAACCAGGGCAGAAAGTACTTGCCCAACAGAAGCTGTACCGCAAAAAGGAGGAATGCGCCCAGAAAGATGCTGAACCAATAGGGCTGCAAGCTTTCCGTTTTCAGACTAGTCGGTAGAATCTCCGCCGGACGTCCTTGGACAGCAATTCGGTTAGTCATCAAGATGTCGCAAGATCGAGTTCACCGCTCACTCCCAGCCGCCGCTGCTTGCGGCCAAGGCCCGTACCAGGATCGCGATCCCTCGCCTAAACTCTTCCCCGACCCCCTGCCGCTCAAGCGGCACGAAGCGGCAATATCAGGACTCCCCGCCGATCGTATTCTTGATCGGCCAACTGTACACCCATGGCTGGAGGCATCCGAAGCCGTCGGCTTGGGCGACAAATCAGTTAGCGGCAGTTGAAAAACAGTCGACATTTTGGGAGCGCAGCTATCGGTGCGTTGGGTCGTCAGTTACGTTTCGGTGGCACAGCAAGCGCACCGGAAAAGAGGTAGTGCCCGATTTAAATCTTCAGTGAGACGAAGCCCATCGGGGATAGTCCTCTTAATTCCTCGAGGCGGAGACGGCAATTTTCTTCCCTATTACGCGGCCTCCGCCCTTCGAAAATATGGCGTAGCTGACCTCAGCTCGAGTGGTTGGTGAGGTTTCCGGTGAGAAACGCAGGACTGTTCAATCACCCAGGCATCCCCCTCTTCCGGCTTTGCGGTGTATTCATTGACAACAATCTGGGTAGAACGACAGTTTGGACAGTGCAGTAGCATAATTGCGCCTTTTTCCGGTTGCACGATGTGAGTCAGAATAATTGGCATACATTTCCTCTCGTTGACTTATGTCCATGTGCGCACAGTCTGGATTCGTAATCGTACATCGATTAAAGGTCGTTTGCGAGACTGACTGGATTACTGCAGCTTAGCGTACTTCGGCGTCTTTCCAGAGTGCAGAAACTCCTGATATGCGCGGCGCGCCTTCCCTTTGTCTCCCGCCATCATGTTCGCGCGCGCCAGGCCGAGACGGGCCAGTGCTCTAGTCGGGCAGTTTGCTTGCGTATCATGTTTGGACGGTTGCTGAATTGTTAGCTACGACCTAGAATCTTCAACTCAAGGACACTCGCCAAATAACGTCCGCCTTCCCCCCAGAAAAGAGTCGTTATGGCGTACTACAAGCATTCCAATTACCTCACCAAAAGCGACCATGCCCTGTTCGACAAGGTATTTGATCCTGGAGTTGATACGCCTTATTCCGGGATATATAGGTGCACGGTTTGTGGCCAAGAGGATACGTCAGTCAAGGACAAACCCCTGCCACCACAAAACCACCATCTACACCAGCCTTCGCAGGGACCGATCCGGTGGAGGCTCGTTGTTGGGCACCAGCCAGATCCGAATAAATAAGAGAGAGTGGATGCACGGACTCCTGTAGATTATGCCCCCACCGGAGTCCTGCCCTATTACCTCTGCCACACCCACTAGCCTGCACGCGGGAATAGGCGTACGGCGACGCGATCGCACTAGCCATTCGGAACCGCTCCATGCAAGTGTGGGCCGCCGATTCCGACGGCCTCGTGCACGCCTATGATCTTAAGATCATCGTGATGGGCAGCGGGGTCATGAAAAGTGCAGGTGCGCAAAGCAGAATTCGGACAATGCAGCACTCTTGGGAGCGGTTCCGCTGCTGACGGAAAGCCATGTCTGCGACTCGCGGAGTGCTGAAACATACTGCCCTGGCGGAATGTTTGGCCAGTTTTGGACAGGTCTACTAAGTCTTCACGTTACCGACCAGATTTCACCGTTGTTTTGTCGCATGTGGGTGCTGGTTTGCTGCTTCCTCCGTCGCGATGTACAACGCTTTTGCGGCCTCGGCGTTATCCGGGTCTACTCGCAACACTTCGCGCAGTTCCACGACTCCATCCTGCCAGCGGCCGAGCCGGCATAGTGCGAGCGCGTAATTTAGCCGGAAGCCGAAGCCGCTGGGATCCAGATTGACAGCCGCAGCGGCACCTCGGGATCAATCGAAGGACGACCGGTCGAACTGTAGAAGCTTTTCAGCCGCTCGCGCACGCTTGATGATCATCACCAATAAGAAAACTCGGCTGCGTAGCTGAGTTTTTCAACAGTCTCAGATGTTTGTGGAATGGAACATATTGCGCCGCGCAATCGACTACATTCCTCCTACAAACGTTTGTTAGCCGTCCAGATTGGGCCACAGGTTGTAAATCGGGCAGTCGTCCCAATCGCGCGTCGGATACCCGACCTCGAGTCTTTTTTTGCCAGAGCCTATTTCCATTGTCACAATGCGTTGAAGCCATTCTCGTTGAATGGAAGACGCGGGGACGGAGAGTGGAGGGCAGAGCGCCCAAACAACCAAAGGAACTAGGACAGGAAGTCTGCCTTATGCCGACTGATTATGATAAGGAGAAATGGGTCGAGGTTTACAAGAAGGCTATTTTTGAATTGGAGCATGCGAGGATAACGGGCCGGATCGGAGACGCTCGGGCGGAGATTACAGAACGCATAGAAAAACTGTACGGTGTTCCTGGCCTTCACGCCGCAGAGATCCAAGCTATTGATGACGCATATCGAACGCTCCGATTTCTGGAAGGTGAGGAGGAACGGCACGCTGCGGAAAAGAAAAGCCGCGCCCTAGAGGAAGCGTTACACAAGCTGCGCTCAATTGCACCCAAGATTGAGAAGCTAAAGTAATTCTCCACCTGCTCTTCCGGGTTTGGTCCAAGCGTTGTGAGCCCATTTCCTCGTCCTTAGCTGCTCTGCAATTCGGCGTGAGTCCGCAGCAAACGCAAGACATGACCGCGAGAAAAGACTCCCTCGAGGCGCCCGCCGGAGATAACTGGTATCTGGTTGATGTCCTCGCGGCTCATCAGCTCAAGCGCTTGTAGCGCGGGCGTATCCGGAGCAACCGTGCGGAGCTGGCCAAGAGGACGCATCACGCTTTGCACACTGGTTTGCGACCAGCGAGCGCGATCGACGCTCTTTACCTCATGGGGCGTGATCAGCCCGGCCACCTGGTCGTTTTGGACGACGACGAAGCAACGGCGTCCGCTTCGCAACAGATACTCCTCAACAAAATCCTGCAGGCTCAAATGACCTTCCACGGTGGGGCAGTCGCGGTCCATGATGTCCGCAACGCGCCGGCCCCGGAGTCCTGCGACCAGCTCCACTTGAGCGTAGCTGGCACGGGACGCATCGAGCAAGAACCACCCCATAAACGCCAGCCAAAGTCCACCGAAGTTCGCGCCCACGAAGAAGCGAAACAAACCCAAAAAGATAAAAAGGAAGGCCACGGCTTGGCCTACATGGGATGCCAGTCGCGTGGAGCGGTCGGCGTTGCGAGTGACCCACCAGATTACGGCACGTAAAACACGTCCGCCGTCGAGCGGGTATCCGGGAATCATGTTGAAGGCGGCCAGCATGATATTGATATAACCGAGCCAGACCAGAACGGCGACGACGGGAGTAGTGGGTTCGGTACCCGGTAGCCAGCCGGCCAGCCGCGCTGTCCCCAGAACGACGAGGCCAATTACGACACTGGTAATGGGACCGGCGATCGCAATCCAGAATTCAGACTTGGCGTCTGAGGCTTCCGACTCGATCTGCGACACGCCACCCAGAGCGAAGAGGGTAATGGCACGGACGCGCAGGCCGCGCGCTTTGGCCACGAGTGAGTGCGCCAGTTCATGCAGCAGAAGTGCTGCGAAGAACAACACGCTCGTGATAACTGCGGCGGTCCACACTACGGTGCTACTCCACCGCGGCGTGGCACGCGAAAGTGCTGGGCAAGGGAGAGCGCAATCAGTAGCGCGATGATGAACCAACTGTAATGAAGTCCGATAGAGATCCCGGTGATTCGGCCAAGCTTGACCTGTGCCTTCACTGTCTTGATACCTCAACTGCAGAATGGCGAATTAACACCCCTGGGCACTACGCGGCCGCGGTTGCTGCTCAATCAATCTCTTCCGCGACGAGCTGGCGAAGTTTCTTGACCACTGCCGACTATTGCCGCCGGAGATCATACACCCCTGGTGCCTTCTCCCACCTTGATCACGGTAAGGAACCATCGGGCACGGCAGGGTTTTGGCACGTCTTCCAGTTGCCACAGCTTCGAATAGAACCTTTTTGCTTTCTCCGGATCGGCAGTGTTCAGTTCCACATGGACGAATGGGTTTTGCCGAGATTTCTCCTTGCTGGAAGTCACATTACGTGCTGTAACTCGGAAATGCATACGATTAGAGTTTCCACATGTTTGTTGCTCGTTCATGGACCTGGAGTAATTGTGACTCATTGGATGAGATGTTTGGCCCGCCGAGTTGGAACCTACTACTGTGGTTCGCGGAAATATCATCGCAGGCGAGGAGTCTAAGACGGTAGGCGCAGTCAGATCTTTTTCCAGTCAGTCAGGAACATCAACTCATCCTGAATTGCCTGCAATCTCTCAAGCCGCCGCTGGTGATCGGGTGCCGCTACTGCCTTATTCCCGCCTTGCAAGTACAGGCGGTTCGCTTCGCTAATGTCGGCTATTTCTTTCCGCAACTCTTTGATACGCTCTCCTATGGGTCCCGGCATTCGGACAGATTGGCAAAGCAGCTATATGTGTCAAGGCGCATTGTCATTTCCTAAGAGGACTTCTGTACGGCGCTGTCTTTGCAGAAATCATGAAGGTTGACGCGAGGTAAAATGAAACCAATCCCGATTCTTATGTGCTTTCTTTTCGCTCTGTCGCCACTTGCGCATACGGCAACCCAGGCGCAAATCTTTCCCACATCGGCGGGGCCGGTCAGGATCACGCCCCTGAATCACGCCAGCACACTGATCGAGGCCGGAGGAAAGGCTATCTATGTGGATCCCGCCAAACCTGTGAAATTCTCAGAACACCCAAGAGCAGACCTCATTCTGATTACTGACATTCACGCGGATCACATGGATCCTGACTCGATCAAGGAAATCAGCAGGTCAGAAACGGACATTCTGGCATCGTCAGCAGTGATCCAAACCGTCACGAGCGCCAAGCCCATTGCCAATGGAGAAACCAAAACCTGGCGGGACTGGACCATTGAAGCTGTCCCCGCGTACAACCTGAAGCGCGGCCCCGCCCCGGGAAAACTCTTTCACGACAAGGGACGCGGCAATGGCTACATCCTCACGTACGGCGGCAAGCGCTTCTACTTCTCCGGCGACACCGAAGGCGTCCCCGAGATGCGTGCGCTCAAGAACATCGACGTGGCGTTCGTGTGCATGAATTTGCCCTACACCATGCCACCCGATGAGGCTGCTGATGCGGTCAGAGCGTTCCACCCGAATATTGTCATCCCCTATCACTATCGCGGATCCGATCTCACCGTATTTCAAAAAGGATTGGAAGGGACTGGCATTGAGGTCCGGTTGCTTGACTGGTACCCAAAGTAATAATGAGGATGTTCGCAGTGCCCACGCGTGCAAACCATGAACAATCACGATCTCGCCCGCATCGATCAGAAAGTAGCCACCCAGGACTTCTAGCCTCGGCGTAGGCCCATCGGTTACTGAGACCTTGTCGTTTTGAATACGCCGACCGCGGTCAGAGGTCAGGGTTAGGCGTGTCACTTTGTAAGCCATGAAGCAGATATCCTAGAGAAAACGACGTGAGACCAAGAACAGCGCTCCAGAAGATTGATATACGGTGTACCTGCCCGGTCCGAAGCCGGTGCCTGAGCCTTGTCCCAGAGGATAGGTCGTCTTGTCTCCTTCGTTGCCGAAGTAGAACACGTGACCGACACCGTGCGCGGCCGGCTGGAAAGTCGGGATAAGCGGACGAGTAAGGTCAAATCGGATGTTTGGACCGGTCACTGTCCAGCGCGTAATAGTGTTGTCGGTAACATTGGTATCTACGAAATAAAGGTAGAAATTGTCATCCAGCGCCATGTCTCCTTCGTCCCCAAATTCGTGCTGCTCGAGGCTCGCTGGGGTGAGCCCTGGCAGATCATGGAAAGTCAGACCGCCGTCGGTAGACACCCAATCCCACGACATGCTGCGGGTATTAGGTTGGGGAATTGGAGTCGGGACCTAGAACAAGTTGCCAGTTTTCTTTGTGGGCAGTGGCAAAGATATTTCCAAACTTGTCCACGTAGACTGCAGGCTCATAGCCTTTGCCTGGATAAGGGGTGACTTGGATAGGTGGACCGAACCCAACCTGAACGCCGCGGCGGAAATGCACTCAACAACAACGAAAACTATAACCAACCACACGCTTATGGCTCTGTGCGCTTCAGAGAAGTTCATGGGCAGTCCCTTTCTGAAAAAGTGAGATCTGCGGTTAAGGCCGGGGCATCGGATTCGTTGGTGGCATTAAATGAATGTTGCCTACCTATAAAACTTTTGGCCTGAACTAACCGGCTGCGGAAGGCTACCGAAGCATGGCCCGACTGGTCTTGGCCCCTCGAAGCTGACATTTCAGGGCTGACCTTTTAGTGATTACAACGTTTTGGTGCTCCTCGCCGGGACCGCTGCCGCTGGCCCGTCATGCCGCTTGTGCGTGGAATGCGAGCGTGGCAGCATCCAAGGTGGGATAAACTTCGAAAACGGAGGTCAACTTGGTAAGTTCCAGCAAGTGGCGGATGAGATTACCGGGAGCAGCCAGCTTGATCGAGCACTGGCAGGCTTGCGCCGT